>Ga0256404_1000395_pt1 | contig 114491 bp, 91 predicted proteins | sample RumenRJG_01DNA_FD_185990 | JGI IMG/M metagenome (GOLD analysis project Ga0256404, IMG submission 185990) | Bovine rumen microbial communities from Lethbridge, Alberta, Canada - RJG_01 | ecosystem: Host-associated > Mammals > Digestive system > Stomach > Rumen | place: Canada: Alberta... | reverse complement strand
CAAAGAAATTATGGCCGATGCTGCCATTCTTGTCCCATTCGCCGAAAATCGCAATATGTGGCAGCGCGTCAGCCTTTTCCACGTTTATTGCATGCAGAGCGCTCTCTTGCTCATACGTCTTCTGCAAAATCTCGGGGTGCTGTCGTATAATCGGCTGAAGCAGTTCCGGGTCAGGCCCAGTCGCGAGTGGCTGAAGCCTTGCGAGATTGTTGACAGCCTGCGAAACGATGTCGCCGTCGTTCATCAGAGCCTCTATCCTGTTCCCGTCTTCCGGCCAGAGCAGGATGCGCAGTTGCTTCTGCAATTCGTTCTCTTCAACACACATCTCAGACCATTCCGCACGCAATTGGCTCAGCAAGGCCGCAATACGAAAGGTATGCATACGGGGTATATTCCCCTTTTCAGTCTGTTCCCGACAGGCATCCAATATCTTCTCCACCGAGGAGATTTCCTTGCCGTAAACCTTCAGTTTCTGCTGTACATGGTAGAGATCGACAAATGCAGTCCTTGCGTCATATCTCACATCATTCCGTATGGTGTTGTACGCCGACTTCGCGGCGCCCAGAGTGGCCTCTGCCTGTCTCACCTTGTTCTTGTGCTGGCCGCCAATGGCAATCGGCTGAGAGACTTGCACATCGGTCTCGCCGTCATATCCAAAGTCGAACCACTTCCGATTCTCAGGATTCTGCACGTTGTGCAGCACCTGTATCTCCGGGTTTTCATACTTTTTCGCCTGTGCCAATCGTCCCTCGGCAGCCTCGATGTCCAAGCGCGAATGTTGCAGTTGATAGTTGCCTCTACACAACATGCTGTCCACCTCGTCGATGGTCATGGGGCGGTTCTGTGCAAAACCATGAACCGCCAGCACCGTCATCATTGTCCACAAAAAATATCTGTTCAGTTTCATGGCCGCAAACATTTCTTAATAACTTTATCAGTCGTTATTGTGCCGTTGGAGTATGTTATGCGGCGTATGTTTACGCCAACCTGCGGTGTGTCAACCAGCATGCCGTCGAGAGTGAAGTATTCCACCTTGCTGATAGCCGAAGTCTGCTGCCGTATGCAGCCTATGGCAGTGGCGGTGATGGGGTAGTATTCGTTGATGCTGACATCTGCATCGGCATTGCCACCCTTTACGATGTCCTCCACGATACTATTGAGATATACCTCAAGGTTGGTGTACCAACCTTTTGAGTCGAGAGTATATTTCACTGCGTCGGCGGCATTGTTCTTGTCGAGGCCGTTGGCATCCTCCCATTCATCAGGTATGCCGTCCTGGTCGGTGTCCCAGTCAGAGGCACGGCTTACAGAGTTTAGTTCCGGATAAGCCACGAGTTTGCTGTCGATGGTGGCAGAAGGGTCTTGTATCAAGTCGATGATGCCTGGCAGCGGAGTCACTGCGGAGCCATCCTTCGGACTTACCGTAACTGTGCCGATGTAGTTATATGTGCCAGTCCTTGCCTCCTCGGCATAGCGTGCGTCAACAGCATCGCGCACCAGTGATGCGCCGCAGTATTGCAACACCTTTTCGTATGCATTCTGCGCAGAGTGCGTGGTAACTTCGCCGCACTCTATAGGTTCAGTCATCTTTACTGGTACACAATCTACATTGTTGATCTTGGTGTATGTCACGCCAGAGCCGTAGTAGTGGTTGGCATCGGGTATATACATCTCGCCGTTGAGGTATGACAGACCGTCGTCGGTGCATACCACGCCTTTCCAGTCGTAGTTTTCTGAAGGTGTGGCCTTTGCAACGTAGTTGCCGTTGATATAGTAGCGTGAGGCATAGCCCCAATAAGTAGGATAGCCATTTGAGTTATCGTTGTTGCCTACGTTGATTTTAGTTACTATCTTTGGGTTCGAGGTAGCAGGACCTCCTTTGTAATAGTTGTTCACCATGTTGACCTGTCCGCCGCCAGGGCCGCCGTAGCAACTGCCCGTACCCCAGTTATACATAAGACAGTTGCGGAAATCCACGCGTTCTGCCTGAATGCAGTTTTCGTATAGCTGTGTGTCAAGGTTGCCGGTGTAGTTGTATCGCGCGCCATTGAAGCGTGGCACACGGTTTTGCATGTGCAACAGCATGTTATGGTGGAAGGAAGCCCCCTTGCCTCCCCATATACCACCGTATGAGTGTTCGCCCTTGGAGTGGCCGGGGTTACGAAGAGCCTCACCCAACATGCACCATTGCATGGTGAAGTCCTTGTTGTCGTAGAAAGAGGCCAGTTCATCGATGCTCCAAGAGAAAGAGCAGTGGTCCAGAATGATGTTCTTGTGTTGTCTGCCCCATGTTGCGTCAGCGCCATCGTCTATATCCTTCACCTGTGAGCGGCGGAAACGTATGAAGCGTATTATCACATTGTCACACCCCGTTAGTTTCACTGTGTAGTAACGCAAGGTGATGCCGTCGCCCGGTGCCGTCTGGCCGGCTATGGTGCAGTTGCTCGGTATGTTGAGGTCTTTTGTCAGGTCTATGTATCCGCTGACATCGAAGACTATCGTGCCTGGCATGGTCTGCTTCAGTGCCCATCGCAGTGAGCCTTTGCTGGTGTCGTCGGCAAGACGCGTAACGTGATACACACGTCCAGTTGTAGTTGTCCTGCCACCCGTAGTGGTGTATCGTGCGAAACCTTCTGCACCGGGGAAAGCAGGAACGTCGTCAGCCAGTGATGATGCGACAGATACTGAAAACAGTAAAGACGCAAGCGTGTATTTTAGTTTCATATTAATTTTATTAAGTTTTCAATGTTTTACTATAATAAGCGTTCTAAATTAAGTGTCCATACAAAACATCTGTTCAGTTTCATGGCTGCAAAATTACTGCTTATCATCAGAACCATGAAACAAAGGCGATTAGAAGGCTCTCATGCCACATTAGAAGTTTCTAATCATTGTGAACACCTGCCGTTTCTACAATTTGTCGTAGCCAACTTCATAAAGTATCATAAAGAATCGCCACAGAGACATGAGTTCTGCGACATTTTTTGTAATTTTGCAGCCAATAAACGATCTGAATTAATGGAAGAACATAATGTTCTCACTATCGTCAATAGAAGAGAGTTTCGCGCATGGCTCGAAGCGAATCATGCCGCAGAGAGTGAATGCTGGGTCTGCGTGAAGCGGGGACGGCCTGCAGATGAAGAAACCTTCTGGTATCTCGATGCCGTGGAGGAAGCCCTTTGCTTCGGATGGATTGACAGCCGGCACAAACTAATTGACGGCAGAAGGATGCAATGCTTCACTCCCAGAAAGCGAAACAGCCCTTGGACGGAACCGCTCGACAGCATCTATGCCCATGCACAGGGCAAGTCATGGCAGTTGCTTACCCCTCGAATCGGTGAACAAGTAAGACTAAATGAACAGCAGATATTCAGTAATTGGTGGTAGATGAGCGCTGGTGAGTATCCGACTGGTCATATAAAAAGCCTTCCCGCCAACATTATGGCAAGGAAGGCATTCCCTATGTATTCGGTCATGACTTCGCTTTCCTATATTCCATGACAAGAGAGTTGAAACGTTCAGAAAACTCATCATGTTCACGGCACATCAGGTCAAACATCTCAGCACCGTCAAAGTGGCTGAGCACTTCACCCGCTTTTTTCCTGTCTTCCTTCCGTTCTTCGGCTCCCATGACAACGGAAACGGCATCGAAAAATTCCTCGGATGTGTAGCCTTGTCCTATGTCGCCAGCATCATACAGATTGTTGCCGGTGTCTTCATCTTCTGAGTATTTTATGCTTGCATACAGTTCCCTCACCTCTCTTGGTGTCAACTGGCGGAATACCCCTCTTTGGTCGATAACAATTATAGCAGGAGAAATCCGCTCTATGCTTCGATTCCTACGAGCATGGTTGTCTGAAATGGATTTCACAATAGAAACGATGTCCCTTTTCAATGCCTTCAGTCTTTCCCACACATCCATAGGCTTCCAGTCAAGAAGGACGAACATGGATACGGACAAGATGTCAGCAACCAGCAGGCTGACTATAGTATTGTATGTATTCATAATGGCTATTGTTCTTTATGTTTGATGAATGAGGCATTTTCAAGGGGTGTTTTCTTGTCTGCCTGCTTCGCCTCATAGATGGTCAGTATGCGTTCCCAGTTGTCCGCATAGTGCTGTTCCATCACACGGGTAATGTAGCCGCCGATGGATGTACCTGCAGGGGCTACATTATCCACGACCCACTTGGTAAGATTGTGGACTTCTGCACCGATGTAAGTGGCTTTCCGTGCATCCAACACATTAGAGACAAGGAAAGTGCTGTCGTAGTCTCTCGCCAGCTGTGCAGTCCTGTTTCTCTCGGATGATGGTGGTCTGCCCACCCTTGCTGCCTTCGTTTTCTGTTCAGTTACAAATGGCTCAGGTGTCATTTCTATGTCATTTTCTTTCTGTTCTCCTGTTAATTCTGCGACTGGCGCAGGCGGTGTCATCAATCCCATTGCACCCGACATGGTTCTCATGTGGACTTGGTTAATGAGTTCCTGCTCGTCCACGTCTGGATTGGGTGTTCTTCTCTTTTCCTTCATAATTTCTGTTCTTCGTTGATGATATTGATAATTTCCTGTGCGAGTTCCCTGATACCGCTGCCTTTCAGTACGGCATTGTCTGGCGGTATGAGCGTGGAACGTAGTGCAGACTTCTGGCCGTCTGATAGTTCACGTCGGAAACGCTTGCTGTCGGGCAGTGCGGCATCCAGTATGCGGAAGCCCATCTTATGGATGGCATGGGTATAGGCATCGTAGATGTCCGTCCGTTCGCGCTTGTCCATCATCGTCCAGAAGAGCACTATCTCCCGGGTGCGTGCAACTCCCGTTTTCATGAGCCTGTCACGGAATATGCAGGCGAACTGAAGGGCGCTCTCCGTTACATAGGGGTCGGCACTAACAGGGATGAAAATGTAGTCCATTGACGCCAGTGTGGTAAGCACGCCTTGGCTCTGCAAAGTGCCAGGCATGTCGAAAAAGAGAATGTCGAGCGGTTCCTTTCCAATAAGTGATTCCGCCCGACTGACGGCATTTACTGGAGTGGCATCCATGATGAGGAATGCCCCCTTGCCTGTCTTTCGGAGTGCTTCACAAAGTTGCGCCTTTAGCCTCTCGTCCTCTTGGATTCGCTGTAGTTCACGGTTGCGTGAGCCGAGGATGCTGTGCTGGGGATGGTCGCAGTCGAGTACGCCCACGTCATAGCCCGCCACGTTGTGCAGATAGTTGGCAAGCACCGTTGTGACGGTGGACTTGCCGATGCCGCCCTTCTGTGAGGAAACGGCGACATAGATTGGTTTCTTTCCTTTGTTCATTTCGTATTCTTTGATTCTAATTGTTGATGATATTGATACTTTTGACATTAGTTCATTATAACAGCAAAACAGCATAACATTGAAACTGCAATACTGTATTTCTCCAAGGCTCAGAAGCATTGGAGGTGTCCTGCATCGATGGCTAGGTGTTCTGAATATTCTCATTTTCATTTCATTTATGGTCTGGTGATACCATTATCGATTGCAAAGGAACAATGAAGAATCGAAATCGCCAAGAAAATCGGGTCGAATGGTTAATTTGGCGGTGAATTGGCTGCAAGTGGCGTAGTTAAGCCCTTGCAGGAATCCCGAAACTGACGTAATTTTGCACCCGAAACAGGCGAATCAGAGCAGAGATATGTTTCTTTTCACGGATCAGAAGTCTGATCTGACCACGGAAACTGCGTTGTCAACAGAAGAATGACAGTACAAGCAGGCGTGACCCGTAATCTCATCCGCTCACGTAGCGGATTTATGTGTTCTCCAGAACACAGCAAGGTATGTTTTGCGCCGCTCGAAACTCCGTGAGCCGCTCAAAACTCCTTGCTCTGCCGAGGGCTGGGGCAAGCCTCCGAAGTCGGGCTGCCCGTTCAAACGAGCCGTTGGCAGAAAACGAATTGATGACGGTGGGAAACACTGCATCAGCAGAAACAGAGAGCAATATATATGTGATTTTAACCCTATAAATATAAAAAGGTATATGACAGACAGAAGAAAAGGCGGGAGGAATCCCAAGTTAGACCCGGCTGTAAACCGCTATTGTGTGCGGTTTACGGGAGAGGAAAACAAAAGGCTGCTGGCTATGTTCAAGCAGTCGGGTATGCCATACATGGCATGTTTCATCAAGGCGCAGTTCTTCGGACAGGAGTTCAGGACATTCACGGATAACGGCAGCATGAAGCCCTACAATGACAAGTTGGCTTCGCTGCACAGCCAGTTCCGGCAGTTGGGCAATGACTATAATCTGGCGTTGAAAGAATTGAAGGTACGTTTTTCAGAGTCTCATGCCATCCAGTTGCTACATCGTATGGAGAAATCCCTTATGCAGATGGGAGAGGTCATGGACAGGGCAAGGTGTCTGACGGAAGAGGTCAGGAATAGGCAGGAAAGGAAGGACAAGCATCTATAGTGTGTGGACAAATGCCGCCACGTGAACGCCTTATATCGTCAGACTAAGTGGAAACCTTTGCAGTTTGGCAGAATCTTAGTTCCTTTGCATCCATCAAACGAAAAAGTGACCCGATATGGAAAGAATAGTAATCATCAACGAGAGCACTTTCGTCAAATGGACGAAGAGCGTGGAAAGGCTGCAAAGACTTCTTGAAAGTCAAGAGCAGCAGGTAAGGAACAGGAAGGCAACCGAGTGGATTGACACAGATGAGGTGTGCCGTATGCTTGGCATTGGCAAGCGCACGGTGCATGCCATGCGAGAGCGTGGCGAACTGCCCTACTCAAAGTTGGAACATAAAATCTACTTCCGGACGGATGACATCATACGTATGATGGACTCCCTTGATTCAGGCAGCATTCCTGCCGCGAATATCCAGAAAATATCTGAAAAAATTAAACCGTAAACAATCATGACAGGAGAGGAATGGACAAGTGGAATGATGGTGGCTGACGAGCAGATACTCGCCCACATCGAAGAGATTGAACAGACGATAGCAAGTGCAAAAGACACTTTCAAAGACTACCGACCGCTTTTGGGTGGTGACCGCTGGATAAGCGACCGCGAGGCGGCGGAGTTCCTGCAAGTCAGCCGCCATACACTACTCTCATATAGGCAGAAGCAAATCCTTCCCTATGTGCTGCTTGGCGGAAAGGTACTCTATCGTGAGAGTGACCTGCAAGGCATCCTACAGCGAAACTATGTGCCAGCATCCAGACATATCCATTGATGATGCAGGTAATGGCAATTCTGAGTAAAGCAGTGAGGCAATCCCAAACTAATCGGATTGCCTCACTGCTTTATTTCTTGTTTGATACGAATTATATCATAAAAGCGTAAGAATTACCCCAAACATTTGGCTGTTCAACAGAAAATGATTACCTTTGCAACCGATATTGAGTGTTCTTCGGTTTAGTGAGAAATGTGTAGGAATATGTAACCTACCTCGTTTCTAAAATGTTACCAGTCTCTTTCTTATTCAAAGGTAACTCACTGATATTCAAATCGAAAATAGGAACTCTACTATTTGGTGACCGTTTCAGAAACAACACGTTCTGGAATAAGCCATATGAAAAGGAAGGCGAGAGCCTTTGGTCATACAATCGCAGCGACCATGCATTCTTTGCCAGTGCAGGATATAAGAAAGGGCACCACTTCGTACAAGGCATTTTCAACCGCTCGTATTTCAACCCTTCCGTCAATATCTTCATTGACTATCAGGAAGAGGGACCCACACGATACAATACCGACCAGAAGACTCGCCTCGCCTGGCGGTCTGAGTTGCGCTATACCTATCAAGCAGAACAGATTGTGGCAACTTGCAGTGCGACACACACACTATTAACAGATATGCCTTTGGCAGATGAGTCGCTGATAGGTTTAGGGACAACTGTCACCTGGAACAAGGGTCCTCTCAGAATAACAGGAGGTGTAAATGCCTACCACCATCATTATGAACTATTAGAGTCGGTCTATGACAACTACTTCACCCTGAAATTCGCCCCTACCCTACTTTTGGGCAAGGGTTTCAGACTGTCGTCTGTATTGCTCTTCAACAGCAAAAGAAAGATGACTGAAGATCATGCCCACCTCTATGCTTCTGTAAAAGTGAACAAGGACTTAGGAAGACGCTGCAATGTATTTGCCGACTTCCACGATATAGCCGGGCAGCCTGATGCTTCAACTCTCTATATGATGCAATCATATAAAAACCGGGCACTGACCCTCGGCCTCACCTACTATCCTTTCAGGTAAAAGCAAGAAAGCGAAGGTGACAGTCTCTTACAAAATCAATCGCGACAAATCAAATAAAGAATGAATATGAGAGCAATAATCTTGGTAATATGTGCCGTCTTTGGCCTCAGCACCACCAGTGCCCAGCAGCGCGAGAAATATGAGTTCATGCGCAACCTGCCGGTCTATGCCGATTCATTGATTGCTGACCTTGACTACCCGCTGGCCTGGGGCAACAGTGACATCAAAGATTTCAATGCTTGGAAGGCGGCTGCAAGACAGAAAGTGTTCGACTGTATGCTAACACCGCCCCCTGCCCCAGAGCATGGCTACGAAGCCAAAATTCTTTTTGAGGAGCAGCGCGATGGCTACAAGGCCCGTAAAATAGAGATTCGTCTGAGCCGTTACTATACGGTTCCTGCCTACGTACTCATCCCCGATGGCAAGGGACCATTTCCTGCCATCAATATGCTTCACGACCACGGCGGTCATTTCTTTATCGGCAAGGAGAAGTGTATTTATCCGCTAGCCTGTGAGGATTCCATCGTCATTAAAGATGCTATCGACTGGTCAAAAGGCTACGACGGGCAGTTCTTCGGCGACTATCTAGCCAAACAAGGCTACGTAGTTTTCTCTGCCGATGCTCCGATGTGGGGTGAGCGTGGACTGAAAGAAGGCATGAAACGTAATCTCTATGATATGATAGCCGGCAACATGATGATGTACGGCATCAATCTCTCGGCCTATATGACCTATGACGATATCGCCGGAACTGAGTATTTGGCACAAATGCCCGAAGTGGATGCCAACAACATCGGCTGCACAGGTTGGTCGATGGGCGCTTACCGAACCTGGATGCTGGCAGCACTCTCGGACTGCATCAAGGCGGGAGCTGCCGTGTGCTGGATGGTAACTGCCGACGAGCAGATGGGATTCAAATACAACCGCACGGAGAACGGCGGTTTTGCCAACTGTCTGCCAGGACTGCGCCGCTGGTTGGACTATCCGCACATAGCCAGCATAGCCTGTCCCAAGGCGATGTTATTCATCAATGGCACGCAGGACAAACTATTCCCTGTGGCTGGCGTAGAAAAGGCTTTCCGCACGATGCATACCACATGGGAGAGTCAGGGAGCTGCCTCGCAGTTGGAGACAGAACTCTGGGACATGCCCCATAGCTGTGGCAAGAAATCGCAGCAACGTGTACTTGAATTCTTCAATAAGCATTTAAAACAATAAGAACTCATGCGAACAAAGATTATTTCACTCTTCGTAATGAGCCTCGGCATGCTGCCCGTTAGCGCTCAACAATTGCCTTATCAGAACTCTCAGCTCCCTGCTGCACAACGTGCCGACGACCTGCTGAAGCGTCTTACCATCGACGAGAAAGTCAATCTGATGATGGACACCTCGCCTGCCATCCCTCGACTGGGCATACCTCAGTTCCAATGGTGGAACGAGGCGCTGCATGGTGTGGGGCGCAACGGCTTTGCCACCGTATTCCCCATCACTATGGCGATGGCAGCCTCGTGGGACGATGCCCTACTGCACCAAGTGTTCACCGCCGTGAGCGATGAGGCCCGAGTGAAAGCCCAACAAGCCAAGCGTTCGGGCGACATCAAGCGCTATCAGAGTCTGTCGTTCTGGACACCAAACATCAACATCTTCCGCGACCCACGTTGGGGACGCGGACAGGAGACCTATGGTGAAGACCCCTACCTCACTGCTAAAATGGGACTGGCAGTGGTGCGCGGACTGCAGGGTGTGGGCTACAACGGCGAAGACCTGGGTGTAAGCCCCTATCGCAAGTTGCTGGCCTGTGCCAAACACTTTGCCGTACACAGCGGCCCGGAATGGAACCGTCATGAGTTTAACATCGAGAACCTGCCAGAACGCGACCTCTGGGAGACTTATCTGCCAGCCTTCAAGACACTGGTGCAGGAAGGAAAGGTGGCCGAGGTGATGTGCGCCTACCAGCGCATAGACGGACAGGCTTGCTGCGCCCAGACACGCTACGAACAGCAGATACTGCGTGACGAATGGGGTTTCGACGGACTTATCACCAGCGACTGCGGTGCCATTCGCGACTTTCTGCCCCGCTGGCACCATGTGGCTGAGGATGGAGCCGAAGCATCAGCAAAAGCTGTACTGGCTGGCACCGATGTGGAGTGTGGATCAGAATACAAACACCTGCCCGAAGCTGTGCGGCGCGGCGATATCAAAGAGGCCAATCTGGACCGCAGTCTGCGCCGACTGCTCATAGCCCGTTTTGAGCTTGGCGACTTCGACCCAGACACCATGAATCCTTGGACAGCCCTCCCCGAAAGTACCATTGCCTCTTCTGAGCATAAACAGCTGGCACTCGACATGGCCCGCAAGAGCATTGTGCTTCTTAAGAACAATGGTGTGCTGCCACTAGCCACCGAGACAACTAATGTGGTGGTGATGGGTCCTAATGCCAATGACTCGGTGATGATGTGGGGTAACTATGCAGGCTATCCCACACATACCATCACCGCCCTCGACGGCATCCGCTGCTATGTGCCTCAGGCACGCTATATCCCCGGCTGTGCCCTCACACGCAACGAGGTCTATGAGAGCCGCTTTGGCCTGCTCAAAGACCCGCTCGGCAATAGCGGTATGCAGATTACCTATTGGAACAATACCGAGATGCAAGGCTCTCCTGTAACGGTGCAGAACACCCGTCAGGCCATCAACCTGAGCAATGGTGGGAACACGGTCTTTGCACCTGGCGTAAATCTGGAGAACTGTTCGGCACGACTCGATGCTACCCTTATGGCACAGACCGACGAGACACTGCACTTCGCTATCAGCGGCGACGACAAGCTGCGCCTCATCGTGAATGGCGACACGCTCGTGAACATCTGGAAAGGACGCCAGCGTATTCAAGGAGCCATGCCCCAGCTAGATATCAAAGCGGGGCATCACTACCGCATACAAATCGACTATGTACAGGAAACTGGCTACGGTGCCTTGAACTTCGACATCAAGAAGAAGCTCAATCCCACCACTACCGAACTGCTAGCACAGATAGGTCCAGCAGAGACCGTAATATTCGTTGGCGGTATCTCGCCCAGTCTCGAAGGAGAGGAGATGCGTGTGAACGAACCGGGATTCAAGGGAGGCGACCGCACCAGCATCGAACTGCCACAGGTGCAGCGACAGTTGTTGGCCACGCTCCATCAGGCTGGCAAGCACGTCATCTTCGTCAACTGCTCCGGCTCTGCTATCGCCATGGTGCCCGAACTTGAGTCGTGCGATGCCATCCTGCAGTGGTGGTATGGTGGCGAACAGGGAGGCACGGCTCTGGCCGAGGTGCTCTTCGGACAGTATAACCCCAGCGGTAAACTACCTGTCACTTTCTATCGCAACACTGACGAGCTGCCCGACTTTCTCGACTATACCATGAAGGGCCGCACCTATCGCTATTTCCAAGGGCAACCGCTTTTCCCCTTCGGTTTCGGGCTTAGTTATACCACCTTCTGTGTATCAAAACCTGTCTATAAGAATGATAAATTGCAAGTGAAAGTAAGCAATACCGGAAACCGTAATGGACTGGAAACCATACAGGTCTATATCCGCCGTGTAGCCGACACAGAGGGGCCACTCAAGTCACTGCGAGCCTACCAGCAAGTACAGCTGGCTCCTGGCGAGACAAAAACCATCAGTATAGCACTGCCCCGCAACAGTTTTGAGGGCTGGGATGCCAGCACCAACACCATGTGTGTGGTACCTGGAAAGTACGAAGTAATGGTAGGTCACTCAAGCGCCGACAGCGACCTGCAGAAGATCTTCGTCAGCATCAAGTAAATACCAAAGCAACCAAAATAACGTCATGAACAAAAAACTACTATTAAGCTTATCTCTCATGTCGCTGACATTGGCGGCACAAGCACAATACCGCTCGCAAGTATGGTGCCCCGACAATGGTGATGGCACCTATACCAACCCCGTGATTAATGCCGACTACTCCGACCCCGACGTGTGTGTGGGGCCCAGCGGCGAGGACTACTACCTGACGGCATCGAGCTTTCACTGCACGCCCGGACTGCCCATTCTGCATTCCAAGGACTTGGTGAACTGGCAGATAGTGGGCTATGCGCTGAAGAATCTCTACACAGGCAACAAGGTGCTGCTGCGCCACTTCGGCAGTAAGCCGCAGCACGGTAATGGCGTGTGGGCCCCCAGCATCCGCTACCACAACGGACAGTACTACATCTACTGGGGCGACCCCGACTTCGGCGTGATGATGGTGAAGACCAAGAACGGCGATCCTGCCGGTGAGTGGGAAGATCCCATCTGCGTGATTGAGGGACAGGGCTATATCGACACCACTCCACTTTGGGACGAAGACGGGCGTTGTTATCTGGTAAACGGCTGGGCTAACTCGCGTAGTAAGTTCGCATCGGTGCTGACGGTCCGCGAGTTGTCGGCAGATGGTACACGTGCTATCGGACAGCCCGTTATCGTGTTCGACGGCAACGGTACAGAGAACCGCACCTGCGAAGGTCCAAAGTTCTACAAACGCGATGGCTGGTACTGGATCATGTGTCCGGCCGGCGGTGTGCCAACAGGATTTCAGCTGGCTATGCGCAGTAAATCGCCCTACGGTCCCTACGAGCACAAGATTGTATTGGCTCAAGGCAAGACCGACATCAACGGCCCTCATCAGGGCGGCTGGATACATACAAAATACGGTGAAGACTGGTTCCTTCATTTTCAAGATAAGGAAGCCTATGGTCGCGTAGTTCATCTGAATCCTGTGGACTGGTCTTCAGGCTGGCCCGTCATGGGCAAGAAGGGCGAGCCTGTTACTACCTATAGGAAGCCCAAGTCATCGAGTACGACTATCGTAAATCCCGTTGAGAGCGACGAGTTCAACAAGCCCACTGTAGGTCTGCAGTGGCAGTGGCACGGCAATTACGACGAAAAATTTGGTGTGCCCACCGCCTTTGGCACCTTCCGCATCTACACCTATAAACTATCAGAAGGATGGAAAAACTTCTGGGAAGTACCCAATATGCTGTTGCAGAAAACACCTGCCGATCACTTCACCGTCACCACAAAGATGCGATTTACCTCAAAGGCCGATGGACAGATGGGGGGACTCATCATGATGGGGCTCGACTATAGCGCTCTCGTGGTGCGCCGGACAGGAAAAACATTCCAGTTGGTACTATTAACTTGCAAGGCAGCCGACAAGGGCAACTCTCATACAGAGCGAATCATTGCTACGCTGAAGCCGACAGCTGAGGATAAAACAGAGTATAAGCCAGGCATCCACGAAGATATCTACTTACGCCTGAAGGTGAATGATTCGAAAATGACGTTCGACTGGAGTCTGGATGGCAAAAAGTATCAGGATTGCGGCGACGAGTTCCAGATGAAGGAAGGCAAATGGATTGGTGCCAAGTTCGGCTTCGTAGCCGTTGAAACCGATCCCAAGTGCGACCGTGGCTGGATAGACGCCGACTGGATAAGAATCACAAAATAAAAGAGATACTGCCTATGTACTAATACCAGAATTAATCTTTCTCTATCAAGGCAACCGCATAGGCGGAGATGCCTTCTTCACGACCTGTAAAGCCCAGCTTCTCCGTCGTGGTAGCCTTGATGGAAATATCATCCTCATCACAACTGCAAATCTGTGCCATACAGGCTTTCATAGCGGGGATATGGGGATTCATCTTCGGACGTTCGGCACAGATGGTCGCATCGATATTCACCAAACGGTAACCCTTAGTGGCAATCAGTTCAATAGTCTTTTTCAGAATCACCTTACTATCCATCCCATCAGTAAAGGCTGCGGTATCAGGAAAGTGATAGCCAATATCGCGCATGTTGGCGGCTCCGAGCAGGGCGTCGCAGATGGCATGCAACAGCACGTCGGCATCGCTGTGGCCCAACAGTCCTTTACTATGTTCAATCTTGATGCCGCCCATCCAAAGATCACGGCCTTCAACTAACTGATGGACATCGTAGCCCATCCCTACCCTAATCTTCATATCTAAATTGTTTTACCTTTTTACTTTTTTACCTTTTAAATAGATCCTTAATGCCGTCCATATCGAAGGCAAGGGTGAAACGTAGTGTCTGGTCAAGCGGGTTGCTTCGGGCTGTAGAGATGACATAGCCCACGTCGAGTGAGAAGACACTCATGCGGAAACCACCACCAACCGTGAAATACTTAAGATTACCTTTTGACTCTGCCTGATGGTGATAACCTGCACGCAGCGAGAACTGATCGTGATAGACATACTCCGCACCCACACTCCACTGGATCTCCTCCAGCTCCTCCTTGAAACCTCCGGGCGCATCGCTAAAGCTCTTGAATATGCCACTAATAGAACTCACATCACTGTACTCACGACGAACACGATCCTGATAATCGCTGTTTGATTCGCCTTCCTTCTGCTTAGGGACGGTCGGTACCAACAGCTTATTAGCATCGGCAGCAATTGAAAAACGGTTATACTCGTCAATGGGTATCATCAAAGATGCACCTAAGCGCATATTTGCTGGCAGGAACTGGCTCTCGTCATCACCATAGAAGGAGATTTTACTACCGATATTAGAGAGATTCAGGCCAATACCCAACTGACACTCACGACTGCCCATGATCACATAGTTATTGTAGTACATAGCCAGATCAGCCGCAAAGGCTGAAGCAGGCTTCGAGTCCTCGCTATAGTCATAGCGCAAGTCACTGTGAATCCAACGGATAGCTGCTGCCAGTGAGAACTTCTCACTCAACATCAGTGAATAGGCGACGTCGAGCGACATCTCATAGGGTTTCACTGACATTCCATCATCAGCAAACACCTCACCAAGGGAGAAATAACGAAGCGAACCGGAGACTGCAGAGTAGTCGCCAATCCGATAATAGCCTGCAAGATAAGCCAGATCGATGTCATTAACCAATCGACGAAGCCACGGCGTATAGTTCAGAGCAATCCCTGAGCGGCTGATACAGAATGGGTATTTTGCCGGATTCCAATATTGAGAGTTCACATCAGGATCGGTAGCCACGCCGACATCACCCATACCCGCACCACGGGCATCAGGCGCTATGGTCTGCGAGACAACGGCATGCTCAACTGGATTGAACATCACTGTCTTATCATCCTGAGCCGAGACAGTCGCCCAAAAACAGTGAAGTACGAACAGCATCACCGTCATCCTTACTGCCATCTGGGATATATGATTTTTCTTACTCATCATTTCTTATAACGTTTATATGGTCTAATTATTGCCAAGTATAATCAATTTATTGGCACAAGAGGCATTTGTACCCCCATTGCCGGAAAGTTGGATACGATAGATATAAACACCCGTACGCAGACGACAGCCTCCTCCGATTTTCAGATCCCAATCCACGGTAACCGTTCCTTCTGTAGGCACAGCAGTACGTACCGTATTCCACAACTGTCGTCCGGACATATCATAAAGATCAATTGTCAGATCCACTTCACTATTGCTACGGTCATGTGTAATGATAAACGAGGTTGTGGTCGTTGCTGGATTCTTCGTACAGATAACACTGATTTCACCCTCACCGACATTTCTAGCTACATTAAACGACAACTCTGACGTAGATGAATTATTAAGCACATCCCAAGCTCGGAAGAGTAGCTTATGTTGGCCAATAGAAAGCTCCGGTATAGTGAACCCTACAGAACCACTGCGATAGTCACCGAAGTCATAAGTAAAATCATCATTAAGATTATAGGTCTTTGACAAAAGTCCATCAATTATCAACTCTAAATCATGCCCCACAGAACTGCCAGATGCATTAATACCACTATCATCATAGAGTTCTGCCCGGAAATAGGGCGTTGCATTCACAATGCCGCCATTGACAAACGACTTTGTGTTAAGATAACAATAGATAGACGGACCGATAGAGTCATTGCGGACCTCCGAATTACCATTCAGCACAAAACTGCCGTTCATACCATGTGCTGCCTCTGTACGTTCATCATCGACCGCGTAGAGGTTCATCATACCGTTTCCTTCCGCGTAACTGATATCCTTAGGAACGGCAAATGTCAGATTGAACACCCCGTTACGGATACGATCAGATCCGTGATAAATCGTCTTTGTACGGTCTTTATAGACAAACGGATCATCTGCCCCCTCATCAGACGTATCGTTCAACTGACAGACGATCAGTTCTTCTGCATCACGCACAGTTGCTGTAACGACACCATTATAGTCACTCAGAAGGCGTTGCCCATTCTCCACATGTCCACGAACCTTAACCACCGAGCCAGCGGGCAACTTCTGACTCTCTGCAACAGACAGACCATTGATACTGTCAATTACCACATCCGACTGAGGACAGGCAAGACAAAGTGCAGGATCACCAAGAAGCGTATATTGCAGCTTGTTCGGTGATGTATCACGGCCCTCACTCACCAAATCACACTTAGCCTGCCGCACCGCTTCACCAATAGCATAGCCCGGTCTCAGCACATAGTCGGTGAAAGTCAGATTCATCTGCTCATTATAGGTTGCATAGACCGTACGGGTAGTGCCAAAGAAGGCTATGCCTCCACCCTGTTTATTGAGCATAACAGTCTCACCGATATTGTCTTCCTGCCCATCGAAAGGCATGATGTCACAAGAGGCCGTTATCCAAAGGGGGAGAGCATCAGAGACTGAGGACGAGAAATCGTCGAGTTTCATGACAAGTTCGTGTGAGAGGGCATAGGCAGCACCATGGCCCGAATAATTCATCATCAGAGCGCCATTTGACATCTGCTGCTTGATCAGACGCGTAACATCAGGATAGGAATAGCCCGTTGCAGACGACTCACGTTTGTATGCATCCCAGTAAATCTTATTGATCCGATAGCTAGGATGTTCAGTCTCCACAAGTGTTGCAACCTTGTCAGCCGTAGCCATGTGAGTATTGTTATTACCATCGTCACCCATCATGCAAATGACATTCTGCCATGCACCTGCATGCGTGTTGGCTGCATAGTCCAAGGTCTTATCCACCAATATAGTCGCTTCCTCCTGAGTACGTACCGGAAAGCGGCCTACAGCCACATCTGGTTTGCCCTGATAAGTTATAATAGTACCACTCTGTTGTTGAATCTGTTCTTCATCATCAAGCAAGCAGAAGAAATCGTCGCTCACATAACAGTTCACATGACTGAAAGAGTTCTCGCTTTCATAGCAGAGTAAGAACTCGTCAGGGTCATACCCCTTCCAGTCAGCACTTAGCATCCGATTATCCCACGCCCCATCACCGAAAAGGAGTAAGAAGCGGGGCATATCGGCCTCAGTTTCTGCACGGTCGTAGAGCATTTTTAGATAGCGTTTATAGGCAGTTGCGTCCGGTGTGCCACTGGAAAACTCGTTATAAAGTTCATCGGCAGGCACAATCCTGACACGAAGCCCATCATGTTCTTCATGCCATGCTTTCAGACGCTCAGCCTGAGAAAGAAAAGCCTGTGAAGTTGGGATGACAATGATCATATCTGCAGGGCCGTCTGCATGATAATCCTGGTTTGTGATATGATAGAGATATTCCGGTTCAGGAAAACTTGCTGTCTCCAAATCAGGCATTGGCTTGGGGGTATTCAGGCGGAAAGAAAGATAGTCCAGGCGCAGATTCACACCTGAGAGTTGCGTAATCTTAATTGTGTTTTCCGCCTTCAGGCAATCCAGTAGCTGATAGTCAACTACTGTTTCTGCTGCCTCAGTATAAGTATCTAAAGATACATTGCGTGATATGGTTCCAACCACAGAGTCATTCACGGCAACAGTTGCCTCGAAACTTCCATCATAGGTAAGCGCCACCGACAAGGTACCAGTAGTGCCACTAGCTGGCAGTCTATAAATCTGTGGTGTTCCCACTTTATAGAGTGTCTTGTCGAAGAGGTTGCGACCACCATGATACCACGCATAATCATCTACTTCATAGAGGACATGATAGTCGGAAGCTAATGGATAATAGGTAGTAAGAAAATCATCCTTACTTATATAGAGTGGTGGCTCCTCGTTTTCTGTCAGGAAATAATGGCCATAATTAGAATAAGGATTACGCTGACGGGTAACCGCCTCTGGCGATTCCCATGTGACTGAGCCAACCGCATAAAAGAACCTTTTTCCATTAACCAGACAAACAGGCACTTCCTGCAAATCATCAGTCTCCTTCAGATAATCACCAGTTAGGCTTTCTGGCTGCAAAGCACCACCATACCCATAGACCTTCACCTTCGAGGCATCAGAGAAACCAGCTTTCTTGAGGAGTGCGTCTGTCAATTCATAAATGCCACTCTCCGAGACACGTACCTTCGCCCATACGCCCTCCTTCAGTACTGAATGAGCGGCATAACGCTCATCACCACTCCCGGCTCGAGTAGAACTTCGGTGAGATGATTTTGAGGTGGCCTGCACATTCAGCTTAAAACTGACAAGTTTGTAATACCTCCCATTACGGAATGCCAACGGCACCAATGACACATCCAGTATGCCCTGTTTCCTTGCCACGCCAACGTGCTGTGTAACGACAGGTAACTCTGGCAATGGCACGCCGCTAACATCCTGATATCGACGGATATCCGCCTTGCTCATCTCGATAAATTCTGGGTATTCAATACTAACGGTATAGACAGAGTCTGCATAATGAGGGCCAAGTGCTTTTTGCCACGTGAAGACTGGCAACAATGAATCTATCTTGACTTGCGCTGCGGTCAAGTTGAAGAACTCCTGTGCCTCTGCAGAGATGCAGAGAGACAGAAGCATGAGACAGATTATTAGCCTTTTAATACGTTTCACTGAAATATAAACGTAATAAGGGCCGCTTTATTGCGTTACTTACAATTAAACGACAACACCTTACGTTCTTCAAGCCATCCTTCCAGATGATCGTCGATGTGGACGGGACCAACCCCTGCAGGAGTGCCAGTATAAAGGATATCTCCCGTCTTTAAGGTAAAGAACTGTGAGATATAGGCTATAATCTCGTCTACCTTATAAAGCATGTCTGACGTGCAGCCTTCCTGAACAGTCTTCCCATTGATGTCGAGATGGAAATGAAGCCGCTGCAAACCCGACTCCTCACAGACATTATCTGGATCTTTCAGCAACTTTTCCTTTGGGACCCAATCCCCAATAGCAGCAGAGCCATCGAAACCTTTGCAGATAGTCCAAGGCTGACCTGCCTCCGAAGCTTTCTTCTGGATATCCCGTGCCGTGAAATCGATGCCGATGGTAAGCGCATCATAATAGCGATGAGCAAACCGCTCTGGGATATTCTTCCCTAAGCGACAGATGCGCACTACCACCTCTGTCTCGTAATCGATGCGACCCAGGTGGTCTGGTATAAAGAAAGGCTTGCCTTGGTTCAGAATCGCTGAGTCAGCCTTTGTAAAGATCACAGGTTCATCAGGACGCTTCAGCGTTCCATGTAGTTCCTGGTTATGTGCGGCATAGTTCATGCCAATAGCAAATATCTTCATAACAGTAAACTTTGCAGGCAAAGATACAAAAAAAATCGGCACCGCACAAGCAATGCCGATTCTTTTTTATATTTGACTAATGATTAGTCAGCTACGAGTGTGAAGCGCTTGAAAGCAACGATCTTCAGATCCTTGTCCTGCTTAGCGAGCCACTGAGAGACAGAAGCCTTGTCACCGTCGCCGAACTGGAACTCCTGATCCACCAGGCAGTTCTCCTTCAAGAACTTCTGTACACGACCCTTGGCGATGTTCTCGATCATAGGCATCTTCAGCTGAGCCTCACCCTCGACCTTTGCCTCAGCAATGATCTTGCGTGCCTCGTCAGCCTGAGCCTGTGTCAGCCAGCCCTTAGCCATGTTGCTCTCGATATGATCCTCAGAGTCAACAAGGTTGGGGTTCAGACCAGCCTTCTTAAGCTTCATCTCTACGAACTTCTCAACCTGCTCCAGCTTAGTCTTCTCAACTGCGGTCTTGTACTCCTCGTCGAGGATCTTCTGGTCAACGCTCTCCTTGTCGAGTGCTACAGGCTTCATGGCAGCTACCTGCATAGCCACGAGGTGACCCTGCTCGGCAGCGGGCTTATTGGTCTGTACCATCGTGCAGAGGGTGTGCTTGCCCATGTGGTCGTAAACCTCTATGTTCTCACCCTCGAGAGTCAGGTAGCCGTCGAGCTCCATCTTCTCACCAGTGATACCAGAGCGCTGTGTCACAGCCTCCTGAGCGGTCTGACCATTGATGTCGAGCGCCTTTACAGCCTCAATATCCTTAGCCTTAGCAGCGATAGCAGCGTCGAGGATGCTCTGAGTCAGAGCGATAAAGTCGGCACCGTTGGCCACGAAGTCGGTCTCGCACTTCAGGGCGAGCATGGCAGCAAAGCCATTAACGCTCTTTACGAGTACACAACCATTAGAAGTCTCACGGTCGCTACGCTTAGCAGCGATAGCGAGGCCACGCTCACGGAGGAGCTCCTTAGCCTTGTCGAAGTCGCCCTCAGCCTCAGTCAGAGCCTTCTTAACGTCGGCCAGACCAGCACCGGTCATTGCGCGAAGCTTCTTGATATCGTCAATTGAAATTGCCATTATCTTTTAAATTTTTAAATTGTTACAATGTTATTATTCTGCAGCAGGAGCCTCTTCCTCAGCAACAGGAGCAGCTTCTTCTACAGCAGGAGCCTCTTCCTTACGGGGCTTGCGGGCAGCACGCTTAGGCTTAACCTCTTCACCCTCGCCTTCCTGTGCATCAGCAGCCTTCTCGTCAGCCTTCTCAGCCTTACGCTCCTCAATACCCTCAGCGATAGCAGCGCAGCAAGCGTTAAGAATTACCTCAACACTATCCTTAGCATCATCGTTAGCGGGAATGACGAAGTCGATATTGTTAGGATCAGAGTTGGTGTCAACGATACCGAACACGGGGATACCCAGACGGTTAGCCTCACGAACAGCAATCTGCTCCTTCAGCACGTCAACAACGAAGAGTGCGCTCGGCAGACGAGTCAGGTCAGCGATAGAACCAAGGTTCTTCTCCAACTTTGCACGCTGACGGGTAATCTGCAGCAGCTCGCGCTTAGAGAGGTTTGAATAGGTACCATCAGCCATCAGCTTATCGATGTTCGCCATTTTCTTCACGGCCTTGCGGATTGTAGGGAAGTTGGTGAGCATACCACCGGGCCAGCGCTCGATAACATAAGGCATGTTTACGCTAGTAGCCTTCTCTGCAATCACTTCCTTTGTCTGTTTTTTAGTAGCGACGAACAGGATCTTCTTGCCACTCTTGGCAATCTGCTTCAGGGCATCAGCAGCCTCGTCAATCTTTACTGCGGTCTTGTGCAGGTCGATAATATGGATACCGTTACGCTCGGTATAGATGTAGGGAGCCATGGCTGGGTTCCACTTACGCTTCAAGTGGCCGAAGTGACAACCGGCCTGAAGCAACTGATCAAAATTAGTTCTTGCCATTTTTGCTTGAATCTTTTTAAATTGTTTACTTTCTTTTTAATTCTATTGTTTGTTAGAATCAGCCGAAGGGTAGTCCATAGGAATCCCAACGGTTTAGATACTAAACTGTTCAGTCTCCTCGTCGGATTAACGCTTACTGAACTGGAAGCGACGACGTGCCTTGGGACGACCTGGCTTCTTACGCTCAACCTCACGGCTGTCACGTGTCAGGAAACCTGCATCCTTAAGCTGCTTCTTATCCTCCTCGTTGATTTTCACAAGTGCACGAGCGATAGCAAGGCGAAGTGCCTGACTCTGACCTGTGAAACCACCACCGTCGAGGTTCACCTTGATGTCATACTTCTCAGCTACTTCAAGCAGGTTCAGCGGCTGCTTCACCACATACTGCAGGATAGCTGAAGGGAAATATACCTCTAAATCCTTTTTGTTGATCGTGATCTTGCCAGTACCCTCAGAAACATATACGCGGGCTACAGAGCTCTTACGACGACCTATTGCGTTAATTACTTCCATCTTTCCTTATTATTTATACTGGTTAATATCAATAGTCTTTGGCTGCTGAGCGGCATGTGGATGCTCGGTGCCCTCATAAATATAGAGGTTGTTCAGCAGGCTGCGTCCGAGAGGACCCTTTGGCAGCATACCCTTTACGGCATGACGAAGGAACTTCTCTACACCACCGTTACGCTTGCGAAGTTCAGCAGGCGTCTGGAAGCGCTGTCCACCAGGATAACCCGTGTAGCGAGTATAGACCTTGTCTGTCTCTTTCTTACCAGTGAATACCACCTTATCGGCATTGATAAGGATTACGTTGTCACCGCAATCAACGTGCGGAGTGAAAGTTGGCTTGTACTTTCCGCGAATCAGCTTTGCTACTTTAGAAGCGAGACGACCAACAACCTGGTCTGTGGCATCGATTACCACCCACTCCTTCTTTGCTGTTTCCTTGTTCACGGAAATAGTCTTGTAACTTAAAGTGTTCATTTTAAATTTACTACTAAAAAACAGTTTAACTTAATTAAATATGTACGCACACGAACCCACATCCAGGGTCTAACTCCCGGCTGCAAGTCTAACGAATGCGCTGGAACCTTGCGATTCCTTTGCTGGACTGACGATTCACGAACCACTGCGCCCGGCCAAAGACGCCGCTATTCACACCCCAATCCACGGGGATTCTAAGTCTCTCCCCAATAATCGGACTGCAAAGGTACACATAATTGTCATATGTCAGAGTCTTTTGCATGTAGTACATCCCATTTTTATGATTATTTAACTTTTACCTGTAAAACTAATACCCTTAAAACCACAAAACAAGAAAGTTTTTATAGAAAAGATTGTCTATTACATAAAAAAATTGTAATTTTGCAGCCGATATAAATACTTTATTATTAGGTTTGAAATCCCCACGAACCAAGTATGCAGAAAAACGTCATAGAATATCTGATAGCAACTGCAGCTAAATACCCACAAAAGACAGCAGTTCAGGACAGCACTGGCAGCATCACATTTTCAGAACTGCTTCAATCGGGTTACGCCATTGCAGAGGAAATCACAGCCATTGGACTATCTAAATCACCAATCGGTGTTTATATTCCAAAGGGCTTTTGGATGGTAGAAGCTTTTGCCGGCATTAACATGAGTGGCAATTTCTATGTACCCCTCGACACAAAATCACCGGATAATCGTATCATTTCCATCCTCAATGTACTTGAGGCTGAACTTGTTATTACCGACAAGGCCCACGAACAACAAATTAAGGGAATATGTGATAAATCGGTAGTTGTCATTGAAGACATACTAGCCCGTCATACGGATTCCAAGACCATTGACTGTAGTTACTTGGCAAAACAGATAGATACAGATCCTGTTTATGCAATTTTCACTTCCGGTTCTACAGGGACACCAAAAGGTGTAGTCATTGCTCATAGAGGCGTGATTGACTATATTGATTGGGCTATAGACAGATTCGGCTTCACAAGTAATTCTATTATTGGCAATCAAGCTCCTTTCTATTTTGACAATTCGACACTTGATATCTATTTGATGTATGCCACGGGGGCCACGCTCGATATTATACCAGAAATGCATTTCTCATTCCCTGCCAATCTGGTTAAATATATGAATGAACGCAAAATATCCTTCATATTCTGGGTGCCATTCGCATTGATCAACGTTGCCAACTTCGATATTTTCAAAGACGAGAAGCCACAATACCTAAAAGATGTGTTCTTTGCAGGTGAAGTAATGCCCAACAAGCACTTGAACTACTGGCGCAGATATCTGCCTGACTGTCGGTACGCCAACCTCTATGGCCCAACGGAAATTACCGTTGACTGCACCTACTATGAGGTGGATCGAGAATTTGCCGATGACGAGCCGCTACCCATTGGTGTACCCTGCCGTAATAGCGACGTACTTATATTGGTGGATCAACAAAGGGAAGCTAGGCAAAATGAAGAAGGCGAACTGTGCGTTAGAGGGTCATCTTTGGCACTCGGCTATTACAACGACCCTGAGAAAACTGCCAAAGCATTTATCCAAAATCCACTTAACAAGCACTATCCAGAGACCATTTACTGCACTGGTGACATCGTTTATAAGAATGAACGAGATGAGATCATGTACGTAGGTCGCAAAGACTCGCAAATCAAACACAATGGCTACCGCATTGAACTCGGCGAGATTGAAAATGCCATACTCGCCACCAAGATGGTAGATAACTGTTGTGCCACCTATGACTTCACCAACAAGAAGATTGTGCTGTTCTATCAAGCAACTGAGGAACTGGACAAGGGCAGTTTCCGCAAAGCTATTGCCAACAAGATTCCTCGTTATATGATTCCGACTGTGTACAACCGCGAAGAGAAACTACGTCAGAATGGAAGTGGAAAGATCGATAGGTCCTATTACAAGAAACTTATTAATGGATAAAGACATGATTGAGTTCAACCATATCGGATCAGAAGCGTTAAATCTGATAGTAAAGAGTCATTTGTCTCAACGACCTAAGTTTAGCAATTACTTCTTTGCCAACTTAGACTTTGTGACCTATTATGAGACGCCTAACACCCTGATTCTCAGGAAGGCTTATGACTCCTTTAATCGTATATACTTCCTTTCTTCCGACTCTGCAGAACTTGCCAATTGCCTTAGTCAACTAGGAACAAACGACATTATTAATATTCCCTCCAAAAAAGGGATTAATGAAGAATTAGAGCTTGTCCTTACCAACGGAGGCTACGCTTTGTATGAAAAATACGAGAGAATGTATCATAATGATATTGAGGCAAGAGGCAAATTTGACGCAGAACTTGCCAAGCCTTCCGACATAGAAGAAATATACCAAATTCTGATTGGCACCTTCAACCCATTTTCAGATACACTCCCTAACAGATATGAAATAGGCGAATTAATCAAACAGGATTCTATCTTGGTTAACAGGGACCATCTAAGTGAAAAAATCAACGGAGCACTGTTACTGAGATTTGAACCCCAGAAGTGCCATATTTACATATGGGTAAGTTCCTCGAATTTTAATGAGTCTTTGAATCTGTTTTTTAACGGATTCAACTATATGGCAGAGCGCGGATACAAAAAAGCATACCTTTGGGTTAGGACCTCTAACAAACGTCCACGAATGATATACCAAACACTAGGATTCCAGTTCGACGGCCTAGTGGACTATACCTATACCAAGCATGATTGAATTCAACAAATTGAAACGTAATCTGAAAAAAGATACGGCAGGTATGCCTGTCGTCAAGTTGGCACTCATTGGTGATACTGCCACACAGTTTTTGGCGACTGCAATCCGGGGTATGGGAGTAGAGCGTGGATACAATATAGCTATTTATGAGTCTGAATATAATCAAGTAGAACGTCAACTGCTTGATCTTTCAAGTGATCTTTACACATTTGACCCCGATATAATTGTTATCTTCCAATCAACGCACAAGCTATGTGTACTTCACAGCACACTTGACCAAGAAAAGCAATCTATCCTTGCCAATGAACGCATTGACTTCGTGACGTCCGTCTGCAATAATCCATTGTTAACGAATAAAAAGATTATATATTTCAATTACCCGGAAATAGATGATACTATTTTTGGCAGCTATGCCAACAAGGTTCATTTTTCGTTTACCTACCAGATTCGCAAGTTAAACTTTGAACTGATGCGTCTCGCTGAACAATATGGTAATCTCTTTATTTGTGATATCGCAAGCCTACAAAACAAATTTGGGCGTGACTTCATGTACACACCAAACATCTATATTACGACCGAAATGGTGCTCAGTATTGATGCTCTACCTTATGTTGCCAGCCGAGTGATGGATGTTGTAGGTGCTATCAAAGGTTCATTTAAAAAATGTCTGATTCTTGATCTAGACAATACTCTTTGGGGAGGTGTAATCGGTGATGACGGATTAGAGGGTATCCAACTAGGGCATGGACTCGGTATCGGAAAAGCGTTCTCCGAGTTTCAATTATGGGTAAAAAAGCTCAAGCAAAGAGGCGTCATCATATGCATTGCTTCGAAAAACAACGAGGATACTGCAAAAGAACCATTCGCAAAGCACCCCGACATGGTGCTAAAATTGGAAGACATAGCCGTGTTCCAAGCTAACTGGGAAACTAAAGTCGATAATATCCGAACCATACAAAACATCCTGAACATTAGTTTTGATTCCATGGTTTTCCTCGATGATAACCCTTTCGAACGGAATATTGTCCGAGAAAACATACCAGAGATCCTTGTACCAGAACTACCCGAAGATCCTGGAGAATATCTTGAGTACCTTTATTCGCTTAATCTTTTTGAGACTGCTTCTTACAGTCAGACAGATAAAGACCGCACCAGCCAATACCAAATAGAAGCCAAACGCGTATCGTTCTCCAAGACATTTACCAACGAGGCAGATTTCCTAAAATCGCTTAATATGGTGTCTGTCGTTAGCGGATTCACAAAGTTCAACACGCCACGCGTCGCACAACTTTCCTTGCGTAGTAATCAATTTAACCTACGCACTATCAGGTATTCTGAATCCGATATCAGTTCTATGGCCTCAAACCCCGACATCATAGACTTATGCTTTACATTGGAAGACAAGTTCGGAAGTAATGGACTTGTTGCAGTAGTAATCATGAAGAAACAGGATTCTGAAACACTTTTCGTGGATACGTGGTTTATGAGTTGTCGTGTTCTAAATCGTGGTATGGAAGACTTCGCTCTAAACATAATGGTTGAGCGGGCACAAGCCTTAGGCTATAAGAAAATCATAGGAGAATACTTGCCTACCCCTAAAAACAAAATGGTTGAAACGCATTACTCCAAGTTAGGGTTTCAGAAAATAAAAGGAGAAACAGCCCAATATGAACTGTACGTGGATAATTACCACTTACGAAAGTGTTACATAAAAACCGCAGAAGATGACAATAACACAACTTGCTGAACAGTCAGCACACATATCACATACCTATCAGATTACCCCTGAGGTCTATTTCTGTTTTCAACGCTGTAGCAACGACTTCAATCCGCTACATACAGATGCCGCATATGCAAATTTGAAAGGATTTGAGGAACCCGTAATGTATGGTAATATCCTCAACGCATTTATTTCACATTTCATCGGAATGGCTCTGCCCATACGCAATGTGATGATACAATCACAGGATATCAGTTTTAGGAAACCCGTTTTCCTCAATGACAAGATTATTATAGAATCAAGCATAGACACAGTTTCTGAGGCAGTTAACATTATCTGCTATAAGTTGAATTTTCTTAGAATAAAGGAAAACAAGAGAGAGTCTGTTGCAAAAGGACATGTACAAATAGGACTATTAAACGATAAGAAATGATGAATATTCTCATTACGGGTGGATCATCCGGATTAGGGAGAGCAATGGTGGAAAAACTAGCTTCTGTTGAAGATTATCACATTATCTTCACCTATTGCCATAACATAGATGCTGCCAAATATTTGGAAAATAGCTACAAGAATGTACAAGCTTACCCATTGGACTATAACGATCATGGCAGCATTGATCGCCTTGTTAATGAAATTCCACATCTGAATATTGACATACTCATCAATAACGCTTATGCTGGATCCGCTTTAGGCACTCATTTTCATAAGACAGACATCAACGATTTTACAACCGCATTCAATACCAATATTATTCCCTTTATTAAGATTACTCAAGCGTGTTTGTCCTATATGCGCAAGCAAAAATTTGGGAAAATCGTTAATATCATTACATCATATGTCATAGATGTGCCACCAGCAGGTTTTTCTGTTTATACAGCGACAAAAGCATATATCAGACAATTATCTAAAAGTATCTGTAAAGAGTACGGACGTTATAACATTACATCGAATTGTATCTTGCCCGACTATATGCCAACTGCTTTTGGGAAAGTCGAAGACTTCCAGCTGGAACAGATGCAGGCTGCTCACCCTCTAAAAAAGCTGCTACAGCCAGAAGAGGTAGCCGATGTAGTAGCCCATTTGATACTATTGAGCCAGCAAGTCAATGGTGTTGAATTCCCTATTAATGCCGCTCAAAACATTATGTAACATCAAACAAAAATAATAATTATGGAAAGAATTGAAATTTTCAACAAGCTGAATAAGATCTTCTGCGAAATCCTGGATCTAGACGAGGTAACACTTACTGACGATACGTCTGCAAATGATATTGAGGAATGGGATTCCCTCGCTCAGATACAATTGATTGTCGCCATCGAAAAGGCTTTTTCTATCAAATTCAACTCTCAAGAGATTTTAAGCTGGAAAAATGTTGGTGCAATGATTGATTGTATTCTAAGTAAATTATAGTTCATTTATTCACATGGATATGAGTAAGTATATCAGTTACCAAGAACTTCCCTCTCTGATGGGACTTGAAAAGGGAGATATTGTTCTCTTGTCGTCAGATATTACAGATCTTTTCATACAATGTAAGAAGCATGGCGAAAAGTTTGATATAGACATACTTTTAGACAAGTTCCAAGAAGCCATTGGGGAAGAAGGAACACTCCTGATTCCCACTTACAACTGGATCTTTTGCGAAGGCAGGACGTTTGACTACAAGAAGACCCCCAGCAAGACAGGGGTTATCGGTGATGCGGCCCTCAAGAGAAAAGATTTTAAACGCACGAAACATCCCATCTATTCTTTTGCTGTTTGGGGAAAGGATAAGGACTACCTGTGCTCTCTAGACAATGTTGAGTCCTTCGGTCCAGACTCACCATTCGCTTATCTAGAAAAAGTTAACGCAAAAAATGCTTTTATCGGTGGCGCATCCTTGCGTAATTGCTTCACATATATCCACTATATTGAACAGAAACTAGGAGCGGAATACCGTTTCTCTAAAATGTTTAAGAGTCACTATATTGACGAAAACAATCAGGACACCATAAGAGAATATGGCATGTATGTAAGATATCTGGAGAAGAATGTTGTCTGCACACCAGATCCTTTTGTTGACGAGCTTTATGCCCATCACGTTGTAAAAAGCGGATACATCAACAATATCATCTACGAGGTTATCAAATTCAAAGATGTAACCCCGTTTATCGAGAGAGACATCATTAACAATAGGAGCAAAAAGCTATGCAGATTTGATGGGCAATAAGACCGTGCCAAGAGAATTGTCCAAGTTATAGGAATCAAACGAAAACTGTTCCTCGTGCCCAGGATAAATCATCAGACCCATTCCCTTTAACTTCTCCAACATCGAAAGGGTCTCTTTCAGTTTATCCCGGGAACCTGTCTTCAGCTTCGTGACCGTCCTAATGTTCTTGATAAGTGTATCACCTGTAAATAACATATCTCCAACAATGAGACATACAGAATCATCGGAGTGTCCCGGTGTGTATAGTATTTTTAAGAAAACCCCATCCCATAACTCCAATTCTTTAGGATAATAAGAGACGAAAGCCTCTTCCCTAACTACCATCGGTCCCTCTTCTGTGTATTTCGAAGCATTCTTTTTGGCATCAAACAACAATTCTTTGCCATAGCTATTTGCTACATAGACCACACACGAAGGATACCTTGAGAGAATATCATTAATACCATAAATATGATCAAAATGAGCATGGGTAAGGAAGATGCCCGAAACGATTGTCTTCGAGTGATTCTTCATCCACTCGAAGACAACCTCTGTATCACCAGGATCTACAATCCATACATTATCATACTGCGAACTTGAGATAATATATGTATTTGATGTAAATCTCGAATTAACAAATCCTTTGCAACTAAGCATTCTTATGAGGGTAGTCAATCATCTTACAGACAGGTTTCTCTAAGTCAATCAACACTGCTCCAAGAGACATTCCTGTGCCAAAAGCAGCAAACATAATTTTCTTCTTACCACCATCAGCAAAGAATTCATCGCAATGCTCGCACATAGTCACAGGAATAGTTGCACTACTGCTATTACCATACTTGGCAATGATATCACGAGGCATTCTTTCTTCTGTAACATTCATACGTTGTGCCAGTTTCTTCAGCGTAAAACTACTAGACTGATGGCAGACAAAAAAGTCTATATCATCCACCTTCTGACCATACTTGGCCATCAGTTCTTCCATCATCACAGGAGCCTGGTTTATTATAATGTTAAAAACCAAGTCACCCTGCATGACGAGATGCTGCTTTCCGCGCCAGTTGCCAAACTCATCCTCTTCCTCCTTTGTTGTCTCTGGGGTGATAGGCATACGGGATCCTCCCGCAGGGATATACACCGCAAAGGCATCCTTACCGTCATTCTTTAATGAGCAATATACACTATTACCAGTATTCGTATTCTCAATGACACTTATAGTAACACCATCGCCCGTAATCGGTCTGCTCGCCCTGTCACGGGTTGACACTCTGGCAGAAAGCACATCTCCTGCTATCAGAAGGACTTTTTTATCCACCAATGAATTAAGGGTCATAAAGGAGTAGGCCAAACCTACGACATAGCCGCAACATCCTTGTGAGATATCAATGCAAACAACATCCTCATCGAAATCGAACTTTCCTTGAACAATATTAGAAATGGGAGGAATAAAATGGTCTGGCGAAGTGGTCGTCACAATAATAGCACCAATCTCACTCTCCTTAAAAATGCCGTCATTCAACATTTTCTGAATACCGAATACAGCGTAGTCACTCACTGTTTCCCCTTCTTTGGCAACACGACGCGAACCATATCCCATCACCTTTTGGAGCTTTCTCATCTGACTTTCAGAGAAGGCATAATTGCTCGTTTCGTCCATGAAGTTCACGACATTGGATGGCAGAATGCTGTACATGGCGGAGATGGTCTTGCCTTGATAAGATGTAACCATAGTTATTTCTTGTTCTTTTCTATCGTCTTGGCAATGGCGTCCACACTACAGAAGTTCTCTGCAACCACATCGGCTCCAGTAATAGCCACACCAAATTTTTCTTCTATCTCGTCCACAAGGCTAACCATATCAAAAGAATCAAGCATGCCCTCCTCAATAAAGTTGACACCCTCTTCCGTGAAGTCAAACTCTGGACGCAAGTCTGTTAAAATCTCAATAATCTTTTCTTTCATTTATTTCTAATTCAAAATAAAACCTCCATCAATTACTAAATTCGTACCTGTCACCCAACTAGATGCATCTGAAAGCAAATAGATGGCTCCATAGGCAATGTCTTCTGGCTTGCCCAAACGTTTTAGCGGATAATTGCCTTCCAAGTTACTGGTCAGTTGATTCTCCTCAAACATCTTATTGTTAAGATCCAAGATATTCGTAGGTATCAATCCAGGATTTATAGCATTGACACGAATACCCTGTCCAGCCAATTCCAAGGCAGCGCCCTTAAGAAAGCCATTTAAAGCAGCTTTAGAAGCATTGTATGAAACATCGCCCTTGCTACCCACAAAAACGCCTACGATGGCTTCAATCAATACAATAGAAGTACCCCTAGTTATCTTCTTCTTTTTCAAGAGTCCTGATGTAATCATTATAGGAGCAACAGCATTGACATTAAATATATCCTCAATGTCATGACGCTTGAAATACTTAACCGGGCATACCTGAGGAATTCCGGCACATAGCACACAACCATCAAGAACTGGTACTTCTGCTACAAGCCTTTCTATTTCCTCCTGCTTGGAGATATCAGCCTCAATTATCTGATGTCCGCCTCCCTCCAGCATTCTCAGGGTCTCATCTAGCCGGTTAACATCACGACCATTTAAAATAAGCTGCGCCCCCATCTTGGAGCATTCAACAGCAATTCCTCTCCCAATACCGGAAGAGGAACCTGTCACCAAAATTTTCTTTCCTTCAAGAGAGAAAGGATCCATCATAAAGAAGCCACGAAGTTAAAGATGTCCGCGATTGTTTTATGCGCACGCAGGTCAGCACCCGTGATAGTCTTGTGATAATTGTCATCCACCATCGAGATGATTGATAAAGCTGTCAATGAATTCCACTCATCGAGCGACTTATAGTCTGTCTCCGGTGTGAACATTTCATAAGGAGTCTCATCAAACTCTCCAGCAAAATTATCAATAAATTCCTTTATATCCATATTCTTATTTTACGCTAATTATTAATAATTGAAAAATCATGTATCTTACCTTCATAAATAGGGGTTCGGAGAAGGGAGGTTACCATCGCTTCTGGCACCATTCGTTTCACAATTTTCTGAAGTGTATCATCTGTACCCACCTCATAGAATTCACTCACGCCATCCCGGGCCATATTCATAGTAATATCTGTCCACTTTACAGGACAGGTCATCAACTTAATCTGATTGTCCAGAATTTCTTTTGGATCCGTATGAGGCAAACCGTCTACATCCTGATAGATAGGAACTTGAGGTTTCATGAAATGAAGCTTTTTCAACTCTTCTGCAAGAATCGCGCCCTCTTCAGCAGAGTTTGGCGAATGGCCAACACCTTTCATAGGGAGCACAATAGCACGCTTTGCGCCCATCTCTTTCAGGATTTTACAAGCTTTCTTAATACTCATGCGAGCACCTGTCACAACAAGCTGTCCTGGTCCATTATAATTGGCAATATATAGATTCTCACCATCCTCCTCACCTACTTTTTTAAGGACTTCAAGCACTGTCTCGTCTTGTATTCCGATAATAGCCCCCATAGCACTGGGATGTTTTTGAAAGGCTTCATAAAACACCTGCCCACGAGTCTTAATAAAAGGCAGGGCTTCCTCAAAAGACAAAGCCCCAGCAACCACCATTGCAGCATATTCACCAAGAGAATGGCCTGCCACACAATCTGGTCTCACCTCATCTTGAGCCATTGCCAATGCCACCTCATAAATGAAGATAGCAGGCTGAGTATAGCGAGTATCCATCAACAACAATTCTGAGGCACTGAAGAGTGTATCAGAAAAACGTTCGTCTAAGATGTCATTAGCCTCTTCAAATATAGCCTTAGCTTTTGGAAATTTCTCATAGAGATCCTTTCCCATACCTTCTTTCTGGCAGCCTTGACCTGGGAACAAAAAAGCTTTCATCCTATTCTATATTATAAAGGTGATATAATAGCCCCCGCCGCACTGGCAGGGGCTATCTACTTAAAAGTCCATGTTATCGAGTGAATCGCTAAAATCCTTCGGCGCCTCTTCCTGATGCTCAGGATGTGGGCGATGCTCACCACGATCGCGACGATCACGACGGTCTCCACGATCAGGACGACGGTCACGACGCTCACCGCGCTCAGGGCGCTCACGACGCTCACCGCGTGCGGGACGCTCTACATAGTCGGCAGGCTTCTCAATCAGAACACGATGAGACAGCTTGTACTTGCCTGTCTTCGGATCAATTTCCAGCAACTTCACCTTAATCTTGTCACCTTCCTTGATACCAGCTTCCTCGACAGTCTCAAGGCGCTTCCAGTCGATTTCAGAAATGTGAAGCAAGCCATCCTTGCCAGGCATAATCTCAACGAAACAGCCATAAGGCATAATTGAGCGTACGGTACCCTCATATATCTCGCCTACCTCAGGGATGGCAACGATAGCCTTAATCTTGGCAATAGCAGCATCAATGCTATCCTTATTTGGAGCGCTAACCTGCACCTTACCAACGCCTTCGGTCTCATCGATAGTGATAGTAGCACCTGTATCCTCCTGCATCTGCTGGATAATCTTACCACCAGGGCCAATCACAGCGCCAATGAACTCCTTAGGAATATCAAAAGCAACAATACGAGGAACCTGAGGCTTCATCTCAGCACGAGGCTCAGCTATCGTGTCTGTCAGGCACTTCAAGATGTGCTCACGACCGGCCTTAGCCTGCATCAGAGCCTTCTCAAGAATCTCGAAGCTCAGACCGTCGCACTTGATATCCATTTGGGTAGCGGTCAGACCGTCTTTCGTACCAGTGGTCTTGAAGTCCATATCACCCAAATGATCCTCGTCACCAAGGATATCACTCAACACAGCATATTTATCTTCTCCTGGATTCTTAATCAGACCCATGGCGATACCAGAAACAGGCTTTTTCATTGGAACACCAGCATCCATCAGGGCGAGGGTACCAGCACATACTGTAGCCATCGAAGAAGAACCATTTGACTCGAGGATCTGGCTAACCAGACGAACCGTATAAGGGAAGTCCTCAGGAATCTGACCCTTAAGTCCGCGCCAAGCCAGATGACCATGGCCGATCTCACGACGACCTACGCCGCGCTGAGCCTTAGCCTCACCTGTACAGAATGGGGGGAAGTTATAATGGAGAAGGAAGCGCTGATAGCTCTTGTCAAGCACATCGTCAACCATCTTCTCATCAAGTTTGGTACCTAAGGTACATGTACTCAGAGACTGTGTCTCACCTCGAGTAAAAATGGAGCTTCCGTGAGGCATTGGCAGAGGAGAAACCTCGCACCAGATCGGGCGAATCTCATCGGGCTTACGACCATCAAGACGGATACCCTCATCGAGGATGCAGCGGCGCATGGCGTCGCGCTCCACGTCGTGGTAGTAGCGGTCCATCATGGCCTCGTACTCGTCCTTTGAGATCTCAGAGTCGGCAGTGATCTCGGGATGAGCCTCGAAATACTTCTCCTTGAAGTCTGCCAGCAGTTTCTCGAAGGCGTCGGCACGGTCCTGCTTGGGCAGAGCCTGCTTGGTGATGTCGTAGGCGGGCTGGTAGAGCTCCTTGTTCATCTGCTCACGCAGTGCCTCGTCGTTCACCTCGTGATTGTACTCACGCTTCACGTCCTTGCCGAGCTCCTTGCTCAGCTCAGCCTGCAGCTCGCACATCGGCTTGATAGCAGCCATAGCAGCCTTCAAGGCACCGATCATATCTTGTTCTGACACCTCTTTCATCTCACCCTCCACCATCATGATGTTCTCAGCAGAAGCACCAACCATGATGTCCATGTCGGCTTCCTTCATTTGCTCAAAGGTAGGATCAATGACATACTCTCCGTTGATGCGGGCTACACGAACCTCACTAATGGGACACTCGAAAGGAATGTCAGAGCAGGCCAGAGCAGCAGAAGCTGCAAAGCCAGCCAAAGCATCAGGCTGATCCACACCATCGGCAGAGAGCAACATCACATTCACAAATACCTCAGCATGATAGTTTGAGGGGAAGAGCGGGCGGAGCACACGATCCACCAGTCTTGATGTCAGGATTTCGTTGTCGCTGGCTTTGCCTTCGCGCTTGGTAAATCCGCCGGGGAAACGGCCGGCTGCACTGTACTGTTCACGATAATCTACCTGCAAAGGCATGAAATCTGTTCCGGGAACTGCATCTTTTGCGGCACAAACGGTGGCGAGCAATACGGTGTTGTTCATACGGAGAACAACAGAGCCGTCGGCCTGTTTTGCCACTTTCCCGGTTTCAATGGTGATGGTACGTCCATCAGCCAATTGAAGGGTCTTTGTAATTACGTTCATCTTGAATTTAAAACATCTAAAAAATAAAAACTTCGAAACGACAGGAGCGCTGTCCTGTCGCAAAAACGGCGCAAAGTTACACATTATAATATAAATAAACGAAGAAATCGGGAATATTTTTCGTTTTTTTTGGTATTTTGCGCACTTATTCGTACCTTTGCAGCCAAAAATAAACAAACAACGACAATGAGACATATTTGGAAAGCGGCGGCCTTCGTTGCAACCGCATTGACCATTGCATCGTGCAATGAAGGGAAATTTACAGTAGAGGGACAGATCGAAAACGCCAAAGATTCTGTACTTTACTTTGAGAATGTCGGTCTAGAAGGTATCAATGTACTTGACTCCATCACACTTGACAATAACGGCAACTTCTCTTTCAGCGAAGCTGCTCCCGGTGCTCCTGAATTCTATCGTCTGCGTATAGCCGACCAGATTATCAACGTCAGCATCGATTCCACTGAAACCGTACAGTTCAAGGGACAATATCCGGGAATGGCTTCTAACTACACTGTTAGTGGCTCTGACAACTGTGAGAAAATCAAGGAACTTACCTTAAAACAAATGGACTTGCAGAGCCGTGCCATCGCCATTCAGCGTAATACAGCCATCGGTGTGGACGAGGCCAACGACAGTATCCAAAGCCTCATCAACGCCTACAAGGAGGACGTGAAGCACAACTATATCTACAAGGAGCCCTTCAAGGCATACTCCTACTTCGCGCTGTTCCAGGCCATCGGCAACTATCTGATCTTCAACCCGCGCAACAACAAGGATGACATCAAGGCCTTTGCCGCCGTCGCCACCAGTTGGGATACCTACTACCCGCATGCCGAGCGCGGCCAAAACCTGCACAACATCGCTATTGAGGGCATGAAAAACCAGCGTATTGTAGATGCCCAGCAGTCACAGCTGCAGGTGGAGGCCAGCAAGGTGCAGGAGGCTGGCGTTCTCGACATCGCACTGCCCGACAACCACGGGCAGGAGCGCCATCTAACTGATCTAAGAGGTCAGGTCGTGCTACTCGACTTCCACATCTTCGCCATGAACGATTCTCCTGCACGTATCATTATGCTCCGCGAGCTTTATAACAAATACCATCAGCAGGGACTTGAGATCTATCAAGTATCACTCGATCCTGACGAGCATTTCTGGAAACAGCAGACTGCGGCACTTCCTTGGATTAGCGTCCGCGATGCAGATGGTGTGAATTCACAGCGACTGATGCTCTACAACATCCAGGCTGTGCCCGACTTCTTCATCATCGACAGAGGCAACAACCTCATCAAGCGCGCCGCACAGATCAAGGACCTCGACGCAGAGATCAAGAAGCTGCTCTGATGATGAAATCTGTGATATTTGCAAGAAAAAACGCGATTTTCTTGCAAATATCACTTTTTCTTCTTACCTTTGCACCCGCAAATAAGAAAAAGTCGGCATAGCTCAGCTGGTTAGAGTATCACCTTGACATGGTGGGGGTCCTTGGTCCGAATCCAAGTGTCGACACAAAAAGAGGCAACAATGAAGTTGCCTCTTTTTGTGTCGATACCCTATCTTTCTCAAAAGCTTTCAAGCCAACCCTTCAACTCAAATACCATCTGATAGTGATAGGCAAACGACTCACGATAGCCCCAACCATGACCACCAGTAGGATAGATATGAATCGAGGCTGGCACATCATGTTTGTAAAGCTGTTGATAATATCCAAAGCCATTTGCAGCAGGCACCGCCTTGTCATCATCACTTAAGGCAAGGAACGCACGGGGTGTCGTACGGTTCACCTGAAGGTCGTTACTATACTCTGTCTCCAATTTACGCAACTCTTTCTTCGAATGACCTTCTCCGAGGAAATTGTCGTGTGAACCCTTATGCGTAAATCCCAAATCCATCGTGATAACAGGATAGAAAAGAATCTGGAAATTCGGAGCAGCATCACCAGTGGAATGAGTGGCAATAGTAGAAGCCAGATGACCACCTGCAGAGAAACCCATGATACCGACATTATTACGATCAATATGCCATTCCACAGCATGACGACGCACTGTTTTCATAGCCTCCTCAGCATCAGAGATTGGAATCATAGGATTACCATGAGGCATACGATATTTCAATACGACAAGGGCGATACCCTGATTGTTGAAGAACGTTGCCCACTGATGTCCCTCATGATCCATAGCCAGATGACTATAGCCACCACCAGGGCAGCATACCACAGCTCTTCCCGTCGCCTTCTTTGCGTCTGGAAGATAGACAGTCAATTCCGCCCTGTCTTTGTCATCGCCGTTTGAATTTGGTGCCCCTTTGGGCCATAGTTCCATGTTTGTCCCTTTCTGTGCAAGACTCACTGCCGAAACCATCAGCAGCAAGAGTGTTGGTAGTAATTTCAGATTTTTCATTAATACAATATCCATAATTTTGCTGCAAAGATAGTTATTTTATTTTTATTTTTTTGTTTTACGCCCAACTTTTTCGTATCTTTGCAGGCAGAAAACTTAAGACAACGACTCAATATGAAGAAAATTCTAACTATCCTGGCACTCGCCACACTAACCATCAGTACACAAGCAAAAGTAAGGCTGCCGCATATTATCGGCGACAACATGGTACTTCAACAACAGACAGAAGCCCGACTCTGGGGATGGGCAAAACCTGGTAAGACAATTAAGGTTACGACCTCGTGGAACAATCAGGCTGTAAGCACTAAGGCCGATAAAGATGGACAGTGGCTCGTAAAGGTGAAGACACCCGAAGCTTCCTACACCCCATTATCAATTACCTTCGACGATGGTGAGCCTCTCACAATTAATAATGTACTCGCGGGTGAGGTATGGGTATGTGCAGGGCAGTCGAATATGGAGATGCCTGTTAAAGGATTCTGGATGTGCCCTGTCAAAGACTATAATAAAGTCGTCATCGACGCAGCCAACCACACGGGTGTCCGTTCGGTGAAGATTCCCAGTGTGATGTCATCAAAACCGCTCAACGATGCCCAGTGCGAGTGGCGTACCTGCTCCCCTAACACTGTCGGCGAGTTCTCTGCCACTGGTTATTTCTTTGCTCGCACGATGCATCAGGCTTTGAACATCCCTATTGGTCTCATCGAGGCGAACAAAGGAGGATCACGCGTGGAAAGCTGGCTGACCAAGGAGAATCTGGAAAAATACACCAACGACCCGACAGATTCTGTTGAAATCTGCAAGAAATGGGACAAATGGGACTATCATCGTTCACTGCTTTGGGGTAACGGCACCTTCAATCCCATCTTAAACTTCACCGTCAAAGGCATCCTCTACTATCAGGGTTGCTCGAACGTAGGCGATCCTGGTGACCAATACTCAGAACGCATGAAACTGCTTGTTGACCAATGGCGAGGACAATTCGGATTGGGTGAGATTCCTTTCTATTTTGTACAGATTGCCCCTTATGCATATGGTGATGGTCTTGATGGTATCAGCGGAGCCAAACTTCGTGAACAACAGTTCAAGGCTTCTCAGATTATTCCCAACAGTAGCCTTGTCTGCACCAATGACTTGGTCTATCCCTATGAGTTCTCCCAGATTCACCCCACTCAGAAATGCGAAGTTGGCGAGCGACTGGCATATACAGCCCTGAACCGCGACTACGGCTTCGAAGGACTTCTGTACAAGAGTCCGTCGTATAAAGATATGACCATCAAGGAAGATGCCGTCTATATCCATCTGCAAGACAACTACCATACCGATGCGCCTTTCGAGGATATTGAAGGTTTTGAGATTGCAGGTGAGGACAAAGTTTTCCATCCAGCTACGGCTCAACACTTCTGGCAGGAAGGTGGCGGCTATTGGGACGAGGCCATCAAGATTAGTTCGCCCGAAGTGAAGAAGCCTGTTGCCGTTCGTTATTGTTTTAAGAATTTCCAACTCGGCAATGTAAAAAACGCCGGAGGACTGCCACTATTCCCATTCCGTACTGACAACTGGTAAGACATGACGCATCATCCACTTGAAATCTTCAAGTACTGCCCAAAATGTGGCAGCGAATTGTTCGAAGAACATAATTTCAAAAGCAAGCATTGCTCGAACTGTGGGTTCACCTATTATCAGAACCCCAGTTCGTCAACGGCTGCCTTCATCCTGAATAGTAAGGAGGAGTTGCTTGTCGTACGTCGTGGTAAAGAGCCAGCAAAGGGTACACTCGACTTGCCCGGAGGGTTTGTTGACAATGAGGAGACTGCCGAACAGGGGATGATTCGGGAGATCAAAGAAGAGACTGGACTTGATATCAGCAAAGTGGAATATCTCTTCTCGATTCCGAACATCTATCGTTACTCTGGAATGGACATCCATACACTCGACATGTTCTTCCTCTGTCATACTGAAGTCGAAACGGTCAAGCCTGCCGATGATGTGGCAGAATGTAGCTGGGTCCCACTGCATGAAGTGTATGTCGAGCGTTTTGGATTACGCTCGATACGCGAGGCCGTACATCGTTTCCTACAACGGAAGTGTTAAGAAATTAAAAAAACCTCTATATAAATAAGGTGTGAGAGAGTTTTTTGCTTACTTTTGCAGCCCGTAAGATTAAAAACGAGACAAAGTATGCAAAAGAACTTAGTGATTGTTGAGTCTCCTGCCAAGGCGAAGACGATAGAGAAGTTCCTCGGAAAGGACTTCAAGGTAATGTCAAGCTATGGCCACATTCGTGACTTGAAGAAAAAGGAGTTGAGCATCGATGATAAGACGCTCGAACCAGAATACGAAATCCCCGAAGAGAAAGCCAAGCTCGTAGCAGACCTGCGCGCCAAGGCTGACAAGGCCGAGAAAGTATGGCTCGCATCCGATGAAGACCGTGAGGGAGAAGCCATATCGTGGCATTTGTGTGAAGTATTGGGACTTGACAAGCAAAAGACCAACCGTATTGTATTCCACGAGATTACCAAACCCGCCATTCTGGAGGCTATAGAGCATCCTCGCCATTTGGACATGAATCTTGTGAATGCCCAGCAAGCCCGTCGTGTACTCGACCGTATTGTGGGTTTCAAGCTCTCACCCGTACTCTGGCGTAAGGTAAAACCAGCTCTATCCGCAGGACGTGTGCAGAGCGTGGCTGTGCGTCTGATAGTGGAACGCGAACGTGAGATACAGCAATTCACAACCGAACCCTATTATAATGTAGGTGCAATCTTTGCCATCACCAATCAAGACGGTTCGGCCACAGAGGTGAAGGCACAATTAGCCAATCGCTTTAAGACCGAAGCAGAAATCATGGCATTCTTGGAGAAATGCAAGGAAGCCAGCTATACGGTTGACAGCATTACTAAGAAACCCGTTAAGCGTACACCCGCTCCCCCCTTTACCACATCTACCCTGCAACAGGAAGCCGCTCGTAAACTCGGCTTTACTGTTAGCCAGACCATGATGGTAGCCCAGCACCTTTATGAAAATGGACGTATCACCTACATGCGTACCGACTCAGTCAACCTTTCTAAGCTTTGTCTTGGTGCCAGCAAGGAGGAAATTACCCGTCTCTATGGCGCGGAGTACAGCAAGCCTCGCCAGTATCACACCAATGCCAAGGGAGCCCAAGAAGCCCACGAAGCTATCCGTCCTACCTATATGGATCAGACGGAAATCGAAGGCACGCAACAAGAAAAACGTCTGTACGAACTGATCTGGAAGCGCACCATTGCCAGTCAGATGGCAGATGCCCAGATTGAGAAGACCACAGCCAATATCACCATCAGCAGTACATCCGAACAATTCGTGGCTCAGGGTGAGATCGTAAAGTTTGACGGTTTCATCAAAGTCTACCGTGAATCATCAGATGATGAAGAGCAGCAGGAGGAGTACGGCCATATCCTGCCACCACTGCACAAGGGTCAGGAACTGACACGTCGTGAGATCAGCGCAACAGAACGATTCAGCGCAGGCCCACAGCGTTATACCGAAGCCAGCCTCGTCCACAAAATGGAAGAACTCGGTATCGGCCGTCCGTCAACCTATGCGCCAACGATCTCTACTATACAGCAGCGCGACTATGTGCAGAAAGGCGACAAGAAAGGTGAGGAACGTCTCTATAGCATCTTCACGCTGAAGGGCAAGCAGATTACACAGAAGAATCGCAAAGAGATTGTCGGTTCAGAGAAAGGCAAGTTGATTCCTACGGATATCGGTATTGTGGTTAATGACTTCCTGATGGACAATTTCAAGGAAATCATGGACTACAACTTCACCGCTAAAGTGGAACAGGACTTCGATAAGATTGCTGAGGGCGATGAGAAATGGACTGATATGATGCATAACTTCTACAAGAGTTTCGAACCCTCTGTGGAAGAAACGATGAATAGTCGTCAACAGCATAAAGCTGGAGAACGCCAGCTGGGTATTGATCCCAAGAGCAAGCGTCCAGTTTATGTAAAAATCGGACGTTTCGGACCTGTGGTACAGATAGGTTCGGCAGAAGACAAGGAGAAACCTCTTTTTGCACAATTGCCGAAAGAGCAGTCCATGGAGACCATCACCCTTGAGGAGGCAATGGAGCTCTTCAAACTGCCGCGTGAACTTGGCGACTACGAGCATAAGCCCGTCACGATTGGTGCCGGCCGCTTCGGTCCTTATGTCCTGCACGATCGCAAATATACATCACTCCCCAAAGATACGGATCCAATGACCATCACACTCGAAGAGGCCATTGCCCTGATTGAGGAGAAACGCCAGCAGGAAACCCAGAAGCACCTGAAGATTTTCCTGGAAGACGAGAAACTGGAAATCCTTAACGGCCGCTATGGTCCTTACCTGAGCTATGACGGCAAGAACTACCGCCTGCCGAAGAACTTGCATGAGAAGGCCAAGCAGTTGACTTACGACGAGTGTATGAAGATTATTCAAGCCCCAGTGAAGAAGAGCTGATCGATGAAAAGAATTATCCTGATAGGCTATATGGGTGCTGGAAAGACAACCATCGGCAAGGCACTCTCAAAAGAACTAGGCATCATCTTCTATGACCTCGATTGGTATATCGAGAGCCGCATGCATAAGACTGTGCCCCAGATTTTCGCTGAACGGGGTGAAGAGGGATTCCGCAAGATAGAATACAATATGCTGCACGAAGTGGCTGAGTTTGAGAATGTCATTATCAGTTGCGGAGGCGGTACACCCTGTTTCTTTGACAACATGGACTATCTAAACCAGCAAGGACAGGTGGTCTATCTGAAAGCAGACCCCGAAGTACTCTACAAACATTTGCTGATGGCAAAAGTGGAGCGCCCGTTACTGAAAGGCAAGAGCCCTGAGGAACTGATAGCCTTCATCCGTGAACAACTGGAGAAACGGGAGCCCTACTACACCAAGGCAAAATACATACTTGATGTCAGTCTGATGGATAATTATGAGAAAATCAAAATCAGCGTCGGGAAGATTCGCGAGTTGCTGAATATATAATAAATCTATTAAGCATTAATACTTTTATTACCTAAGCCTTATGAAGAAATGGACCATTGAGGATTCGAAGGAGCTCTACAACATCAACGGATGGGGCACTTCCTATTTCGGCATCAACGAGAAGGGCGATGTCTATGTTACGCCTTGCAAGAACGACACGCAAATCGATTTGCGTGAAGTCATGGATGAACTGGCCCTACGTGATGTCACGCCACCCGTATTGCTACGCTTCCCCGACATCCTGGACAATCGGATTGAAAAGACCTGGAGTTGTTTTAAGAAAGCTGCTGAAGAGTACGACTACAAAGGAGAAAACTATGTGGTCTATCCAATTAAGGTGAATCAGATTCAGCCCGTTGTTGAGGAAATCATCTCACATGGAAAGAAATTCAACCTTGGCGTAGAAGCAGGCTCCAAACCAGAGCTCCACGCTGTCATTGCAGTACAATGCCAAAGCGATTCCATCATCGTCTGCAATGGTTATAAGGATCAGGGGTATATCGAGTTGGCGTTGCTCGCCCAGAAGATGGGCAAGCGTATCTTTATCGTTGTAGAGAAACTCAACGAGCTGGATATCATTGCCAAAGTTGCCAAAAAGATGGGTATCCGTCCTAATATCGGCATCCGCATCAAACTGGCCTCCAGTGGTTCCGGCAAGTGGGAGGAAAGTGGTGGTGATGCCTCAAAATTCGGGCTGACCAGTGCCGAACTCCTGGAAGCGCTCGACATGCTCGACAAGAAAGATATGCGCGACTGTCTGCGCCTGATTCATTTCCACATCGGCTCACAGATTACCAAGATCCGCAGAATCCAGATAGCTCTCCGCGAGGCATCGCAGTTCTATATCCAACTTCACAAGATGGGCTACAACGTCGATTTTGTGGATTGCGGTGGTGGTCTGGGCGTCGACTATGACGGCACACGTTCTCCTTCAAGCGAAAGCTCCGTCAACTACAGTATTCAAGAATACGTCAATGACTGTATCTACACCTTTGTTGATGCAGCCAACAAGAACAACCTCCCCCATCCTAACATCATTACAGAAAGTGGACGCTCATTGGCTGCCCATCACTCTGTACTGGTTATTGACGTGCTGGAAACAGCCTCATTACCTGAGATGCCAGAGGAATACGAACCCGACGAGAATGCCCACCAGTTGGTAAAGGACCTCTATGAGATCTGGGATAATCTGTCACCTCGGAACGTACTTGAAGACTGGCACGATGCTGAGCAGATCCGTGACGAAGTGCTCGACCTGTTCTCCCACGGCATCGTTGACCTGAAAACACGCGCTGAGATTGAGGCTATGTATTGGAGTGTCTGTCACGAGATCAATATCCTTACTAAGAGTCTGAAACACATCCCTGAGGAGTTGATGAATATCGACAAGCTCTTAGCAGATAAGTATTTCTGCAATTTCTCGCTGTTCCAGAGCCTCCCCGACAGTTGGGCCATCGACCAGCTCTTCCCCATCATGCCTATCCAGCGACTTGACGAACGACCTACACGTAACGCCACTATTCAGGATATTACCTGCGACAGCGATGGCAAGATAGCCTCGTTCGTAACCAATCGCAACAACTCTCACTCCTTGCCCGTACACCCCTTACGTAAGAACGAGCCCTACTACCTCGGTGTATTCCTTGTAGGTGCCTACCAGGAAATATTGGGCGATATGCATAATCTCTTTGGCGACACGAATGCCGTACACATCTCTGAAAAGGATGGTTCTTATCACATTGACCAGATTATCGATGGCGAAACCGTAGCCGAAGTACTTGACTATGTGCAGTACGATCCGAAGAAGCTTGTACGTCAATTGGAAGTATGGGTGGCCAAGAGTGTCAAACAAGGAAAGATCAGCCTTGAGGAAGGCAAGGAGTTCCTATCCAATTATCGCTCAGGCCTCTATGGCTACACTTATCTGGAATAAAGGTAAAAAAGTAAAAAGGTAAAAGAGTAAAAGGGTCATGATGAAAGAGAAACTGACAATAGTAAAGGTCGGCGGAGCCGTCGTTGAAGACGAGGTTCAGTTGGCACAATTACTCAAGGATTTCAGTGCTATTGAGGGCCGAAAGGTGCTGGTACATGGCGGAGGCCGTCGCGCTACTCAAGTAGCCGCCAGTCTTGGTATAGAATCGAAGATGGTCAATGGCCGACGCATCACTGATGCCGATATGCTCAGCGTCGTGACGATGGTCTATGGTGGTCTGGTCAACAAGAATCTTGTCGCCCGTCTGCAGGCCAACGGTGTAAATGCCTTAGGACTCACAGGAGCTGATATCAATGTCATCCGTAGCCATAAACGCCCACTTAAAGATGGTATCGACTTTGGCTTTGTCGGTGATGTCGATACAGCCGATGGCCAGATGCTCAGTCGTCTCATCGAGGCAGGCATCACCCCTGTGATGGCTCCTTTGACTCACGACGGCATGGGACATATCCTCAATACCAATGCCGACACCATTGCTTCAGAGACAGCCAAGTCACTTGCGCCCTATTACGACGTGACCCTTATCTTCTCCTTTGAGAAGAAAGGCGTACTCAGCAATCCCGACGACGATGACAGCGTCATCCCCACCATCACGCGCACGGATTTTATTAAATATAAAGCCGACGGAACCATCAGTGGTGGCATGCTGCCAAAGATTGAGAATGCCCTAGCAGCTATCGACGCAGGTGTCTCCCGCGTTATCATAACACTCGCTACTGCCATCGACGGACAGCATGGGACCATCATAAAACAATAAAAGGCGAAAAAAAATCGCCTTTTATTGTAACTTTTCCTTTTTACAATCGTCATTACTTTTAGAGAGGATGAAAAAGATCAGTTTCCGAAACGATATATTACCGCTGAAGAACGAACTCTACCGGCTCGCCCTTCGCATCACTCTCAACCCTGCGGAAGCAGAGGATATCGTTCAGGAGACGATGATCAAGATCTGGAACCGTCGCGACCAGTGGGACGACATCGACTCGATAGAAGCATTCTGCCTGACCATCTGCCGGAATCTGTCGCTCGACAAGATGAAAAAGATGGCAAACCAGAGCCAGAGTCTTAGCGAAGGAGAGCATGACACGCCTGACCGTAGTTACTCATCCAACCCTGAGGAACAGGCTGTACAGCAAGACCGAGTTGCACTAGTGCGCCGCCTCATCGATGAACTGCCAGAGAAACAGCGAAGCGTCATGCAGCTCCGCGACTTTGAAGGCAAGAGCTATAAGGAAATAGCAGAAATCATGGCCATCAGCGAAGAGCAGGTAAAGGTGAATATCTTCCGCGCCCGTCAGGCTATCAAACAACGATTTATTGAAACAGAAAAATATGGATTATAAATACATCGAACAACTCATCGAGCGCTATTGGCAGTGTGAGACCACACTGCAGGAGGAAGCCATTCTCCGTGCTTTCTTCAGCCAGCCCGATATTCCGGAGTCGCTGCGTCAGTATCAGGCGCTGTTCACAAACGAGCTCCAGAAAGAGGAGCCATTGGGTGAGGACTTCGATGCCCGTATCCTTGAGCAGATTGGTGAGACACCAAAGGCTAATATCGTTACGCTGAAGTCTCGCCTGATGCCGCTCTTCAGAGCTGCAGCCATTGTGGCCATTGTGCTCACGCTGGGCAATGCCGCTCAGGCACCATGGGAGTGGGGTTGGGATGATCCAAAAGATGCCTACGCTAAGTTCCATAAGGAGAAAGGCGATTCGGTGAACGTGCTGAACACGATTCAGGCAGAAAACATCACTGATAGCCTCAACAGCATCAAGGAGGCACCGGTGGAGAAAACCACCTACATTGAATAGACTATTTTTTCTATGCTTTCTTTATAATAATCAAAGTTTTTTTAACACAGGCGGAAGCTGTGAAGTTTCCAATTCTCTCAAATTAAAATTATACTAACTAGGAAGGAAAGGGCTGCCACGAGATATCGGGCAGCCCACTTCATTTCTATACGATAATCACCTATTTCTTCAGCCGCAGATTCAGTTGGAACAATGCAGGCAGGAAGATGCAGAACGAAAAGCCCAGCGCCATTATCACCACGCGCTGACTTCCAAACAGGTCAAGCAGGGTCAGATCGGGATTTGGATACAGGTTATACATGATATAAGCCACCGTATTATTCACCCAGTGATACACGACCCCAGGCACAATGCTATCCGTGCGATAGTACATCCACCCTAACAGCAGACCAATCAGGAAAGCATGCGGCATCTGAGCCGGATTCATATGAATCAACGCAAAGAGCAGAGCAGAGATAGCAATACCAATCCAAGGATTCTGTTTCCAGCGGAGCAATGCCTTGAGGACAGCCCCGCGAAAGACCAGTTCCTCTACCAACGGAGCAAGCAGGCCTACTACCAGATAGCCCATCCTGTCTTTCAGGATAAGATCAAACTCCTGTTCAGCGATATTCGGCAGTTCAGGCATCTGTTCCTGCAGCCATGACGACGGGATAAGAGCACCCAAAGCTGCCATCACACACCAGAACAGCACGAACCAAGGACGCGTTCTCACCCAATGACGCGACACCTCTGCCCATCGTGCCCAAAGGAATACTACCAGCGTCACGACGCTGAACACCGCCATTGTAACTATCAGTCCCAGAGCACCCAGCGGTGTATCTTTGCCGTATATCAGTGTCCAGACAGCCTGTACACCGAAACTCGCCATAATCTGGATGGCTGCAAAGACAACTGTATAAATGATTGCATTCTTCATATTACCTTTATATATTATAATCCCAATATCTCGTTGACTCTGTCCCGATCCTGCTCCAACTGTGCAGCCAATGCCTCGGGTGAGTCGAACTTCCGTTCGTCACGCAGCCGCTCTACAAAAGTGACCTGTACCGTCTGACCATACAGATCACCATTGAAACTGAGGATATTCACCTCCAGTGTCTGACGATGGCCGTCAAAGGTCGGGCGCATACCGATATTCATCATCGCTGCCCTTGGCGACTGTTCTCCCTCAAGCATTGCCCATACAGCATAGACTCCAGCGGCAGGAATCAGTTTCCCTGTACCCTCAGGTTCCAGATTCGCCGTTGGATAACCTATCTTATGGCCGATATGCTCACCAGGCATCACCCTTCCCTTCAAGACGTAACGACGTGTCAGATAGCGGGGCATCAGTTCCACCCTCCCCTCATCAGCCAGTAGTCTTCGGATTTCCGAAGAACTCACCGCCAAACTGCCGCCGTCCATCAGCTCCACATCACCACGCAAAACCTGCATACCCAGTTGTTCACCATAGCGCACGTAGTCGTCGAAGCCCTCAGTGCGATCGTGGCCGAAACGATTGTCATAGCCAGTGAAAAGCACCTTCACATGAAGCTGGTCTGAAAGGACCTGTTGCATGAAGTCCCATGCCGAAAGAGAAGCCATCTCTCGAGTAAAGGGCAGCACCACCAACTGATCGACACCCAGCGAAGCGATGATGTCCGACTTCTCCTCAAGTGTTGTCAGCAGCTGCGGGCGGAATGACGGATCCAGAACCTCCCGCGGTAAACGGTCAAAGGTGATAACCGTAGAGACAAGTCCCCGTTGACGAGCCTGCTCCAGCACCTTACCGATTACCAGCTGATGCCCGAGATGCACCCCGTCGAACACACCGATGGTAGCTACGCTGCCAGGGACTTTCTCCAGACGTTTATTCAAAAAAATGGTCTTCATGAGCGGGCAAAGGTACTCAAAATTATTCAATATTTAGGTCAAAACTCACATTTTTCGCTGTTTTCCCCTAAAAAATTTGGATATTTAAGGTTTTTCGTGTAACTTTGCATCCCAAATCCCGGACTTGTAGCTCAGTTGGTTAGAGCAACAGACTCATAATCTGGAGGTCCCTGGTTCAAGCCCAGGCTGGTCCACAACATCTTAAGCCAACCATTTTATGATGAAAAAGAGCTATTGGATAAAATGCGTGGCTGCTGTTGCCCTTTGTATAACGGCTGCCAGTTGTTCCAAAATTGATGGAACTTCCAAAACACAAGAATTCACACAGGATTTCAATGCACTCGTCATGGGAGGTAAGGACATCGATCCTACCCAAGATTGGAGTACAGTAGGCAACATACAAGTGAAGATCAATGTCGATTTCGACAATGAGCAGACCTATCGTGTGTATATTTTGCAGGCTCCGCCCGTGCTGATGTCGAATGCCGCTTTTATCGGTATGGCACTCGTCAAGTCAGGAGAGTCGAAGACCATCAGTGTCGCCAAGCCAGCTAACTGTGGCCTGCTCTATGCAGCCTGTTACGACGCCAGCGGCCATGCGATGTGCCAGCCATTCCAGGCGAAAGCTACAGGCACAGAAATCAGCTTCAATGGCAAGAGTCCCGTATTGTCAGAGACCTTCCCGACATCCTCAGGCAATGCCTGGAGTGTTGATTTCCCCAATATGCCCGACCTGAGTGCCTACACAACGGGAACGATGGTTGAAGCCTCTGAAGCGGAGAAGATGGAGATTGGCGATGAGAAACTACATATAAAGATCACGACTCCCTATGCCGGTTTCGTCCCCAGCTTAGGCCTTAAGCCTAACAAGTCGGTTTATGTCACCAACGCTTGGGAACTGAGTTTCAATCAGCAGGTGGCCTATGGTAATGTGATTGTTGTCGGCGAAGGCGGTACACTGATTGTTCCTCGCATGTTCACCTTGAGCACAGCCCCTTCCGACGAAGAAGCCAACGGCCTCATCTATGTGATGCCTGGTGGTAAGATTATGGGTGAGGGCACCGTTGAGTTCGTCACTGCCGAGGGTACCTTCTGCTATAATGCTGGCACCATCACGGCTAAGACCATCCAGATTAATGGCGGCACACTCTATAATGCGGGCACCATCGGCAATCCTGAGAACCCCACATCCTCCATTACCAGTGAGGAAGAACTGGCGGACAACAGTCTGCTCGTCAATGGTCCGAATGCTACCATCGCCCTGCAGGATGTTGACAGCGAAGAGCTGAACATCGAGAACGCTGGCTATCTGAAGACCAGCGGCGACCTAGTACTCAATGAGAGCATGAAGTGCGACGACGGTAGTTACATCGAGTGCGCCTCGCTCACCCTCAACGGCAAGAGCGACGGTAGCTGCGTGCTCTATCTGGGCAATGCTGCCTGCGTGAACTGCTTAGGCAATATCTCCATCGACAACTTCGGCGTATGGGGTCCTTCAGGCGACGCCTTTACCGCCAATGCCATCTTCAAGGTGAAGAACTGCACTTCGTGTACGACAACTGAAGGCGTAAAAGGCACCTATCTGCTCGATCACGTCGAGCTGGTGCTTCCCTCCACCTTCCCCACCGTCTTTACCACCAATGCCCTCAACGTCTGGGCAGGTACGATTAAGGGTGTTGGCATCGGTAGCCTGCAGCCTGCTTTCGTCGGCTACCATAATCTCCGCATGTTCTACTACTGGATGAACGGCTACGAAGGCAAGATGCTGAATCCCGACAACTACCAGTGGGATACCACTAATAAGAAATGTAACCTCGTATGGAACAATTCACTCCCCACAGGTGCCAGCGGCATTGACGCCAGCAACCAGACCTGCACTTACAGCACCTCTGCCAGCTACGACTATGCCCATTTCGACAAAGGCACTAACGCCATCCCTGAGGCTGGCGGCATCTTCTATGCTTTCGAGACAGCCGAGAACTCACTGAGGGATTTTGACTACAACGATGTCGTGCTATTCGTCAACACACCTGCTGACGACGGTAACGGCTATACCTCGCTGATTCAGGTAATGGCTGTCGGTAATACTACCAAGACACTTGTGCTCTATAATGGAGAGCCCTTTGGTACCGAGGTACACATGGCTGCTGGCGGTATTCCTACTGCCGCCATCAATACGACCAGCATCACACGTAGTTTCCGAGGCTTAGAGCGCATCAGCATTGATGCCACCACAAAGATCGATCAGCTGCCGTTTACCATCATGCTTGAAGACACGGAGGGCAACACCACCATCTCCAAGCCTTCAACCGACAAAACCGAGGCTCCGCTTTATCTCGTCATCAACGGCGACAAAGAGGGCAAGTGGTTCTGGCCTAAGGAGGAAATCAATATAGGCGTTGCCTACCCACAGTTCAGCACCTGGGCCTCCAACGTTCAGAGCTATATCGACTGGTACGACAAGCTGAACGGCAGCTCAAAAGTGATTACTTATTAGAATACCTGGTTTTCCGTCGGATACAGATACCAGTCAAGTGCTTTCGTGTGGTCCATCGTCCACTCACCGAAGGCATGTCCTTTCGTACCGTAGGCTCCGAAGGTAGCTTCCTTCATGATAAATCCGATATTCACCCCGTCAATAGGCCAGCGGAAGGCTCCATAAGGTATGGCCAATGCCCAAGGTAGACTCTTGATTTCTGAAGGCGGGTAAGCGTTGAGCACCTGTACGCTGCGATAAGTATAGGTATGCGTCTCAAGTATTGCGCCATTGAATTCTGTATAGATGAAAGGATCAATCTGACCCAGCGAGAGAGCATTAGCCGAGGCAACATCCTTGAAGGTCACGATATAAACGATCTCTCGCGGCACCATCATCTGATGAGTTGCATCCGTACCTTTCGTCACATTATATTTCTTACGCTGCATCACGCCATAATCCGTACTCATAGCGTCACCCGTTGCCCAATGGGCATCCACAAACAAGTTGATCACGGCATCGCCAGTCATAGCCCTCAACAGATTGTCCGTCTGCTTCTGCACAATCATCATCTGCTCTGGGAAAGCATCGCCTTTGGCTGTCACGTTAAACGACTTGTCATCAACAGTCTTCACACTCTCAACGTTATCAAAACTTGTACCCACCAGACGGATGGCCGCAGCCACCTGCTTGCTGGCACCGACGGCAGCCAGTTGCACATGATAGCGCACCTCCTTCTCGCCAGTACGCTCCTGAGAGATACGCAGCACGACATCATTATAGTCGAAGTCACCTGCAAAATAGAATTCCTCCTCGAAACAGTAGGTAAATAGCATGGGCTGAGGCTCATACGCGATAGGCTCACCTATCACGATGGCGTTCCTGAAGTTGATAACTGAAGATGAACTACTGACATCATATCTGACAATCGTATATTTATCCTCAGCATCAACTGCTGCCACATAGAGCGTATGAGTGGTACTCGGATAAGTGATGTTCACCGCTGTCTGATTGCCAGAACCGACAAAAGCCGCTCCCACCACTTCGGCATCACCACTCTCATGCGGATTCTGAGTCAGCACCAGAATACGTTCCGTCGTCATATCCTCTGGTGGCGTCACCATCAGCACCTTCGACGCTGTAAGCAGCCAAGGGTGGTTTGCCTCGATAGTATCCACGGGGTTCGTAAGATCATAGATCTTCTGAGCCTCATTCACATCATATAGATTCCTACCGCAGGAAGCCACCATCATCATGGCACACAAGGCAGCCATAGCCTTCCACATTATCTGTTTCATTTCAAATATGTATTAATTTGGGCCAAAATTACAAAAAATCCCTCACACCTATATCACAAAATGCATAGTTTTACAGATTTTAACATGATTATTGATACAAGTTCGCGAAATTTTAATTAAATTTGCACCCAAATCGATTGATCAATTAAGTTACGTAACACCATTATTAAAATTTGATTTGCAATGAAAAAGTATTTGATTAACGGAGCAATGGCCCTCATTGTGGGAGGTTTTATCGTCAGTTGCTCGCATGATGACATTAGTCAGCCCGCTACTGTGGACCAGATGACTAAGTCTTTCGACGAAATGTTCACTGAACTATATGGTCCTATCGCCCCCAACCACAACTGGGGTTTTGAAACTGTTGCTGCTGAACCAGGAGAAGAGCAACTCGAAGCAGCAGAAGAAGAAAGAGCTGCAACTCGTTCTGCCGAACGTGCTGCCACACGCACTCCAGATGAATTCAAATGGGAAATTTCTAGTGGGTACGATGCAACATTCAACAACCAATACTACGTAGACGTTTTAAACTTGCTTCCTGAAGAAAAGGATGCTGCATCAAAACTCAATAATTTTGAGTTTGTTTCTAGAGGCCCATTCGAATTTAGTATCATCTACTCCCAGACAAGTGGACATGACGAGATAGGCTATTATTATTATAATCCAAATGGAGAGAATAATAATATAACTAGGGTTGCATTTGTAGCTGACATACAAAACCTTAGCAACTATGTACAAATAACACAAAACGGAAACAATTGGAGTTCCCGTGCGAAGGTATTTACGGTTAATATCCCAGCTGGATATCGTGTCGGATTCTATGTCAAACAAGGCGATAATCCTATTATGTATTCTAATCAAGAGTTTAATAGCGATAGTGACATACGCACAAAAGGACATCGTTACTATTCCGCTATTGTAAACAAAGGCGGTGAAGCATATCTTTTAGGATTGGAAGATTGGTTCTTCCGCTATAATGACCATATAGCAGACTGCAACGATGTGATTATGGCAATTAGCAAACGTACAGATACACCTCCAACGGTTGTAGATGTAGATGACCCTGATGATCCCGACCCCATAAAGACCCCTGCTTATAAAGAAGACTATACTTTTCAGAAAGACACCTACATGGTAATCAAGGACCAAGGTCGTGTATTCTGTGAGGATATCGCTACAGCTAATATGGGTGTCAAGGAAGATATCGACTATAACGACATCGTATTCGATGCCCGCGTATGGCGAGTTTATGACAAGGAAGTCACAACTGCCAATAGCGCCATTATAGCTAAAACTGAAACTGGCGAAAGGAATGTAAGATATCAGTACGACATTAGTCTGCTCGCTACTGGTGGTACCATTGAGGAAAAAGTTAATGGCGTTGATGTCCACAACAAATTTGGTGTGGGCCAAGCCTTCATAGTGAACACTTGGACACCGAATTGTGTCTCTTCACTTTCCGGTCAGTGGAACACACCCACCAATGTAATAACACCAAAGGATTTCTCATACACACTCAGCTACAACGAAGTAGATGAAAGCAATATCGGTATCAGCACTATCCCCATTGAAGTGAAATACGGTGGTAATAACATGAAGGCGCTAAACAACAGAGAAACCAACTCCGAAGGTAAGTCAACAGCACCTTACAAGCTTTGTCTGCCTTTAGGTACGCTGTGGCCCATTGAGCGCGTCAACATAGACCAAGCTTATGACTTCAAGAGTTATGTCAACTCGCCCGATAACAAATTCTATACAAGCATAAAGAAATCTGAAAACCTCTACAAGAATGCCCCCACGTCGAGCATTCAAGATGGCAAGGAGAAAGGTGCTACAGTTAAGATTGAAGGCACGAAAACGAAATCATCTTGGTGGGTTGTTTGGACTGGTGAGGTTACAGAATATAAGACAATTGACCTTTATGATTACAATTTCGCAGGTGGACAGACTCTGCGCTTCTTTGGTAAAGGTATCCTCAATGTAGCTTACGGTTCTGGAAGTACCGATAGAATTATCTCCGAGGGCAACCTGAACGAAGACGGCTATATTGATGTTAAAATTAATAATGCCCAAGCAAGTTTACTCTCACAAGGCCTCCTGATTTCTGGTAGCAACTTCAAACTGACAAAGATTGTAGTATTCTAGTATATATTTCAAAATAGTAATACGATTCATTGCATTGATGAGGGGGCGTCTGCGCGAGCAGATGCCCCTTTCTTCATCTCCAGCTTTGCATTATTTGATATCTTCACGACGAATTTCGCCTTTTCGCAAACGATTACACATCATTTAACACTTTTTAATCGCAAAAGATTTGCCACCTATTATTATTTTTATTACCTTTGCGCAATCAATTCGAAAATCATAAGAGAGATTAACAATTTATAATAACCAATATTAACAATTAAAATTATCAAATTATGAAGAAGTATTTGATGGGAGGTATCGCAGCCGTAGCTATTTGCGCTGCTTTTACCAGTTGCTCAAAAAACAATGAGCTTTTTGACCAGAATGCTGCAGAACAAGCAAAGCAGCAAGAGCAAGTCAACAAAATGAATGAAAACTATGAGAAAGCTTTCATTAACACTTTTGGCCAGCCTTCTCCAACACACACATGGGGTTTTGGAGCCACAAAAGCTAGCACACGTAACATTGAAGGATTCCAAAAACCTGATTTCAGTGATAAAACCGATATCACAAAGCCCGGCACCCTTGAAAAGCCGACTATAAGCAAAACAGGTGCAACAGTCATTTCACAGTCTCAGGACTTAACAATTCAACCAGGTTCTACTTACTATGTGGAAAACAACGCTACCGTGACTCTTGATAACCAATGGGGTGACGTTTCATTTCAGCGTGTAAAATTCTACTTGGGAAGCGGATGCACATTAGTAGTTAAAAAGAATCTTTCTTTAGAAGGGAATACCGAATTTGTAAACGATGGAGGTACCATTGAAATTGGAAGTGCCGAAAATAAAAAAAGCCTCTCTGCAAACAACCTTACGGGTATTTTCTGGAATAATGGTATTTGTACGATTTCCCAGAATCTAAGTACATCAAATGACGGTGGCAATTTCTATAATGGTAGTGAAGGCCAGATCACCGCTAACAATATCGCATTAAATAAAGATGTTGAACTGTGGAACGAGGGTAAGATTACGCTTTCTGGAGATTTCACAACTGAAGCTTGTGACAATGATGGTCATAGAATCTATAACTCAGGAACTATCACTACGGCCAAACTGTCACTCAACAAAAATTGTACTTTATACAATGAAGGAGGAAGCATAACCGCTACTGGCACATTTGAATGCATCAATAATAATGATAAAATTTACAATGGTCCAAGCTCAACATTAAGTGTACCTAGTATTGATTTATACAATAATTACCAATTATTGGTCAATGAAGGTACTTTGGATGTTGACGGGGCTATTCTTGCTAGAAATACTAGTGCAGAGATTGTCAATAACGGTACGCTGACAGCAGCTTCTGTAGAAATAAAGGCCGGTGCAAAAATGCACAATGATGAGGATGGCATTGCTGTCATTGCCGGACTGACAAAGGTTACAAACAGCAACACCTCATGGATGAACGATGGTAAGTACACTTCTGGTGACTTTGAAGCGTCAGACTATGCCTATGATGTTTGGACTAACTGTAAGTTAACCGTAACAGCTCAAGGTACTGATGGTGAAGGAATCTTCCATCTGAATCGTGCTACGTTCTTTGTTGATGGTGGTGCTTCTCTGATAACAGATTATTTCTATTGGGAAGATACGTCAAACTTCTACCTTGGCGGTAAGGCAATTGTAGATGTTAAAGAAGAGTTGAATACAAGGAATTATAATAGTAACTACGGATTCCGTGGCATGTCTGACTACTATTCTGTTCTCCGTGCCAAGAAAATCACAAAGCACGCTGATGTACAGTTCAGCCTGTCTTGCTTTGGAAATATATATGTAGATTGTAACGATATGTTCAAACAGGGTGCAATTGATGATAGCTACGTACAGGTTTATTACTATTTCGAAAAACCAAATGTAAAATACGGTAAGGAAGAAGATGCTGATTTCAGCATTGAAGGTAGTGAAGACGGATGTAATCCTGGATATAATCAGAATAAGAACACATATCAGGGCCGTATTATGGCTGAAGACTTGAATGCAGTTGAAGAGTCTGACTTTGACTTCAACGACGTAGTATTCGACTGGAAGATTGAAGGAAATGTTGCAACGATTCAGCTTCGCGCTGCTGGTGGTATCTATCCTCTTTACGTAGGTGATCAGGAGGTGCATGCTAAGTTTGGCCAGAGTGCAAGTGCAGGCAAGTATCCTATGATTAATACTGGTGCTGGTGTTACTGCTTCAGCAGAACCTTACACATACACCTTCCCTGAAGGCACAGAGGCCAAAGCTGTTAACATTCCTATTTATGTAATTAAGGATGGTAGCACAAAGGCATATCTTAACGCAAGTACAGGTAAGGCTGCCAGCAAGTTCAATACCAAGACCACAACACGTTGGGTCAAGGAGTTTGAAGATATCTTAGATGCTTATCCTGATTTCAAGGGATGGGTTGCCAACGAGGATCTTGATTGGACTACCAATAAGAACTTAGATTACATTTATTAACACATCAAATACTTAAATAAACTAAATTAAGGGAAGGGGCTTCTGCGTGAGCAGGGGCCTCTTTTTTTGTAACCCGCTTTTTCGTTTGAGTTAACTCGATTCATCAGTTGAGTTAACTCGATGGATCGTTTGAGTTAACTCACGGGATTTCACGTTCCCTAACTATGGGAAATTTGTTTCCTAGTTAGGCCGCAAATATTCTTCGACAAGCAAAGCAGCGAAGCCGAGCAGCCGCCCTGCGGCTAACATGTTCCCAGCCTGGGACCGAAACATTCCCAGCCTGGGACTAAAATGGTCCCACTAATGGGAATCTTATTAAGTATTAATAGTAGCAACGATTCCTATTAATAGTAGCAATCTTTTTTATTAATTGTCGCAAAAATCTGCTCATCCCTCCCTTCGATTTTCCAAAAGTCCCATAAATAAAGGGATTCAAGCGATCGAAGATGCTATTATCCCTCCCTTCATCTCTCCCTTATCCCTCCCTTATCTCTCCCGTTATCTCCACCTCTGGTCAGAAACATGCCTAAAGGGGTGAAGGGAGAGATTAGGGAGAGATTAGAAAAATCTCTCCCGTGCAGCATCCCCAGTGTTTAAAGGGATTTCAAGCAAAAAAGGGAGAGATGGAGAGATTTCTCACCGCAGGGGCCTCTTTTTTGTTCTGACATGTTGATATTATGCAAAACAAATTATGCAAATCACATAATGCTAGTTAAATAATCTGAAATGAATAATTTTAATCACCAAATAACTTGTAACTTTCGAATAAATTACCTACATTTGCCAAAAACAGCTCAAAATGATTGCAATCAATCCGTTTATCGTAACTGGAAAAATTCCCGCAGAACTATTCTGCGACCGCAAAGAAGAGTCGGAAAGACTCCTACGTAGTATGACCAATGGTGCAAATATCGTACTGATGGCACCACGCCGCACGGGAAAAACCCAATTAATATACTATTGTTTTGATAAGCGAATAATCAGCGAAAACTATATCACTTTCTTCATAGATATCCTAAAAACGACATCACTCCAAGAGTTTACTTATGAACTAGGAAAAGCCGTATTCAACACACTGGCCTCCAGAGGTAAAAAGATGCAGAAGCTGCTCATGGCGACCATGCAATCGCTAACGGGAAACATCGGCTTTGATCCTGTCACGGCCCTGCCCACTTTCGGCATCTCCATCGGTGACATCAGAAATCCATCATATTCGCTCGAGGAAATCTTCAAGACACTGGAGAATGCCGGAAAGAAATGCATCGTAGCCATCGACGAATTCCAACAGATAACCAACTATCAAGAAAACAACATTGAAGCAGAACTCCGCTCTCATATCCAGAAGATGACAAACACCCAGTTTATCTTCGCGGGTAGCGAGCGGCATTTGATTGAGGAAATGTTCCTCAACTCAGCACGGCCTTTCTACAATAGTGCAGACATCCAGAGTCTGGAAGAGATCGAAGAGGAGAAATATGCAGACTTCGCTCGTCACCACTTTATTGCCAATGGGAAACGGATAGAAGACGAGGCCATACACTATATATACCAAACTTTCGATGGCAACACTTATTACAACCAAAAGGCTATGCGAGAAGCATTTGCATGTACACCTGTTGAAGGCCTTTGCACGAAAACAACAGCAGAGCAACTGGTAATGTTGATGACAAAAGAGTCTGAGAGGCATTACAGTGAGATTATGGCCAGACTCTCACTTCCCCAAAAAGAACTGCTATACGCCATTGCTAAAGACCATCGTGCACGTCAGATTACCTCTGGCACATTTATCCGACGCCACAGTCTGAAGTCGGCCAGCAGCGTACAGAGTGCCATCAAGAAACTGACAGAATACGGTCTATTGACATACAAAGCGGGTGAATATTCAATAGCCGACCAACTCATGCGCCTTTGGCTCATTTCGTAAATTTGCGTTAAAAAAAAGGGCGATTTATTGCAAGTTTAAACTTTTTTGTGTATTTTTGCAAAATTAAAATGCATTTTATTAACGAATAAGCTTATTTAAACTTGTATTGGTATGAAAAAGTATTTGATAACAGGACTGGCCGCAGTAGCTATCAGCGGCATGTTCACCAGCTGTACCCATGACACAGACGCTGGCGGAAGCGGTAATCTGGGCGTCGTAGAGACTTACGAGCAAGCATTCATCAGCCGCTTCGGCACACCTTCAGCAGACGCCGACTGGGGCTTCGGCAACGGCGCAACAAAGGCTGGAACACGTGCACTGCCAACCCTTCCGAGCAACACATTCCGCGACACGAATCCCATAACTAAGCCTAGCAAGCCGGAAGAAATAGATGATATCGAAAAGCCGACATCTACGAAGACATTCTACGACACACGATCAGCTGCAAAAACTGCCGGTGCAAAAACTCCAGATCACGATGGAAATACATTTGGTGATAACGATATCATCATCATTGATGAAGATTATTACAAGAATGGACCAAATTGGTATATATATGGGCCAAAGCTGGATAACAAGACAAATCTGACCGTATGCATAGACGGAACAGTTACCCTTAATGTTGGCACCAAGGATACTGGTGCTACTATTTGCGTGCTCCAAAACTCGACATTAAATCTGGCCGGCATTAGCAAGAAAGCAACAATTTACCTTGCACCTGGTGCTACACTGAATCTGACAAATTATGTCACATTAGAAGAAGGTCAGATAATAACTAGCAATAGAAGCACAATTAACGTGCAGCAAAATTTGACACTTAAGAGTAACGCTTCTGTTGTTGTAAACGGCGGAGCAACTATTAATTTTGGTGATTCAAACAACAAGAAAAACCTTACAATAGAAAGTTCTAGCATATTCTGGAACGAAGGAACAACAAACTACCTTAGTGAAGTTTATGTAAATTCTAATGCTACACTTTATTGTGAAAACAATACAACTTTCTCAGCTAAGAGAATTAACCTCGACAATGGTGGTGTCTTATACAATTCAGGCAATATAACACTAACTGAGGATTTAACGACATCCAATGATAATGGAATAATTTATAGTACAGGTAGCATATCGGCCAGAAAACTTTCAATAAACAAACTTGTTAAACTTTGGAACGAAGGAGATGTAACCCTAACTAGTGAATTCAGCGCCAATCAAAATGGCCATGAAATCTATAACAAGGGTACATTTACAACCACAAAGATTTTTATAAATAAGGAAACTAAATTCTGGAACGAGGGAACGGTTAACGATTCTGGCGAAATGACTTTCCAGAATCCCGATGTTCACTTCTATAATGCTGAAAATAAAACGCTAACTGTTGCAAGTATAAACTTTGTTAACAATGGACAACTACTATATAATGAGGGCACTGTAGAAAGTGCTGGTTCCATCCAGCTTAGGAATGTTTCTGCCGAAATCATCAACAACGGCAATCTGACTGGTGCATCTATGTACTTAGATGCGGGAGGAAAATTCCATAATGAAGGTACTACCGTAATAACAGGTCTGACAAAGGTTACCAATACCAATAGTTGGTGGGCTAATGATGGCAAATACACATCAGGTAGTTTTGAAATTACAGGTGGTTCTGCCAAGAACGTGTTTAATAACTGTAGCCTTACGGTTAAAGCAACAGACACAAACGATGATGGTGTGGCCGACACAGACGGTGTCTTCTTCATCAATGAAGGTGGATTCATACTGAATGGCGGCGCATCACTTGTTACTGACTATGTTACATGGACCAATAAATCCAATGTCTGGATGGGTAGTAAAGCCTTAATGCTGGTAAAGGAGACGTTCTTAACAAACAACTATGATACAGAATGTGGCATCCACGGTGAAGGAAACGAATATGCAGTAGTCAAAGCCAAGTCTATCACTCACAACGGCAACGACCAATCTCGCATGAATTATTACGGAAAACTCTATATTGATGCCGACTATCATTTCCCACAATGGTACAAAGATGCTTCAAGCAATAAGCAGCCAGCATATTATCATGAGGATAAAGTTAAATTCAGCTTTACTGATGAGAAAGATCCTAACGTTAAAAAGGAAGATAGTCCAGTAGTAATCGAGAAGGACGACGAAAAAGGTTGTACTCCAGGTTATAATACGACTGGTGGTGGTGGCACTACCGGTGGTGGTGAAACCGGTGGTGGTGAAACCGGTGGTGGCGACGACGAGACCACTCCTTCTATCCGCGTGATTGCTGAGGATATGGGTGACCAGAGTCTCAAGGAGGCCAGTGACTTTGACTTCAACGATGTTGTGTTCGACGTGACATGGGTTAGCGACAGCGAGGTGGATGTTGAGATTCTGGCTGCTGGCGGTACGCTGCCTCTGACTATAGGCTGGAACGGGAATGAGACGAATGAGTCTGGCTACATAGACTACGAGGTACACAACCTGCTCGGCTACAGCGAGACGATGATTATCAATACCCATTCAAGTGTGGGCAACCACATTGATGGTGTACCATCCAAACATCTCACTTTAAACGGAACGTTCAGAAAAGACCACTTCGCAGAGGACGTAAGAGACAATATCCCCGTGAAGGTAAGAAAGAACAATAGATGGTATGAAATCAAGGCTGATCAGGGTAAGGTGGCAGGCAAACTGGCTGTCGATAAGGAGTATGACCCCTGGTGCAATGAGCGTAAGGATATTGACGACTGGTGGCAGAACGCTGACAAAAAAGGTCTGTTCTCGAAGTACACGCAAGATCCCACGACGCTTACGAAGTACTGGTATAAGCAGGCTAAATTCCGCCAGTTGAAACCTGGAGAATACATCGAACTCAAATAATTAAGATTGATTCAATATTTTCGAATACTTAAATACTAATCAAGTTTGAGGGGCGTCTGCGGGAGCTGGCGCCTCTTTTTTATGGACTCTTTCTTTGGTTATATGCAAAGATTATCGTACCTTTGAGGCTTCGCCTCGAAGATAGGCTGCATCTCGGAAATGAAAATAAATCTGGATTTATTTTGCATTTCGCTCAATTTGCACTACCTTTGCAAACAATATGGTACTAAATTACATTTGGATTGCATTTTTCATCATCGCATTCGTGATTGCGCTGGTGAAACTGGTGTTTCTGGGAGACTTCGACGTGTTCCCTGCAATGATGGATTCGACGTTCTCATCGTCGAAGACAGCCTTTGAGATTTCACTCGGACTGACAGGCGTGCTGTCGCTCTGGCTCGGCATCATGAAGATTGGCGAGAAGGGCGGTGTCGTGAATGTGTTGGCACGCATGTTGAGTCCTATCTTCGTGAAGCTGTTCCCTGATATCCCCAAGGGACACCCCGTAACGGGTTCCATCTTCATGAATATCGCTGCCAACATGCTGGGCCTCGACAATGCGGCCACACCGCTCGGCTTGAAGGCGATGGAACAGTTGCAGGAACTGAACACGAAGAAAGATACGGCCTCGAACCCGATGATCATGTTCCTCGTGCTGAACACCTCGGGCCTGACGCTGATTCCTATCTCCATCATGGTGTACCGCGCCCAGATGGGAGCCGCCCAGCCTACGGATATCTTCATCCCTATCCTGTTGGCGACCTTCTTCTCGACACTCGCAGGTATCATCTTCACCAGCCTCTATCAGAAGATTAATCTGCTGAACCGTACCATGCTGCTGACGCTGGGCGGTGCCGCTGCCGTCGTGGCAGGCATCATCTGGGGCTTCGGACAGATGGATTCCATCTTGATGAACAAGGTGAGCACCTCGTCTGCCAATATCATGCTGATGATGATTATCATCGCTTTCATCATCGCAGGTGTGCGAAAGAAAGTAAATGTGTATGACGCCTTCATCGAGGGTGCGAAAGACGGCTTTACGACGGCTGTACGCATCATCCCCTACCTCGTGGCTATCCTCGTAGGCATCGGCGTGTTCCGTGCCTCTGGCGCAATGGATATGCTCATCGACGGCATCCGCTGGGGCGTGGAGGCCACAGGTGCCAACAGCGACTTCGTGGGTGCCCTGCCAACGGCACTGATGAAACCCCTCTCGGGTAGTGGTGCTCGTGGTATGATGGTCGATGCGATGACCACCTATGGCGCTGACTCATTCATCGGGCGTCTGAGCTGTATCTTCCAGGGATCGACAGACACGACCTTCTATATCCTGGCTGTGTACTTCGGTAGTGTGGGTATCGTCAAGACCCGCCATGCCGTTGCCTGCGGTCTGCTGGCAGACCTTGCTGGTATCATCGCTGCCATCGCCATCGCATACTTGTTCTTTGGATAAAGGTAAAAAAGTAAAAAGGTAAAAAAAGAAAGGGGAAAAGGGCAAAATGGCAAATCTGAAATCACTTGCAAAAGATACAGCTATCTATGGACTGAGTAGCATCGTAGGCAGATTCTTGAACTACCTGCTCGTGCCACTCTACACGCACTATATGCCCAAGGACTCGGGCGACTATGGCATCAGCACTAACGTCTATGCCTATGTGGCACTGATCCTGGTGCTGCTGACCTTCGGTATGGAGACGACACTCTTCCGCTTTGCCAACGACGAACGGTTTAAGTCGGACACCGTCTTCTCGACCACTATGGCAGTCGTAGGTTCTCTGACAGCCGTGTTTCTGTTGCTTATCTTCGGTTTCATCGGACCTATCAGTGGTGCGCTTGGCTACACAGAGCACCCCGACTATCTGCTGATGATGGCAGTCGTAGTGGCGCTCGATGCTGTGCAGGCCATCCCCTTCAGCTATCTGCGCTATCAGAAGCGCCCTTTACGCTTTGCTTCACTCAAGATGCTGTTCATCATCCTGAACATCGGTCTTAACCTGCTCTACTTCGTGGTACTGGGCAAGACCAGCGTGTTCTACGTATTCTTCATCAATCTGCTCTGCACAGGCTTCATCACCTTCTTCTTCCTGCCAGATCTATTCCGCATCCATTGGAAATTCGACGGCAGCCTGTTGCGCAACATGCTCAGTTACTCGTGGCCTATCCTGATTCTCGGCATCGCCGGTATCCTGAACCAGGTAGCCGACAAGATTATCTTCCCGCTGGTCTATCCAGATCAGGCAGAAGCCAACGTACAGCTTGGCATCTACGGTTCCTGCGTCAAGATAGCGATGATCATGGCGATGATCACACAGGCTTTCCGCTATGCCTATGAGCCTATTGTGTTCGCGAAGAGCAAGGATGCCGACAAGACGGAATACTACGCTGCAGCCATGAAGTATTTTCTCATCTTCACGCTGCTGGCCTTCCTCTGCGTGGTGGGCTGGATGCCTCTGTTGCAGTATATCATCGGTGCCGACTACCGTGAAGGTCTGGGCGTAGTACCCATCGTGATGGCAGCAGAGATTATGATGGGCGTCTATTTCAACCTCTCATTCTGGTATAAGCTCATCGACAAAACTATCTATGGAGCCTGGTTCTCGCTGGCAGGCTGCATCGTACTCTTTGCCGTCAATATCTTCTTCATCCCCAAATACAGCTACTGGGCTTGTGCCTGGGGCGGTGTGGCAGGCTATGGCACGGCGATGGTGCTGAGCTATATCGTAGGACAGAAGAAGAATCCTATCCCCTACCCAATGAAGGATATTGCCATCTATGTCCTCATCACCGCATTCCTCACCGCTCTGATGTATTTGCACGAGGAACGATTCCAACTCGGAATGACCTCATTGGCTTTCAATACGATGTGTATCGTTCTCTTCGTGGTTTTCATCGTGCGTCGCGACTTCCCGCTGAGTCATCTACCCGTCATTGGAAAGTATTTCAGAAAATAACAAAAAAACTACAGATATGAAAAAGTTTATTCTACTGGTTTTACCATTTTACTTATTTACTTTTCTACCCTTAAAGGCCGACGAGGGCATGTGGACACTCTACAACCTGCCCAATGCCGTCTATGAGACGATGAAGCAGGAGAACTATCAACTGCCCTATGGTGCCCTGTATCAAGGCGAGGAGGCAGTGAAGAACTGCGTCGTCAACTTCGGCGGCTTCTGCTCGGGCGTCGTGGTTTCACCCGACGGTCTGGTGTTCACGAACCACCATTGCGGTTTCGAAGCCATCCGCTCGCACTCTACCGTAGAACACGACTACATGCTCAATGGCTTCGTGTCGAACTCGTATGAGGAGGAACTGCCCAACAAGGACCTCTTCGTGAGCTTCATGGTGGAACAGAAGGACATCACACCCATGCTCGACTCTCTGGGCATCAATCAGATGAGCAACGACAAAAAGTACCATTTCATCGACTCGCTGGAGAATGCGATGCTCAAGGAGATAGAGGCCAAAGACTCTACCCTGCGGGTGGAAATCAAGCCCTTCTACGAGGGTAATGCCTACTATCTGACGACCTACCGCGACTATCCTGACGTGCGTCTCGTGTTTGCCCTGCCTAAGTCGATGGGTAAGTTTGGCGGTGAGACAGACAACTGGATGTGGCCTCGCCAGACCTGTGACTTCAGCGTGTTCCGTATCTATGTCGATCCCAAGACTGGCGGTCCTGCCAAGTATTCGAAGGATAATGTGCCGATGAAACCGAAGAAATGGGCCCCCGTATCGCTGCAAGGCTATGTGCCAGGTTCTTTCTCAATGACCATCGGCTATCCTGGCTCTACAAGCCGCTACCTGTCGAGCTACGGTATCAAGGAGCGCCGCGATGCCCGCAATAAACCCATGTACCAGACACGTGAGGTAAAGCAAAACGTGATGATCCGCCACATGCGTGCCGACGAGGCCGTGCGCATCAAGTACGACTCGAAGTATGCTCAGAGTTCAAACTACTGGAAGAACTCCATCGGTATGAACAAATGTATCGATTCCATCGGACTCATCCAGCAGAAAGCTGCCTTCGAACAGCAGATCCGCCACTGGCAGGACTCTACAGGCTACCTGAAGGGGCAGCTCGACTTCAACCTGCTGGAGCGACTGTATCAGAAGCGCTTCAACGCCATGCGCGCCCTGACCTTCTATAACGAGACCTTCGGGCGCCGAAATACCGATGAAATGACCCGTCGTGCCCTGCGCGTACACAACAAACCTATCATCAACGGCAAGGATGGTAAGCCGAAGAGCTACTACATCGAGTTCAAGGATAACAGCGACACCTGGGACGAGGCCACAGACCGTGAGATCCTCGCTGCCCTACTGAAGCACTACCGCGGGCAGGTGGAGATTAAGTACCAGCCTGACTTCTATAACGTCATCGACCACGACTTCAAAGGCGACTACCAGAAATTCGTCGATCACATCTACAAGAAGTCGAAGCTGATGAAGAACGATAAGAAGATCTACATCAACAAGCGGAGTTACCAGAAAGATCCGGGTGTGGTCTATGGATTGAGCCTCATCGACGTACAGGCTGCCATCCGTGCTGACCTTGAGTCAACATACGATTCCATCGACATACAGGAGCGCTATCTCTGTGCTGCCAAGCTGCGCATGGAAGAAGACCTGCCTAACTACAGCGATGCAAACTTCACCATGCGTCTCTCTTATGGACAGGTAGGCGAATACCTGCTGGGTGGACAGCCCTCAGGCTACTACACGGAGGCCAGCAGCATCGTCAAGAAGATGGAGCAGGGCGAGAAGGGCGTCATCGACTACGAGGCAGAACCCATCATGAAGGAACTGCTCTCGAAGCCTGATTTCGGCAAATATACCGATAAGACCACGGGCAAACTGCACCTCTGCTTCCTGACAAACAACGATATCACAGGTGGCAACTCAGGTTCTCCGATGTTCAATGGCAAGGGCGAACTGATAGGACTGGCCTTCGACGGTAACTGGGATTCGCTGTCGTCAGACATCTTCTTCGACCGTCAGCTGGCCCGTTGCATCGGTGTCGATATCCGCTATGTGCTCTACATGATGGAGAGCTGGGGCAAGGCAGACCGTCTGCTCCGTGAAATAAACGCCAAGTAATCCAGAATAAGTGCCACTTATCGTCACATAAGTGGCACTTATTTCGCAATAACCATCCCTTATTACTCAATAACCGTCCCTTATCTAAAAACTAAAACAATGAAGAGAATCAGCTTATTCCTTTCCTTACTGCTCAGTCTCAGCAGCTATGCTGCCAACGACAGTAAGACCATCGACCTCAGCGGCACGTGGCAATTTGCGTTGGACCGCCAGAAACAGGTGCAGCCCGACAACGCCATGACAGAGACTGTCCAGTTGCCAGGAACCACCGATACCAACAAAAAAGGCGATTTCATCGCAAAAAGTGAAGAAACTACCCATCTGACGCGCCCTTGGTCGTATAAGGGCAGAGCCTGGTACAAGCGTGAGATAGAGATACCAAGAGTATGGAAGGGCAAACCTGTTTACCTGATACTGGAGCGCACCAAGCCAACAGAAATCTATATTGACGCCAAACTTGCTGGAAGTTCCAACGACATCTCCACCCCTCAGGTGTTTGAACTATCCAAGTGGCTCACCCCTGGCAAGCACCAGCTCGCCATCATGGTGGATAACAGCAGCGGAGTGCCAGAACAGATCTACGCCAACAGTCATGCCTATACCGAGGACACCCAGACTAACTGGAACGGTATCATCGGAAGAATGGAACTGACGATTGATCCTCAACAGACAAAGGCGATGGATAAGAATGCAAAAATCCACCCGAACTTCAAGGACTTCCACATCGAGGGGCAACACTTCTATGCCAATGGCCACAAGATATTCCTGCGGGGCAAACACGATGCCTGCGTATGGCCTCTCACAGGACATGTCGCTATGGATGTCGATTCGTGGAAGGATTACCTCGGTACCTGTGCAGCCTACGGTCTGAACCATGTACGTTTCCATAGTTGGTGCCCCCCCGAAGCCGCTTTCGTCGCAGCTGATGAACTCGGCATCATCCTGCAGCCAGAGCTCCCCTTCTGGGGCGACTTCAACGAGAAGGACACCATGCTGATGCAGTTCCTGCACAAGGAGGGTGAGAATATCCTGCGCACCTACGGCCATCATCCCTCATTCCGGATGTTCGCTCTGGGCAATGAACTCTGGGGCAGCATCAGTAAAATGGCCGAATTCATCGAGGATTTCCGCAAGATTGCACCTGATAAGGTCTTTACCTTCGGCAGCAACTACTACCTCGGCTACCAGGGTGTGAAGAAAGGCATGGACTACTTCACGACCTGTCGTGTAGGCGGTGAGGGCTGGGGAAACTACAACACCCACACCCGCGGCTCTTTCTCGTTTGCCGATGCAGCCGATGGCGGTATGATCAACCATTTTTACCCCAACACGATGATGAACTTCGAAGAAGGTTGTAAGCTGGCATTCCCAGAGGGAGAGGCATGGACGAAGGCCGTACCCGTCATCTCGCACGAAACCGCTCAGTTCCAGACCTACCCCGACTTCGATGAAATCGCGAAATATAAGGGCGTGCTCTATCCTTATAATATGGAGGTGTTCCGCTCACGCCTCGAGAAAGCCGGCATGCTGGATCAGGCCAAAGACTTCCATCAAGCCAGTGGTGCCTGGTCGCTGCAGCTCTACAAACAAGACATCGAGATGGACCTGCGCACCAAGAATATGGCAGGCTTCCAACTGCTCGACCTGCAAGACTATCCTGGACAGGGTTCTGCCTACGTTGGCATCCTCGATGCCTTCATGGATCCGAAGGGACTTTGCACAGAGCGCGAATGGCGCGAGTGGTGCGCCCCAGTAGTGCCATTGCTGGTGGCAGACCGTTTTTGTTTCACCAACGAGGATGGAATTCACGCTTGGATTCAGGTTGCCAACTATAGCGGAACGTCGCTCAACGGCAAGACGCTTCGTTGGGAACTGCATGCTCCGCAGGCAGAATCTCACAGCCACCCCGTCCCCATGAGTGGTGAGATGAAACTACCCGCTACCGAAGGACTCTTCACCGCAGGAGAACTGAAGATCGATCTCAAGAGCTTCGACAAGCCGACACAGTTGCAGCTCTGTCTTACCATCGAAGGTACAGAGTTTTATGGTGTGCCCTATCACAACACATACGACCTTTGGGTTTATCCAGCTTGGAGCGACTTGAGTAAGTTGGAGAGTCAGGTCATCGTTACCAATGAACTGACAGACTACATCGCCAAACAGTTGGAGGACGGCAAGCGCGTGCTGCTGATGCCCGACTCCACGAACCTCTGCGTGGGTGGTCTCTTCCAGACGGACTATTGGAACTACCGTATGTTCAAGACCATCTCGGAGAACAACAAGAAGACTGTATCACCAGGTACTCTGGGCATCCTGACAGATCCGAAACACCCCATCTTCAAGGGATTCCCCACAGAGATGCACACCAACTGGCAGTGGTTCCCCGTGATCAAGGCCAGTCATCCGATGATGCTCGACAACACTGGTAAGGACTATCGCCCTATCGTACAGGTAATCGACAATATCGAGCGCAACCACAAGCTCGGTCTCATCTTTGAGTTTGCCGTTGGCAAGGGCAAGTTGCTCGTCTCAATGGCAGACCTTGAGAAAGCCACCGCCTACCCCGAAGGTAGGGCCTTCTATCGTAGTGTGCTATCGTACATGACTTCTGAGGACTTTGCGCCGAAGACACACATCACCCTCGAGGATTTCCAGAAACTGATGACGACCCCCGTCGTGGAAGGTAAAATTGGTGAACTGAACAACATCTCACCTTATTAATATAATAAAAACCCCGAATTCATCGGGGCTTTTATTATTTCTTCTTTTTACGAGGCTTGCGCATCGCCCAACCTTCTTCGCTGAAATCTGGCTCGTCACCTCGTAGTTCCTTCGACGATTTCTTCTTGCCCTTCGAGCGAGCCTCTTCCGAGTGCATCAATGAGCGCCAATCGTCCTTTTTCTGGTGTTTGGGCTTGAATGCTGACTTTGCTGATCTGCCTTCAGACGGTTTTCCACCCTCATCTGCATCATTGCAGCGCACGGTTCTACCCTTATGTCTGATACCTGTCAGCTGGATCATCACCTTCTTGGCATCCTTTTCAGGCACCTCAAAATAAGAGATGGTATCCAGCAAGTCGATATGCCCCACCTCCTGACGACCACCTACAAAACGGTTCAGCGTCTGCATCAGCTCACCAGGATAGAAGCCATCACGCTTACCTAAGTTGATAAACAGGCGGCGATAGCCTTTCTGGGCCTTGTTCTGCAGTTTCTGTTTGTCACTCTGGGGTTTCTTTTCCTTCTTGTCAGGCACGACCGCTTCAATCTCAGGCGCTTCGGCATAGTAGGCCAAGAACTTACCAAACTCCAACGAAACAATCTTCTTGATAAGTTCTTCTTTGTCGATATATTCGAAGTAACGGTTGATATCCTGCATGAAGGGGGCAATCTCCTCGTCATCGACATCGGTCTTCACGATCTGGTCCATCACCTTATAGAGCTGTTTCTTACAGATTTCCTCAGCTGATGGAATCTCTGCCTTCACAAACTCCTTGCCGATCTCCTTTTCGATATTGCGGATCTTAAACTTCTCACGACTATGCACGATGGAGATAGACGTTCCCTTCTTACCAGCACGACCAGTACGGCCTGAGCGGTGGGTGTAGTTCTCGATATCGTCAGGCAGTCCGAAGTTGATGACATGCGTCAGATCGTCCACATCCAGTCCGCGTGCAGCGACATCTGTTGCCACAAGCAACTGCGTCAGGTGGTTACGGAACTTCTGCATCGTCAGGTCGCGCTGCTGCTGCGAAAGGTCGCCATGCAGCGACTCCGCATTATAGCCATCCTTGATGAGTTTGTCGGCAATCTCCTGCGTCTCAATCTTCGTGCGACAGAATATGATGGCGAAGATACGGGGATAATAATCAACGATGCGTTTCAGCGCCAAATACTTATCCTTGGCGTTCACCATATAATAGATATGGTTCACGTTTTCGGCCCCTTCGTTACGACTGCCCACCACGATTTCCTGATAGTCGTGCAGATATTTCTTAGCCACGCGCTCCACCTCCTTGCTCATCGTGGCCGAGAACATCAGCGTGTGATGCTCCTCGGAGAGCGATTCGAAGATTTCGTTGATACTATCCGAGAAACCCATGTTCAGCATCTCGTCGGCCTCGTCGAGCACGATGTTTGTCACCTGTTCCAAGTGCGCAAAGCCGCGATGCATCAAGTCAACGAGTCGTCCTGGTGTAGCCACAATGATCTCGACACCCTTCTTCAGGGCTCTCATCTGTGGTTCGATGGCTGCACCACCATATACAGCCTCTACATGTATGCCATCCATATACTTGGCAAAGTCGCGCAGGTCGTCGGCAATCTGCAGACAGAGTTCTCTGGTGGGCGACAGCACCAAGGCCTGTGTCTCCCTGCGCGAGGTGTCAATACGCTCCAGAAGGGGGATGCCGAATGCGGCCGTCTTACCTGTACCCGTCTGGGCCAGTGCTATCACGTCATTCTGATTCTCAAGCAGAAACGGAATGACAGCCTCCTGTACAGGCATCGGCTGTACAAAACCTAACTCCTCAATTGCCTTGCGTATCGACTCGCAAACGCCTAATTCTTCAAATGTCTTCATCGGATTTTTCGTTATTTGGTTGCAAAGATACAAAAAATAATCGTATCTTTGCAAGCAATATGAAAATATGTGTGTTTTGTTCTGCTAATCAGCAGATTGACCCAGACTTCTTCACAGCAACGGAAGAGCTGGGTAAGTGGGCCGCGGAGAACGGCCATAGTATTGTGTATGGCGGTGTAAATCAAGGACTCATGGAGTGTGTGGCCAAGGCTTCGAAGGAGGCTGGAGGCCGTACAATTGGGGTCGTGCCGATGATTGTTGAGAAGTCTGGGCGCATCAGCGATTATGTGGATGTGGAGATACCCTGCGACGACCTGAGCGACCGCAAGCAACTGATGATGGACCAGAGCGATGTGTTTATCGCCTTGCCTGGTGGCATCGGCACCTTAGACGAAATGTTCACAGTGGCCGCCTCGGCCACCATCGGCTATCATCAGAAGCCTGTTATCCTCTATAATATGAAGGGATTCTGGAACTCGCTCATCGCCCTGCTCGACGACCTGCAGGCCAAAGGGATGATCCGCGGGAATTGGCGAGATTACATTAAAACAGCCAATTCCATTGAACAGATAGACGAGATTTTAGGCACGGATTAACACGGCTTTAAATAAATTTAAAGACACGGATTTTATTATCTCACCAAGAGACACGGAGAGAAAAGTTCCGTGTCTCTCGATAGAGAGCCGTGTTAATCCGTGCCTAAAAATAGATCTATCTTATGACAGCAGACTATCAGCCAACTGCTCCAGTTGTGCCTCATCGGCAGCCTTCATGCGAGAGCGGATAGTGACCATTGGCTCTACGATCTCACAATCCTTCAGGGCCTCGATCATGCCGCGCATCGTCTTGCCAGCCGTTGGTGCCCAACTACCGTTCTCGATGATGCCGAAGCGACGCTTCTGATAGTTCTTGATCTGCAGGTGATAGAGGAAGTCGTGCATCACGGGGAACACACCTGCATCGTAGCTCGATGCAGCCACAACGATAGTGGGATAGCGGAAAGCATCCTCGATGACCTCTGCCATATCGTCACGGCTCAGATCGCTCACCACCACCTTCTTGGCACCTTTCTCGCGAAGGATCTCGCCCAGACGCTCAGCAGCAACAGCAGTTCCGCCATGAATGCTGGCATAAGCGATGAGTACGCCCTCACTCTCAGGCTCGTACTTGCTCCATGTGTCATACAGCTTGATGGCAGCAGCCAGCGGTTCGCCCTTGAGCACAGGACCGTGCAGCGGACAGATGGCCTGAACGTCGAGCCCAGAGAGTTTCTTCATCACGGCCTGCACCTGCGAGCCATACTTTCCGCAGATATTGAAATAGTAGCGGCGAGCCTCACAAGCCCAGTCGTCGGTCTCGTTCACCAACGCACCGAATTTTCCGAATCCGTCGGCAGAGAAGACCACTTTATCCAAACTGTCGTAGCTCATAATCACCTCCGGCCAATGCACCATCGGCGCTGTGATGAACTGCAGCGTGTGCTGGCCAAGCTGGAGTGTATCGCCCTCCTTGACAGTGATGACACGTCCCTCGAAGTTGAAGCCCTCGAAGAAGTTCGGCAACATCTTCACGGCTGCGGCACTGCATACGAGCTGCAGACCGGGATAGGTCTCCAGCATCCAGGCAATAAGCGCAGCGTGATCGGGTTCCATGTGGTGAGCCACCAGATAGTCTGGTTGGCGACCATTGAGGGCGGCCTTCAAGTTTGCCTTCCACTCCTCGCCCTTGCGACGGTCGGCAGTATCCATGACCGCGATCTTCTCATCATCAATGAGATAGGAATTATAACTCATGCCCTCAGGCACCACGTACTGACTCTCAAACAGGTCGATGTCGAGATCGTCAACACCGATGTACTTAATAGTGTCACTTATCATATCCATATTCTTAAATTAACTCACGTTTCTTCTCGTCGGCAAAAGCCAGATCGATGCTGTTGTTGATACTCTTGCACACATTCGCCGAGAACTGTTGGGCCTCAGCAATGACCTGATCCCATTGTTGCTCCGTCATGCCAGCGGCAATCTGTTCGCGCGTGATGCCATACTTTATCAGTCCATAGATAAAGCCGGCGTTGAAGTTGTCACCAGCCCCGATGGTGCTCACCGTCTCCGTCTTCATGACGGGATACTGCTTACTCAGTCCGCCAACAGAGCGCATCTCCACAGGACTGCCTCCCTGTGTATAGATAAAGTTCTTGCAATAGAATGATATCTGGGCACGATAGACGGACTCTGCATCTTTCTTATTGAACATCACCTCAAAGTCCTCCTGACTGCCCCTTACGATGTCTGCCAGCTCCAGATTCTCCAGGATATTCGGCGTGACCTTCATTACCTCGTTACGATGAGATGAACGGAAGTTCACGTCATAATACAGGATTGCCCCGTGGTTATGGGCATACTCCAGAAAGGAGAACACCTGTGGGCGGATGACTGGATTCACCGCATAGAAAGAACCGAACATCACGACATCATCGGGCTGAATCTCAGGGAAGGAGAAGTCCAGTCTGTCATGGGGATGATCCTTATAGAAGATATACTCCGCATCATTATTATCATTCAGGAAAGCCAGCGATACCGGTGACTTTGATTCTGGATAGACACTGATGTTACTGGTATCCACATGGTTCTCCTCCAGGAAGCTGATAATCTGTTTTCCCACCCTGTCGTTGCCCGTCTCGCTGATAAACGTGGTGTTCAAGCCCGCACGCCCGAGGGAGATGAGGCCATTGAACATAGAACCACCCGGCACTGCACCGATGGGCTGATTGTTCTTGAAGATGATATCGAGAATCGTCTCGCCTATACCTATTACCTTACGCATTGTTTCATGATTTATGGCTGCAAAGATACAAATAAATTGAGAATTAAGAATTAAGAATTAAGAGTTTTTTGTACCTTTGCAGCCAAAATGACAAAATACAATACATATATTCTCAAAAACGGCCTGCGCCTCATCCACCTGCCTTCTGCTTCGCAGGTGGTGTATTGTGGCTATGACATCGCCGCGGGCACCCGAGACGAAAGGCGACGGGTAGGTGACGGCACGGGTATTGGCGAAGAAGGACTGGCTCATTTCTGTGAACACATGACCTTCAAGGGCACAACGCGGCGTAATGCCCTTCAGATTATCAATGCCATCGAAGGACTGGGTGGTGAACTGAACGCCTTCACCAACAAGGAGGACACCTGTTTCTATGCTGCCATCTCAAAGGAGCACTTCCCACAGGCTGTTGATGTGCTGACAGACATCGTTTTCCACAGTCAATATCCACAGTCGGAAATCGACAAGGAGGTGGAGGTGATCTGTGATGAAATCGAGAGTTACAACGACTCGCCCGCCGAACTGATCTACGACGAGTTTGAGAATATCCTCTTCGAAGGACATCCCCTTGGGCACAACATCCTTGGCAATGCCGAACAACTGCGCACTTATACCACAGACGATGCCCTGCGCTTCGTACATAGGAACTACCGCCCAGACAACGCCGTGTTCTTCGTCTATGGTAATATAGACTTCAAACGACTCGTCAAACTATTGGAGAAAGAAGACATACCACAGTATTCGGACAAACCGCAAAACAACGAGCCGAATGTCTTAACCCATCAGCCTATCGGACAGACCATCACCCGCGAACTCCATACCCATCAAGCCCATGTGATGACTGGTTGTCGTGCCTATGCCTACACCGATCCGCGCCGTATGACGCTCTATCTGCTGAACAACATCTTAGGCGGTCCAGGCATGAATGCTCGTCTGAACCTGTCGCTGAGAGAACGGCACGGACTGGTCTATACCGTTGAGAGTTCGATGGCCAGCTATGGCGACTGCGGACTCTGGTGTGTCTATTTCGGCTGCGACCATCATGATATCCACCAGTGTCTCCACCTAGTGCGCCATGAACTCGACCGTGTGATGCAAAAGCCACTTAACATGACCCAGCTCAATGCGGCCAAGCGCCAGTTGAAAGGTCAGCTCGCCATTGCCTGTGACAACCGTGAGCAGTTTGCCCTTGACTTCGGCAGGAGCTATCTCCACCACGGACAAGAACGTAATCTCGAACAGCTCTACCAGCGCATTGATGCCATTACGGCTGAGGAAATACAACAAGTGGCAAACGAACTGTTTGCCACTGATGTGCTGACGACTCTCATCTTCAAATAGATTCTCAATTCCCACTGACAATCTCACCATGCGTGATGAAGTTGCAATCCTTTGGCAACGACGCAGGGGTGATTGTGAACCGTCGCCCGTTCTCGAGATTCAGTGTCACCTTCTGGAAACGAGGCTGAGTCAGCATATAGCGGTCTGTTGCAGGACAGACAGGATAGAAGCCCATCGACGAGAAGAGATACCAGGCAGACATCTGTCCGGCATCGTCGTTGCCCGAGAGACCGCCTGGCGTATCGTTATACTCCGTATCGAGGATATGCGCCACACGCTGAGCCGTCTTCTCTGGTTTGCCAATGAAATCATAGAGATAGGCTATCTGATGACAGGGTTCGTTGCCGTGCCAGTAACGCCCCTCTGTAAACATCGAGTCGAGTTTGGCCTCAAACCGCTCTTTTCCACCCAGCATCTCTACCAGTCCCTCAACATTCTGCGGCACATACCAAGTGTAATGACAAGTGGCACCTTCCGTGATATAGGGTTTACGATGCACAAAGTCGGTATTCCCCTCAAACAAACCACCGTCCGTCTTCTTCCTCGACAACAGCTTCGGTGCATGCCGTCCATCACAGTACCCCGTCTTGGGATTGATGACGTTACGCCAGTTCTCAGAGCGCCGCATCAGTTCGGTATAATCCTGATTCCTGCCCAGTGCCTTTGCCATCTGAGCCACCGCAAAGTCATCGAAGGCATACTCCAGCGTGCGCGAGGTCTGTTCGTCCTGATGGAAGGCCTCCTTCACGCCGTCCTCCAAGGGGATATAGCCATACTTCAGGTAGCTGGGCAGTGCCCGACGGCCCATACCGTTCTTATAGTCCTCAAAAGAGGCGGGCGTCTCAAAGGCGTTCTTCCGCATACCTTCGTAGGCCTTTTCATAGTCGAAGTTACGGATACCTTTCACATAGGCATCAGCCAGAACCACAGAACAGTGGTCGCCGATCATCGCTGCCGTATAGGAGTTCCAGCAGGGGAAGATCGGCAGCCAGCCGCCCTGCTCGTACATCGTCACCAGCGACTGCATCATATCAGCCGACTCCCTCGGAGCAATGATGTTATACAGCGGATGCACAGCCCGATAGGTATCCCACATCGAGAAATCGCCGTAGTAGGTTCGCGGCTCAACTGCGGAAGAGGGCTCCATCGTAAGACCGTCGGCAAACTTTGGATAGTCACCACTTACATCACTCATCTCACGAGGCAGGAAGGAGGTGCGATAAAGGGCACCATAGAACTGGTTGACACGAGCCGTGTCCTGATCCTCCACATCAATCGTATGCAGACGGGCTATCCATTTCGACGCCAGTCGCTCCATCATACTCTCAAAGTCATGAGCCTCAGCCTCAGCCGCAAAATTGTTCACCGCACCCTCTTTGGTAGTAAACGAAGTGGCCGCCTTGAGGATAATCGGTTCATGGGCCTTTCCTTTGAACGTGAACCAGGCACAGAGACTATCACATCCAGCATCCGCTATCTCGTCATAAGCCTGTAACAGGAAATGACCGCTGAAACCTGCAGGTTCGCCCCATCCCTGATAGATGCGATGCACAGGATTGTAGCCATAGATGGTCTTGTCGAGACTATTCACCGTCAGGAAGCCCTCCCCCTCATCACTATTATGATTCAAGACGACATGTACTGGTCCGTCTTGTTCTGGTGTAATGCGGAAAATAGCGGAATGGCTATCGCCCGTCATCTCCACCTTCAGATGTTCCTGAGGCAGACGGACGGCATAATAATGGGGATGAGACACTTCTTCTGCATGCGTAAACGGGGTAGCCCGCTCCACTGGCTTTAGACGTAGGCTTCCTCCCAGAGCAGCAAGCGTGAACGAACCATAGTCCTGCGTACAACCGCCCACAATCCAATGGCTGTTGCGGAAACCCTGGAAGAGGGAGTCCGTATAATAATAAGGTGCTATGCATTTCTTCTCGGTATCGCGTGTCTGCGGTGTCCAGAAGTTCTGCCCGTTGGGAGCCAGTACGGCAGGTAGCGTCTGTCCATGTTCCTCCGAACCCTTGCCGAAGAGACCTGCCGTTTTCGTATTGGCAGGCGCCGTACCTACCATTGTGTTCAGGGCACAGAGTTGGCGCAGGTGTTCCAAACGATGAATGCGCTGGGCCACCTGCTGCTTCAGGTCGTCCCAATAGTAGAAACCCTTCAAGCCTGTGCCTGTCTTCAACATTACCGGCCTCTCATTATGCAGCAACTGCACAAGCACTTGTCCCTGTGCATTTCTATAGAAGACTATCTGCAAGTTGGCCGCCATCGGCAGAATCCCATCCATACCCTTAGCCTTCGTATCCGATAAGCAAGGAATACAATGAGAATATGCAGGGCTGTAGATTGTTGAGTGCCAGACATACGCCTTCATAATCACTATTGTCGATGACGATATTCACAGCACTGCCATCCTTTACGACCGGAAAGGCAGCGCCTTGATTTGTAAAAGTAACGAACCTGTCTGCTGCATTTACCACCGTCAGGCAGACCATCATGAAAGTAAAGATTGTTTTTCTCATCTTCTATTTGCTATTGGCCAACTCAGAATTCGGTTCCTGAGTCCGAGTGCAAAATTAAGAAGAAGATTCTGTACTTACAAGAGTGTGCAACAAAGAAGTAATCTTTTGAAACGCTTTGTAAGCGACAAACCTTAGGCTGAGGCGTAGCAGCGGAGATACTCGCGCATCACCTTGCGGGCGGTGCCGAGACGATGCTCTACGCTCTTATAGCCCTCACCAAGTTCACGGGATATCTCCCCTACCTTCATACCGCCATAGATATGGAGGCGGTAGATCTCGCGACAGTTTTCTGGCAAACGCACCAGGCCACGTTCTAAGCGCTCCATGATCTCAAAGGCAGAGAAGACGGAATCCATGGTCGTCACTTCGCTGCACACACCTTTGATATAGTGCTCATACTGCTCATAGGTGGTATGACGACGATAATAGTCATTGATAAGGTTTCGTGTAATGGTATAGACTAAGGCCGGCAGGGTGACCTCGGTAATCATCTTGTCGGTAGAAAGCAGTCTGAGGAAGACATCCTGAACGATATCTTCCGCCAGACGGCTGTCACCAAGACGGCTACTGGCAAAAGCCAGCAGCTCGTCGCGGTGAGCAATGTAATAATTGGTTATTAGTTGTTGCATGTCAAACGACCTTTGGTCGAAGCGTTATTCGTTGATCACCTTCTGAATCGTACCATCCTCGTTGTAGAACAGGCGCTGCACCTTCAGCGAGCGCAGATGGGTGATATCGTTGGAGGGCACACAGTCATGGTAGAAGAGGAACCACTCGTCCTTAAACTTCACGATAGAATGATGGGTCGTCCAACCAACAACCGGATCGAGGATCACGCCTTGATAGGCGAAGGGTCCGTAAGGATTGTCACCGATGGCATAGCAGAGCATGTGGCTGTCACCTGTAGAGTATGAGAAGTAATACTTGCCATTATACTTGTGCATCCATGATGCCTCGAAGAAACGATGTGGGTCACCAGCCTTCAGGGGCTGACCGTCCTTATCGATGACAACCACGTCATGAGGAGCCTCGGCAAACTGCATCACATCGTCGCTCAGACGAACCACGAAGCTAGGCAGAGCGGGCACATCGGCAGGAGCGAAGAGCTGTGTCTTCTTGTCAGCGGCTGGACCGAGGTCCACACCTTCCTTCACCAACTTCTGCGGTGCCTGGTACCACTGCAGCTGTCCACCCCAGAGGCCACCGAAATACACATAGATCTGACCATCGTCGTCCTTGAACACGCTGGGATCGATACTCATCGAACCGCGGATGGGCTGTGCCTGAGGCACGAACGGACCTTCTGGCTTGTCGGCGACGGCCACACCAAGGTGGAACACACCGTTATAGTCTTTGGCAGAGAAAATCAGATAGTACTTTCCGTCTTTCTCCACGACGTCATTATCCCACATCTGCTTCTCAGCCCAGGGCACTTGTTCGACATCGAGTATGACACCATGATCAGTAACCTCACCGTTCTCGACATCGTCCAACGAAAGCACATGATAGTCCTTCATCTGGAAATGTCCACCATCATCGTCGAAGGCTGCACCAGCCTCCCAGTCATGCGACGGATAGATATAGAGTCGGCCGTTAAACACATTGGCAGAGGGGTCTGCCATATAATCACTCGGAAACAGATAGCGTGGTAGTTTTGCCATAATCTTGATACTATTTAAAATTTAACTATTCTTCCTCCTGCTTGATAAGACGCCGACGGGCTGTCAGCTCTGCCTGCATATTCTCATTGTATTCCTTGCTTATCGGATAGAAATGAAGAGCAAGTACACCAATACCCAGCAAAAGGGCTGGCAGGAAACTCGAAACCAGACGAATGCCATCCATGGCCATCTCGTCCTGCGCCGAGACATTGCCTGAGACATAACCGAACATCGAGATAATAATGCCGGCAAAGGCGCCACCGAAACCCAGTCCCAGCTTCAGGGCCAGTACGATGCCTGAGAAACAGAAACCCGTAGCACGACGATGATTCTCATACTCGATATGGTCTGCCACATCGCCTATCATCGCCCAAAGCAGCGGAACGGTAGGCGCATAGGACATGGACTTCAGGAAATTAAGCACAAACATCAGACTGACATCGGTGGGAGAGGGAATAAAGAAAAGCGCCGTGAAGAATGCTGTCAGAGAGAGACAGACCATGAAGGTATTCTTCTTACCATACTTATTCGCCAGGAAACGCGACAAGCACACGACACCCACAAACTGCACGATAGCACCCATCATATTGAAAGCCGAGAAACCGACGGCATAAGCCTCTTCCTGCTCAATGTCCAACCCAAAAAATGTCAGGAATTCATAGAGCGACCGCTGGTCAACATTATACTGGAAATAGAAACTCATGGCCGACCCCCACATGGCCAGTGTGACAAACAAAGCAAAGGTCAGCAGGGCCATCGCATTCCATGACACGTCGGATACCGTATCCTTGATATCTTCACGGATATTAACATCTTGAGTGGGGGGCGGCTGGATACGTTCTTTCGTCACCTTAAACGTGATGATAAACATCGCAAAGGCCAGTAAGGCATAAAGCGCCACTGTCATAGACCATCCATGCTGCAATGTGCTACCATCAGAGAAATGATTGACCAACGGCAAAGTCAGTCCCTGTACCACAAACTGCGCGATAGTCACCACCACGAAACGGATGGTCGTAATACTGGTACGCTCGCGGATGTCACTGGTCATCACGCCACCTAAAGAAGCGTATGGTATATTATTAAAGGAATAGACCGTCATCAGCAACACATAGGAAATGGTTGCATAGACAGCCACCATACTCTTCTCCTCGATACCAGGATTATAGAATGCCAGCATGTAGAACACACAGAAAGGAATTGCTGTCCACAGCACCCAAGGACGGAACTTTCCCCACCTGGTGTTCGTATGGTCAGAAAGAATACCCACCGTAGGATCCACGATGATGGCAGAGATACTTCCAATCATAAGAATACTGCCCGCCATGGCACCATCAAGGCCGAAGACGTCCGTATAGAACTTCAGCTGGAAGATCATCATCATCTGGAACACCAGATTGGCGGCGGCATCTCCCAATGAGTAGCCGACTTTCTCTCCTAATGATACCTTCTGTGATGCAAATTCTTTCATTGATAATAAGGATAGGTTTTTTCTGTCTGCAAAGGTAGAAATAATTCGTCTACACGACATTCTGATTTGTTACAGATGCTTTTTAAATTGTTTCATCATCAAAGAAAATCGATAATTTTAACCGCTTTGACAGACTTTTTTCGTATTTTTGCAACATAAAAACCAACGATTATGAGAAAATACCTGTTATTGTGTCTCGCCTTCTTGAGCCTTGAGGCGGTTGCCAAGATCAGCCTTCCACAGCTGTTTCAGTCTGGCATGGTTCTCCAAAGAGACAAGGCTATACCCGTCTGGGGCAAGGCTGATGCCGGTGAGATGGTCACCATCAGATTCAACAAAAAACAATATGTCACGACGGCTGGTCTTAGCGGCAAATGGCGCATCGACCTGCCAAAGATGAAAGCTGGCGGCCCTTATACGATGACTGTCGGCGACATCGTGCTTACTAATATATTAATAGGTGATGTATGGCTTTTGTCAGGACAATCGAATATCGACGTCACCATCGAACGCGTCTATCCGCAATACACCCAGGAGATTGACACGTACGAAAATCCCAACATCCGCTTATTCCGCGTGCAGAACGAGACCGATACCCATGGCGTCAGAGATGACATCAAGCCGACACCCATCAACTGGAAACCCCTGAACAAACAGAACGCCTGGCTCTTCTCCGCTGTCGGCTATTTCCTCGGCAAGCGTATGCAGGAGCAGACCAAGGTGCCACAGGGCATCATCGTCAACAGCTGGGGCGGCACACCCATCGAAGCTTGGATCTCTGCCGACTCCCTGCAACCGGACTATCCCCTATTGGTCAAGAAGACACAACTCTACCAGAACGACAGTTATGTGAAAGCCCAAGCACAGGCTAACATGGAGGCTGACAGACAGTGGCAGAGACTGCTGAACGAACAGGATCCGGGCATCGAGCAGAACTGGACCGCACCAGATTTCGACGATGCAGACTGGCAGACCGTCAACCAATATACCACGGATTGGGCCTTGTCACCCAAGTCAAAGCGGCCTATCATCGGTACCATCTGGCTACGGCAGCACATCCAAGTGGACAAGGCTCATGCAGGCAAACCTGCACGGCTGCTGCTGGGTACGCTTTTCGACCAGGACATCACCTACCTCAATGGAAAGGAGATTGGCCATACCTACTACCAATACCCTCCACGCCGCTATGACATTCCTGAAGGCATGCTCCGGGAGGGCGACAACGTCATCACCGTCCGCTTTATCAACAAATACGGCATGGCGCACTTCATTCCTGAAAAGCCTTATATGCTGGCTTTCGGTGACGACCGCATGAGTCTGAACCCGCTGCCTACGGACGTCATCCCCCTGTCAGAGAACTGGCAGACGCACCTCGGCACCGAGATGCCCTCCTGCCCCAGTGGCGATATCTCGCTGCAGAACCTGCCCACGACGCTCTACAATGCCGTGCTCCATCCGCTGGCTCCCTATGCCCTTAGTGGTGTAGTGTGGTACCAGGGCGAGTCGAACACGGGCCATCCCGCTCCCTATGCCGACTATCTAAAGAAGATGATAGGTTGCTGGCGCGACCTCTGGCACGATCAGCAGATGCCTTTCGTCATCGTACAACTGGCCAACTACGACGGCCGTCAGCAGTCGGGCTTCCCCAGACCTATCACACCGCAGACAGAACCGATGAACAGTGGTTGGGCACAGCTTCGTGAGGCCCAGCGCATCGTCGCCAAGGCTGACCCGAGAGCAGAACTGGCAGTCATCAATGATCTGGGTGAGACCGTAGATATCCATCCCCTGCGCAAGAAGGAAGTCGCAGAACGTATCGGTATCGGCTTCGACCGTCTTGTCTATCATCATAAGGTGGCACTCTCGCCAGAGGTCATCGCTGCAGCGGTGAAAGAAGGCCAGATCATCCTCACCCTTGACCAACCTATACAAGAAGGTAACCTCTATGAGTTTGAGGTGGCCGGTGAGAACGGCATCTTCCATAATGTCACTGCACAAGGTGCCAAGAACACAGTGCTGCTGGATTTTGCATCGCTCTCAGCCCCCACTGCCGTGCGCTATGCCTGGAAGGATAATCCCCTAAAGGCAAACGTACGATCGTTCAGCGGCTTGCCTATGTCATCGTTTGAATTGAAAGTAAAAAAGTAAAAAGGTAAAAAATAGTTATTATGTCAACAACCAACGAATCAAAAGGCTTCTATAAGCTTTCATGGCTGCAGCGCATCGGCTTCGGCTCGGGCGACCTGGCCCAAAACCTGATTTTCCAGACTACATGTATGTACCTGCTGTTCTTCTACACTGACATTTACGGTCTAGACGCCGTCGATGTATCGGTGATGTTCACGGTGGGTAATGTAGCCAACGTGATTTGGGACCCCATCGTGGGAACCCTCATCGACAAGAGTAACCCCCGTCTCGGTAAATACCGTGCTTATCTGGTGTTTGTCGGTATTCCGCTCACGGGCTTCGCCATCCTGTGCTTCTGGAATGGCTTCGCCCCGTCGCTGCTCTACGCCTACGTGACGTATATCGCCATGACACTGCTCTATACCTTCATCAACGTACCCTACGGTGCCCTGAACTCCTCACTGACCCGCGATACTGACGAGATCACCATCCTGACCTCTGTCCGTATGTTCATGGCCAACTGCGGCGGTCTGGCCGTCGGCTCTGGCCTGCCCCTGCTGATTGCCTACTTCACCAACGAGCCTGCAGAGGGTCTGCCTAAGGATCCCGTCGCCTGGTTCACCACGATGTGCATCTATGCCCTCGTCGGTCTGGCCCTGTTGTTCTTCTGTTTCAGCCAGTGTAAGGAGCGCGTGGTAATGGATGCCAGCGAGGCTGCCAACGTGAAGATCAGCGACCTCTGGATGGAGTTCTTCCACAACCGTCCCCTGCGCATCATCGCTTTCTTCTTCATCACTGCCTTTGCTATGATGTCTATCGGTAATGCTGCCGGTGCCTATTTCATCAACAGTAATATGCACGGCACGCCAGAGCAGTTGTCCGTCTTCATGGGCTTAGGTTCGGCACCGTCGTTCATCTTCATGCCACTCGTCCCGATAATCAAGAAGATGGTGGGCAAGAAGAATATGTTCTACATCTTCCTTTCTATCGCCATCATCGGCATGGCCTTCCTTTATATGGTAGCCAAGATGGATGAGCCCAGCATGAGTCTTGTCTATATCGCCCAGTTCGTGAAATCGACGGGTGTTATCGTGGCCACTGGTTATATGTGGGCTCTGGTTCCTGAGGTCATCAGCTACGGTGAGTATGTCAGCGGCAAGCGCATCGCCGGCATCGTCAATGCCCTGACAGGAATCTTCTTCAAGGCCGGTATGACTCTCGGCAGCGTCGTGGCTCCCGCCATCCTCGCCTACGTATCTTACAATCCTGAGGTCATCGCCCAGACCCCCGAGGCTCAGGAGGGTATCCTGTGGCTCGTCTGCGTCATCCCCGCTGCCCTGCTCCTGCTCGCCATGTTCATCATCTCGAAGTATGAGCTCACCGACGAGGTCATCGACGACATCAACAAGAAGATCGAGGCCCGCAACTTAGAGAAATAATCGTGAAATACGAGAGCGCTATTCCTGCTGGATTTAGAGGCTCCGCACAAAAATTAAGAGGCTCCGCTTGGAAATTTGGACGCACCCAATTTTCCTGCGGAGCCTCCGTATAATATGGACAGTGGACAGTAATGAATAGTAGAATTATGAAATCTTTCACGCGTACTGCGCATTAATAAGCACACGAATACATACAAACTGCTATACAAGTGTAAACCTAAAAAGCAGCCTTGCGGCTACTTACGCTAGAGAAAACCCAAAAATATTTTGGTTTTCTTCTCACTTATTCGTACCTTTGCACCCAAATTCAAAAATACGTATTTAGAATAATGGAAAACAAGACCTTCAAGCGTACGACGGTGACGTCGGCGCTACCCTATGCCAACGGCGGTGTGCATATCGGTCATCTGGCCGGTGTGTATGTGCCTGCTGATATCTATGTGCGCTATCTTCGTCTGAAGAAGCGCGAAGTGCTGTTCATCGGCGGATCGGATGAACACGGCGTGCCCATCACCATCCGTGCCCGTAAGGAGGGCATCACCCCGCAGGATGTGGTAGATCGCTACCACGAGATGATCAAGAAGAGTTTCGAGGAGTTCGGTATCTCCTTCGATATCTATAGCCGCACGACCTCTGAGACCCATCATAAGTTTGCTGCCGACTGGTTCCGCAAGCTCTACGACGAAGGCAAGTTGACAGAGGAGACCACCACGCAGCTCTATGACGAAGAGGCTAAGCAGTTCCTCGCCGACCGCTATGTCACTGGCGAGTGCCCCCATTGTGGCAATCCCAATGCCTACGGCGATCAGTGTGAGAAATGCGGACGCGACCTCTCGCCTACGGAACTGATTAACCCGAGATCGACCATCTCTGGCTCCACTCCCGTGCTGAAGGAAACAAAGAACTGGTATCTGCCCCTGAACAACTATCAGGACTGGCTGAAGCAGTGGATCCTCGAGGAGCATAAGGAGTGGCGCCCGAACGTATATGGCCAGTGCAAGTCATGGCTCGACATGGACCTGCAGCCCCGTGCGATGACCCGCGACCTCGACTGGGGTATCCCCGTGCCCATCGAGGGGGCCGACGGTAAAGTGCTCTACGTATGGTTCGACGCGCCTATCGGCTATGTATCGAACACCAAGGAGCTCTGTGAGAAAGAACCCGAGAAGTGGGGCAACTGGGAGAAGTGGTGGCAGGACGAGGACACCCGTCTGGTACACTTCATCGGTAAGGACAACATCGTGTTCCACTGTATCATCTTCCCCGTGATGATGAAGGCGCACGGCAAGTTTATCATGCCCGACAACGTGCCCGCCAACGAGTTCCTGAACCTGGAGAACGATAAGATCTCGACCTCGCGCAACTGGGCCGTATGGCTCCACGAGTATCTGGTGGATATGCCGGGCAAGCAGGATGTGCTGCGCTATGTGCTGACAGCCAATGCACCAGAGACCAAGGACAACAACTTTACTTGGAAAGACTTCCAGGATCGCAATAACAACGAGCTGGTGGCCGTGTATGGCAACTTCGTGAACCGTGCCCTCCAGCTCACCAAGAAATACTGGAATGGTATTGTTCCCGCCTGTGGCGAACTGCAGGATGTAGACAAGCAGGCCCTTGAGGAATTCAAGGATGTCAAGGCTAAGGTGGAGGCGCTGCTGGAGCAGTTCAAGTTCCGCGATGCCCAGTTCGAGGCCATGAACCTCGCCCGTATCGGTAATCGTTACATCACCGAGTGTGAGCCTTGGAAGGTTTGGAAGACCGATTCCAAGCGTTGTGAAACCATCCTCAACATCTGCTTGCAGTTGACAGCTAATCTGGCTATCGCTTTCGAGCCGTTCCTGCCTTTCAGCAGCAAGAAACTCCGCGAGATGCTGGCCATCGACAGCTTCGAGTGGGAACAGTTGGGTTCGACAGACCTGCTGAAGCCCGGTCATCAACTGGGTGAGCCTGCTCTGCTCTTCGAGAAGATCGAGGACGAGGTGATCCAGAAGCAGCTCGACAAGCTCGAGGCCACCAAGAAAGCCAACGAGGCGGCTAACTATAAGGCTGCGCCTATCAAGGATACCGTCAGCTTCGAGGAGTTCGAAAAGCTCGATATCCGCGTCGGTCTGGTGAAGGACTGTCAGAAGGTGAAGAAGTCGAAGAAGCTCCTGCAGTTCACCATCGATGATGGTTCCGGCACCGACCGCACCATCTGCTCAGGTATCGCAGCCTTCTACGAGAACCCCGAGGCACTGATCGGCAAGCGCATCCTCTTCGTGGCTAACTTTGCCCCTCGCCAGATGATGGGCATCGAGAGTCAGGGCATGATCCTTTCAGCCGTCGATTTCGATGAGAGCCTCAGCGTGGTTACCACGACAAAGGACGTGAAACCTGGCTCGCAGGTAGGATAAAACGTCATACTATAGCTTCACAGATTGGCTGCCCACCTTCAGGATGTGCAGCCTTTCTTTTGTTAAAGGCAAGGTGATGTCCGTACCGTCAGCCGTGATCTGCAGCAAGCGCATACCGCGCAGGTCGTAAAGGCTGATGCTGGTACCCGCAGGTACGCCTGTCAGGAAGAGCCGCTGCCCATCCTTATGCCATGACCACCTGGAGCCGTCTACGGTCTCGATGGCAGTAGCATCTGCCAGGATCGCATCGACGGCCAGCGAACTGCAAGAGGGCATCGTGAAGGAGCACTGAGCGCCATCGACCTGGCGAGTCTCGATATTGCCATCATGGGTGACGGTCAGAATCTTCCAACCCTTGATAACCTGTCCTTCAGGTGCAACACCTTCCAGCGTTACCTCTCTGTCCTTAAAGAACTGACCGTCGAAAGAGCCTTGTGAAAGTGGGATGCCATTGAAGGTCAATCGGATATCCACGCTTTTATAGGCATTGACCGTCAGCGGGATGGGAGAGCCCTGCTGGTAGTAGTTGCCCAGCTGTTGGTAAAACAGGTTGGTGCGTCGGGTAAGCCAGTTGCGCACGTCGCGCATTTCCTCCTTGTAGTCGCGAGGCCACCAGGGGTTCTGCATATAGAGGCGGCGGTGGTAGGTGAACTCAGTCTTGAAGTAGTCGTACATGGGATTCCACACGGTGCTGACACCTTTCTCGTTCAGGAAGTCGCCCATATAGATGGTGGCGCGGTCGATAAACAGGCGGAAGAAGTCCGGATCGTCCATCAGCCGGCGGAAGATACGAGTGCCGTCATAGCTGTTGGCCCCCCAGTTATGCCCGCCGTCGAAATTGGGGTTATAGAGCCACTCGATAATCTTATAATCGACTGGATCGCCATAGAGGCCCATGGTGTAGTCCATGTCCTTGGCTACGAAGCGCCAGCGCCCGTCTTCCGTCCTCGGGCGCCACATCATCCAGTTGTTGCCCGGAGTATCCAGATTGTTAAAGTAGAGGTTGGCCAGCATCAGGTCGGCATACTCGCTGCAGTCCATCCACTGCTCATATTCCGCGAGCGTATGGCCTTGTTCCTTGCAGAATGCCATGAACTGGTTGTAGTGATCCCAGCTGCCTGCTTTCAGTTCGCGCCAGTTCTCCACCATGTCAATGTCCTCCAGCTTCTGGTAGTTTGACCAGATGTTATCCTCGTTGCTGCGCTCCCGGATATTGAGTATGCCCCTATAGGCCCCGTTGATATAGATGATGGCGGGCTGCCAAGCCTGCCAGTCGAGGTCAACATGACTGGCCATAGTCCGCTGTATGATCGGATCGCGCATGTAGAGATAGTCGAAGTCATTGCCAGAGTTACGGAGCATGATGCTCTTGAACTCGCTGATGCCCGGTTTCTGGTCGGGGAAGAACTCATACTCGAGATGTTTTTTGCCAAAGCGCTTATGGGCATAGACGGCCAAGGTCTTCAGCTTAGCGCCCCGAGTGGCGCCACCAGCGACACGGGCCTCGCAGAGTTGGTTGATGACACTGGACTGTCCTGCTTCTTCAAACAGCTCGATATTCATCGGACGTCGCCAATTAAACTCATAGTTTTTCTTCCCAGCCTGATAGCTTCCATCGACGTAGATACCAATCTTCGAATCGTTCAGGTAGCGCTTGTCGGTGGCGATGCAGACGACGGGCAGTGTCATCTGTCTGGGGTGGAAAATATAGCTCTGCGTGACAGAGCGCGGAGAAAGCCAGCCATCACAAAACAAGCGGGCACGCACGATCTTGGTATTGGAAACAGTCAGGGGCGACGTGTATTTCATGCTGTTTCGCGTCGGTTCCGAGCCGTCAACAGTCATATAGATCTCCGTACCCTCAGGACTGCCCTTAGGTAGTGTAAGCTCAATGGTTAGCGACTGCCCATCTGTGACGACCTTTCCCAATTCACTAAATACCGGGTCGCCTAACACCTGATCAGACACCTCGCCACAGTTGGCTGCCCCAGGGGTCGGTATGGTCTGATAGCCTTTTTCCTCGCTGCCGTCGGTCTTGCGCCCATAGGCGATATTGGGAGCTGGCTGTTTCTTCAATCCCGTCACCTTGTCAGATACCGTCTGCCCGTTGAACAGCCATACCTCACAGCCATTGGCCGTCTCCAGACGGAAATCGGTATGCATTCCCTGTGCCTGTTTGTCGCAATAGACCACTGCATATTGCCGCGGCGCAAGGGTCTTATCGGGCAGTTGCCAGGCCCCGTCATCAAGTTTGTCACTCACGCCCAAGCGGTAATCCCTCAAATTGACAGGTGCGTCGCCCGCGTTATACAACTCCACCCAAGAATCTGGAAACTCGTTCAAGTCATCCATGATACAATCGACGTTCGACTGCATCAGTTCGTTAATCAGAACCTGGGCACAAACACGGTTCATTGGCAGCCAGCCAATGATGCCTATAATATAGATGATACTTTTCTTTATCACGTCGGTAATGAGATGGTTGAGTTTAAGTGCTGCAAAGGTACAAAAAAGTATTGAATAACAAAAATTTCATCTTTCTTATTCCATATATTCTTAATAAATTAGTATCTTTGCAGACTGGATATGGAGTCATTAAAGGAGAAGACAGCGAAGGGGCTCTTCTGGGGCGGGATGAACAACGGTGTGCAGCAGTTGCTCGGATTGGCCTTCGGTATCATCCTCGGGCGGTTGCTCGATCCTTCCGACTACGGCATGACGGCCATGCTCGCCGTTTTCTCCGTCATTGCCAACGAGTTGCAGGCAAGTGGATTCAAGACCGGTCTTATCAACATGAAGGCTCCTACCCACGACGACTATAACGCCGTATTCTGGTTCAACATCCTTGCAGGTACCCTCATCTATATAGTATTATGGGTAGCCGCTCCCTTCATTGCCGACTATTACCACCAGCCAAAACTGATTCCCCTGAGCCGTTACGTGTTTCTGGGCTTTGTGTTCTCTAGCTTCGGAATGGCACAATCGGCCTATCTGACGAAGCAGATGCAGATTAGGCAGATTGCCCAATGCGGTATGACAGCCACACTCTCGTCGAGTCTCGTCAGTGTGTTCCTGGCCTGGCAGGGTTTCGGCTACTGGGCGCTCGCCACACAGTATCTGATGTACATCGCCATCAACACCTTGTTGCTCTGGTACTTCAGTCCTTGGCGCCCCTCGCTCTCCGTCACCTTCGAGCCTATCCGCAAACTGTTCCCGTTCAGCGTACGAATCATGATCTCCGCCATCCTCACGCAGGTCAATAGCAACATCATGAACCTGCTCTTAGGTCGCTATTATGGGGAGGCGAATACGGGCCACTACAACCAGGCTTACCAATGGAGTTCTAAGTGTTTCCTATTGGTGGGAAACATGCTAAAACAGGTCGATCAGACAGTTCTCGTCGGTCTTGATGATGAACGGGAACGGCAGTTAGCTGTACTGCGGAAGATGATGCGATTCACGGCCTTCATATCCTTCCCGCTACTCTTCGGCCTCGGACTGGTAGCTCATGAGTTTATCATACTGGCCATCGGTGAGAAATGGCTCTTTGCGGCTTCGCTCTTACCTCTGCTTTGTCTAAGTGGTGCCTTTATGCCCCTCTCGACACTACTGACTGATGCCGTCATCAGCCAGCACCGTAGCGACATCTATCTGTGGAGTACGCTTGTCCTTGGCGTCCTTCAGATAGGTCTGATGGTCGGCCTTTGGCAACAAGGTATCTACACCATGGTAGTCGCCTATACCTTATTAAATATCTTGTGGGTATTTGTATGGCACCTTTTCGTGCGCCGACTGATGGGTTACGGACTGCTGGCCTTTCTGAAAGACATAGTGCCCTTTGCCCTTGCTGCCGCAGCAGTCATGGCAGCTACAGGTTTTATGACACAAGGTATCGATAACCTCTGGCTGAAACTACTCATCCGAGTCGTCACAGCCTCACTACTCTATTATGCAGTCATGCGCCTTGCAGGAGCCGTCATTCTCCAGGAGTGCATGGACTTCATCTTCTCCAAGCGCAAGAGGCACTAACGGCCGAAAAGATATTTCTTCAGGAAAGGACTTACCCGCAATATGTTAGAGGCGAGCACACAGAAGGCCACTACCAGCAAAGCGATGGCTAGGGAGGCAGTGGTGTCAAGGATGAAGTTGTGACGATTCACCCGGAAGAACTCACCCACCATCGGCAACTTCGGCAGAAAGAAATAATGGAGCAGATAGATATCAAGTGTACGACGACCGATGAACTGCAAAGACTGTCCAAAACGTGTCTGTTCGAAGAAATCATGGTAATACCTGAAGAACATGAATACCATCGACAGCAAGAGGAACATCGCCAACGTATGGGGGAATGAAGCCCAAGCCAAGCGCAGGTTATGCCACACGATGACTTCCAGGGTACAGACCACTGCCAGCACCGTCACCACTGGAAAGAACCACGAGCTATCCATCAATCGCTGCGCCCGGTCCCAATAACGATGAACCATCGTACCAAAGAGGAAGAACGGGAAGTAACGAATCATCTCCACCAAACTGGAATAGTTCATAAATGCGTTCGGCTCACCTTTATAGCCTAAAGCCCATGAGAAATAACGGGGCAGATAGCAGGTCTCAAACAGACAGAGTGAGACAACGAAAAGGAATGTGATGGGAATCCATGACAAGCGACGAGGCAAGCACTTGCTCTCAACATACGAGAACAGATAATAAGTGAGCAGCATATAGAGCAGCACAAGGGTGAACCAGTAGCCAGCCTTCATGCCCGATGCCAAAGCCTCCTGCAGACTATCGAGGAAAGGTGCTGATGGAATCATCGCCAGATACAACAGGAAGAACACGATCGTCGGTATCAGTTGTACCCGCATCTTTTTCAACGACAGCTCACGCAGTGTACGAGCATCCCACAGGCGACTCGCCTTATAGGCCAGGAAACCACTGATAAAGAAGAACAGCGGCATGCGGAAGAGGAGAAAGAACTGCAGGGCTGCCGACCAGCGGATCTGCATGCCGAACGATTTCAGGGCCACATGATTGGTCACCACGAGAATCATCGTAAATCCCCGTAGTGCATCAAGCCAGCCCAGACGTGGCTTCTTCGCCGCTATAGTCTCATTCGTCATAGAACTCTAGTTTCCCGACATGGGGCGCAAGTTTATTCAGGTCAGGCAACTGCATATAGTCACCAAAGATATGTCGCAGGTGTGCATCAGCATGGCCCGGTACAGGCAGTTGCAGACCTTCAAACGTGTGTGTCGTCAGCGGGAATATCTCATCGAGGAACCTTGGATTGTGGAAGGGGATTCCCATGCCACTGGTAATGACAGCCGAACCGAAAGACATGTGTGAGAGCACAGCTCTTAGACAAGGGAAGAGCACCCGGTTGTTGAAATTGAAGATACGCCGCACCGCCTTGATGCTCTTCTCATCGTCTGTGCTCGTACGCCATATCTTATACATGTGCCCCACAGTCTTCTCAGTCAGTTGATGAAGCCAGATAGGGTGACGTTCCATCGGGAAGATATCAATATAGATACCCTGTTCCTGCCACAGACGGTCGTAGCCATTCTGCTCGAGTATCCGTGAACGGCGGTCGCGCACCTTCGCATAGAAATAGAAGTAGTTCGGGTCAGTCTCGTCGTTCTGCAGGGCTAGCCAGTCAGGCAGTTCTGAGGGCAGCACCTTCATCAGTCTGACATAATCACTGCGCAGTATCTCGATGTCAAGGTCGTCATCCCAAGGGATAAAGCCGTCGTGGCGCATCGCTCCGATCAACGTACCACTGCTGAGCCAATAACGGATATCGTGCTTCTTGCAGATCTTGTCCACCTCCAACAATATATCGAGCATACGAAGTTGCTGACGGCGCAACAACGAGCCATCGGGATTAAAACGGGCGCGGAGTTCATCTTGATTCATAAGGCTGCCTTTTTGATTCCCCAAGCCATGACGCGATCGATGGTGGGTACTGGTATCTGATGCTTCCTGGCCTGCTGCTGGATGATGCGAAGACCGTAAGGAAAGTCTTCTGTAAAATAACGACTACTGAAATCTGGTACAAAACAACCCTCTACCGCTTTCATCGGAGCCAGGATACCCTTGAAAGCCTGTATCGAACGGAGCTTACGGGTAAGCGACGTGGCATCGGTGCTCTCATAGTAGTCGAGAATCGTGGGGATACTCCCCTCCCTCACAGGTAGCACCTGAAGCAGTTGCTGAAACTCACGGTCCATCGCTATCAGCAGCGCAGAAGCCTCGTCTGTCCACTCCTCATAGAATTTCGGCTGTACAGGATAGACGATACCCTCATGCCAATCCTTCCACATCATATAGAGACGGGAAGGATGCAGAATAGGATTACTATTGGTGAGACTTACCTCATAATAGCTCTGCATCAGCGTGGTAGGTGTATGGAACAACTGTTCAAGTGTACCGCACAGCCGTGCCTTGTCGGCTGTCTGCTCGATGGCCACGTTTAATGACGGCTTATACCCCAAAAGGTCAGCGGCCTGCCCGTATGCTGTGGTACGAGCAATAAAGGGTACACGCTGAAAACCGAACAATGGTGTGGTGGTGGGTAACAATTCCAGTGCCTCAAAAAAGAAGCCCGTACTACTGACGATGCTGCCAACGGCAGTGCTTGTCTGCAGGAAAGGCCGGATAAGTTGCAGTTCCTCGCGGATGGAGAAACCTGGCAGGCAAAGCAACACGATATCGGCGGTTGGAATCACCTCTGCGGGCTGACTTGTGATGACGCTGATCTCGCCCTGTCTGGTGTCGCCTTCAGGCATACGGATGGTCAGCTGTTGCTGCCAGCGCTCTGGATGGCGCGTAAGCAGACTGACCTCACAATCACCATGAATGGCGAGAAATCCCGTCACGACATGGCCTAAGTTGCCACCACCACAGATACAAACACGTTGCTTCATGACAATTCCTTGAGAGCTGCTATCAGTTGGTCATTATCTTGCTGACTACGAACGGAGATACGGATGAAATTACGACCTTTCAGACCGTTCTTCGAATCACAGTCTTTCACCATGATGTTATAACGTTCGAGCAAGAGCTTGGTCAACTCTGCAGATGAATACTTGTCTGTCAGTTCTATACAGAAGTAGTTAGCCTGCGTCGGCAACACTCGCATATAAGGTATCTCCCGGAGCAGCAACTCAAAACGGCTGCGCTCAGCAATAAACTTACGGCAGGCAGCAAGATAGTCGCTCTCGTACTTGCCGAAGATCTGCATATAGAACTCAGCAAACGAATTGATATTCCAGATAGAGATGTCCTTCTTGATCCACTTGATGAGTGCTACATCGCTGCTAGCCAATATGCCCAAGCGCAGACCCGGAACACCATACGACTTGGAGATGCTCTTCATCACCACGAGCTGGGGATTGTCGGCCAGCGTCTCATTACACAGCAGGGTATTATGCTCAAAGTCGTCACTGAAATCCACAAACGACTCGTCAACAATCAACTGTATCTGCTGCGCCTTGCTCCATGCCAGCAGTTTCTCAAGTCCGGCCATACTGATGAAGTTGCCAGAGGGATTGTCAGGGTTGATAAGGAGCAGACTCGTGATACCCTTGCCCGTATAGAAGTCTATCAGGTCATCTTCCGTGTAGGCCAGGTCGCGGTTATCTGGCTGGAAGGCCACGATGGCCTCCTGACTCAGACGGTGAGGATACTCTTCGAAGGTCGGATAGATGACACCGATCTTACCGGCAGAAAGCCTTTCCATGAGACTCTTGATAAGTTCTGCGGCACCATTACCCACGACGACATAGTCCTGACGGATGCCGAAATACTTGCCGGCCAACAACGAGTTGACGAACATGCCTGAGGGATATTCCGTCAGCAGGGTGTCGAAACTGCTGCGAAGCTCGTCCTTCATACGCTTTGTCGGGAAATAGGGATTCACCAGATAGCAATAGTCCAGCATCTTCGGGAAACGCCAGTGTCCTCCATATCGGTAATTGAAACGATGCAGCATCTCATCGCCTTCGGCAAAGATGGTCTCTGCGATATCCAGGTCTTGGATATCATCTATCTCGTACCATTTCTCGTTGCCAATGGGCAGTGCCTTGAGTTCGGCATTGTCGAGGAGGGTTATCACGCGCAACACCTGCTCATAGTACTCATTATTGCCTAATGCATGACAATAGGCCTCCAGAAAGGGTACATACTTCTGTTGCGAAAAGTCGCGTGAGAACTTATAAATGTTCACCGTCTTATAATAACTATCAATGTCCTCATACTTGAAGGCCTTCTTAGGCACGAAGTTCACGATGTTGTTGTCTGCATCAAGGCGCACCATCGTACCATCCATCCACGACTCATACTTCGCCACCAGCGCCAGATTAGGATAAGGGTCGGCTATAATCATCTGGAACAGGCTGTCACTGAAGATCAAGTCACTCTCTATCAGTAGTGTATCATCTTCCTGTAGCTGTTGCTTGACCAACGAAAGGGAGTAGATATTATTGGTCTTGTCGTAGATCGGGTTCTCTGCGTACGCTATCTTGAGCTGGTCATCATAACGATGGCCGATATAGTCCTTCAGTTCCTGCCCCTTGTAGCCCACGACGATGATGACACGCTTCAGACTGAGTCCTGAGAGTTGTCCGAGCAGACGGTCTATCAGCCGCACACCGTTGACAGGCACCATACACTTCGTATTCTCCTTCGTCAGATCTCCTAACCGGCGACCCATTCCTGCCGCCAAGATGATTGCTTGCATATGCTAATTCCTTATATTTTGCTGCAAAAATATAAAAATTCCGTGTAAATCCGTGTAATCCGTGCCAAAAAATTGTATCTTTGCACCAAAAATGAAATATCCCGCCAAGACCGATATCGCCGTATTGCTGCTGTTCTTCACGCGCAGCGACACCTTCCGACAGGTGTTCGAGGCTGTGCGTCAGGCACGGCCCTCGAAGCTATTGCTCTATCAGGACGGTCCTCGCGGCGAACGGGATCTGCCAGGCATCGAAGCCTGCCGCGAGATTGCCAGCGACAAGCATATCGACTGGGCGTGTGAGGTACACCGTCAGTATCTAGACCACAATCAAGGCTGCGACCCTTCAGGTTTCCGCTCCCATCAGTGGGCTTTCTCACTGGCCGATAAGGTCATCGTTCTGGAAGATGATGTGGTCCCGGCACAATCCTTTTTCCCGTTCTGCAAGGAGATGCTCGACCGTTATGAAAACGACGAGCGCATTTCGATGATAGCAGGCTTCAATATTGACGAGGTAACTACAGACTGCGGCGCCGACAGTTATTTCCTGACCTCTGCCTTCAGCATCTGGGGGTGGGCCTCATGGCGACGCATGGCCGAACGCTGGGATCCCACCTATGGCTTCATGCGTGATCCGGCCAAACGCCAACAACTGGAGACCATCGCCAAGGAACGTCATCTGCGCAGTGACATGATGCAGATGTTCGACGACCACAGCAAGAGTGGCAAAGAGTATTTCGAGACCATCTACTGGGCCGACATGCTGCTTCATGACTCACTGGCCATCATGCCGGCACAAAACCAGATCAGCAACATCGGACTAATGACCGACTCCACCCACTTCTCCGCTGATCTCAAGACCACGCCCCATCGGCTTCGTCGTATCTTCACCATGCAGCGCCATGAACTAGCCTTTCCGCTCACCCATCCCACAAAGATGACGGAGCACAAGGCCTACCTCGAACGGCTCTATAAGGCGAATGCCTGGAACCATCCATGGATCAAGATACAAAACTCCATCGAGGAACTCCTGTTAAACCTGCGCTATGGGCGCTTCCGTCATATTGGGAAGTCCGTTACCCGCCGCCTCCGTAAATGGCTCGGCACCGAGCGACATGCCTAAAGGGTCGCACGGATAGGCGACAGGAGGAAGTCTATCAACAAATAACCATTATAGGTAAAGAGCCAAAGCGTCAACATCAGGACACTGACCCTCACCATCGTCGCAGGTAGTCCACCCAGTTTCTGCAGCAGATAGGCGGTAGCTATCGGTAGCACAAACATAAAGTGAGGGGCCATGATGAAGATCTCATTGATGCCAAAGCCTAATACTAGATGAATGAACATATCGAAACCTAAGCAACAGAGGCAAAGCCACAGAAAGCGCTGCTGACGCCCACACCATACGCCGACCACAAATAGCAGCAGGATCAATCCCTCGACCACATAACTCAACGTCCAGCGATAAGCCACGAACACCGGCCGATGCACCAGCGTATCTTCCAGCAAATAGTCTTGATGGAATTGCAGCGACTCGCCAAACAGATTCTCATAGAAGGTCTGCCACCGTGAGGTGGAGATATCCGTCCATTTCAGGAAACCATGGTCTTCCATCGGTTCACCCATTTTGGCAGCCTGCGCCTTCAACACTGCCTCTCGCCGTGCCTTCTTGGCTTCATACCGAGCCCGTTCCTCAGTGGTCATCTGTGCCACCCGCTCTTCGAGGGCTTTCTCTCGCCTCTCCTTCATCTCTGCCCGTGCTTTTTCCTTCGGCAACACATAGGTACGGTATTCCCACACCGCCGTACCCCATAGCAGGGCGGCTGGTAATACCACCGCCAACAGTAGATACTTCAGTCGGAAGAAATCCTTCAGATTGACGAAGAATCCAGAAAGAAACACCTTAATACCATTCGACAGGGTGACACCAGCAGTGATATAGAAGAAGAGAGCCGACTGCCACCATTTGAATTCACGTCGTTTCTTGATACACACACCAGAGATATAGAGTGTCACCAGAAGCAAGAACATAGAAATCGTGAAATGATCGGGCACCAGAACCGACAACAGGATATAGGCAAACGAAAAGCTGTAAACCGACAGCAGCGTAGCGTCACCCCGCTTCAGCCCAATCACCTCTCGATGAATCCTATAGAGGAAGATATAGGAATACAGCGAACAAGCGATCAGCAACAAAGCGACCAGATACTGCACACAGTTGACGCCAAAGAGCCACGTGAGACCTGCATTGAGCTGGTGGAGCGGCCACATCATAAAGGCCAATAGCGGATGACGATACACCTGATAGACGACATCCCAGTCCGTCACCGTCAGATAAGTCAGCGGATCATAGCCCGACAAGTGCAACTCGCGCTCGAACACCTTCCAGTAAGGGCCGAAGCCAGGCTGCATGAACAGGTCGTGCATGCGCCAGATAAACAGGCCGTTGAGTACAACAATCAGCACCAGTGCCACCAGCGCCTGCAGCCGCTCCTCGGGCTTCGCTCTGAATAATCGGAATGCGGTCATCTCTTAGAAATATTTTGTGATTTTCGCATTGTCGAAATTGTTCATTTCGTTCATCATGCGCACAGCAGAGTCGATAATGGGGAAAGCACAAAGCGCCCCCGTCCCCTCACCAAGCCGCAGTCCAAGCGAGAGCAGAGGCCGCCCATCAACAAGATTGAGCATCCGACGATGACCCGACTCGTCACCACAGTGCGTGAAGATCATATACTCTCTCGCCGCTGGATAGAGACAGATGGCAGCCAAAGCACAGGCCGTCATGATGAAACCGTCAACCAAGACCACCAGCCGTTGCTCGGCTGCACGGAGCATCGCCCCGATGGCGGCAATCATCTCAAAGCCTCCGAAATAGCGCAAGATGTCCAATGCGCCCTCCTCGCTGAAAGAAGACGCCGTAAAACGCGACACCGCCTGCGAAAGCACCTCATACTTATGGCGGATACCCGGTGCATCAAGACCAGCACCCGCACCGATACAGTCCTCAAGCGGAATATCTCCAAAAAGACTCATCCAGATACTCGACGGCGACGTATTCCCGATGCCCATCTCACCGATGCAGAGCACACGACACCCCTCCTCCACACAGTCATCGACAAGACCAGCACCTACCTCAATAGCCTTGTCAAACTCCTCGACCGACATCGCCGGCTCATAGAGGAAGTTCTTCGTGCCACGCGCTATCTTCCTATCGATGACACCCGACACAGCAGAAAAGTCGTAATCGACACCCACATCGACAATGCGAAGATGGAAGCCGTGCTGACGGCAGAACATATTCACACCACCACCGCCACGCGTGAAGTTGATCATCTGTTGCCACGTGACTTCGCGAGGCGACACACTGACACCCTCGCGCTCGATGCCATGATCACCACCCAACAACAGATGACAAGGATGAGCCAACGAAGGAGAAAGCGTCTGTTGCACAAGGCATATCTGCATGGCCAGTTCCTCCAGTCTCCCAAGCGAACCCTTAGGTTTGTTCAGGTTGTCCATCTTCTGCTGGATTGCATCCTGCTTCGAGCGGTCGAGCGGTTGGATATTGAATGATTTCATTTCCCCATTATTTCATTTTTTACTTTTTTACCTTTTTACCCTTTTACCTTTACTGATATCCCCGATACCATTAAAATAACTTCATCAGCCTGTTGGGCGATATACTGATTCATCCACCCCTCAAGATCCGTAAACTTTCTCTGGAGAGCATTCTCACTGACCCCGCCCAAACCTATCTCATTGGTAACAAAGATAAAAGTAGCATCCTGTGCCGTAAAACGGTCGAACTCATCCTTGGCTATGTCGAGCACTCGATCTACATCCTGCCCATCAGCCGCAAAAAAGAAATTCGTCAGCCAAAGAGTCACACAGTCGATAAGTACCACACGCCCACTGACATCATGACGACTTAACAACTGCTCTTCCTCGATGTTGGTCCATTGCGGTCCTCGTCGTGCCTGATGACGGCGCACCCGCTCCCTGAACTCCTCATCCCACACATGAGCCGTAGCCATATAGACGGGATCAGATGCCAGACTTAATGCCAGTTGTTCGGCATAACTGCTTTTACCCGAGCGCTGCCCACCAGTTATCAGAAAGATCTTTCGTGCCATATCTTGTTGTTCTACCTTTTTTACCTTTTTCTTGCGATGACATAAATGATGACAGGTGCCCCGATGAGAGGGGTCACGGCATTCAGGGGTATCACCCCCTCCTCCCCTGGCAGATAGCAGAGGAGATTACAGAAGAGTGCAACCACCGCGCCACAAAGTAGTGTGGCAGGCAGCAACTGTCGATGGTTGTCGGTTGTGAGCAACAGACGGGCAATATGAGGTACCGCCAGTCCGATAAAAGCCACTGGTCCACAGAAAGCCGTGGTGACAGCCGTCAAGATGCCCGTAACGATGAGCAGCCAGTTGCGCACCCGCAGGATGTTCACTCCGAGGTTCTCCGCATAACGGTCGCCAAGCATCAAGGCATTCAACGGCTTCATCAATAGGAGTGCCCCTACGATGCCGGCCAGAGTGACCGTCACAAATACAGGTAGGTTTTTCAGCGACACGCCACCAAAAGAGCCCATGCCCCAGACCAGATACGACTTCACCCCCTCGTCGGTAGCAAAGAAGTTGAGTAGCGAGATGGCCGAATTGGAGATATAGCCAATCATGATGCCAATGATGAGCAACATCACACTATTACGCACCAAAGTTGAGAAAAAGAAGATGACAGTCATCACCGCCATCGCCCCGATAAAGGCAGCCAACAGGATGGCCGCGAAACCACTCAACTGAAGAGAGCCCACTGAGAGACCACCACCAAAGAGCAACATCACCAGCGCAACACCCAGACCGGCACCACTATTGATGCCAAAAACACTCGGACCTGCCAAAGGATTACGGAAAGCCGTCTGCAACAACAGACCACTGACGGCCAAGGCCGCCCCACACAGCGTCGCCGTGATAGCCTGAGGCAACCGCGACTCGAGCACAATAAACCGCCATGACGACTTGGCAGAGTCGCCACCTGCGAGAATACGCATCACCTCATCTACTGGAATCGATACCGATCCCAGTAGCAGGTTCAGGACAAAAAGCACTACAATAACGAGGCTCAACCCAATGCAATATATCACACCTTTGTTCATCAAGCTCAACACGCCTTGCGCCTGCAAAATTACAACTTTTTTGCGAATTAATCATTTTACCTTTTTACATTTTTACCTTTTTACCTTTTTTATATCAGTAATATTTCTTATCTTTGCACCGAAATTATTCAATAACTAACCAGATTTTTATGAGAACAACATTATTGACTATCTTTATGTCCTGTGTTGCAGTGGCTGCACAGGCACAGAAGCCCGCTATCCCTCGCGATGCAGCGTTGGAAGCAAAGGTCGAGAAGACCCTATCGAAGATGACCCTCGACGAGAAAATCGGACAGATGCTCGAACTGAACCTCGACGTGATGGGAAAGACCACCGTAGAAAATGCCAAGATCGATCGTGAGAAAGTACGTTCCGTGATGCAGCAATACGGCACGCCAAAGGCGGAAGTCGAGGCCATACTGAAGTTGACCGATGCACAGATTCTCGAGCGTTTCGGTAGCTATCCTGTGGATATTTATCAGGGTGAGACCAAACGTGTGTGGAAGCTCAACGAGACCATGCTCGACACGCTCATCTCGAAGTGGAAGGTGGGCTCCATCCTCAATGCCCCCGGCACCCGTGCCGCCACCGTCGATCAGTGGCAGAAGTGGATCCGCCTGATTCAGGAGAAGTCGATGAAGTATATCGGCATCCCCGACATCTACGGTCTCGACCATAACCACGGTGTCACCTATACACAGGGCGGTACACTCTTCCCACAGCCCATCAACTTAGGTGCATCCTTCAATACAGAACTGGCTTTCAGAGGTGCAGAGATTACGGCCTACGAAAGCCGTGCCGCCAATTGTCCTTGGGTATATAACCCAGTCGTTGACCTGAGCCGTGATCCCCGCTGGCCTCGCGTCTATGAGAGTTTTGGCGAGGATGCCATCCTGAACGCTAAGATGGTAGTGGCTGAAATCAAAGGCTACCAGGGCGAGGACAACAATCATATCGACCGTTTCCACGTAGGTACCAGCACGAAGCACTACTTCGCCTATGGTGCCCCTTGGACTGGTAAGGACCGTACCCCCGCCTACCTCAATCCACAAATCATCCGCGAGAAATACTTTGAGCCCTTCAAGGCAGCAGCCCTTGCTGGCACCCTTACCATGATGGTCAACTCTGCCTCCGTCAATGGAGTGCCCCTGCATGCCAGTTACGAATACCTCACGAAATGGCTCAAGGAAGACCTCCAATGGGACGGTTTCCTCGTGACCGACTGGGCCGACATCAACAACCTCTTCTCTCGTGAGAAAGTGGCCAAGGATAAGAAAGACGCCATCCGCATCGCCATCAATGCCGGTATCGACATGTCTATGGATCCCTATAGCGTCGAGTTCTGTATCTTGCTGAAGGAACTCGTCAACGAGGGTAAGGTGAAGATGTCGCGTATCGACGATGCCGTGCGCCGTATCCTCCGTGCGAAGTATCGCTTAGGCCTCTTCGACGAGCCAAACACTGGCGGCAAGGGCTTCGAGAAGTTTGGTTGTGAAGAGTTTGCCCAGGCTTCTCTCAAGGCTGCAGAGGAATCAGAGGTGCTGCTGAAGAACGACGGCATCCTGCCACTCGCCAAGGGCAAGAAGATTCTGCTGACAGGACCGAACGCCAACCAGATGCGCTGTCTGCACGGTGGCTGGAGCTATACCTGGCAGGGTTCTAAGGCCGAAGACCTCTCTGAGAAATACAACACCATCTACGAAGCACTCTGCAACAAATACGGCAAGGAGAACGTCATCCTCGAACAGGGTGTGACCTATAATGAAGACGGTGCCTACTACGATGAGAATGAACCGCAGATTGACAAGGCTGTAGCAGCAGCTGCTCAGGCTGATATCATCATCGCAGCTATCGGTGAGAACTCTTATACCGAGACACCAGGCAACCTCACAGACCTCTGGCTCTCCAAGAACCAGCGTAAGCTCGTGAAGGAACTCGCCAAGACTGGTAAGCCCATCATCCTCGTACTCAACGAAGGTCGTCCGCGCCTCATCGCCGACATCGAGCCGCTGGCCAAGGCTGTCGTGGATATCCTCATCCCAGGCAACTATGGGGGCGACGCACTCGCCAACCTGCTCGCTGGCGATGCTAACTTCTCTGCCAAGATGCCTTACACCTATCCACGTGAGATCAACTCACTGAACACCTACGACTATAAGGTGTCTGAGGAGGTGGGCACGATGGCTGGCGCCTACAACTACGATGCCAAGGTCAGCCTGCAGTGGCCTTTCGGCTATGGCCTCAGCTATACCACCTTTGAGTATTCGAACCTGAAGATCGATAAGGCCACCTTCTCAGCCGACGACGTACTGACCGTCAGTGTCGATGTGAAGAATACAGGCTCACGCGCCGGTAAGGAGGCCGTGCTGCTCTACTCGAGCGATCTCGTGGCCAGCGTAGTGCCCGACAACAAGCGTCTGCGTGACTTCACGAAGATTGAGCTGCAGCCTGGTGAGGTAAAGACCGTCACCTTCCAGCTGCCCGCCAAGAACCTCGCCTTCGTCGGTGCCGACGGCAAGTGGACACTCGAAGAGGGTGACTTCATCCTGAAGATCGGCAATCAGACCGTTCCTACCGCCTGCGAGCGCACCAAGGTATGGGACGAGCCTAACATCTGAAGAGCAGCTTGAACAAATTACTCCTTATTACTGCATTTGTCGGACTGTCTGTTTCGGTATCTTCCCAGAAGGTCTATGAGATTACGGCACCTGCTATGCCGAAGGTTATCAAGAGCGACCACCTGCGGATGGGCGGCTCGTCACCGACAGGTGGCAGCATCAGTGTGAACAACTTCTATATGTCCATCGACGGGCGGCCTGTGATTCCCGTGATGGGGGAGTTCCATTATGCGCGCTACCCTCGGGAGCAGTGGGAGGAGGAGATCCTGAAAATGAAGGCCGGCGGTGTCAATGTGTTGCCAACCTACGTATTCTGGAGTCTCCATGAAGAGGTGGAAGGACAGTTCCGTTGGGACGGTCAGCGCGACTTGCGCTACTTCCTCCAACTCTGTAAGAAGCACGAGATGCCCGTCATTATTCGTATCGGCCCGTTCTGTCACGGTGAGATACGCAGTGGCGGTTTTCCCGACTGGCTCTTCGCCAAGCCGTTGGAGGTGCGCAGCAACGACCCCGAATACCTAAGACTAGTAAAGCGACTCTATACAGAGATTGGCCGTCAGACACAGGGTCTCTACTACAAGGATGGCGGCCCCATCATCGGCTGCCAACTAGAAAATGAGATGCAACACTCGGCAGCCCCTTGGGCCATCTGCTACCCTGGCGAACTGAAAGACTATACAGCAGCATCATACAATGCTGGTGAGGCCAACATCGGGGTGGAAGTACAGTCTAAGAAAGCCACGGGCGCCGAGATGGGCGACAAACACATGCGCATCTTGAAGCGGATGGCTGAGGAGGCTGGCATCGTCACGCCATTCTATACCGCTACAGGTTGGGGCAACGCTGCCGTGATTGAGGGCGAAGCCATCCCCGTGACTGCTGCCTACACCTATCCCTTCTGGGACAAGGTGCCGCAGATGTCGCCCTTCCTCCTATTCAAGGACTTGACGCGGGAGGCCGACTACGCCCCCACGCGCTATAACCCACAGGACTATCCCTCGTTCTGTGCCGAGATGGGGGCCGGCATCCAGATGATCTACGCCAGTCGCCCCATCGTGACGGCCAAGGCTGCAGAGGGTCTCATGGTGCGCACGCTGGGTAGTGGCTCCAACGGCATCGGCTACTACATGTATCATGGTGGTTCTACGCCGAAGCAGATTGGCGGCGTTGGCTCGTTCCAAGACGAGCCGATGGGCATGCCGAAGGTGTCCTACGACTTCCAGGCCCCACTAGGCGAGTTCGGACTGGAGGGCAAGATGTATCGTAACCTGCGTCTGCTGCACTCCTTCCTCGCAGACTTCGGCGACCGTCTGGCTCCGATGGAGACCGTACTGCCCGAGGGGTGGCAGAAGATGACTCGCGACAATCGCGATGACCTGCGCTGGGCTGTCCGCATGAAGGATGACAAGGGTTTCGTCTTCATGGTCAACTTCCAAGACCACGACACGCTGCGCCACGATATGACAGACCTTCAATTGAAACTCAATCTGAAAGACGAAGTATTAAGAATCCCTGCCAACGACACTTTCACGCTGACTAAGGATGAGAGCGTCATCCTGCCCTTCAATCTCGACATGAACGGTGCCCTGCTGAAATATGCCACTGCCCAACTGCTGATGAAGATTGACGACAACAGTGTGGAGCATTACTTCTTCTTTGCGCCCGAAGGTATGGCTTCGGAGTATCTCTTCGACAAAGCTACTGTCAAAGGGAAGGCATTGTATAAGCCCGTGGCAGGGTTTAAGAGCACCTTTGCCCTAAAGACCGCTACTGGCAAGACCGTCAGGGTAACGACACTCACGCGCCAGCAGGCTCTGAACGCCCTCAAGGTGAATGGCCGTCTGCTCATAGCCGATGCCACCGTACTGCCTCGTGAGGATGGAGCCGACCTGCTCTGTCTGGGTCGCAACACGGTCGATTACATCGTCTATCCCAGCAGGCAGGGTTTCAAGTCCCAGACTGCCACCGTCGAAGCCATCACTCCGCAGTTTGATGTCAAGCAGGCTGGCCCGCGCCGTTTTTCCCTCACCGCTCACCTCAACGTTGGAGGGGATTTGCCATCCCCTACCCAAGTGCAAGAATACTTCCTCCGTATCCACTATGTAGGCGATGTAGCGATGGCCTTCATGAAGGGCCAACTGGTACAGGATGAGTTCTATCACGGCGAGCCGTGGACCATCGGCCTGAAACGTCACTACAATGACCTGAAGACCGATCCGATGACTTTCTACGTCCGTCCCCTCCGAGCCGATGTTCCCTTCCTGCGCGACCTGCCCCGTGAGGCCATTCCCGACTTCACCAACGGCCCCGTAGTGGATATCAAAAAGGTGGAGATCATACCTGAGTACAGACTTCATATCAAATTCTGAGATTTACCCAAGATCAAAGTCCTTCTCGTAGTGATCGAAGGCGAGGTTGTCGGTGGAGCCAAACTTGGAGAGGATCTGCAGAATGTCCTGCTGCTGACCGGGCGTGAGCTTGTTCTCGCCGTGATGGTAGCGGTAGTAAGGGCCGTTGCCATTGCTGAAGTAGTTCTTCACGCACTTACGTGCCTCTGACCGCTGGTAGTGGGGCACGTTCTTGTAGATGTTCTTGAAGCCCCAGGCCTTCTGCACCAGCTTGTTCTCGCTGAAACGCTTACACTCTCCGCTCTCCCAAGCCGCCGGATAGACAGCCGGACCGCCAAGCCGTTCCTTTGTCTGCACCTGGCGGGCCAGATAGTGCAGGCACTTCTCGCGCTGCTGACAGTTGTCGTTAAAACAAAGTTCATATCCCCAAGGAATATTTTTCATTTCAAGTTTCTTTTCCATAAGACCTAACGTTATAAATTTGTAATTGCTTTATTTCCAATTTGTTATGTTCTCAAAACAGATGTTTCACACCTAACTAAGACCTACCATAGAGGTACCATAGACCTACCATCAGACCTACCTTTCGGATGTCTAAGCAGCCTGCAGGGGAATGACCTTGTAGAAAGGCACATTGCTGCGGACTGCGGAGTCGTAGCCGAGCGCAGTCATTGCATTTCCCACGCGTACCTTATTGCCGTGACTGATCTCAACAGAAGGATAGGCCTTCTGGATATGATCCAGCAGCATCTTCGAGTTCATCAGTTTGGCGGCTTCACCCTCCTTGGGTTTACGGAAGCACACTTCCACCATCTCTGCGATGTCTTTCTGCTCCAGATAGTTCTGGTTCAGCTGCTGGATACGTGCCACCTCGTCGTTTGAGAACCAATAGGGCGTCTTGGCCACCCTCAGCTCATAGACCACCTGTGCATAGAGCTGCTCATAGCAGATCTCGCCTGAGTTGTCGATATACTGCCCATCGGGAATCGTCAGGCAGATGTATCGGCGGCTGCCCGTTGCGTCTGTCAGCGGGTGCGGATTGTTGGTAGTAGCTACGAACGAGGCAAAACGGGGACGGTCTTCCTGCGAGGCACCATAGATGGGACGTCCGTTCACCTTGCTCTTTGAGAGCGTCTGCTTGAGTGCCGCATGCTGACTGGGGCGGATGGCATCGAGCTCATCGAGGTTCACCAGCAGATTGTTCGTCAGCGCCATCTCCTTGTCGAACTTGTTCGAGAGGTTCAGGTGGTCCAGATAATACTCGCGTAGCGCCGTTGGCAGCAGGCGATGGAAGAAGGTAGTCTTGCCGCATCCCTGAGCGCCAATCAGCGTCGGCACGCACTCATTGCCGTGAAGCGTATCCATCTGCAGCCAGTGGGCCACAGCCGAACGCAGCCAGGTGGCGAGATAGCCCTGCTGCTCGGAGGTGATGCCAGGCAGGCGGCTGAAGAGCTGGCCGATGTGGTTCTGTCCGTCCCAGCGGGGCAGGCCCTTCAGGTAGTCGCCGATAGGATTATGTACGGGTACATCTTCAGAGTGTACGAACTCCAGGATTTCCGTCTTCGGACTCCCTTTCTCGCACACCTCCTCCTTCTTGGCCCTGCGGATGATGCTGTTGAGGGCCTCCTGGGTCAGCGGGCGCCAGTCGTTTGGCGCCTCGTCCCCAGCAGTCTCACCGTCCTGGCAGGGCTGCTTCGTGGCAAACTCCACCTTTCCGTTCAGCACATTGCGGCGGAAGCAGTAGTTTTCGTTGAGAAACTGCTCGACAGCGAGCGTTGTCTCGAGGGCAGCATTCACAGCTCCCCCATTGATAAGATTTTTCTTACTCATAGAGAAAATTATTTTTGATGTTAAACTTAGTCCTTGATGCTATCTCCTTGATGGACGATGCGCTTTTCACAGCGTTGTATTTCCAGATGCAAAGATACAAAATAAAATCGCGTTTTGCAAGTTTTCCCTGTTAAATTTGCACGCTTTTCTGCAAATGTTAAATGAAATCCGTCTCAGGCTCAGCAAGTTTGGTTCACGTGCCAGGTCTCATGTTAGGTCTATGTTACCTCTATGGTAGGTCTTAGTTAGGTCTTGAAAGCGGGAAAATCGCTCAGAACCCCTTTATACAGGCGTTTTTTCAGAAATGAACGGTAGGTCTCGCAATAATTGCCGATTGTCTTTCAATACTCGTGCCTTACTGATTGATAACCTGCCATTATCTCACACGGAACGAACCTCGGCAGCGAAGATCAGTCCCATTAAGGGAATAAAACAGTCCCACGCTGGGACTAAAATGTTCCCACCCTGGGACCATAGCAGTCCCAATGTGGGAATCAATACGACAAGAACTACCATCACGCTGATGAAATCAGTGTATTTTTTGTGAATCTCCGTCATAATTGCTGTCAATTAGTATAATAACTGCAAATATACGCCTTTTTAGTGAAAGTTGTTCGCTTCACCTACATCTTTTAAATATGATTAGGTGAAAAGGACTTTTAAAAAAGAGCCACTAATTGATTCTGTAGAGCCACTAAATTTTCAAGCGGAGCCTCCAAATAAATGCAAAAAGGATCATGAGTCTCTCCGGACGAAAGCACAAGTGAACGATCACCATACGAGATGATAAGAAAGTGAGAGACACTATCTTTGGAGAATTTGTAGGAATCTTCTAGAATAAGCAAGGGACAAGGGAATACAGAAAAGAAGTAGCCTCGCAGCTACTTCTTCTTATACTTACCAAGTTTGGCATTTAGAATATCTTGCAAAATGTTGCTGTTGTGAAGCCGATTCTTATTGAACAGGACGTATTGGGAGACCTTTATATATCATCAAATTAGGTGCATTGGCATATACATTAAGAGTTTTCGTTTCTGAATTTGGAGTAGCTTTGCCCCAATAAATACGATAAGGGTTACGGAATCCGCTTTTACCCGTTTCTTTGATTTCCCAAGGCTCTCCATCAGCCGATAAATAAGTGAATACGTCCGTGCCCATACTACTTACATTATTTTTAGATCCGATATAGAGTGAGCCAGGAATCATAAGCATCTTACCATTTAGTTTAGAAGTAAAAAGCCACACACCAGCATCCAACATATGCCCGTTACCACCCAAGATAGGTTCTTCGAAACCATGGATTACTTTCTTTTCGACAGTACAATTTTCTAATAATTCCTTATACTGGGCTGCTGTCGGCATGCGCCACGGGGCACCCATTATAGCCCGAGCAGCATCATATTTAGCATTTCCTGCAATAGTTCCAGTTGCACCAGCTCCAAAATTCACGTAAAAATTATCCAAACTGGTATTGAATTTATAGTTGCTTGCCGTATAAGTGTCTTTCTCTGTTATCTCTCCATAAGCAAAGTATTTCCCAAGAGCAGCAGGTTCTGAAGCGCCGACATTGCAACAACTCCATTTTGTACCGCTTGGTAATCCAAGATCAATTATATGAGGGTGATTCTCGTCAGGACACATTTGAACTCTTATAAACGAGTCACCGGCAGTAAACTCTTCACCAGGCCATTCATAGGTTATGCCGGTTCTCCAGAATCTGACAGTGGGACAGGCAAAATATTTCTCACCTGGCTCCATGTCAATACAGGGGAACATATACTGCGTAGTCTCAGCAACAAAATTGGAGCCTGTTTTTCCAAAATTGCTTTCCGTGCTGAATACCTCAGTTTCACCTTTCTTGATTTTAATGCCAGGAAGTCCACCAAAAAGTTTCATAAAGGCACCTTCTTTACAATAATAGGTAATATGAACTATCAGTGGTTTGTCCTTGAATGTTTTGAATTCAAATCTTGAGCGGTCTAATTCTGGGAAAATTGGCCATGTTTTATTATAAAAGTTGATTGTTGCCTCTGGCGTTTCTTTGCCTACCTTTGCAAATATCAAATCGGCACAAATAGCACCGCTCGCTGAGGCAGACAAATCTAGTGTTAAATTTTGATCCTTAACTACAAACTTGTTGGAATTGTCATCTACCCCCATACCTAATTCTGCTCCAAAGAGCAAAGATGGCTTTACATTTAGTTTCACAGCAAGATTCCTAGTGTATAATCCGATTCCGGCAGCAATGTCAATTTCTGGACCAACTTGCACCTTCCCTATTAGGTCAACGTTTTTGAACAACTTGAATATATCCAGGTCGTCGGATGTGTTTTTACAGAAAAAGCCCTCCTGGTTATTATAGCCAATCTTGCATCCGGCTTGATATTCTATTCCACAAGAATATTCTCCTTCAATCTTTCCAACAAATGCAGCACTTAAGTCCAGGAAAGGACGTAGAGTTACGGGGCCTACTTGTACAGCGATATTAACCAAAGATTTCTTAGAAAAGAATTCTAGCAATGCTTTAGTAGTACCTTTAGTAATGTCTTTAGACTGTTCTTTTGTAAATTTGCCACCTATTTTACCAACAACACCTATAGATGGTTTAATCGAGTATTCATAAGTACCATTGTCGTCTGCTTCATATTTAAAAATGACACCAAAAATCAAACTTGATTCAGTATCAAAACCAAATCCGTCTTCAACGCTTGATTTCTTAATTGGGATTTCCAAAACTTTGTCGGAACCGAATTCTGCTCTAGTCCATGCTTTTGAGGGGGAAACCTCATTGATGTCCTTTACAGAAATATTATATGTATTTCCATTGTCATCAGTAATAGGATTTGATTGAGGGAAAAAATCTTCAATCGAAAATTCTGAATTAAGGTGAAACTCTTCAAATACCTCATTTAAGGGGGCAACAGATGTCACAAACTTGATAAGCCCTTTCTCTTCTGTCTTTGAAATCACTTTGTTGCCAAGTCCATATGGCAATTTATCAGAAATGCGGGAAGATAGAATTTTTCCCACTTTGGGCATAATAGAATCTGGTGTTTCTGGTAAGAAGAATAGGATAGAGTCTTTTTCTACTTTTACGAGATAATTTTTTTGGGCATTTGCACTAAGCAATGAAACATTCTTGCTAAACTGATATGTAATAGTGGATTTTCCTTTTTGTTCAGTTGTTGGGATGTCAAAACCAGGCCCAGAGTTGTTTTCGGTGGTATTTGCAGAATTATCCACCGCGTTGTCTAATTGTTCGTCGCACGAAACAAAAATCATTGCTATTGAAAGCAAGACTGAAAGATAAATAGAATGTTTCTTTCTCATAAGTTATAATTTTGATAGTTATACATATACAAAAAAAAGCGTGGACAATGATGCACATTATCAGAACTGAGGTCGTGGAAATACCCTTTGCAACATAATGATACAATAGTCCACGCCCTTGGGTGTATAATTATCTTTTCCTATGAAAAAGGTATAATACGCCTAAGTAGCGTGAACGCTATTGCATATTTATCCACCAGTAGAAATTTTCCACGTTTCAGTTCTGGGATTAACATGCGTCAAACGCTCTCGATGCAGCTCCATCATTAATGGTTTGCTGCTAAGTTGAGTTCCTTATAAGCATGCCGCTGCACTCAACGACACTTGGCAACTCATTTGCAAAAATAGATAAAATTCACGAAACAGCCAAATGTTTATGAGTTTTTTGCATGAAGACAAAAGAAAAGGACTACTGCTGAGGCAGTTTCTTATAGTAGTGGAGTGGGGGCAAGCCCTTGATGTCGGGATGAAAAATCTGGATAAAGTCACTGAGCAGCCAGTCTGGACGGTGAAGCACACAGAGAGGAACGATGTGTAATTTCTTCTTGATTCATTTGGTCATATAAGAATATTTCGAACACACATCGTTCCTGTGCTTGGGGAGAACAGGCAACTTATAGGAACCGCTTCTTGAACCAGAGTCCGAAGACGGGGTCTGTAAGGTATAGCTGTCGCATATCGGAATAGATAAGGTCGCGGTCTATCAGTGCGTCGCGCAGGCGGACCAGATTTGACGGACTCCCCAAATCGAACATCGATCGGACACGCTTCTCGTTAAAGCCGGAATGGATATTCGAGACGATGGCTTTCAACAGGTTCATCTGATAAGCCGACAACGGTTCCACTTGTTGCATATACAACGCCTCGTTGGTGCTGATCAGCTCGGAGAGGGCAGAGGCCATCATGCCGTCTGTCACAGTTCCGCCTTCAGGCAGATGGCTGAGCAGGATGGACGACAGATGCTGAACATATGAGGGATAGTTGTCCACGGCCTCGCAGATGCGCTCGACAAATTGTTCCGTAACATGCCTTCCTGCTGCCTGAAAATGGCTGATGATATAATGTAGCCAGTCGCTGGTAGGTATTTTCTGAAGCCACAAGAGATCGCCAAACTGATAGAAGGGCATGCTGCGATTAAGGAATATCCCGCTCATCATGTGCCTCTTGCTACCATAAAGACAATAGGAGGTGTAGTGGTGGTGCTGCCATACGGAGCGCAGACGGGCCTGCACCTGTCTGGTATTTTCAAACTCCCCCACCTGCTGAAACTCGTCGATGCATACCACGATGCGGCGGTTCTTGCGCTTGGCGATAATCTCAACCATATTGAGCACTTCCTCAGGCGAATGCGTCTCAGGGGTAATCCCAAGAGACACGCTGATTTCAGAGACTGGATCGACTGGTATCCCTATTCTTGGTGTCAGGCGTACCAGGAAGTCGCGGGCCTCCTCCATCCAGAGTTGCATCTTGGAGGCTGTCTGTTTCAGCACCGCAACAGCAAGGGCGTTGTAGAAGTCGTACTCCGTCTTACATCCGAAGATGTCGAGCCTTACGATGATGATATCCTCTCCTTCCAAGTTCCGGCATACATGGTCAACGAGTGAGGTCTTGCCATATCGGCGCGGCGATATCAGGATAGAGTTGATGCCGCCCAGAAAGTTAGCCTTCAGACGTTGGGTTTCTTCTTTGCGACCAGTGAAATTATAGTCGGTAACGGCTACTCCGTACACAAAACTTTTCTCCATATATCATTGATTTTGAGTGCAAAGATAAGGTTTTTATATCGGTTTCACAAGTTTGTGATTCACAAACTTGTGAAATTTAGGAATTGTTAAGTGTTCATTCTGACTTGATGCAGTTATTTCCTTGGTTGCGGTGTTGGCATGGGTCTGGGCTGGAAACGGAGGGGATTATCTCGGTCGCCCCAAATGACTGTTTTCAGCAGATTGCCGATGGGCAGTTCCAGTTTCATCCGCTTGCCGATGCGGAAATAGGGCGTGACGATAGGTTCTGTAGTCCAGCGGCTAGATATGGGATTCACATAGCGTCGGACACCGACATTCGAGCCGAAACGGTCGTTGAAGCGGATGTCGGCATAGCCGCCATAAGTAGTGGTGTTCACGTATGGACTGAAAGCAGGTGCGACTATGGGGTTGCTTGCATAATAATAGCCGAAGGCATGGAGTGAGACAGTCCTGCTGACATCATAGCCTATAGTGCCGCCAAAGCCATACTGTGTGATGAGTTGGCGCTGCATGGGCATCCAATACTTGTTTACGGTCGCAGATGCTGTTAGATGCAGCCTTCCGAAATCCTGATGTAGCGTGAGTGAGCCTGTCTGAAAATCCATCAGTCCAGGCATCTGCGCTGTTGCAGTATTGACGCCAAGTGCGCCTCCACGCCATAGGTTAAATGACTTTCCACCCATTGGCGCATATTGTACTATACGTCCTGTATTTGGCAATGTCCTATCCGTGGGCATCAACTGATATTTCGGACTCATAGTACCTATGAAGAGATTTGCCGAGTCCGTCATCAGATGATTGTCAAATTCCATAGTCGGTAAGGCAGCATCATTCCCCGACAATTTTCCTTTGCCGTTCTGCTCCGTCTGCGCATTCGCTTGTAATGCACAGACTATGAAGAAAAAGAATAATGCCCCCAGGACTCTCATGTCATCTCATAATCGTATCTTGTAGCCCTCGCTTTACTGATTTCATACGCTTTATCGTTATCTGCTGCAAGGACAGCGTAAACCGAGTGCAGAGAGCCTGTTCTTTGCCGGGGTGCAGCCTGTTCTCGCAATTTTTTGCAAAGATAGTAAAAAAGAACGTAATCCCAAATCTTATAGTAATTTTTTGGATTACGTTCCCAAATATTAGTATCTTTTTATGGATTTCTATTCTTCCAGAACCAACTGTTCCCTTATTCCTTCGGCGATTGGAAACATCATTGAGCACCATACGGAAAAAATAATGCATTGAATTATGAACTTTTTTCGCTTTTTCGTGTGGCAAATCGTACCTTTGCAGCGACTAAAGGACAAATGTCTTTAGTGAAAGTTGTTCGCTTCACCTACATTTTTATATATATTTAGGCGAAAAGGACTACTGCTGAGGCAGCTTCTTGTAGTAATGGAG
>Ga0256404_1000394_pt1 | contig 114494 bp, 84 predicted proteins | sample RumenRJG_01DNA_FD_185990 | JGI IMG/M metagenome (GOLD analysis project Ga0256404, IMG submission 185990) | Bovine rumen microbial communities from Lethbridge, Alberta, Canada - RJG_01 | ecosystem: Host-associated > Mammals > Digestive system > Stomach > Rumen | place: Canada: Alberta... | reverse complement strand
AGGAAAGTCTCCGACGGGTATCGGGAGACTCTCGCACGTCGCGTTGTATTTGACTCCAAACTCCATAGATGGAATTACCTCATTAATCATGCCTGATCCTTTTACTTTATTTTTTAACCGTTACTAACCTTTAACCTATAACCTTTAACCATTAACCTTTAACCTATAACCTTTACAAATATACATCCACCTTGCCGAAGTCCATATCGTCGACCAGGACGCGGTTTTTCGTGACGCGACCGAGAAAGCAGCAGTTCAGGCGTGCTTCCGTCAGCTTCTGCAGGAAAAAGTCTTCGTTCGGTTCGTTGAGTATAGCCAGGTAGCGCCCGCCGCGTTCGCCGAAAAGGAATGCATCGAGCCTCACCTCTCGGCAACTGAGTATGTCGAACCCTCTGCCAGCAGAGCCTATACATTGCAGCAGTGTGCCGAACAGTCCGCCTGTACCGATAGGCACATGCCTGAATATCGTTCCGTTGTCTTCCAAGCTCTGCAATATCATGGATATGTATTCCATTGTCTCGTCGTCGTCCATTTCGACAGGAGCAGGCACGAGGTGCAGGAACCTCCGTCCGTATTCTGAATCCACAAAAAATTCCGACACGTCGCCAACCATGTATATGGCATCGCCTCGGTGCACCGTGTCCTCGTGTTCGTCTCTTTCCGTTACGGCGCGGTTTTCCGTCTCGTTGTGTCCAAACAGCGACCGTGCAATCTCGATGCATTCGCGCACACGTGGTTCGCGGACCTCTCTGCTCTGCGGTTCATGTTCGCTCTCGATGTAGTCATGGCGTTCTGTGCTGTGGGGCTGTCCTTTCAGCCAAGTCAGCAAACTTTGGCCGTTCCCCTGACTGCGCCACATTGCCAGCAGCGTGCTTAGCTCGTCGATGGATGGCAGACGGCCAACGAGGGTCTGTATCTCCTCGTAGGCGGGGCGGCTAATTCCCATGGCCTCAAGAACCTCTTCGCTTACTATTTCGTTTTCGCTCAATTTGTTTCTGAAAATTAAAAATTACTTCTCAAGGTGCAAAGATACTAAAAAAGTGTTATAAATGAAGTGCTATGTGGCAGTTATGAGGTGTATTGCTTTTCGATTTCTGAGTACGCAGGTATCCCTGTTTGCGAAATAAAAATCTTGAAGAGTTGATTTTTTCGTCTTGTGTGCAATAAAGAAAGTCTTTTGCCGTTAATAGAATTTTAATAAATGAATAAATAATAAGTTGTAACGATAAAAACAGTGTGTGCATCCTAAACCGACAAAAAAAATCTTTAACCTATAACCTATAACCTTTAACCTATAACCTTTATCCATTACCAGCTGTCGATATGGGACTATTCTTATTGGGTATATTGGGGGGCGTAGCCCTATCGCTCTTCTTCAGTTTCGGACCTGCGTTCTTCTCGCAGATCCAGACGAGTGTCCATTATGGTTTCCGCAATGCAGTGCCCTTTACCTATGGAGTAAGTACGAGCGATATACTCATTGTAACATTGTTGTTATTGATTTCGCGCAATATTCCCATCGACGATATGCTGGCCATTCTGAACACGCGTTGGGTGCGCTATGCTGGGGCGGGAGTTGTGGCAGGTTTTGGATTCTACACTATGTTCCTCAAGACGCGCCACACTGCCGAGGTTAGCGAGAACGACCGCATCAATTTCCGCAATGTGCAGATTCCGTCTCGCCTGAACGTCTATCTCCATGGTCTAACACTCAACTTTTTCAATCCCCTCATCTGGATTTATTGGTCGACGATGGTGACAATTTTGGTGTTTGGAGAGGGCGAGATATCGTTGGGTCAGCGTTACCTTTTCTTCGCCGGCGTGCTCTCCGCAACACTCAGCATGGACATCCTCAAATGCAAGCTTGCATCACTCCTGCAGAATATTATCACCTATCGTTTCCTCAAAGCCTTCAACAAATCGGTGGGCATCATTCTCATTGGTTTTGCTGTTTTCATGGTTATTTCGACGATGCCGCGATTTGAGAGCAGGACCAGCAATCAGAAGTCGGTTGAGATGATGCAGGAAATCATGCACAAGAATCCTCCAAAAATCAAACAACCAACACAATAATGCCCGGAAAGACATTTTGGGAACACGTAGAGGTCATGCGGTGGATGCTGATAAGATGTCTCGCCGTGGTCGCCGTTCTTGCCGTCGGTGTGTTCTGTTTCAAAGGATTTGTTTTCGACGGGATAGTCTTCCAGCCGTGCCGCCCCGATTTCGTCACCTACCGTGCCATGTGCAGGCTGGGCGATGCAATCGGTATATCAGGGTTATGCCCTCACGTTACTGAAATAGAGATGATAAACATCAATCTCTCTTCACAGTTGATGACCCATATCAGCATGTCGTTCTATGTGGCACTCGTGCTGGCGCTGCCCTATTTGGTCACCGAACTGTGGTTCTTCGTCTCGCCGGCCCTCTATGCCAAGGAGCGCAAACCCGCCGTGGCTGCGGTAGCGGCCTTTTTCTTCCAGTTCTTTTTGGGGCTTGCTTTGGCATACTTTTTGATTTTTCCGCTAACGTTCAATTTTCTTGGCAACTATCAAGTCAGCGACCGCATAGTCAACCAGATATCGCTCAATTCCTACATCAGCACCTTCATCGGCATGATGCTCGCCATGGGATTGGTGTTCGAGATGCCGGTGGTGGCCTATTTCTTTGCCCGGATTGGAGTCCTCAAGTCGAGCCTGCTCCGTCGCTACCGCAAGATTGCGGTGGTTGTAGTCCTCATCCTTGCCGCCTTCATCACCCCGTCGACCGACCTCTTCACGATGGCCCTTGTCGCTGCCCCCCTCTACCTCCTCTACGAGTTCTCACGCATGGTTGTGAGCCGTGTAGAGAAACGTGAAAGGGGAAACTCTGATTAGCTCCGTAGTACGATTTCCGTAAAAAAAATATACCGCGAGGATGCTAATATTTATTGTGAGTTGTATTTAAATTACTGTTTTTTAGTTTTATAATATACGTGCTTGCACGTTTTGCCAATAAATGGCACAAGTGCCAGTGGCACGCGTGGAGGAGCCTAGCGCGTGGCAGCCCCGTCCTACTTCACTGTTAATAGAAACGAGGCTGTGGCAAAATATATTGAAGTTGATTATCTGTATATTATTATTTTCGTTATTGTAGGAATGATGTTGTTTTTACATTTTACATTCGACATTTAGCGATAATAGAGCCATCGAAGGATAGGGTGTAGAGGATAGGGTGAAAACTTTATAGAACCGTTAGGGAGTTTGTTGCGTCCGGCCATGAAGAAGGGGTAGCCGATGAAAAGCTCGTACTCAAACCAGCGTCGCGAGTAGGCTGGTATTTTATAGAGGTTCATGTATTCGATTAGAGCCGGGTTGATGGTGTCAGAATAAGAATCGACATTTGCATTTTGTTGGTTCTGATATCGAAGAAAATGGATGGAGCCAATAATCTTGTTGTGTTTCACATTCATGATAAGTAACGCGACAAGTATGGCAGCGTATCTATTTGATTTTGGTTTTTAAAAATTTATGTGAATTTTGTTTTATATTTTAAGAAAATGTGTAATTTTGCAGTGTAATACAAAGTTATGATGGTTATGTTCGTTTTGGCATAAGTGTCTGTAAATGATTAGTAAGATGGCCGGTAGGATAATGGAAACACTATTGTCAGCACATAATCGTCAAAATATTTTTGAATAATAATTTGAAATTATATAACATTATGATCCGTAAAAATTTATTCTTGGGCCTTGCCCTTTGCGTTTCCGCAGCCGCCTTTGTCGCCTCTTGCGGCTCAACCGGCGAAGATGTCTACACTGCCGAGAACATTGAGGCATACCAAATGAAAGATTGCCAGGACTATGGCAACCCTTCGAAGGCAAAAAGTGTCTATATCGACTTCTCGAACGGCATGGTCAATGCCTTCACGCAGGGCGACAACGCACAGATGCTCAACTATCTTACCCAGCGTCTGACCGGCGAGGTCAAGTGGTACAAACTGGGTGGTAACGAAATCACGGAGCTGGACTATTCCACGACGCAGCTTTTCAACAAGGTGACTGATCCTAAGTCATATTCCTCTGAAATCATGGCTCCAATCGAGGAAACCTTCAAACGCATAACCGAAGGTTCGGAAGAGGCCATACTCGTTTCCGACTGCGAGGAATACACTGCCGACCGTAAGGAACAGTTCGAGAACTTCGAGAAGAAGTATTTCACCGAATGGCTCAAGAAGGGCAACACGATCGATTTCTTCATCACCAACTTCAAGGAAAAGAAAAAAGACAAACATCTGTACTTCATTGTGTTCAATACTCCCGCCAACGAAATAAAAGGCCTTGTGGAGAAGGCTTGGCAGGATCGCGGATACAGCTACACTACCTACACCCTTTCCGCCGACAACTTTGCCTTCTCGACCAAATATCCTTCCGTCGACCAGGGTGGCAACTACTACGATGAGAATGGTCAGGATATTGTCTGTGTTGTCGACAAACCAAACTATATCAACGCTTCCGACCGTCGCTACGAGTACTATCCCTGCCTGCAGCCGTGGTCGGATATATACAAGAACGCTACTGCACTGATGGAACAGGGTGTGCCAAAACCATTCACTCATCTGTTCCGCAATCTATATCTGGATATGAGCAAGGTGACGGCCTATACTATCGACAAGCTCGATGTCCGTGTGACCGATGTGACTGAGGACTTCGAGTTTTATTCCAAAACGCGCAAGGCTGCTGCCCTCACTCCGAAAATGACCACCGATGCCAGCGGCAACAAGGTCCTGGCCGACGACAATGAGGCTGATGTCTACACTTACTATAACAATGACGGCACTCTGAAAAAAGAGTGGCAGTATGTTGCCAAACCCACCCCCGAGCTGCCCGAAGTGATGACACTCGACGGAACCCTCTTTGCCAACACCTTGAAGGATAACCCTGCCGAAACCGAGCTGGGCGTGACATTCCACCCCAACTTCAAGTCGGCCGACGCTATCAGCGCATGCCGCTTAGTGCGTATCGACATCGTTATTGCTGAATGCACGCCAAACTTCGGCGACATCAACGCGAACTTCTCATGGGAGTCGGTGACTCGTCCGGGCAAACGCAACGAGTCGCTGCAGGAGTCGGTGCGCAACACGCTGCTCGACATGTCGCCAAAGGGCAAGGCAATCTATACCTATTATGTAAGAACGTTTTAACTAACAGAGCACCTCTAATAATTATTTAAAACGGCGTGGTATGCCTGCGAATACATAATGAATAAAGAAAATGCAATGAGCAATTGTACGAATTAAACGAATTTTAGAGATTACCTAAAAAAAACAATTAATTTAATAAATACCATAATATGAACGATAAAACTTTAACTGCCTACGTGATTGCTGTCGTCATTTCGATAGCCTTTCTGCTTCTCGCCGCATTGGTGTCCAGCCTCATCAAGTTCGAAACGGGTGTTAACCGTACCGACAAAAAGAAACGCAGAGTATGGTTCTGGCTCTTTGCCTTCCTGACCCCTGTGGCGACATTCCTTGTCGGTTTCCTGGCCATAGCCCCCTCTATCACGGTTCCAACGATGCACTCAAAGTTCATGACAGCTCTGGGCATCGGAACCGCCATCGGATTTGTTCTGTATGTGGTCCTTGGCTTCGTGATGAGCAAAATCTTCAAAAACGGCAAGATAGGACAGTGGTTCTAAACAGCGACAAACGGCTTGGAATGCACCCATTCCAAGCTGTTTCTGTTTGTATGCTTTACACTTCTTTTTTTTAGTATAAACATTTAATTATCGTATATAATGGACGAAAAGCTTTTCGTACTGGCCATTGGCGGCACAGGTATGCGTTGCCTGGAGTCGTTTGTCCATCTTTGTGCAATCGGCATGTTCAACAACCAGACCATTGAGGTTATGATGCTCGACACCGATAGCACCAACGGCAATCTTGGTCGCACACAGATACTTATCGATCTGTATAACAAGATTAAAACAGAAGGCCACAGTGACAATCCCGACGCAAAAGGCGGTACACCGAACACGGATACCTTCTTCTCTGCAAAAATTAATTTCTACAAGTTTGTAACAGACTATAATTCAAGCACCCGGAATACATATCGCAACATTTCGCGCCTTGCGGACGGCGATGAGCTTACAAAGCGACAGAACGAAGATCTCAGTGACCTCTTCCTGGAGCGTGAAACCGTGCAGAATTTCAACCTCGATCATGGCTACCGTGCTCAAACCCACTTGGGAAGCCATCTGATGTACCATGCCATCATCGAGTCGGCACGCCGTCTGACATCGGGCAGCGACAAGGATCGTACCGAGAGCGACTATAACCTCGAAAAGTTCCTTAGCAAACTCCAGCAGGCAGGCGAAAACGCCCGTGTCTTCGTCTTTGGCTCTGTATTCGGCGGCACCGGAGCCTCGTCCATCCCCATCATCCCCGTAGCTTTCCGCGATGCAGTCAAGATTCGTTCCCACGACCAGGCCACTCTCGACCTCTCGAAGACCAAGTTCGGCAGCACGCTGCTGACACAATACTTTTCGTTCAAGAAACCGGACGACAACCAGCTCAAGAAGGAGGGCGTGATAGCCGACTCCAACTTCTTCCCGCTCAACAGCCAGGCCGCCATGCAGTTCTATCAGGGCGATCCGACCGTGCAGAAGACGTACAAACGCATGTACCATATCGGTTGGCCGATAGATGCCTCGAAGCTCGACGACGGCAAGGAGAAAGAGACCACAACTGGCGGAGCCAACCAGAAAAACGCTTGCCATGTAGTCGAACTCATGTGCGCCTGTGCTGCATACGATTTCTTCACGCTGCCCGACAAGGAGTTCAATACGGAAGGAACACAGTACCTCTTCCGCGACATCGAACTCCAGAACAATGCGTTCAACTTCTCGGCTAGCGACTTCGTCGGTAAACAGGATGCCGACAAGTTCCTCAACAAACTGGGCGCATTCTTCTCATTCGCCCATATTTCGCTCTCCTACTATGATGGCTCGCGCGGCAACGGCGACAACCGAGGAACCAAGTCCTTCTTGGCGCAACTTCGCGAACTGAAGGTGAGGGAGTACGACACGTTGCAGGACGACGAACTGGAAGAAATCGACAACTATCTGCGAATGTTTGCCTACGAGTACGACAAGGATCGCTTCGTACCTGGCTGGATATACCAAATCAACAAGTCGGTCGAACCGGGCAAATTCATCTTCCGTCCCGAGGCGTTCCCGACACAGTTTGCCGAACTCTCGCCCAAGCGTCTGAAGGTGGGTGAGATTTTCCTCGACAAGACGCATTGGTGGCCCTACGAATTCGACGGATACGTCAATAACCTTGTCAAACAAGGTCATCCGACCGACAGCCAGCACGTCAACACTACCAAGGAGAAATTCCTTGCCCACATCTACAATGGTATCGTTATTGCTCAACAATTTAACTTATAAGGAGGTGTTATTATGGCAGACAATCTAACCCCTTTAGTAATCAAGGTCAAATCGCGTTCCATCCCTAACGGCAACCAGGACATCTGGAATGACATCGGACAGCAAATAAACACCTTCACACGTGACATCGTAACCCCGGCTCTCGGCGACGACAACATGGGGACCATTGTGTCGGGTATGCCCACTATTTTCGCTCGCGCCAACCTCTTCAAGCTGGCTATCGACTACGTCAACGAGGCCGACAAGGTTGATGACGGTCTACTGAAGTTCTACAAGCAACTTGTCGACGAATGGCGAGGCTTCATCGCTTGCATCGCCATCGACTATGCTCATGTCGAGGCTGAACGCATTTCGCTCGAATATTCTGACCATCTCCCCATTGGCGAAACGGCCAACATCTATGAGCCTAAGGGCGCTTTCGGCAACATGCTCTTCGAACGTCGCCCCCTCTGGTGCGACCAGGATGTGGCCGAGAACGAGAAGAAGATACCTTACATCAACGTTGTCAAGTATCGTGGCAAGGTTGTTGGTGGCACTTCGCCCGAAAGTCTCCTCTTCACCTCCGTGGCCTACCGCGTGGAGGACAATGCCGACCATCAGCCCTTTATCGATGTGAACACCAAGAAGTTCACCGATCCCCTTAAGTCGAAGATGAACCAGGAACAGCTGCAGCAACTGTATGGCTACGTGAAGCATATACTCAACCGCTCGCTGCCCGAATTCGTCAAGATGTATGCCGGCCTGCCTGATGATATCCGTATGGATCCTGTCAATGTAACCAACAATCTGCAGCGATGGAAAGAGGAGATGGAGCAATTTGCTGCCGCTAACGGAATGAAGCTCGACAGTGCCAGCGTTCCGCAGGTCAGCTGCTTCAGCCAGAGTGCTTTCCGCGTGCTCTTCAACTATTCGACCCAGATGTACGGCTCGAATGGTATCATCATGAACGGCATACTTGAAAACGGAATTCCCTTCGATCCCCGCAAACTTCTGCTCGACGACGGTGCCGTCATCGCCGGTGTACATTACGGCAACGAGGCTTCGAAGGATCCAAATTTCTTGCGTAACAACGCAGTGTCGCTGATGCGTGCCGAAGTGCAGGCAATGCCCGGCACGTACTACTATTTCACTTTGCCGCTGAGTCCTCTGGGCCTCAATGTGTTTGGCAACAATGTCGATGCTCTTGTTGGTATCAATCCCGATACTGATGTGCAGTCGCGCCTTACGGCGGTGTTCGACCCGATGGTCGAGACTCACAACCTGAAAGTGAAGCTTTCGCTCGTCTCGGTCGACGGTGAAGCGCAGCCTATCGAGAAGGTTTATACCGCTGTTCCCAACGCCATACAGGGACATGATATCCTCATTTGGCCAAACTTTATCAGCAAGCAGTGGAACCGCTATTTTCTCTATAGCGAAATGCCGCACAATACCGCCTCGTCGCAATGCCGCTTCCGCGCAACGCCCTTTGTTGGCGACATGGACGACGCACGCTTCCCCATCTTTATGGATGGCCCCATGCCCTCGTCGTCCAATCCCAATGTCGAACTGCCCAATCCAATCTATTTGGCCAAAGAGGGCAAAGTGGCTGTGCCCACTAAGTTCGAAGACCGCCTGAAAGTCAAGCTGCATGTCGTTTCCGATATGCGCGTCTCCGACAACCAATACAAGTACGAAATATATGAGAGCTCGCATCCTTTCAAAGGCATCCGCCTGATGACTGCCGACCAGGAGAGCGGATATGCCATCCTGCGATACAACTCTACAGGAGGCATCAATCCCGGACTCCCGAGCGACCTTCTGCGCGACCACAAGGAGCTGCGTCCTGCAACGCTGGGTATCGACTTCGGTTCTACCAACACATCGGTGGCATACCGCGTACACGGCAATAGCGACTCCACTATGGCCAAAGGTCTGAAGCTCACCAATAAACGTATTTCCCTCTTCAATTCCGACAAGAAGAACAACAACATCCAGCCGGCAATGGAGGATGAAATCTTCTTCTTCCAGAACGAAGAGATAAAGTGCAATTCGATCAAGAGCTTGCTTACGATTCACGACAGCAAGCGTCTGCCCGAAGATGGACGCAACAGTACTCGCGATATGATTATTGGTCAGGCCGTTACCGGTGGTTTCCCCTGCTTCGAGAAGCATCTGCCTATCGAGGGCGTTACCGAAAACCGATACAAACTCTTCTATCGTCGCAGCGGCTCGGCCGAGATAGTGTACGATATGAAGTGGTCGGAGAATGCAATAGAAAATGCCTACAAGAAAGCCTATCTCGGCTCGCTGCTCTTGCATGTCTATGCTCAGTTGTTTGAGGATGGAGTAATACCGGTTATTCTCAACTGGTCGTATCCGTCGTCGATGTCGAAGAATATGATTAATACGTATAAGGGCATTTGGAGTAGTCTTAAGGATGTCAATCCAATTGTTAATGGAATTTCTTTGAATGTCGCAGGAGGTAATGTGGATGTCGACTCCAACGGAGCCAATACGTTTACGAATGCATATACGAACACGGGAACAGACAATACCACAAACCAGCAACAGGCTGCCGGATGGATGGGGGCACCAGCTGTTCAGCAACAAGCCTCGCCGTGGGGAGTTTCAGATGGTCAGCAACAAGCTGCCGGACGGATGGGGGCACCAGCTGTTCAGCAACAACAGCCGAGTGTAAATAGTGGTTGGGGTAACCAAAACAATACTCCTCAGGAAATTAATATTAATATCGATAACGGAACACCAATATTCAATTTTCGAGGATTAGGTGGTATTAATCAAAACAATAATCAAATTTTTGGTGGAAATAACGGAGCAGAGGAGACACCTGACAGCATGACCGAAAGCCGTGCTGTGGCTAACTTTATCGCCAATAGTAATGTCGATCCCGATAATTATTCGCTAACCCTCTGTTTTGATGTCGGAGGTTCAACTACCGATATATCGGTACTTTGCATGATGCGCAATCCTCAGGAAAGAGAGAACTGTCTGGCTCTTGTCAAACAGAACTCTATCCGTTTTGCCGCACAACGTGTTAGTCGCGCAACACGCAATTCGAAGAATATTAAGGATGTGCTTGTCAACGTTTGTAACCAGCACAACTACCGCGTTCAGGGGCTCAATGTCGAACCCGTCAAGTTCACTCCCGAAATGGCTCCGTACTATTTCGACCAGATCCTCGACCGGCTCAATACCCCAGCAGAGTTCAACAACTTCTATTCGATGCTCAGCACCAGTTGCCCTGAGATAATGAACGTGAATGCATACGTTACCGGTCTTATTCTCTACTATGCAGGGCAATTGACCTACAAGATGGTCAATATACTCCGCAACTCGACCGAACGCGACAATATCACATTCAACGGAGCTGCATGGTCTCCTAAGGTAAATATCGTGTTCGCTGGCAAGGGGGCCCGTATATTCGATTGGCTGCCCGCTGTCGACCCATCGTCGGCCAACAACTATTTCCAAAACCAGTTCATTAATGGTATGGGCGGTATTAACATAGCCCAGCAGTTGCTATACGGACCTCCCCAAATCAACCCCACTAACCAGGGTAACGATGACAATGTGAAGTACGAGGTCTCGAAAGGACTTGCTTCCACAGCAAAGAAACTTCTTGTGCCCCAAAATGAAGAGGCTATAGAGATACTTGGAGAAGATGGATTTGTAGCTATCCAAAACGGACAACCCGTACCGCTTCCGGCTACAAACAGTATCACTCCTGAGATGATGCAATACCTCGGCTCGTACTTTATGTACATGCCACAGCCTGGTATGCCTCCCTGTCCCAAGTTTATGGAGTTCGCCGGCACCTTCTACCAGTTCACTTCGACCCTTTTCGGACTCAAGATGACTCAGCAGGAGTTTATGAATGGATTCAACAATATGAATATTAACAACTTCATCACCAACCTGCCTGAGTACTATGCCGCAAAGGTCAGCAAGAGCAGGAATCCAAAGGAACCGTTCGATTTTGTGGCGCCAATCATCATCCTTGAGGGTATGAAGTTCTACGACCAATATCTGATACCTTGTCTTAGCCGTTAATAAATAACACAGAACTGTTAACTGTATGAACTACATTGTTGTTATAAGCCTGTCGCGTCGCAAAGTCCGTTTCCATTATCAGATAGAAAACGGCTCCGTACAGGAATATCTTTTCGACGATAAGAGTGTTGTGCTCCCGCTGGCGTTCTACCTCAACGGTGACAGGCTTCTGATGGGGCAATATGCTGTCGACAGAGCCGCGGAGCACGACGAAAATGCTTTTGCTGACTATTTCGGCCTTATGGCCGATGCCGACGTATCGTTCGCGTGGGATAACAGCCGTCTGCCTGCAGCGCACCTGCTACGTGTGGGGTTGGAACATTATTTCTCGCTTTTTCTCGAGAAATGTATCTCGTCTCCAGACAGTTCAATCGATGCCAACCGTACCGCATTCCCGCTCTATCTCGACTTTGCCAACGATGTCTCGAAGGCGGAGGCCGATATGGTGTGCGACATGTTTGAATGCTCCGGCTATTCCAATGTGGCAGCAATAGGTTTGTACAATGTATGCTTATTCAACACGCTGTCTAACAACGATAGAGGTAAACTGCTCGTGTTCGGTTCGGGCAACGAAATGACAGTTAGTTACGTCCCGTCGAAGAGTTCGCCGGCAGCATGGTCTCATACCGTTACAGGAGTAGGACAGGACCCGCGCTACCGCGTTTGTGCCGACTTCATCTATGAACAGATTTGCATGAATAATCCTGGGTTGGCAATCAATCGCAGTTCCAACAACGAGGTACTTATGAAGGAAGCCCGCAAGGTGCTCGATTCGGGAATGCCTATCGTTCAGGGGACGGTGCGTCTTGACCTGGGGGCCGATTTTGAATACCAGATTTTCATGACTCAGCTCAAGAACAGGCTGGTTCAGTGCGACGATGCTCGCGTAACCCTCAGTGAGGTTGAAAACCTGGTCTACAACAATGGCAGGCAACCCGCTGCCATCGATGTCATATTGCAAGGCGAAGTGGCTACCGACTATTTTGTCGATGTCTTCAAGACGCGTTTTTCGGTGGTTATCAATGTCACCCCTGAATCGGAGCGCTCGGTATGGAATGCAGTCTTCGCCCAGTTGCGCATGAGTTCTGGGAATGCAAATGGTTTTGCACCTGTTGCCGCTCCACCTGTGCAGTCCACGTCAGTGGCTTCAGAGCCTATGTCTTCCGTTTCAGATACGGCGCAGTCTCCTGCGGTTCCACGCAATGGCCGTGTTCCACTGCCGGCATCGCTCGCGGTAGAAAACCTTACCAACGAGGCGCGTATTCGGTGGACCAATCCTGGCACTGGTTTGCTGCGCATCTATGTCACGGACAAGGTTTTCCCGTACTCTAAGGGCGATGTTGTCGACATTTCGGCGTTGACGGCACAGGCTCTTAGGCCCGTGGGCGACAGCATGACGGTGGTAAAGGACTTCAGTGGACAGCGCTTCTATCTGCCAGTGGTAGAGGACAACGGTGTGTGCTGTGCGGGCAACCAAGTCTCGGTAGTCTCAGTGCTCCCTCCGCAAGGGGTTGCTATGGATTGCAGCGACACCAGCGCTATGCTGCGGTGGGATTGGAACGGTATTGATGGTGTGCGCATTCGTGTCAAGCCGGACAGTGGCAACCAGCAGCAATACGACATCTTTGTGGCCGACCATCCGCAAAACAACGCTACCTACTCGCTCCCGTCCAACACGTCGACGGTCGAGTTGTCGGTCGCCTCTATCATCGCTCTTCACGACGGCTCGCTGGTTGAGAGTTCTTTCGAAAGCAAGTCTTTTTCGCTGCATAAGGTCATGGTCGACTTCGTCGAAATTCGCAAAGGAGGACTCTTCGCAAAGAACAAATACACGATTGTGGTCCGCTGCAACGAGCAGTTGCCGGTAGGATTGTCGCTCTATGCTGCCGAAGGCTCTTTCCCCATAGGACTCGACCGATTGCAGCCTATGACCACCGTGCTGCCCGAGCAGGTCACTCCCGGAACAAACTATGAGATTGTGGTTAACTATGAGCGCAAGTCGAAACAGGAACTCTATTTCCGCGTTGCTGCAGCCGACCTGTCTCAAGCCGACAAACTGATTATCAGTCCAGAATTTAAAAGTATAAAATAACTCAAACACATACATCTATGGCTAAACGTATCTGCCCCCATTGCTATACACCTTTCGAACTGAAAGACATTCTCTTTCGCTGCTCAAACCCCGACTGTGTATCCAGACGCGACGATCGCCTCAGCGAACTGCTTGGCGAGGACCGCATCCTCCACCCTGTAGTTCCAGCCAAAAAGAAACTTTTTGGTGCTCCGGAATTTGGCATCTGTCCCGAATGCCATCAGAAGACCTACAAGATGATTTGCCCGCATTGCCATAGTCAGGTTCCGCCTCACATGGTCAAGGATGGTGGCAAAATCATATCTATAATCGGTGCCCAAAGTGCAGGGAAAACAGTGTTCGTATCTGTCCTTATCGAAGAACTGAGACGATACGTAAGAAAATTGCACAACGACTTAGGCGTTATGCCATCGGCTATCGCCGACACTGTTGAGGAGAGTACACAATACCGCTATAATGAGGAACTGTATGGCCCAATCTATCGCGATAAGATGACACCTCAACCTACCGAACGCCGTGAGGGGAAAAAGCGACCTCCTTTTATTTTCGAGATGACTCAGAAGAACCAACCCAGTGTTTTCCTCGTTTTCTACGACAATGCAGGCGAAAGTTTTCACAGCGTGGTTGATATGGGACCCGATGCTAAATATCTCGTCCATAGCGATGCCTTTATCTGTCTGATTGATGTGATGCAGATTGAGGAGGTAAGGAATAAATTGAATATAAGCGACGCAACATTCAAGATGCACAACCCTGACTTCGGATTTGTGCCAAACAACATCATACAGTATTGTCAAAACGACGCGGGTTTAGCCAATGCCAATATCCTTAGAAAACCCATGGCTATTGTTTTCAATAAGTTTGATCGCATTTACAACAACGCATCTGTTTTCAATATGCAGGATGTTCCTGGTATTGGAAAGAACCGTACAGATAGTTACTTCAAACAAAAAGGTGCAAATGGTGTAAAACGTTCTGATTTTGATCAAGTTCATGATGGTATTCTTGAATTCTTAAAAGAGGAGTGTGGACCAGTGAGCGATAACTTTATCAGCAACATTAACAACGGTTTTGAAAATTACAAGTTCTTCGGCACTTCGCCACTTGGCGACGAGCCGGTAGATGGTGCCATCGGAAACTTGAACCCGTTCCGAGTCCTCGACCCGCTGGTATGGTGTCTCGACGAATTGGGGTACAAACTTAATATTGTAGACTAAAATCCATAGCCTTATGAAAAAAGAATACAACATCTCTTATGAGGAAATCTTCTATGCTTCGACGCAGAAGTCTGCCGTGTCGGGAAGCATAGGTTTTGGTGTCCGTACCTTCACCGAAGGCATGCCCACGCGCGAAGCCGAGGAGATATCTGCCCTCTTCGCTCCGGGCTACCCTCTGCCGACATCAAAGACTGTGACCCAAGCACAGTTGCAGCAAAATCCCGACATTGTGCTCGAATATCCCAGAACGTTCGAGTACCGCGACCTCACGCTTGGCGACGGCAGCAAGCGCTATGTCCTTGCACGTACTGTCTATGTGGGCATCGAGTATGGATATTTCTGCAACGGTGCTGCTAAACGCGCCGGAAGCAATTTCTTCACACACATGCTTGTATTCCGTCAGGTGCCTCCTTTCGAGTTGATTAACGACATGATCGATGGTCGCATCTGCATGCCACACGACGGCTCGTGCCGTCCCGACAACCACGAATGGCAGATGCTGTTGACGGGTGAGCCGCAATTGCTGCCCCAACACCAGTCGCTCATCGTCGAAACTGTCGACAACAACGATTGGGCGTCCGATCCTCGCTTTCTGCTGCTCGCAAAGGCTATGCTCCAGTCATATATGAATGAGAAAATGGGTAAAGACCCTATGCTCCACAAGGTTATGGTCAAGACGACAGCTGCTGAGCAGGACGCTTTGGTGCGCCTCCTGTCGCATATTCCAGACCAGGTGATGGCTCATTTCCCATTCTCGAGCAACGTCATGAAAGGTACCATGCCGAGCAAATACCGCGTGGCTTTCATGAACGATTGGAACACCACACAGCAGTTTCCCGACAATTACGTCTATGTCGACTTTACATCTGGCAAGACTTCCAATATCGAGAACAATTTCCTCTTCTCAAAAATGGATGAGTTGGTCGCCGCTCACGAGCCTGAGAAACTGCGCAAGCTGCTCGTCTACTTCCTCGGTGTGGACTACAACAATCCGCAGGAATACCCATTCGTGTACGATATCTTCCTTTCGGTGCAGACATCCGACGAATTGCCTCTTGCTAAAATCGATAATGTCTTTATCGACAAGGTTATGAGGCTCTCTATGCCACAGGACGATGCTGCAGTTCTTTGGAATAAAATCAATATCGCCCTCAACCGAAGCCTCTCGCAGACCATCAGTGCCGCCGATATGATTACTGCCATCAAGATGAACGACTATTGCCGCCGCAAAAAATGTCCCTTGCTGCATATCGATGAGCGTACAATTGAATGGATGACATCGTTTTTCTTTGGCAAAGACAATTATCTTAATGCAATAGCTTCCAAAACCTCGCCCGAAATGATGCTCCCGCTGCTGAATCTCAGAAACGTAGACGAGGAGCGCTTCTTCGACACCATGCGCGCATGCAGTCTTCAGTCCTTGTGGCAACAGTTTGTAAGACATTACTATGGCGACAAATTGTCGACCAAGATGGATCGCGTGCTCAGCGAGATGGTTGCGTCCAAATCGCTGCAGGAAAGCGACCGCGAACAATTGTGCGAATCGTTCTACCCTCAGTCTAAAAATGCAAACCAGTTGCTCGCTTGGTTTGCAGCCAATCCTGATGCCATTGTTTTCTACAAACGTACGGTTTCGGGCGTTTGCTCCAACCAGCAGGAAGAGAAATTCTCTATGCTCATCAATGCTTCTCAAGGCACCAAGAATGAGGTGGCTACAGTCCTGGCAAAGACTGCTTCCGACTACTACGGCAAGCACATGAAGGAGAAAAAGACCGGTACGGTAAAGGAACTGGTCGAATTGTGCAATAGGATTTCGAAAGATGTTTTTGTATCAATGCGTCTCGACTCGCTCTTCAAACAGTACGCCGACCATCTGTACGCCAAACCTTCAAAAGCTAAGAGCGAAGTTGTCAAATCTATACTGGATCTCGGAATAAGTTCTTCGTTAGACAACTGCATGGATCGCTTGAACAACGTCTACAACATGCTTTCAGGTAGGATGCCGTCGAATGTCAATTTCGAAGACCTGCAGTTCGATATTGAACGCGGCGAGAGCAACGACGATTTCTCGCTTGGTCTGTTCAAGACATGGTTGGACGAACGCCGCCGTTCGGCCGACGACGTGCAGCGCTATGCAAGCATAGCCCCATGGAGCCGCCTGTCGAAGAAAGAACAGCAAAGCCGCATCGAGACTGTCTGGACCTCTAAGATGGAACATTCTCAGCGTGTGAACACCATAATGTGGTTCATCCACTGTGCAGGATGGAAGAAAGAGGACATCAATGCCTTTATGGAACACTGCAACCGCAGCTCCAAACTTAGCGACCTCGCCACCGCAATAGCTAAAGAAAACACATTCTTCAAAAAAGTTGTACGCTTCTTCAAATCTATTGGCAAAAAGAAATAATACCTGTGGATTTTGTGTTCAATTTGATAAAGGAATAATTTTTTATACATCTTTAAACATACAAAAGACAATATTATGATGGATATGTTTCGAAATTTTGACCTATCGTCTATAAGTGTGATGGGTTGGATAATCTTCGGATTGACAGTTGTAAATTTCATAGGTTTCTGGTTGTGTTTCTTCTTTGAATGGTTTTGGAACGACGAGCCGGTCTATCGTCGCCATTCCAAAATGGGCATGAAACGCATGTTGGTATACGACTCACCGATATACATGTATGTACTGACATTTTTCCTTGCAGTACTTGCGTCAATCATATTGTCCTTCCTGATGGTAGGCGTTTTCGAAGGTGTTTTATGGGTAATATGTTGGGTGCTTAAGATATTGGCATTTATAATAATAGTCGTGGCATGGATTGCCATTGTGGGCGGTGTTCTCAGTCTGTTTGCCGCCCAAATATGGGGTATCCTTGTCGCCATCGTTGGCGGTCTGCTCCTCGCAGGCGGACGCTGGCTGCGCGATGCGATGACTGACGCTGTAGAGTGGTGTCAAGATCTGCTGAGCGACGTGTGGGATATGTCGGTGGGTGTTGCCATGTTTGGATATGAGAACTGGCAGGGTATCCTATTGATCATTGCTGCTCCGGTCGTGCTCGTTCTTGCCATTGCCGCTGTAATCATCATTGCCGACGGTGTATGCTGGGCCATCGAGGGTGTCGTTACCGCTATGTACAAGGTGCACCGCAAATGCCCCTACTGCGGCGAGGAAAAGGCTTTTGACTATATCGTCGATGGCAAACCGCACCCCGTCAAGCTGCGCCCCAATATGTATGGTATTTTCTACCATACTAATCCCAATGGGAAAAAGTTGCCGACCATGCTGCTGAATGGTCGTGGCAAACTCACACGCCAGTGTTGCAAGTGCCACAACCTCATAACTAACGACGGACCGATGACTTACGGAACCGATATCCATATCGGAATAGTCGGCGCTCCCGCTGCGGGCAAGTCGTATATGATTTATACTGCTCTTGACGAACTGCAGAACAAGTACCAACTGCCCTTGTCGCAGGTCGACAAGGACGACGATACCGACATCGAACAGAAGGTACGTCTTATCCATGCCGGTGGTGATATCCAGACTGCCACAGCAGAACGCTATCATGCCGTGCAGCTCATGTTCAAACCCTCTGGACGCCCGGTGCCGTATCATCTCTATTTCTATGATGTCGCTGGCGAGGCTTTCAATCAGAATATGAGTGAGGATGCCCGCAAGAAAGCGCTTCAGTTCTATGACAACGTGATGAGTATCGCTTTTGTGGTCGACCCGCATCGCTTTGACATCAAGGCTGCAGGAACACGATTCAGCCATGAATTCATGCAGTGGATGGAGAGCAATGGCGGTGATGAATCAGACCGCTACAATCCCAATGAACTATTCGGACGCCTACGCGAATTCATCATCCAAAGTGGCCGCAAACTGAAGAGTATCGATTTCAACTTTGTGCTCGCTAAGACCGATTTGGGCTATCTTGATGCTCTCGACACCTCGGCTGTGGCAGAAGGTGAGAATCCGCTGCGTAAGGTTGTGGATCGTGACCTCGGACTCAGTACAACGCTTGTATTTGCTGAGAACGATTTCCGTTCGGTCAACTTCTATGCTGTCAGTGCATTGAACGGTTCTGACACCGTGCCTCGCATGATTGTCGATATTCTCAAGCGTCAAGGTGTAAAGGAAATGTCAGAATTAACCAAATTCTGAAACAACATCAAGTTCTGACATAAACAGCTGGTACGCAAGTATCCCTGTAAGTGAAAAGGAAACTTTAACCTTTCAACCAGCTCCTCATCCCTACGACCAAATTAAAACAGTCCTTTAATCTATAATCTTAATCTATAATCTTTAACCTTTAACCTTTAACCTTTAACCTTTAACCTTTAACCTTTTCCATGTATCTTTCTCCAGTCATAACAATTCTTATAGGTCTTTTCGTTTGGTTGCTTATCCCCAAATGGCTGAAATACGGCAAGAAAAAGACCCGCCAGAAAATACAGTTCTGGTGCAATATCATCGGAATATTGCTTGTCCTGATAGGAGGCATATCCTTGGTTAGAATGCTGGGCTTCTTGGTGGCCGGCTGACCAAAAAAAAAAGGAATCCCGCTACGGGATTCCTTTTCTTTTGATTGTTTGCTTTTGCAAAAAATAAACGGGACTCTGATTTCAGAGTCCCGTTTGTATTTTAAGAGTTCAGTCTTAGTTCTCTTTGCGGCTTGCCAGCAGAAGTTCCATCATCTTAATGGCACTTACGCTGATTACGGTTCCGGGTCCGAAGATGGCTGCAGCACCGGCTTTGAAGAGGAAGTCGTAGTCCTGCGGCGGAATGACGCCACCGACAACGACCATGATGTCTTCGCGGCCAAGTTTCTTGAGTTCCTCGATAACTTGAGGCACAAGGGTCTTGTGACCTGCAGCAAGCGAGCTGACTCCGAGGATGTGGACGTCGTTCTCAACGGCCTGTTTTGCAGCCTCGGCGGGTGTCTGGAAGAGGGGACCCATGTCGACGTCGAATCCGAGGTCGGCGTAGCCAGTGGCTACAACTTTGGCTCCGCGGTCGTGACCGTCCTGGCCCATCTTGGCCACCATGATACGGGGACGGCGGCCTTCGATCTTTGCAAACTCGTCGGTGAGGGATTGTGCTTTCTTGAAGAGTTCGCTGTCTTTGGTCTGTGTGCTGTACACGTTGCTAATAAGATTTATTTTTGCTTTGTAACGTCCATATACTTTCTCAAGAGCATAGCTTATCTCGCCAAGCGATGCGCGTTTGCGGGCTGCGTCGATGCTGAGTTCGAGCAGGTTGCCTTCACCGCTTTCGGCACATTTTGTGAGGGCGTCGAGGGCGGCCTGGACATCGTCGTTGTTGCGCTCGGCACGCAGTTTGGCAAGACGTTTCAGCTGTGCTTCGCGCACGGCGGTGTTGTCGACTTCGAGGGTGTCGATGGGGTCCTCATGGTCGAGGCGGTATTTGTTGATACCGACAATGGTATCGACATTGCTGTCGATGCGGCTCTGCTTGCGTGCCGAAGCTTCCTCGATACGCATCTTTGGAATGCCGCTCTCAATGGCTTTGGCCATACCGCCAAGCTTTTCGACTTCCTGTATGTGAGCCCACGCGCGGTGTGCCAACTCGTGTGTGAGGGTCTCTACGTAGTAGCTTCCGGCCCAGGGGTCGACGACACGGCAGATGTTGGTCTCTTCCTGAATATAGAGCTGTGTGTTACGTGCAATTCGGGCGCTGAAGTCGGTGGGCAGTGCAATGGCTTCGTCGAGGGCGTTGGTGTGGAGCGACTGGGTGTGTCCGAGTGCGGCTCCCATAGCCTCGATGCATGTGCGTGCCACGTTGTTGAAGGGGTCTTGCTCGGTGAGTGACCAGCCAGAAGTCTGGCAGTGCGTACGCAGGGCAAGCGATTTGGGATTCTTCGGGTTGAACTGGTTGACGATCTTTGCCCACAGCATACGTGCGGCGCGCATCTTGGCAATCTCCATGAAGTGGTTCATACCGACACCCCAGAAGAAGCTCAGACGCGGAGCGAAGTCGTCGATACTCATGCCTGCATTGATACCGGCACGAAGATACTCAAGTCCGTCGGCAAGGGTGTAGGCCAACTCGATGTCGGCGGTGGCACCTGCTTCCTGCATGTGGTATCCGCTGATACTGATGCTGTTGAACTTGGGCATGTGCTTGGATGTGTATTCAAAGATGTCGGCAATAATCTTCATCGACGGCAGGGGAGGATAGATGTAGGTATTGCGCACCATGAACTCCTTGAGGATGTCGTTCTGGATGGTGCCTTGCAGCTGCTCCTGCTTTACACCTTGCTCTTCGGCTGCGATAATGTAGAATGCCAGTACGGGAAGCACGGCACCGTTCATCGTCATCGAAACGCTCATCTTGTCGAGAGGAATCTGGTCGAACAGAATCTTCATGTCGAGGATGCTGTCGACAGCAACGCCAGCCTTACCGACATCGCCTACAACGCGTTCGTGGTCAGAGTCGTATCCGCGATGCGTTGCAAGGTCGAAAGCGACGGACAGACCTTTCTGTCCGGCGGCAATGTTGCGGCGGTAAAAGGCGTTCGACTCCTCGGCTGTCGAGAATCCGGCATATTGGCGGACTGTCCAGGGACGCATGACATACATTGTGCTGTATGGACCGCGAAGGAAGGGAGCAATACCAGCAGCATAGTTAAGGTGCTCCATACCAGCAAGGTCCTCTTTGCCGTATACGGGCTTCACATCGATCTGCTCCGGTGTAGTCCAGTTCTTTTCGATATGGTTCTCTTTCTCCCATTGCTCAAAGCTTTCTTGCTTTTCGCTTTGGGTCTTGAAATCTACATTTGAAAAATTAGGTCTCATTATCAGTATATTATTTGTTTTCGGACTAATTCTAATAAAGTGCAAATATACTATATTTATTTAATATAGCGAAATTTATTTCAAACGCCTTTCCGCGCTCCTTGTTTTGCACAAAACAAAAGGACACTTTTGTATGGTGTCCTTTTGTTGTATTGTTTCTCAATCAAGTGTTTAGCGCTGCTCGGCGTGCTCTTTGGATTTTCTCTTGTGTTTGTTCCAGAAGCCGTAGACTTCGCTGACATTGCCAGCAGTCGTGAAGGCACTGATTTCGTTTTTGTTGATGTAGTTCATCAGTTTTGAGAACTCGTCCTTGTTGAGCAGTGTTTCCAACTCGATGGATTTCTCGTTGGTGTAGCCGCCAATTACCTCATACATGGTGCATCCGCGCTGCAGGTCGTCGATGATGAAATGGCGCAGACGGTCGTAGTCTTTCGATACGATGCATACTCGTTTCTTGTTGTTCAGCGTTGCGGTGAAATAGTCGACAACCAGACCGTTGATCCATGTGCCGATAAGTCCGATGACAACCATGCGGAAGTCGTTGATGAAGAATGCAGTGCAGCAGATTACGGCTCCGGCGACCGAAACGGAGGCTCCTATGTCGAAATGAAGGAATTTGTTTACAATTTTTGCAAGGATGTCGAGGCCGCCAGTCGAGGCGTTGATGCTGAACATCAATGCTTGTGATGCGCTCAAAAGCAGGACGAAGCAGCACAGGTCAAGCCACGGGTCGCCCATGACCGACGGCGAACCGGTGACGATGTTGTTGTTGGCGATGTTCTGCCAGGGGAATACCCAATCCCAGAAATCGGTCAATGGACCGAGAATCAATGCCGTATATACGGTTTTGAATCCAAACTCATGGTCTATCAATATGAAGGCGAGGATGAGAAGCACAATGTTTATGCACATAATCCAGATACCCAGGCCTTGTCCGTGGGTGAAAATGTTGCTCAGGACGATGGAAAGACCTGATATTGTACCGATAATCAGTTTGCTGGGTACAAGGAAATAGTATACTGCAGCGGCCGTTACCATCATGCCAAGTGTCATGATGATGAGCTCAATCCAAAATTTTCTGGTGGCCAAAATGCTTAAGACTTTGTTCATAATTATTTATTTGTTAGTAAATTATAGTAATTTTCTTTTTTCGTTTCAGTCTGCAAAATTACATAAAACCATATTACTCCCAAACAAAAGTGCGAAAATAATTTGTTTGAACGGCCGTTTGGTCTGTTCTGTAAAAGAATCTGATGGTTGCCTCTGATGTGGCGTGGACTTTTAACCCACAATCAAATAGTAACATAAGAGCACCTCTAATAATTATTTAAAACGGCGTGGTATGCCTGCGAATACATAATGAATAAAGAAAATGCAATGAGCAATTGTACGAATTAAACGAATTGATATTTAGAAATTTGTTTTGCTAACAAAACGCGAAAGTTTTGCAAAGCGAGAGAAAAGAAAACTTGTTTGCATTTCCGAGCCAAAGAAATGTCAACGAAGATAATTAAACGAATTTTTAGAGATTACCATAAAACGTTTTCGGCATCAGCATTGTCGCCGAAGGGTTCAGGATTTTAAGAATGCATAACAAGTGGCAAAAACATACACAAAAAAAAGAACCGCCTGTTGGCAGGAGGTTCTTTTTTTACGGTAAAAAGCTTGCGCTTATGCCTCGACGTTTTTTTCGATGGCTAATTTACCTCTGTAATATCCGCATTCGGGACATACATGGTGCATCATGATCTGTGCACCACAGTTGCTGCACGTAGTCAGCTGAGGAACGTCGAGAGCGTCGTGCGTTCTTCTCTTGCGTGTTCTCGTCTGTGAGAATCTGTGTTTTGGATGTGGCATAATTTTATATTTTTATTGTTTATTTTTTTCTTTTTTATCCCCTTAGCCTTTTAGCTTTTTCAAAGCGTCCCAGCGCGGGTCGGTTTCTTCCTCGCCATTCTCACTCTCATCATTGTCGTCGTCGGGCGAGAGGTATTTCAGCATTTCGGGGTCGCAGGTCGGCTTGCCTTCGCTGTCGTCAGGATGCACGCACTGGATAGGCATTGCTATTGCTACATATTCGTACATCCACTGTGCAAGGTCTATTTTGAAGGCCTTTTCGGGCAGTATCGCCACGTTTTCGTCGTCGCTCTGCTCGGTGTCGCTGAACTTCACACACAGGGTCTGTTCCCCCTCCACTGGCCAGGTCATCTCTCCAAGGCATCTGTCGCACGTTGTCCTGACCGCTCCCGAGTACTTGAAATGGAACATCAACATTCGCTCACTTTTTTCCATTTTTACGTCAAATACAACCTTTGCTCCCAGTATTTTTTCATTTTTGTATTCTGAAAAAAAACTGTCATCCAACGTGTAATCATACGTATAAACGCCTGATTTTAAGCCGCTGAACTGTATAGTCGTATCGACACTATGTTCCATTTTTGCACTCTTAATGAGTTTGCAAAAATACAAACATTTTTTAATGTGACAAAAAAAATGTTTTGTTGTGATGTTTTTTTTTCGGAAAAAGTTGGTTGGAACCCTATTCCATTGTGGCAATTTTCATGATGATTTTTTCGAGCTTGGTGCGCATCTGTGCGCCTGTGCAGTCGAAGTCGTTGGCGATGACGGCAAAGCAGAGCCGTTGACCCCTTGAGTTGATAATGTAGCCTGCGAAGGCTCGCACACCTGTCATGGAGCCGCTTTTGATGCGGACGTTGATGTTCGATGGCAGGCCGTTGAGCAGGTTCTTGACGGTGCCGTTTTCGCCGGCAAGTGCAAGGGTTTTCTCGTAGTCGCCAAAATAGGGTGTCTTGTATACTTCTTTGAGGAAACGGCACATGAAATCGGTCGTCAGCCTGTTGCGCACCGACAGTCCGCATCCGTCCTCGATATTCACTCCAGAGTTTTCCAAGTGCAATTTCTGGAAATACTCGCTGACGGCTTTTGCTCCGTTGGCGCTGCTGCCGATGCCATGGCTCTTGTATCCCATGTATCGGTGTATCGCTTCAGCGTACATGTTGTTGGAAGTCATGTTTGTATACTGGGCAATGACGTAGTAGGTGGGCGAGGTGTACTCTAACAGGGTTGTCAGCTTTGAGGGCCGCTTCAGTGATTCGGTGGCGGCACCCGAGACCGATACGCGGTGCTGGCGAAGGTAGTTTGTGAAAAGGTCTGCACAGGTTTGTGCGGGTTTCGGGAGCGACCCGCGCACCGAGAAGTTCTTTGCGTCGATTGGCATGGTGCCATAGCAAGTGCGTATTGACGACCCCGGGTCGCCATAGACGATTATTTGGTCTCCGGTTTTGGCAGCTCCGGTGGTGGCTTCGTTTATGAGGTGCAGCTTCAGGCCTTTGGGCTCCATGCGTGTCACGGTTGCGGGATAGCCAACTTTCGCGCCGGGGACGTAGTGTATGAAGAACATGTTCTCGTGGAAGTTAAGGCCTCCGACGCCACATCCATAGTAGTTGCCGATATCGCCCCATTGCCAGTTGTCGTGTAGGGGGCGGTTGTCGAAAATTGTTGCGTCATAGTATACTCGTCCGTCGACGGCTTTGATTCCTGCCGAGGTTATGGCGCGATGCCAAGCGGCAAAGAGCGTGTCGGGAAGTGTCTGCCGGTACCGGTACGATCCGAGAAGGGGGTCGCCTCCTCCGATAATGTAGATGTCGCCACGCAGGGTCCCGCTTTTGTCGATCTCGCCCGAATATGAGAGTGTGGTGCGGAAGCGGAAGTTGCTGCCCAGCTTGTCGAATCCCGCTGCGGTGGTCAGCAGCTTTGTCAGCGAGGCGGGTATCATCGAACGCTGCGAGTTGTAGGAGTACACTTCGCTGTTGCGGTCGATGTTGTACACGCATACGGACAGCGAGGCATGCTTCATGTCGTTTTCGCGTGCCAGTTCCAAGACGCTCTTTGATAGTGCTGCGGTGTTTTGCGCCATGGCCGATGCCGTTGGCGTGATAAGGGCGCAGACGATTAGGGTGGCTGTGATTAGTCGGGATACTATGTTGTTTTTCATTGTTCTAAGGTGTTCTTTGAGTTGTTGATTAGTTCTATGTAGTCGAGTATTTTGCTGCGGCCTGTGCCGGAAACCGACGATGTGATGAAGATTGGAGGCAGTTCTTCCCATTCGTTGCTGAGCGCTTTTTTGAAAGCGTTGACGTTCAGTGCTGTTTCGCGTTGGTTCTGTTTGTCGGCTTTGGTGAATACTATCGATAGTGGAATGCCGTTTTGTCCGAGGAAGGATATGAAGTCGAGGTCGATCTGTTGCGGTGTCAGGCGTGAGTCGATGAGCACGAAGGTGTTCATCAGCGTTTCGCGCTGCAGGAGGTAGTCGTTTGTCATTTTCTGCCATTGGGCCCGCGCGCTTTTCGATATGCGTGCATATCCGTAGCCGGGCAGGTCGACAAGATACCACTGTTTGTTGATTATGAAGTGGTTGATGAGTTGTGTCTTGCCTGGACGGACGCTTGTCTTTGCGAGGCTTTTGTTGTTCGTCAGCATGTTGATTAGCGAGGATTTGCCGACGTTGGAGCGCCCTATGAATGCGTATTCGGGAAGCCCGGTGTCAGGACATTTCTTGTAGTCGGTGTTGCTTACGACAAAAGTGGCATTCTTGATCTCCATAATGAATAGTTTTTTAGTTGTTTTTGCGTTGTTTTTTGCGCTGTTCGCGTCGTTCGATGCGTTTCTGCTGTCGACGTTGCGAGGGGGTCATGCTTTCGCTGTCGGAGGTTGCCCGGTCGCGGGCTATTTTGTGTTCTTTGAGGAGCATCAGGTCGCTGGCTTCGTCCTCGTTGAGCGATTTGCGGAACCAGGGCATTCTTCGGATGTTTATTTTGAATAGCTTGTGGCGCTCGAATCCGTGGTTCCGGTCCTCGTAGGATTCAAAATGGCGTGTTTTTTTGTCCGGGAAGATGTCTTTGACCTGTACCAGGATGCCTGTCTCGTCGGTTTCGCCGAAGGCGTGGTTGTATGCCGTCCCGAACGAGCGCATCGTCGAGGATAGGTTCATGTAGGCATTGACCAGAGGTGGCACGTAGGAGCCCATACTTTTGACGGTGCGCATCAGTATCTGATAGTCTTCCTTGTAGTTGCGTCCGTTGAAGAGTGTATAGAGCTCGTTGAGGTCCGATTCTATCTTCATCGGTTCGTTGGGCCATACTAGACCGTCTTTGTCGGGAAAATGTTTCTGGTAGAAGTATAGAATCATGTCTTTGGCGCGACGGTTCATGTGCGGGTACATGGTTATCTTGCCGAAGTAATAGCGTGTCTCGGGAATCTCCAGCGCTATCGTAGCCAATCCGTCCCACAGGTTGTCGAGCGAATACAGGCCTTTGCGTAGGTTGTTGCCGGGCTGGTATTCGGGTTGCACGAACGAGCGTCCCAGTTCAAGGGTGTAGGGTAGATATTCGTTTATGAACTCGTCTGTGAAGTGGAATAGTTCGGCGGTGGGGGTGTATATCGCGCCGTCGATTGAACGGAACATGTTGCTGCCGTGGATGAAACGATAGCCTCCAACAATCGATTCGTTTTCGGTGTCCCACACAAAGAGCTGCTTGAAGCAGTATGGCTCTGGCAGGGTGTCGAACTCGTCAATGTCTACGGGTTTGCCGGTCCCACCGCCTTCGGTTGCGAAGGAGAGTTCGCGCAGTCGTCCTATCTCTTGCATGATGTTGGGCGAGAGGTGCGCTGTGGTTACATAAATTTCTTTTCCGCCGTAGTTGGTGCGGCGCAGAAAATTCCTGCTGGATAATTCTGCTTTCAGCAGATTCCTGTCAACGGGAGGAATGATGTAATTTAAATCTTTTGCCATCGTTGTAGTTGTTGTGAGATTGTTGGGTGTTCGAAAAGATGGTGGTGGGCGTGAGCCTTATTAAGGGGTTTGTTTTTAGTGGTTTCAACGCAATTGGCATCTGCGCTGTGACTTGTGTCGCAATGCAAAAATAGCATTTTCTTTTCAGAAATCTGTAATTTTTTTATTTTTTTTCTTCTTTTTCATGCTTTTTCCTTCAAGCGGTATACTTCGTTGCGAAGTATGGCGGCCCATTCTTTGGAAGTGTGGCTCTCGTCGAAATGCTGCCAGGAAATCGGTTCGCCTATTGTCATCCGGAATGTGTTGCCGCGCTGGGCGAACATCTCGCCGGGAAGTAGAGCCATCTCGAAATTGAATTTTATGCCGAGACGTTTCCTGATGTTTGCTATGGTGTAGAACCGTCGTCTGTTATGAGCGTCGATGTATACGGGTATGATGTCGCGGTGGTGCTGCACGGCTTTTTTGACGACGGTGGGTTTCCATTCGAGGTCGGCAATCTGTCCTTTTATGCGTCGTGAGCAGAGTCCTGCGGGGAAGTAGAGCAGTATGTTGTTTCCGGCGAAGGCTTCGTTGATGCCCGATGCGGTTGTGCGGTTTCCGTGCACTTTGTCGATGGGGACGAATACATCCTGCATGGGCTTGAGGTGCATAAGGAAGTCGTTGACTGGAAATTTAATGTCTTTGCGCACTCGCCCCACAGCGGCAATCAGTGCCATGCCGTCGGGTCCGCCCAACGGGTGGTTGGCTACGATGATGGGGTTCCCGCCGGTGGGTATGCGTTCGGTGTTCTGCATGTCGACTTTTACGTCGAGGTATTCAAGAATTGCCTGTGCAAAGTCGGCACCTTCCTTGTCGCGGTTGTCGTATATGCCCTTGTTGATTTCGTCCACGTGCAGAAGCCGGTTCAAAAATCGCAACACTAATCGTGAGACCTTTATGTTCTTGTCGGAAAAAACTTTTTCCAAGTCGATTAGTTTTTCCGGAATGTCGTTATTTTTGTCCATTAAATATTAAATATATGTATTCTATATTATTAAAGCATGACTTGGTCGGTTGTGCATCGCTGCTGCCGTTTGCAAAAATATAAAAAAAAATCGGATTCTATGAATCCGATTTAATTTTTGAGCATGCATTGGAAGCTTGTTCCCGCTGTCTGTTATTCGATTGCGATGGTTTGTGCCAGCTGTTTCTGCTCTTCAGGAGTGAATTTCGGCAGGGTTACTGTCAGAATGCCGTTCTCGACTTTTGCTCCGATGGCATCTTTCTTTACGTTCTCGGGCAGCGTAAGCATCTGTTTGAATTGTGTCGTCGAAAATTCGCGACGCAGGAAGTGACGCTTTTCCTTGTCTTCTTTTTTCTCTTCCTTGGTTTGCATTTCGATCACCAAGTTGTTGTCAGGATCGACGCTGAGGTTCAAGTCCTCTTTCTTCATGCCTGGAATGCTGAGTTCCAAACGGTAATCTTTGTCGCTTTCGCTGACGTTCATTTTAGGAGCTGTCGTCGTGTCTTCGGAGCTGCACATGCCGTTCCAGCGGTTCCAGTTCATCAGTTCATTGAACATTGTGCTCATCAGGTCGTTGTTTCTTGTTGCTACTAACATGGTTTTAATCTCCTATATTTAATTGTTAAACTTTTTATTTTTGATTTGCTTGTTTGTTTCTTTTTTGAACTTCCGAACTCTGTGTCGTTTCTGTATCGTTTCTGAGTTCGTTGTTCACAGTCATATCATGCAACTTTGATGCCACTCGTTTTTACACCTGACAAAAATTCCGATTTTGGTCAGTTTAGTCATTATATTAATGACAAAATGGCATATTTGTATAGTTTTCCCCACTTCCCGACATGGTTGTGAGGGGCTGTTTATGGGAAAAAAAACATGCAAAAAAAGTCCGAAATCCAATTTTTTGAACGTAAATATGAACAAAAAAAAGTGTTGCTAAAGGCTTATGGTAAATTTTCTTTGCGTTGTAATATACAGATAAACAGATGAGTGGGTATTTGTGAGAAAATATTTTTCAAAAATTGCTTGCGCATTGAAAAAATAGTAGTATTTTTGCAACTCCAAAACAGAAAAAAAGAAATGGCAAAGAAAAATAAAGACGCAAGAGTACAAGTGATACTGGAATGCACCGAGCAGAAGACCAGTGGTGTGCCGGGAATGTCGCGTTATGTCACGACCAAGAATAAGAAGAACACCCCGGAACGTTTGGAACTGAAGAAATACAACCCGTTCCTCAAGAAAGTAACCGTACACAAAGAAATCAAATAGTATATAGGAGGATTAAGAAATGGCAAAGAAAGTCGTTGCAACACTGAAGACTTCAACCGGCAAAAGTTTTGCTAAGGTTATCCGCATGGTTCGTTCCCCCAAGACCAACGCTTATGTCTTCCAAGAGGAAATCGTTCCCTCTGACAACGTTCAGGAATATTTGAAAAAGAAATAATTGGTTCAGAAAAGATAATTTTTTTCATACGCTTTTGTTTTGCCTCGCTTTCGTGTAAAGCGAGGTTTTTTTTTGCATTTTATGGTAATCTCTAAAAATTCGTATAATTCGCGTTTTGTTTGCAAAACAAATTTCTAAATATCAATTCGTTTAATTAGTATAATTCGCCGTTTTAAATAATTATTAGAGCTGCTCTTTTGTTTTCTCTATTGCAAAAAGCGCCTGTTTCAAAAAAAATGCTTATCTTTGCAAATTGATTTGATATGCTTTTCAGGTGCTTCAAATTGTTTTTTCGTTCATTCAACTCACAACATAATCATGGGACTCTTCTCGTTTTTTAGCAAAGAAAAGAAAGAAACCCTTAACAAGGGACTCGACAAAACAAAACAAAATTTCTTTTCAAGACTCTCGAAATCAATAATCGGGAAGTCTACTGTCGATGATGAGGTCTTGGACAACCTCGAAGAGACGCTTATTTCGTCCGACGTGGGGGTCGAGACCACACTGAAGATTATCGAGAATATCCAACAGCGTGTGAAACGTGACAAATATATCGGCATTTCTGAACTTAACGGTATCCTGAAAGCTGAGATTGCCGAACTTTTGAATCAGCATCATGACGATGAGTTTGCCGATTTCGATTCACAGCTGCCCAAAAAACCTTATGTCATTCTCGTTGTGGGGGTGAATGGTGTCGGAAAGACAACGACAATCGGCAAGTTGGCATACCAGTTCAAGCAAGCCGGCAAAAGTGTGATGCTTGGTGCCTCGGACACTTTCAGGGCTGCTGCCGTCGACCAGCTCACGATATGGTCCGAAAGGGTAGGGGTCCCTATCGTTTCGCAGGGTATGAATGCAGATCCGGCATCGGTGGCTTACGACACCCTCCAGTCTGCCTTGTCGAAGAACACCGATGTCGTGCTGATTGACACGGCTGGCCGTCTGCACAACAAGATTGGACTGATGAATGAGTTGACAAAGATAAAGAAAGTCATGCAGAAACTCATTCCGGATGCTCCGCACGAAGTGCTGTTGGTTCTTGATGCCTCGACAGGGCAGAACGCTATAGAACAGGCGCGGCAGTTCACGGCTGCCACCGAGGTCAATGCTCTTGCCCTCACCAAGTTGGACGGTACCGCCAAGGGTGGGGTCATTATCGGTATCAGCGACCAGTTCAAGATACCTGTGCGTTACATCGGACTTGGCGAGAAGATGACCGACCTGCAGGTTTTCAATGCCGAGGAGTTTGTAGACTCGCTCTTTGATAATTGATATAGATATAATTCCATTGAAAATAAATATCATCACCCTCGGATGCTCGAAAAACATCGTCGACTCCGAACATATTGCCGGCCATCTGCGTAAAGCCGGATTCCAGCTCTATTTTGACCGTAATCGTAACGATTGCGATATCGTTATTGTCAACACATGTGGCTTCATCGGCGATGCCAAGGAGGAGTCGATCAATGTCCTTCTCGAACAGATTGCTGTGAAACAGCGTGGTCGCAAACAGCGTCGTCTCATTGCTGTCGGTTGTCTGATAGAGCGTTACAAAGAAGAGCTTCGTACCGAGATGCCTGAGATCGATGCCTTTTATGGTGTCCATCAATGGGGCGAACTGGTTCGGTCGCTTGAGGCTGAGTTCCACGATTGCCTCGAGGCGGAGCGTATGCAGTCTACGCCGCGTCATTATGCCTACCTGAAAATCAGCGAAGGCTGCAACCGGAGCTGCTCCTATTGCGCAATACCGCTAATAAGAGGTCGTCATGTGTCGCGCCCGATTGACGAACTGGTCGAAGAAGCCCGTCGGATGGTTGCAGAAGGCGTCAAGGAAATAATTGTAATAGCGCAAGACACCACCTACTATGGCATGGACCTCTATGGTGAGCGCCGACTTGGGACGTTGCTCTCGCGGCTTGCCGAAGAGAGTGGTGCCGAATGGATTCGCCTGCACTATACCTATCCCTCGTCCTTCCCGCAGGATGCCATCGATGCCATAGCCCGATATGATAATATATGCAAGTATATCGATATCCCGTTGCAGCATATCGACAGCCGCCTGCTGACATCGATGCAACGCGGCATTGACCGTGAGGGCACACTGCAGCTGCTCGAACGTTTCCGCAAGGCGATTCCTGATGTCGCAATCCGCACCACGCTGATTGTGGGGTATCCTGGCGAAACGGAAGTTGAATTTGATGAGCTTAAGGAATTTGTGCGGGGAGCCCGCTTTTCGCGTATGGGTGTCTTCGCCTATTCGCCCGAAGAGGGTACTGCAGCCTACGCGTTGGGTGACCCGGTGACGGAAGAGGAAAAACAGCGCCGTATCGACGAACTTATGGCTATACAGGAGGAGATATCATTGAAGGAGAATCAGTCATGCATAGGCAAGCAGTATAAGGTAATCATCGACCGTCGTGAAGGCGATTATTGGATTGGCCGTACGCAGTACGACTCGCCCGAGGTCGATGACGAGGTGCTGATAGCCGACAATGGCTCTTATGCGTTGCGGGTTGGTGAATTTTATAATGTCGTTGTCACCGATGCCCTTGAGCATGATTTGTACGGTCGCATCGTGGACTGATATACATGCGCGATAAAAGTAAACTTACGAATAAAAAAACAGGAGGTGTCCGCTTGGGGCACCTCCTGTTTTGTGTAATTAATATAGGTAACCTCTAAAATTCGTTTAATTATCTTCGTTGACATTTCTTTGGCTCGGAAAAGCAAACAAGTTTTCTTTTCTCTCGCTTTGCGAAACGTTCGCGTTTTGTTAGCAAAACAAATTTCTAAATTTCAATTCGTTTATTTCGTACAATTGCTCATTGCATTTTCTTTATTCATTATGTATTCGCAGGCATACCACGCCGTTTTAAATAATTATTAGAGGTGCTCTATACGTGTTCTCTACTTGATCAGGAACGAGAACTTGTTGAAGTTCTTCAGTGCAATACCCGTTCCGCGAGCCACGGCGCGCAGGGGGTCTTCGGCAATGTGGACGTTGAGTTTTGTTTTGGATTTGATTCGCTGGTCGAGACCTCTCAGCAGCGAACCACCACCGGCCAGGTATATGCCGTTCTTGTAGATGTCGGCTGCCAGTTCGGGCGGCGTGTCGGCCAGGGTTTCGAGGATTGCCGACTCGATGCGGGCGATGGATTTGTCGAGGGCATGTGCAATCTCTTTGTAGTTGACAAAGATGGTCTTCGGCAGACCCGTCAGCAGGTCGCGTCCTGGTGTCTCGAATTCGTCGGGCGGAGTGTCGAGTTCCGATATTGCGGAGCCAACGGCAATCTTCACCTTTTCGGCGGTGCGGACACCAATGACGATATTGTGCTGTTTGCGCATGTATTCAATGACATTTTCGTTGAACTCGTCGCCTGCGACTTTGATTGACTTGTTGCAGACAATGCCTCCAAGCGATATGACAGCGATTTCAGCCGTACCGCCTCCGATGTCGACAATCATGTTGCCGTTGGGTTCGAGCACGTCGATACCGATACCGATGGCGGCAGCCATAGGCTCATGAATCATTCTGATTTCCTTTGCTCCGGCCTGCTCGGCACTTTCGCGTACAGCGCGTTCCTCAACGTTGGTGATGCCCGAAGGGATGCAGATAACCATACGCAGGGCTGGCGGCATGAAGCTGCGGCTGATGTTGGTCATCTTGATGAGTTCGCGGATGAGGTGCTGTGCCATCTCGAAGTCGGCAATGACGCCGCCTTTCAAGGGGCGCACAGTCTCGATATTCTTGTTGTCGGTCTTTCCGTCCATCAGTTGGGCGCGTTTGCCGACAGCTTCGATCTTGTTGGTGTTTTTGTTGTAGGCTACAATGGAGGGCTCGTCGATAACCACTTGGTCGTTGTATATGACAATCGAGTTGGCGGTACCCAGGTCCATAGCCAGTTCCTTATTGAAAAATGAGAGAAGTCCCATGTCCTAATCTGTAGTTTTATCCGTTTTGATTTAGTGTGTCTGCTGTAAAGTTAAAAAATGTATACGCAAAAGATGAATTATTGTTTCGTTTTTTTCTCAATATTCTCTCAGTCGAAACTCTGCGAGCGGATATGGCTGAATTCCAATTAGTGTTTGAAATGGCGTTTTCCTGTGATAACCATGGCGATATGGTTTTTCTCGCAATAGTCGATGCTGTCCTGGTCGTGGATAGAGCCTCCCGGATGGACCACACCGGTGATGCCGGCCTTGTGTGCAATCTCCACACAGTCGGGGAAGGGGAAGAAGGCATCGCTTGCCATAACAGCTCCGTTGAGGTCGAATCCGAACGACTGTGCTTTGGCTATAGCCTGACGGAGGGCGTCCACACGGCTTGTCTGTCCTGTGCCGCTGGCCAGGAGCTGTCCGTTCTTTGCGAGCACAATGGCGTTGCTTTTTGTATGCTTGACGAGAATGGTTGCGAAAGCCATATCGGCAGCCATCTCGGGTGTGACCTTTGTCGAGGTGATGCTCTCGGTGAGTTCTGCGGCTTTGGGCACTACGCTGTCGCGGTCCTGGACGAGGACACCGTTGAGCACGTTGCGGAACATGGTGTTGCTCATCTTGAAGTCTTTGCGGCGCAGGATGATGCGGTTTTTCTTGCCGCGCAGCACAGTCAGCGCGTCTTCGTCGTAGTCGGGAGCTATGCAGACTTCGAAGAATATCTTGTGCATCTCTTCAGCCACCTCTTTTGTGACTTTGCGGTTGGTGATGAGGATTCCGCCAAAGGCGCTGACGGGGTCGCCGGCAAGAGCATCTTTCCATGCGTCGAGCAGGGTGTCGCGGACTGCCATTCCGCAAGCGTTGTTGTGCTTGAGGATAGCGAAAGCGGTTCCCTCGATGTCGTCTATCAGGCAGCAGGCAGCATCGATGTCGCCCAAATTGTTGTAGCTGATTTCTTTGCCGTTAAGTTTGTCGAAGCAGGCGTCGATGTCGCCGTAGAACCATCCTTTCTGGTGGGGGTTCTCACCGTAGCGCAGTTCGGAGCATTTGTCCACGCTGCATTTGAATACGGGCAGGTTTTCCGTCTTGTTGAAGTGGTTGAAGATGGCAGTGTCGTAGTGGCTGCTGACGCCGAAGGCATAGCAAGCGAAACGGTGGCGGTCCTCAAGTGTGGTGGCGCCGTCCTGTTCGGTGTATATCTTCAGGAATTCGGCATAGCGGTCCACCGAGGGGACGATGATGACGTCCTTGTAGTTCTTGGCGGCAGCGCGGATGAGGGAGATGCCGCCGATGTCGATTTTCTCGATGATGTCCTGCTCTTCAGCGCCGCTTGCCACAGTCTGTTCGAAGGGGTAGAGGTCGACGATGACGAGGTCGATTTCTGGGATTTCATATTCGTTGAGTTGTTCGCCGTCGCTGAACATGTCGCGGCGGCTGAGGATGCCTCCAAATACCTTGGGGTGTAGCGTTTTCACGCGGCCACCAAGGATTGAGGGGTATCCGGTAAGGCTTTCGACGGTGACGGCATCTATACCGAGGTCTTTGATGAATTTGTAGGTGCCACCGGTGGAATAGATGGTAACACCGTTTTTGTCCAAAGCCTTGACGATATCTTCAAGGCCATCTTTATAATAAACCGATATCAGCGCGTTCTTTATTTTTTTTGTTTCCATTGTGTTTGGTAAAGGGTAAAGTTTAAAGGTTATAGATGATTGTGATTATGTGATTTGTCGCTGTGCAAAAGGGGTGGGCTCAGTCGCCCATCTCGATGCCGACGCCCTTGGCGGTGTGGACGAGACGTTCGTTGGGGTCGATTAAGTGTGGAGTCCGGACGGCCTCTTCGAGGCTGACACCGACGATGTCGGGATGGTGGTAAGCTACCATTTGTCCGAAGCGGCCTTCGAGAACGAATTCCATGGCGCGAACGCCGAATTCCGTAGCCAGAACGCGGTCGAAAGCGATGGGGGTGCCACCGCGTTGCAGGTGGCCGAGGATGGTGCAGCGTATGTCGTGCTCGACACCCGCTTCTTTGAGGTCGGCGGCCAGTTGTTGGCCTACGCCACCGAGTTTGACGTGCTGGTAGCCCACTTCGCCGGTCTCGGTTCCGGTTACGGTACCGCCTTTAGGCATGGCTCCTTCGGCAACGACAATGATGCAATAGCCGCGACGTTTGTTGTAGCGTTGTTCGATTTTGGCTTTTACCTTGTTGATGTCGTACGGTATTTCAGGTATAAGGCATATATCGGCTCCGCCAGCAATTGCGCTATGCAGTGCGATCCAGCCGGCATCGCGTCCCATAACCTCCATGATGAAGACGCGGTTGTGTGAGGCTGCGGTGGTCACCAGTTTGTCGATAGCGTCGGTGCAGATCTGGACTGCTGTCTGGAATCCGAAGGTATAGTCGGTCATCGAGAGGTCGTTGTCGATGGTTTTCGGAACGCCAACGATGTTGAGACCCTTGTTGTAGAGGCCCAGCGAGATGCGCTGGCTGCCGTCGCCGCCGATGTTGATGACGGCGTCGATGCCCAGATACTGCAGCTTGCGCAGCATCTCGTCGCTGCGGTCCACGGTGGTCCAGGTGCCGTCGCTCTGCTTGACGGGCCAGGCGAAGGGGCCGCCCTTGTTGGTTGTTCCGATGATTGTTCCACCTTGAATCTGAAGACCTTCGACGCGTTTCTCGTCGAGGATTTCAATCTCGGTGGGTTCGCGCAGCACGCCGTTGAACGACTCGATGCATCCCACCACCTCCCAGTCTTTCTCCTGCGAGGCGCGCTTCACGATGCCGCGAATCACCGCGTTCAGTCCGGGGCAGTCGCCGCCGCCGGTCAGTACCATTACTCGTTTCATTGCCATATTCTGAGGTTGTATTATCTTTATGTTTGGATATTATTGTTTGGGTATAAGGATGTTATGGTTTTGCCGCATTTTTGATACGACTTACAAATTTACATATATTTTTTTATTTCGGCAGCGTCTGGCGAGAATTATTTGATGCGCAGGCGCGCCGTTCACTTCCTTCTGGCCACGAACAGGGCTATGCTGTCGGCTTCGGTCCGGGCCTTCAGCCATTGGCGCAGGCGACGTGCGTCGTCGGAATGCAGCAGCTTGCCTTTCTTGGGCTCTACGTAGGCCGAAACGATGTCGCGCTGCCCGCTGCCTGCATCGCCGGTCGGGCGTGACAGGCTGATGCTTTCGATGGTGGGGAAGAGGATTGGCAACTCGCTGGCAATCTCGCTGTTGACGGTCTCCAGCCTGGAGTATTCGGCCAGGCGGCTCTCGTATTGGCCCATCTTTTGCGACAGCTCCTGCATCAGCCGGTGCTCCTCCTCGCGCGAGGCGCTGATTTGGCTCAACTTGTTGTTGAGCAGCAGGATGCTGTCCGATTGGGCCCCCTGGATGATGGCCAGCCGGTACTTGTCGAGGCCGTAGTTGCCCATTCGGCTTTCGGCCTCGTCGATGGCGGCCTCGCCAAACTCGCGTCCCACGGCCACCACGCGCAGCGTCAGGCTCTCCTTGTCCACTTCGGTCGAAATCACCTGCGTGCCCGTCTGCGCCAGCTCGCTCTTCACGAAATTGCTGACGTTGCTGTCGAAGATGCTCTTTTTCACTATGTTGGCGGTGACTATTGCCGCCGGAATCATTGTGACGACGACCACCGTGGTGACGATGTGGCGCACGCGGCGTTCGCGCTCGGGGCTGAGGAAGACTTTCTTCTCGAAGTGCATCAGCTTGACGCCGCCCAGGGTGGCCAGGCAGATGAAGACGGTGTTGATGAAAAAGAGATAAAAGGCTCCAAGAAAATACATTATGTGGCCCGTGCCGAGGCCGAAGCCGGCGGTGCACAGCGGCGGCATCAGGGCTGTGGCGATGGCCACGCCGGGAATGACGTTGCTCTTGCCCTTGGTGCAGGTGGCAATGATGCCCGCCGCGCCGCCGCAGAAGGCAATGAGCACGTCGTAGAGCGTCGGCGAGGTGCGTGCCAGCAGCTCCGACTGGGCGTCGCTCAGCGGCGTCAGCAGCCAGTAGACGGTGGCCGTCAGGATGCTGATGACGGTCGATACGGCATAGTTCTTGGCTGCCCGCTTCAGCATATCCAAGTCGTTGGTGCCCAGAGCGAAGCCCATACCGATGATGGGTCCCATCAGGGGCGAGATGAGCATAGCGCCGATGATGACTGCCGTCGAGTTGACGTTCAGTCCCAGCGAGGCGATGAGGATGGCGAAGATGAGCACCCACAGGTTGCCGCCGCGGAAGGTTATGCCGCTGTTTATCTGGTCGATAATCTCGGCCTCGTCCCCCTTGTGCGGCCGCAGGATGAAGTATTGCTTCAGGTGTGCTGCTATTTGGCGAATGTCCATAGATTCAATTTTTTCGTCGGTTTGGCTTTTGTTACCCTAAACGTCCGGTCGCTGTTTTTATTGCCTCGGTGCGGCTCGAAAGCATACAAATTTTACCAAAAACTGACGAAACATATACCATCTTCTACAGAGGTAAAATTTGGTAAGAATATGGTAAGAATTTGAGTAGAATTTGATAAGAAGATGGTCCTGTTTTGCAGGTGTTTACGAAGGCGGAAAAATCGGCATTTTTGGCGGGAACCAAACTTTTTTGAACAAAACTTGTAACGTACTGTCTTTCATATAGTAATACCTTTTTTGGCTAAAAGTTTTGTCTATTTGGACAAAAAGTGTTAATTTTGGAGTTTTGTTAAGGATTGATTTCGGAGCCTGTTATTGCTGCAATGCGCTGAAATGTACGGCATTGCGGCGGTTGCAAGGCGAAGGGACAAAAAAATAAAATATGAAAATAGAGTTTTTAGGAGCTACAAGGGAGGTGACGGGAAGCAAGCACCTCATCACGACTAAAAAAGGACTGAAGATACTGCTCGACTGCGGTATGTACCAGGGCAAGGGCCTCGAGACCGACGCTATGAACCGCGACTTGGGTTTCGACCCCAAGGAGATTGACTATCTGATACTTTCGCACGCTCATATCGACCATTCGGGCCTGATACCGTACATCTACAAACTGGGTTTCAACGGCGTCATCGTCTGCACGCCGGCCACGCGCGACCTGTGCGCCATTATGCTGGCCGACGCCGGCCGCATCCAGGAGTCGGATACGCAGACTTTCAACAAGAAACGCCAGAAACAGGGCCTCGAACCCGTCGAGCCGATCTATACCGAGCAGGACGCGCAGGCCTGTATGCAGTGCTTCATCAGCGTTCCCTACCATAAGAAGTTCAACATCGAGGGCGAGGTGACGGTCGAGTTTTTCGACGCGGGACATATCCTGGGCAGCGCGCTGGTGTATCTGGAAATCAAGGAGGGACGCCGCACCATCAGGCTCGGTTTCACCGGCGATGTGGGCCGCTACGACAAGCACATACTGAAGGACCCCGAGCCGTTCCCGCAGGTGGACTACCTGCTGATGGAGTCGACCTACGGCGACCGCCTGCACACCACGCTCGACACCGCCGAGCAGGACCTGCTGATGGCCACCCTCGACACCTGCACCAAGAAGAAGGGCAAGCTCATCATCCCGTCGTTCGCCATAGGCCGCGCACAGGAGATTATCTATGCCCTCGACCGCCTGCGCAGCAAAGGCCTGCTGCCCGACATCGATGTCTTTGTCGACAGCCCGCTGAGCGTCAACGCCACCAACATTATGCGTATGCACCCCGAGTGCTTCAACGACAACATCATTGCCTATATGAAGGACAATCCTGACCCGTTCGGATTCGACCGTCTGCAGTATGTGCAGTCGGTCGAGGCATCGAAGGCGCTGAACGTCAGACATAAGCCCTGCGTCATCATCTCGGCGTCGGGTATGATGGAGGCCGGACGCGTGAAGCACCATCTGGCCAACAACATCGAAAACCCGACGACGACCATCCTCTGCGTGGGCTACTGCGAGCCGTCGACGCTGGGCGCCAAGATTATGCGTGGCGACAAGACGGTGTCCATCTTCGGCCGTCCGTATGAGGTTCGTGCCGACCTGCGCCGCATCGAGTCGTGGTCGGGCCACGGCGACTATGAGGAGCTTATCAAGTACATCTCCTGCCAGGACAAGCGCCGCCTGAAGAAGATTTTCCTGGTCCACGGCGAGTCGGAGACGCAGGAGCACTTCAAGGAGACCCTCAACAAGCGCGGATACAAGAGAGTGGAGATAGCCGACTTCAGAGAGGAAGTGGAGATTTAAAAAAGGAAAACTTCGTACGAAAACCAAAACGAAAACGAAAAACGGAGTGCGAAAAACGGAAAGCGGAAAATGGAAAGATAATTCGTATTGTCCCTTAACTTCCTTTAACTTCCCCTTTAACTCCCAATTAAAATTAAAAAAGAATAAATTATGATAACATTTTGTATTTCGATTGTTTTGCTGCTTCTTGGCTACTTTTTGTATTCCAAGCTGATAGAGCGCGTTCTGGGTGTTGACGGCAGCCGCGTTACGCCGGCTGTGGCGCATCCCGACGGTGTCGACTATGTGCCGATGAAGCCGTGGCGAGTGTTCCTCATCCAGTTTCTCAACATTGCCGGCGTGGGCCCCATCTGCGGTGCCATTATGGGCGCGCAGTTCGGCACGGCGTCGTTCATCTGGATCGTCTTTGGATGCATCTTTGCCGGTGCGGTCCACGATTTCATCAGCGGATTCATCTCGCTGCGCCAGGACGGTGCCTCGCTGCCCGAAATCCACGGCACCTATCTCGGCAACGGTATGAAGCAGTTTATGCGCGGCTTCACGGTGCTGCTGATGATCCTGGTCGGCGCGGTGTTTGTGAACACACCCGCCGTCCTGCTCAACCAGAATTTCACGCCCGACTGGAACATCTTCATCTGGGTGGGTATCATTTTTGCCTACTATTTGCTGGCAACGCTTCTGCCTATCGACAAGGTGATTGGCAAGATTTACCCCATTTTCGGCATCCTGTTGCTGGCAATGGCCGTGGCCATCGTGGTGGCGTTCGTCGTCTACAAGGTGCCCATCCCCGAGCTGTGGAGCGGTATGGAGAACCGCCATCCGCAGGCGGCTACCAACCCCATCTTCCCGATGATGTTCATCTCCATAGCCTGTGGCGCCATCAGCGGATTCCACGCCACGCAGTCGCCCCTGATGGCCCGCTGTATGGTGAACGAGAAGCAATGCCGCCCCATCTTCTATGGCGCTATGATCACCGAAGGCGTCGTGGCCCTGATTTGGGCTGCCGCTGCCGCCTATTTCTTCCACGACAAGCCGGAGCTATGCGTCGGCAAGAGCGGCAACGATATGGTCGGCGTCATTGCCAACGAGTGGTTTCCCAAGGCTATTGCCGTCGTCTGCATACTGGGTGTCATCAGCGCTGCCGTCACTAGCGGCGACACGGCGCTGCGGTCGGCACGCCTGATAGTGGCCGACTTTATGCACGTCGACCAGAAGCCCGTTCCGAAACGTCTTCTGGTGGCCCTGCCTGTATTCGTCATCGCCGCCGGACTTTTGGTGTTCTCGTTGGTCGACAAGGAGGGTTTTCAGGTTATATGGCGCTATTTCTCGTGGGCCAACCAGGTGCTGGCGATGGTCACCCTTTGGACCGTCACCGTCTTCCTGGTGCAGCACAAGCCCCGTAGCGCTTGGTACCTGCTGACACTGTTGCCCGCACTCTTCATGAGTATGGTCACCATCAGCTTCATCTTCGTCGCCCAGAAGGAAGGTCTTGGCAGCTTTATTCCTGCCACCTATGGTTACATCATTGCCGGCGGTATCACTGTTTTCCTGTGGGGTCTTTTCGTCCGTTGGAAAGCCGGCTACAGAAAAAATACCAGCCTGAACAATAAATAAAAACGACGTGCGTTATAAGTAAAATTCGGAATAGAAACTTGAACAGTTCTCCAATGCGTGTTCAGAATAACTTAAAATATTAAACATTACTATATCAATAATATGAAAAGACTCTTCACCCTCGCATTAGTGCTTTCCATAGCAGGCTCTGCGCTTGCTGGCGGTGGTCCCCGCAAGAATTCACGTACCGAGATGGGTATTCACGGCAACGCCCTGTATGTGATTGAATATACGTATAATATGTTTGGCGGCAAGAATGGCGGCCGCCAGCTGGTGTGCATTGACAGCATCACCTTCGACAAGCGCGGCAACTTTGCCGACAAGATCCGTCGTACCAATGGCGAGTACACCTATTTTTCGTACTATTTCGACGTCAACGGCTACGCCCTCGGCTGGAACGAGTACAACAAGGCCAACCAGCTGACCGGCCGCACGGCATACCTCAACGACAAGAACGGCAACCGCATTGCCCGCACGGTCTATATGAAAGAGCGTATGAGCAAGAAGGAGACCAGCAAGTACGAGAACAACCGCCTTGTGGAGGAACAGAGCTATGGCGCCGACGGCCAGATGACCGAGCGTCGCGTCTACAAGTATGACAACCAGGGCAACAATACCGAGCTGGAGTTCTACAACCCCGACGGCGACCTGATGCAGCGCTATCTCTACAAGTACGACAATCGCGGCAACCGCATCGAGTGGCGTTTTTACGATGCCGACGAGTTCCTTGTAGCCCTGACTACCTACTACTACGACGACCACGACAACGTCGTCGAGGTCAGCTCGTTCAACTACGATGAGCACCTGAACTGGAAGCACAGCTACGTCTACGAATACGACGAGGACGACAACTGGGTGCGCCAGACTATCTATCGCAACAACAACCCCTATCAGGTCATTGAGCGCGAGATCGCCTTCCCCGCCGACTGACATTAGGCAAAATACTTAATTCCATAAAGTAAATAAAGAGTACCACATCACGGTTGTGGTACTCTCTATTTTTGCAATGACGCTTTTGAATTGAAAATTGATTATATTCTGCCTTGCGGATTGCAAATCCGTCGCAACGGAATGGCGTTTCGCTCGCTCGCGAGCGTGATTTTAAAACAGGAATTTCCATACATCAGCCAGGAATTGTCAGAAATAATTTAGACATTGACATTAACATCATTTCCGACGCAGTCGGAAACCATTTCCAAGATTCCCCCAGATTTCAAAGATTTGCCAGTGCTCTTAAAATAAAAGATTTCCAAGATTTTCAAGATTTCGCTCGCTCGCGAGCGGGAGGCCCCAAACGCGGGAGACTAAACCCACAATCAATATATGTGGCATTTGCAAATAATAAAAGCTCCGCAGAATCGGTGGCGATCCTGCGGAGCTTCGGTCGTAGACAAGTGTTTGCCTCAGGGCACCAGCACGAGGCGTAAACCGAGGTTGACGACTTCGGCGTTGTCGGAGGGCGAGTCGGTACAGTATTCACTCATAGAAAATGAAATATGAGAATTGAAAATTTAAATCACTTGTCACATGTCACATACACATCCTGTAGATGCTTACCACATCGTCCTTGCTCAGCGGGCGGAAGCCGGGGATGGTGCCATTGTATGGCAGTACGGCCTTGGCTGCCATCGAGTCGAAGTGGCTCTCGTCGATGTTGAGCTCGGGTAGGGTACGCTTCAGGCCGAGGATGTCGAAGAGGAAGTGGCTGAGTTGGTCGATGGCGCGCAGGGCCAGTTCGCGTTGGGGCAGGGTGGGGTCGAGGCCGAAGACGGTGATGCCGAAGCGGGCAATGCGCGGCGTTGTCTCGTCGTCCATACAGAACTCGAGCCAGCGCGGTGAGAGGATGGCCAGGCCGTGGCCGTGGGTGATGTCGTATACGGCCGACAGCTCGTGCTCCATCGGGTGGCAGCTCCAGGCCTGTCCCTTGTCGGCTCCGATGAGGCCGTTGATGGCCCACGACGATGCCCACATCAGGTTGGCGCGGGCCTCGTAGTTGTCGGGCTCGCGCATAGCGATGGGTGCGTAGCGGACAATGGTGCGCATCATACCCTCTATGAAGGTGTCAATCATAAACATGGGCTCGCCGGTGGTGAAGTATTCCTCCATCAGGTGCGAGAATATGTCGGCGCTGCCGCAAGCCGTCTGGTAGGGGCTGACGGTGTAGGTGAGTGAGGGGTCGAGAAACGACACTTTGGGGAACAGCAGTGGGCTGAGGCGGCCGCGCTTGTCGTTGGTCTCGGGGTTGCTGATGACGCCGCCGCTGTCCATTTCGGAGCCTGTGGCCGAGAGGGTCAGCACGCTGACGATGGGCAGGGCCTTGTTGACGGGCGACCATTTCTCGTAGTCGAAGAAGTCCCATGCGTCGTGGTCCACGCAGGCTGCTGCGGCAATCCATTTGGTGCAGTCGATGGTGCTTCCGCCGCCGACGGCCAGCAGCACGTCGATGTTGTGCTCCTTGCAGAGGCGTGCCCCCTCGCGCACCGAGCCGATGCGGGGATTGGGTTCGATGCCGGGCAGCTCATAGAGCTCCATACCAGCCTTCTTGACCTCCTCAACCACGCGGTCGTAGAGGCCTATGCGCTTGATGCTGCCGCCACCGTAGGTGAGGAGCACGCGCTTGCCGAATTTCTTCAGTTCTTCGCCGATAAGGGCCAGTTTCTCGTGACCAAAATGAATCTTGACAGGGTTTTGAAAAGTAAAGTCGTGCATAGTATTTGTTTTTAATTAGTGACAAGCGAATTGAGATATCAATACGATAAACGTTTTTAGCGAAAAATTATTATATCCGTTTGTAGAAACTTAATTTTATTAATAATGCCGGCGCTGCACAATAAACGATGTAGGATTTCGTTATAAAAACAAAACAGTATTAATTATGCCAACGATATTCACACTATTTGGATTGCGTTTTATGTTTTACTCCGATGACCACGAGCCTGTACACGTCCACGTCACTAACGGCGGACGCGAGGCGAAGTACAACGTGCAGCCCGTCAGGATGGTCTATAACCACGGCTTCAAGAAGCACGAATTGTCGCTCATCGAGTCGCTGGTCGAAGAGAATGTGGACGTGATTGTTGACCGTTGGTACGAATTCTTCAAAAAGTGATGCGCTATGAGAATAAGCAAAGTATGGATTGACGACCACTCGGTGTATGCCGCCACTACCGACGGCCTCACGGCTTCGTACGACTTCAGCCGCTGGCCCCGGCTGCGCGATGCCAGTCCCGAACAACGGGCGCAGTTCGAACTCTCCTACAGTGGCATCCACTGGCCTGCCATCGACGAAGACCTGAGCTTCGAGGGAATGTTCCACGCCGCCGGTCTTTGCGACACCAGCGAAAACGAGGACAACGTCTGCTATGTGTCAGTCTCATAATCTATTAGTATGATGGATAGCCGTTCTTGTAACTCGCTGATTTTTACACCATACGGATTTTAGGAGCGATGGCAAGAGGACGACACCTATTCCGGCTACACGTGGGAGTAGGGAACATCACGAAGCCGACAAAAGGCACGGACACAATCCCTGCAATAAAATAATGTAGAAACGGTCATTGCCGTGCCGCAACATCTCCAATCGGTTTTGAAGCTGTAGTGATGCGACGTCAAGACACTCGTCACTATAACGGCCTTGCAATGATGCAATGCCGTTTTTGCGTTTTGCAGTGGTATGTCGTCGGCCCGGCCGACAATGGTCATTGCAATGATGCGGAGCGAATAATTTACAAGATTTACATGATTTCGTGATTCCGCAGGCGAGCATGAGATTTACTTTTCGATTAAAAATTTAATTTTTTTTCTTAAAAAATTTGGTAGTTTCAAAAGTTGTTGTACTTTTGCAGTGTACTAATAAACTAATACAGTAGTGAAATAATCGTGCAACGAATTGAAAAATAGAAAAATAAATAATAAATAAAACTTATCAGAAAATGATTGACATTAAAGATTTCTCGTTTGCGTACAAGACGACGCACGTTTTCGACAACATCAATCTCAAGTTCCAGAAGGGTGCCATCTATGGCCTTCTGGGTGAAAACGGAGTAGGTAAGACCACTCTTTTAAAAGTCATCAGCGGCTTGCTGCGTCCCACAAAGGGCAACTGTACGGTAGATGAATATACCAGTTTCGACCGCCAGCCGGAGTTCCTGCAGAACATCTTCCTGCTGCCCGACGAGGTGCCACTGCCCGACAGCTCAACACCTGAGAAGTTTTTCAATGACCTGGCGGTGTTCTACCCCAAGCACAGCAGCGACGAGCTGCACCGCCTGTCGGCCGAGCTGAAGGTGGATCCGCTGCGCAAGTTCAAGGAAATGAGCTTCGGACAGCAGAAGAAGTCGCTGCTGGCCTGCGCGCTGGCGCTGAACACGGACTACCTGCTTCTCGACGAGCCGACCAACGGACTGGACATTCCCTCGAAGGCCGACTTCCGCCGCATACTGACTGAGCGCATCGGCGCCGAGCAGACCATCATCATCTCGACCCATCAGGTGAAGGACGTCGAGAACCTGATCGACCCCATCATCATCCTGTCGAGCAACAGCGTGCTGCTCAACGCCCCAGTCGAGAAGATCACCGAAAAGATCTATTTCGAGTATGGCGGCCAGCAGCGCCCCGACGCCCTCTACAGCGAGATGATGCCCGGTGGCTACCTCAATGTGCTGGTCAACAACGGTCTGGGCGAAAGCCAGCTGAACATCGAGGCCCTTTTCAACGCCGTACTGCGCAACCAAAATACAATTAGAAATCTTTTCATGTAAAAATTAAAAATGGGAAGTAATAAAGGAGTTAAGTGGAATTAAAGGAAATTAAGGGACTATAGCGACCAGCGGATTTCAATAGTCTTTTATCTTCCCCCTAACTTCACTTAACTCCATTAAACTCCTCCTCAATAATCTTAAAAATAATAAAGAGATGAAAAATTTTGAATTAAACCGATTCAACAAAGTCGTAGTTCGCGACTTCCACAATACGTACTCGCTGTTTGGAATGAGTATGCTCATAATAATGCTTATACCGGCCTTTGTCTGGCTTATGGGTTTGGCTGTAAATGACGATGTGGTTGAGGTGTTCAATCGCCGTAATTTTATCAGAATGACCGTTTTCCTGACTGCCGCCATTTCGTCGATGAAGATTTACAACAGCAGCAACCTCGTCGGCAAGGGCAACTATTTTGCTATGCTGCCGGCCTCGCTCTGCGAGAAGTTCACCAGTATGGCGCTATACTGCTTTGTAGTATGTCCGTTGGTGGTTTTTGTCGGCTCGGTGGCTGTTGACACGATACTTACCCTCCTGCCTTTCGGCCCTTACAAAGAATTCCTGTGGCAAGTGCCCGACTGGATGAAGACGATTGGCGATATTGGATATGTGTTCTCTACCGGTTTCAGTGGTTATGTTCTTATAGCATTTGAGATTTTTTCGGTGGCCTCGCTGTTTATGCTGGCAAACACTATCTTCAAGAAAAACAAGTTCATCAAGACCATCCTCTGGCTGATGCTCATTATATTTGCATTGATAATCATCATTGTTCCCATAATGAACAATATCAATTGGCTTAACGATTGGAATTGGTTTGTCAAGTTGGCCGAATGGCTAGGTATCAAGTCGCAAGAGACCTTAATGCATTTCATCTACTGGAGCCGCTTGTTGGGCAATGCTTTGCTGACCTTCATCTTCTCCTTCATTGCCTATCGCAGACTTAAGAAAATGCAGTATTAATTAATAACGTTAACTTTAACCTTAACCTTAACCGGCTGACGCATCACGGATTGCTGAAATCATTCTGAAGTTAACGTTAAGGTCAAGGTTAAGGTTTAATGAAGTTAACGTTAAGGTCAAGGTTAAAGTTTAAAACAACAACAACTATGGAACTTTACACAATAGAAAATATTCAGGGAAACTATCGTGCGCTGGGCGTCGTTACTGGCAGCACCATCCAGTCGAAAAACGTATTCAGCGACCTCGGACAGAGCATCAAGAACATTGTTGGCGGCGAACTCCGTTCGTATACCGATATGATGGAAAAGGCGCGCCACATGGCCACCGAGCGTATGGTGGAACAGGCCCGTCGTATGGGCGCCGATGCCGTCATCGGTGTCCGCTACACCACGTCGTCCATTATGGCTCAGGCCGCCGAAGTGCTGGTCTACGGAACGGCAGTGAAATTCAATTAAAGTTTGTAACCTTAACCATAACGTTAACCTTAACCGGCTGACGCATCACGGATTGCTGAAATCATTCTGAGGTTAAAGTTAAGGTTAAAGTTATCGTTTAAAACCAACAACTATGGACTTTAAAAAACAAAAACCGATATATCAGCAGATTGCCGATACGCTGTGCGAACGCATTGTGGGCGGCGAGTGGATGGCTGACGACCGCATACCGAGTGTACGCGACGTGGCCGTGCAGCTGGGCGTGAACCCCAACACGGTGATGCGCTCGTTCGACCACCTGCAGCAGGCCGAAATCATCTATAACCGTCGCGGAGTGGGATATTTCGTCGCTCCCGATGCAAAAGAACGCATCCTGCAGCTGCAACGCAAAGAATTCCTCGAAGATGAACTGCCTGCTTTTATGCAGAGACTCAGCGTGCTGGGAATGACACTCGACGATTTGAAGCAATATGTTTGAAAAAAATGTAAGACACCTGTAAGATTTCGCTTTTCTGAAACGTCTATTAGAAATGAACTAATAATGTAATTTGTAAGATGAATAGTAAGTTTATAAAAATTATAGCAATAGTCGCTTATCTTGTCGGCAGTCTTGTTTCGAGTGCCCAAACCCAGATAAAGGGTATCGTGGCCGACGGCGCCGACGGCAAACCGGTGCTCTATTGCAACTGCGTGCTGCTCAAGGCACAGGACTCGTCGTTCGCCTACGGTGCCACCACCGACGACAAGGGCAAGTTCGTTTTCAAGCAGGTTGCCAAGGGCGACTACCTGATGCGCATCTCGTATGTCGGCTACGATCCTTTTTTGCAGCCTGTGCAGGTGGCTGGCTCCGCGTCGCCGCTCGACCTCGGCAAGCTCAGCCTGAAACGCGCTTCGACGGTGCTCGACGCCGTCACCGTCACTGCCAAGAAACCGCTCTATGCCGTTGACGGCGAGAAGAATATGTACAACACCACCGAGGACCCATCCATTCAGAACGGCACTGCCAGCGACGCTCTGCAGAACGCACCCGGCGTTGAGGTCGACGCCGAGGGCAACATTACCCTCCGCGGCGTCAGCAGCGTCGAAATCTGGATCAACGACCGTCCTTCGCATATGAATGAAGAAGCTCTGAAACAGTACATCAAGCAGTTGCCTGCCAACGCCATTGACCACATCGAGGTCATCACCAACCCCTCGGCGCGCTACTCGACCAACGGCGGCGTCATCAACATCGTCACCACCCAGAAAATCAAGCGTAACGAGCTGCTATGCGTCGGCGTCCGCGCCAACACTATGCCGAACCTCTCGCCTTGGGTCAGTTATGTCTACGCCAACGAAAAGTTCGATATGAACATCTATCTCAACGGCAACTTCGGAGTGCACAATATGTATGCTGACAATGCCAGCACCCTCTTGGACGCCAATGGCGACACCAGCCGTTTCCAGAGCGGCACCAGCGAGACGCATTCCAAGAACTACGGCGGCTACAGCGGACTGAACCTCAATTGGAAAATCTCGGACAAGACCCAACTGGCCACCTGGCTGGGCGTCTACCCCTATTGGGGCAACAACTCGACCGAGATGGACCTCGTATACCGCGAATATCAGCCTACGTTGCGCGACTTGGGCTACAACTACCAGCTCGACAACCCCGACGGATTCGGTTGGGGCGGCTATATGGGTGCCTGGCTGGAACACCGCTTCGACACCACGGGTCGGAAATTGTCCTTCAGCCTCAACGGCAACACTTGGAATGAACACGGCATCGGCACCGAGACCTTCACCTATGACGACCCGACCTTAGGCAACTTGATGCGCCGCACCGAGAAGCGCAACACCAGCCCCAGCGGCAGCATGGAAGTCAACTACACGCACCCGCTGAAACACGACATCACGCTCGAAGCGGGTGCGGAACTGGAACTCGGTGGCGGCACACAATACCTCGGTCTCGACACATTGGCCGCCGACGGCTACCACCCCGTGGCCCTGCGTGTGAGCGACGGCGTGGAGCGCGGCACGGGCCTCAACGGCTACGTGACCTTGCAGAAACGCTGGGGCGGATTCACCGCCAAACTCGGTCTGCGCGGCGAACAGCGCTGGAAACGCAGCGAATGGAGCCACCTGAACGGCTTGGGTATGACGGTTGTCGACACGGCATTCTTCGGCTTGGTGCCTTCTGTGCATCTGAGCTACCAGACCAAAACCTTCACCTCCTATAGCTTGAGCTACACCCTGCGCAATGCAACGCCAGGTATGACGCAACTCTCGCCTTTCCGCACATACGAGGACTATAGCTACTCCACCGGCAACCCCAATCTGATGCGCAGCTACACCCACAATCTCGAAGCAGCGTGGAGCAAATACATTATGGGTTTCGGTATGCTGAACCTCAGTGCCTACTTCCGCGCCAACACCGACGAAATTGGCACTATGACCTATGCCGGCTATGCTCCTGAATACTTCGGCAGCCAGATGGTCAACTACACACGACCCGAAAACATCGGCTCCAGCCACACCGAGGGCCTGCAGGCCAATATCACCTACCGTCCCACCGCTTTCTTCAACATCCGACTCAACGCCTCGGTCTTCAACTACGCCTACAACTACGAGGGCTTCAGCGACAACCGCTGGTCGTGGAGCGCTCGTGTCAACCTATGGACCAAGCTGTGGAACAAACTCGAGGTCTTTGCCAACGCACACTACAGCTCGCCCCGTCTGGGTCTCTACAGCCTCAGTGTGGCTAACAAAGGTGTCGACTTCGGCGTTAGCAGCGACTTCTTCGACCGCCGTATGTCGATTTACCTGAATGTCAACGACATCTTTGGTATGGCCCAGTGGGGCGAGAACACCACCGCACCGCAGTATCAGACCACAGGCAAGCAACGTTACGATTCGCGCTTTGTCAGCCTGGGCCTCACCTGGCGTATCGGCAAGATGGAACTCGAAAGCAAAGCCCGCCAAGATGCCACCGACACCCCCGTCGGAGGAATGAATTGAAAGCGGAAAACGGAGAACGGAAAACGGAGAACGGAGAACGGAGAACGGAGAACGGAAAGCGGAGAACGGAGAACGGAGAACGGAAAGCGGAGAACGGAGAACGGAGAACGGAGAACGGAGAACGGAGAACGGAGAACGGAGAACGGAAAGCGGAGAACGGAAAGCGGAGAACGGAAAAAGGAAATATATCAACCCTATTAAGCCTATTAACCCCATTAACCCCATTAACTCCCCTCCAACCATCCAACCCTTCAACCTTTATAAAAAGAACATACTTGCACCAATGACACTAATGACAGCCCCGAGCACCTCGCGGGCTGTCACTTTTTGGTGGAAGAGTAGGGCAGACGGGGCAATGATGAGTACGGGCGTCAGTGCGAAGAGCGTCTGGGCGATGCCTGTAGAGGTGTAGAGCGTTGCGGTGAGCGAGAGACTTACGCCGACGAAAGGCCCGAAAATCATCGACCAAAAGGCGGAAGCGACAGCCTTGCGGTCGCGCAGTGCCCGCCCCAGTTGCTCGATGCCGCCACTCTGCCGAAGGAACAACAGCAGCGCGAAGAATCCAATTAGTCCCACGATGCCGCGCATCATGGTCGAAGCAAACGGAATGGCTATGTCGAACGGCAGGGGAATAATGGCGTCGGGGTGGACGAACATGCCGTCGATGCCGTGCTCCGCAAGCGAAGCATAGTAGTGTTGCATCCCTATTTTGCTCAGCACCAGCCCCGCACCCTGACAGATTCCAGCCATGCAAGCAATGACGATGCCCCGTGGCGAGACTGAAAGCTTCAGGCTGTGGCTGCTCTTTTCCGTGTCGCCCTGTTTCGAGAGGATTGATATGGCAATGCCCGACAAGGTCACCACCATGCCGACCAGCGCCAAGGGTTTTATCTGTTCGCCCATGAAGATGCGGCCGAGGATGGCTGCCGTGGGGGCGGAGAGCGTCATGAAGAGTTGGCCGAAACGAGCACCGATGATGATGTAGCCCTGCATCAGGCAGTAGTCGCCCACCACGTATCCCACCGCCCCCGAGAGAGCCAGCCACATCCACGTGCTGCCGTCGGCATAGCGTGGCCACGGCGCACCCATCGTCAGCCAAAGCGTCAGAGCAAGGAAAACAAGCGACATCGACATCCGCACAGCATTGAAGCAGACCGAACCCATCCGTTTCGAACCCACTTCGGCAAAGAGGGCCGTCGCCGTAAACGACAGCGCGACCAGGAGAGACAGCGATTCACCAATCATTTGTCGAGAGATTTTTGTAGGGCATCGATTTTCTGTTCCAGAACGTCAAGCTTCGCCTTCACATCGTCGTTGTTGTCTGCCGCAAGAGCATCGACAAAGATCGAGTTGATGAGCGACATGCCTATAATACCCCCACCTATGAGCAGCGTGCAGAAATAGACACGCACAATGTGAGTCCAGACGCCAGGCAGGTTGTGCGCGACAGCATTAGGTATCTCATACCACCCCTCGACGGTGAACATTTGGAACATCGCATAGATGCCGTCGAGCGGAGTAGAGAAATGTTCAGGGGCTATGTTTCCGAAAAGAGCACTGTTGAACATCGCTATTACGACGATGACGACAAAATAGCCCAACAGGAAAGCCGCCGACTGGCGCAGAGCCAGTTTGAACCCCTTCCATATCTCTCTGAGGTTAGGGAAGCGTCGCGCCGTGCGGAACAGCTTGAAAACCCTCATGGCACGGAAAGCAATGATGTATCCGTAGCCAGCAATGTCGGGGACGAAGTATGCAGCCATCGCCGGGAGGGTCAGTATCGTAACCGTCCCGTCAAGCACGTTCCACCCGTCGCGCCAATAGGCCTTGAACCCCAGATGGCTGTGTTTGACAATCATTTCCAATACGAAAATCAAAGAGCACACAATATCTATTGCGCTGAAGACACCGTTCTCGATTTCACATTCTTGCAGGAATATTATAGCCACATTCAGCAGCACCACACCCAGCATCATTTTCTCGTTCAGAAAGAATTTTTTCATATCAAAATATTGATTTACCTTTCAGCATTAAAAAAAATTTTCGTTTCCCCCAGCAGCCCCATTAGCCCTTCAACCCTAAAACCCTTTCCCCGTAACGTCAATTTAAGTAAAATATTTTAAACGAATGCAAAATGCAATAAACTACGTTTTTTTGCGTTATGCCTCAGATGGATTACATGAAAATACTATGTCTGTTGTTGCTGCTCGTCGTCCGCACGTTTGCTATGGCTCAGGATGCGCCGCGTGCCGACTGTCCGCAGCCCGTGTCCGAAGGCGACGACTTCTGGGTGTCGTTCATGTGGCAGCCGCAGGAGTACAGATTCGGGATATTCCCTAAAAGCAAAATCATGACCATTGTCGCCGCAGGCGAAAACGATGCCGATGTGACCGTCGAGAACCCCAACACGAACTGGAGCAGCACCCAGCACCTCGTCGCAGGCAGCTCCGTGACCTTCACCGTGCCCACCGACATGGCCATAAGCACCGCCTCATGCACCCCGCGCAATGCCGGATTCCATGTCAGCAGCACCGCCCCCATATCGCTCTTTTCGTCCAACTATCAGGAAGCTTCGCATGACATAGCGACAATTCTCCCAACCTCGACCCTTCGCGGACGCTACATCGTCCAGGACTATCCCGGCTTCAAGGGGGCCATGATTATGATGTTGGCCACCGAAGACAGCACCGTACTGACGATGCAGCCGCCCTGTCCCTCGTCAGGTGGCAGCTATGCCGTCGGCCAAACCCTCAGCGTCACCCTCCAGGCCGGACAGACGTACCAGATGTGGGCCTCCGGCTCCAACTCCTTCAGCGGAATGGAGATAGTCTCCAACGGCAAGCCCTTCGCCCTGTTCCAGGGAAGCACCGAAGCCCAGGTGCCACAAGGCTATGCATACGCCGACCACATCTACGACCAGGCCATGCCCGTCGAGACATGGGGCTTGGACTATGTCCTCGTCCCCACCGCCGTGCGCACCGGTGGTGACCGCGTTAGGGTCACCGCCGCAGGCAACGGATGCGTGCTCACCTTGGACGGTACCGTCATTGCAACCCTCCAGAAAGGGCAGACCCACGAATTTCACCTTCCCTCCGGTCCAGCCAAGCGGCTGCTCTGCTCGCAACCCGCATCCGTAGGACTCTATGTCTCCGGACGCAACTATGGCGGCACCCCTGGCGACCCCGCCATGGTGATGCTCCCACCCGTCGAGCAAGGCGTATGCCACTCCTCCTTCTACGCAATCAACACCGTCCTCACACACCATCACTATGCCAACATAGTCACCCGCACCGAAAACGTTGCCGGCATGATGCTCGATTCCGTCGACATATCGTCGCAGTTCACCCCGATGGATACCCTCTACAGCTACGCCAAAGTCCCCCTCGCTCAAGGAGTCCATTCCATCGATAACACACAAGGAGCCTTCATCGCCCACTTCTATGGCCTCGGTGCCGACGAGAGCTATGCATACGTCGCCGGAATGAGTGCACGCAAGCTGACTCGCCAACTCCTCGTCGGCGGTCAGGACAGCACGCACCACCACCACGCCATCCAAGTCTGTGAGGGCGACTCACTGAACTTCGAGATCCAGCCCTCCTTCAACGACGGAATAGTCCAATGGTACCTTGCCGACAGCCTCCTCCAAGCCGACTCCACCAGCACATTCTCCTGCCGCTTCGACACCGCAATGCAGACCACACTCCTCGCCATCGCTGGCTACGATACCATCTATGCCACCGTCACCATCCACCCCACATACCATTACCACGACACTCTCGCCCTCTGCCAGCACACCCCGCTCACCTACTGCGACAGCATTCTGCCCACGGCCCAGCCCGGAACCGAAGTCTTCGATATCATGCTTTCGAGCCAGAACGGATGCGACAGTCTCCGCACACTCCACCTCACCGTTCGCCCCCTGAGCCGACCAGCTCATACCCTCGACACCGTCATCGATCCCGGAACCTCCGCAACCCTCCTCGCTTGGGGAACCGACCACTGCACATGGACCACACTGTCCGACTCCGTAATCACCACACAGTTCACATGCACTGTGACCCCCATGGCCACCACTACCTACCGCCTCATCGCCATCGACAGTCTCACTACGCCCGTCTCCTGTCCCGTCGTCGACAGCATCACCGTCTTCGTCGGCAGCCACCACGACACCGCAATATGCAGCAACCAGCTCCCCTTCCTCTGGGACGGCATCACATTCCCCGCTGCAATGACCAAGCGCGTCACCATAGGAACAGACAGTACCGAACTGCGCCGCCTGATAGTCCACCCCGTCTACGACCTCCACGACACCCTCGCCCTCTGCCAGCACACCCCGCTAACCTATTGCGACAGCACCATCCCCACCGAGGTGGGTGACGGCGTTCAGAGGTCCTATAGCTTCCACCTCGCCACCCACAATGGATGCGACAGCCTCCGCACACTCCACCTCGTCGTCAACCCCGTATACCGTCACTACGACACCCTCGCCCTCTGCCAGCACACACCGCTCGTCTATCACGACAGCACCATATCCACCCAGCTCGCCAGCCTCATCCCAATCGCCACCGACCTCCACTTCACCACCCAGGAAGGCTGCGACAGCACCTACACCCTCAACCTCACCGTCAATCCCGTCTACGACCTCCATGACACCCTCGCCCTCTGCCAGCACACCCCGCTTACCTACTGCGATAGCACCATTCCCACCAATGTAGGTGACGGCATTCCGAGGTCTTACATCTTCCACCTCGCCACCCGCTCCGGCTGCGATAGCCTCCGTACACTCCACCTCTCTGTCAACCCCGTCTACGACCTCCACGACACCATCGCTCTCTGCCAGCACACCCCGTTCACCTACTGCGACAGCACCATGCCAACCCAGCACGCCGACAGCATTTACCGACCCTACAGCTTCCACCTCGCCACCCACAATGGATGCGACAGCCTCCGCACACTCCACCTCGCCGTCAATCCCGTATACCACCACAACGACACCATAGCTCTCTGCCAGCACACACCGCTTGTCTATCACGACAGCACCATATCCACCCAGCTTGCCAGCATCCTGTCGCACACCACCGACATCCACTTCACCACCCAGGAGGGCTGTGACAGCACATACACCCTCAACCTCACCGTCAACCCCGTCTACGACCTCCATGACAGCCTTGCCCTCTGCCAGCACACTTTGCTAACCTACTGCGACAGCACCATACCCACCAATGTAGGTGACGGCATTCAGAAGCCCTACAGTTTTCACCTCAACACCCGCAACGGATGCGACAGCCTCCGCACACTCCACCTCTCTGTCAACCCCGTCTACGACCTCCACGATACCATCGCTCTCTGCCAGTACACCCCGTTCACCTACTGCGACAGCACCATACCCACAAACGTCGCCGACCCCGTCCTCCGTCCATACAGCTTCCACCTCGCCACCCACACAGGTTGCGACAGCCTCCGCACACTCCACCTCGCCGTCAATCCCGTATACCACCACAGCGACACCATCCAACTCTGTCAGGGAAGCCAACTCCACTACTGTGACACTATCCTCAACCCCTGGCGCACAGGCCAGCACCAACACCATTTTCCCTTCCTCACCACCGCCCTTTGCGACAGCACCTACACACTCACCCTCAACGTCCTTCCCACCAGGCTGACACTCCTTGCCGACAGCTTCTGCACAGGCACCGTCTACTATTTCCACGACCGCCCGCTCACCTACGGAGGCAGCTACGACGACACCCTCACCGCCAGCAACGGATGCGACAGCGTCGTCAGCCTCGCACTCACCCAACTCTCCAAACCCATGGTGAAAATCGTTGCCGAGCACGACTGCACCACGCGCCAATACCGCCTCCACGCCGAAACCAATGTCGACTACATACACTGGTCCGCCGAGCCCGCCTGGAACAGTGCATGGAGCTCACCGCACGCAAGCAGCATCCTCATTAGCCCCTCACACGACCAGCAGCTCACACTCCTTGCCGATTATTTCGAAACCCCAACATGCCCCAACACCGCCCAGGTCGTTCTGCATCCAATCCTCCAGCCCGTCGCCCTTATCGACGCTCGACCCCAAATGCTCACCTATGACAGCCCCACCCTCGTCGCCACCTCACGTTCCACCGACGCAACCTACCTCCAGTGGTACATCGACGGCATCGATGCCGGAACTGCCACCAGCATAACCCATCCCGCCGACCTCGACCACGACTCCGTTGCCCTCCTCCTCGTCGCCTCCAACGACCTCTGCACCGATACAGCATCCGCCACAATACCCATACGCACCCACCACCTCTTCGCACCCAACGTATTCACCCCCGACGAGGCCACCAACCGCCGCTTCCTCATCGCCCACCACGGCATCATACAATACGAGCTCACCATATACACGCGCCAGGGGCTCCTCGTCTTCCATACCCTCGACCCCGACCAAGGCTGGGACGGAACCCACAACGGCACCCCCTGTCCACAGGCCACCTACGTCTGGGTGCTCAACTACCGCACCAACGTAAGTCCACAGTACCAGCAGACCGCCAAAGGCACCGTCACACTCCTCCGCTGACCGCCACACACCTTGCTTTTCTTCATCTCATTATATATTATATCTATAATATATTTATTTTTTTTCGTATTTTTGCAGTTTCTTTCATACACTCGATTTTATACCATCTATCATATTTTCAATATGAAATACAACGAATACAAACAGCTCGACCTCACACAAATCGGCGTCGACATCAGACGCCTCTGGGAACAAAACAATACCTTCGAAAACGGCCAAAAACTTTCTCAAGGCCACCCCGCTTTCGTCTTCTATGATGGACCTCCTTCTGCAAACGGTAAACCTGGCATTCACCACGTCATGGCTCGCACCATCAAAGACGTCTTCTGCCGCTACAAGGCCCAAAAGGGCTTCCACGTCGAACGCAAAGCAGGATGGGACACCCACGGCCTCCCCGTCGAACTCGGCGTCGAAAAATCCCTCGGCATCACTAAAGAAGACATCGGCAACAAAATATCCGTTGACGACTACAACAAGGCCTGCCGCAACGAAGTGCTCAAATACAAAGACCTATGGGACGAGCTCACAAAACAAATGGGCTACTGGGTCGACCTCAAAAACCCATACATCACCTTCGAAAACCAATACATCGAAACCCTTTGGTTTCTCCTCAAACAGCTCTACGACAAAGGTCTCCTCTATAAAGGCTACACCATCCAACCCTTCAGCCCAGCAGCAGGCACTGGCCTCTCAAGCCACGAACTCAACCTGCCAGGCTGCTACCGTGATGTCAAGGACACCACCTGCATCGCCATGTTCAAGCTCAAAATCGATGCCAGCGCAGAGTCGAAAGCCCATTTCCCCTTCCCACCATCGCCCTTAGACACCTACGCCATCGCATGGACAACCACGCCCTGGACGCTCCCAAGTAACACAGCCCTCTGCGTCGGACCCAATATCGACTACGTGCTCCTCCAAACCACACACCCCTACACGTCGCAGCCCTGCCGCATCGTTATGGCAAAGGCCCTCGTCGACAGTGTCTTCCCGACCAAACCCGGCGAAGAACCCGCATACAGTATCCTCGGCCAGTGCAAAGGTACCGACCTCGAAGGCATCTGCTACGAACAACTCATCCCATGGGTCAAGCCTACCGTGGTCGACTCCGCCAACCAAACTCATCGCCCGGCAACACCATCCGAAGCCTTCCGCATCATCCTCGGCGACTATGTCACCACCGAAGACGGTACGGGCATTGTACATATCGCCCCGACTTTCGGTGCCGACGACGCGCGCGTCGCAAAAAAAGCCGGCATCGCTGACCTGCTCCTTTACGACAAGGAAGGAAAGCAGATGCCCATGGTCGACCGACAGGGACGCTTCGCACCAATCGAAAACCTTGACCAGCAATGGGTCAAAGACAATGTCAACGTCGACCTCTACGCACCCTACGCAGGCAAATTCGTAAAGAATGCCTTCGACCCCACAAAAACCGACAAGGACATGAGCCTCGACGTCGAACTCGTCATCATGCTCAAAACTGAAGGCAAACTCCTCAAAAGTGAAAAACACACCCACAGCTACCCACACTGCTGGCGCACCGACAAACCAGTGCTCTACTACCCCCTCGACAGCTGGTTCATCCGCACTACCGCGCTCAAGGACAGAATGATCGAACTCAACAAGACCATCAACTGGAAGCCCGAGGCCACCGGTACAGGACGTTTCGGCAACTGGCTCGAGAACATCGTCGACTGGAACCTCAGCCGCAGCCGCTACTGGGGTACGCCGCTTCCCATCTGGCGCACCGACGACGGACGCGAGGAAATCTGCATCGGCAGCATCAGTCAGCTTCGCAGCGAAATTGACAAGGCAGTCGCTGCGGGCCTCATGAAGAACAACCCCTACGCAAGCGACGATATCAACGCGTTCGACCTCCACAGACCCTATATCGACAGTGTCGTTCTCCTCTCACCATCAGGCAAACCCATGCACCGCGAACCCGACCTCATCGACGTGTGGTTCGACAGCGGCGCTATGCCTTACGCGCAAATCCACTACATGGGTGAGCCTCTTCGCAAGGACCAGTTCCCTGCCGACTTCATCGCAGAGGGCGTCGACCAGACACGCGGCTGGTTCTACACCCTTCACGCCATCGCCACCATGTGCTTCGACAGCGTCGCCTTCAAGAACGTCATCTCCAACGGCCTCGTGCTCGACAAGAATGGCAACAAGATGTCGAAACGCCTCGGCAACGGCGTCGACCCCTTTGAAACTCTCAAAAAGTACGGTCCCGACGCTACCCGCTGGTACATGATCACCAATAGCCAGCCCTGGGACAACCTGAAGTTCGATGCCGAAGGCGTCGACGAGGTGCGCAGAAAGCTCTTCGGAACGCTCTTCAACACCTACAGCTTCTTCGCCCTCTACGCCAACATCGACGGCTTCCAGTACAAGGAGCCCGACCTCCCGAAGGAGAAACGCCCCGAGATAGACCGCTGGATCCTCAGCGAACTCAACACGCTCGTCAAAACCGTCGACGAGGCTTTCGGCGACTATGAGCCTACGCGCGCCGGTCGTGCCATCGCCGAGTTTGTCGACGCCTATCTCAGCAACTGGTATGTGCGCCTCTGCCGCCGCCGCTTCTGGAAAGGCGACTACTCCGACGATAAGATTTCGGCCTACCAGACGCTCTATACCTGTCTCGAAACCCTCGCTCGCCTCATGGCGCCCATCGCTCCTTTCTTTAGCGAAAGGCTCTTCGGCGACCTCAATGCCGTTACTAACCGTCTCGATGTCCAATCTGTCCACCATGCAGCCTTCCCCGAAGTCCACGACGAACTCATCGACAAATCCCTCGAGGAACGTATGCAGCTGGCTCAGAAAATCTGCTCCATGGGCCTCTCGCTCCGCAAGAAGAGCAACCTCCGTGTACGTCAGCCTCTTGCCAAGATCGTACTGCCTGTACATGACGACAACTTCCGTCAGCAGATTGAACGTGTAAAGCACCTTATCTGCAATGAGTTGAATATTAAGGATGTCGAGTTCCTCGCTGCCGACAACTCGCTGCTCGTCAAGAGTATTAAGCCGAACTTCAAAACGCTCGGCCCCCGCTACGGCAAGATTATGAAGTCGATAGCCGCTGCTGTCACCTCGTTCTCGCAAGAGCAGATCAACGAACTCGAATCGGCAGGACGTTACGTAATCTCTATTGCCGACCAGCCTGTCGAACTGCTTCTCTCGGATGTCGAAATCGCTACTCAGGATATTCCCGGGTGGGTTGTCGCCAACGAAGGCAGCCTGACGGTTGCTCTCGATATCACGCTGACGCAGAGCCTTGTGTCCGAGGGTATCGCACGTGAGCTGGTGAATCGTATCCAGAACATCCGTAAGGAAGGTTTCGATGTCACCGACCGTATCGCCGTCTCGTTGGAAAGCGGCGAATGGGACGCTGCCGTCAAAGAGTACGAAAGCTATATCTGCAGCGAGACACTTGCCGTGGAGCTGACGATAGTTCCTTCTATTCAGGACGATGCAGCCCAAACGGTCGAGATTGTCGACGGAAAGCCAGCTAAAATAATTGTAAAAAAAGCATAACATTCTGACTATGAGAAGGACGGTGCTTATGGTCATGCTGCTTTTGTCGCTCTCCGTAGCGGCTCAGCAGCCGGAACGCCTGCAGGGACATGCCTCCCTACAGGACGAGCCGCTTAACCCGCTCTCGTTCGGGTTGCGCGAAGCCACTGATGCACAACAGCGTTACGAAATACTCTACACGTGCCATTATGAGGCTTTCCGTCAGCACCGCCCCGTCTCGTATGCCGGTATCGATACTATCTACCTCGAAATCCCCTTCGCGGCGCAACCTATGCCGTTGACTTACAACACCGATTTCGCCGGCGTCGTCATCTTTGTCCGTAACGATTCGGACAAGGATGTCACTTTGTTCTCCCTTGACGGGGAGCAGCCGGTCAAGGAAATCGCTCTCGACAGCAGACTCCTCGACAGCGGCGATTTCAGATCGGTACCGGAATTTCAGGCTGGTGAATATCTTCTCATAGCTTCCGACCGGACCGTCTGGACGGAACGCATCGGGTTCGGATACCCCGTGTATAGGTCCGACTTGCTGTATATCAGCGATGGACGTGCACTCAACAAGCCGGTGGCTACCTACACAACGCCATCTACGAAAGCACATTTTGTTTATGTCCCCGTGAATACGGAACCGAAAATTGTGCAGAACATCACTATCCATCGCGGACGGTACGAGAAACACAAAACCTACTGTTTCAAGTTCAATAACCAGAACAACATCACGCTCCGCAACGTGCACATCTCCACTCCGAAAACAAAATTCAATGCTGATGGCGCCATCACGCTCTCCAACTGTGCCAATTGTACGATACAGGATGTGACCATCGATTCGACTTACTCATACCCCGGTGCTTATGGATACGGTGTTTCTATGAACAACACCTGGAACACTACTTTTGTCAGGCTGAAAGCTGACGGGGCATGGGGCGTCTTCGGGACGAACAACGTGAGCAAAGTGACTCTGCGCGAGTGTGATGTCAACCGCTTTGACATCCATTGCTACGGTCGCGATGCCTATCTTGTGAATTGCACTTTCCGCAACAAGCAGACGCAGTTCTCCTCCATGTACGGCGAAGTGGTCTTCGACAGCTGCCACTTCATCGACTGCATACCGGTGCGTATCCGTTCGTCATATAATGCTTATACTCCGTTCGATATCAAGATACGTCATTGCACTTTCGATGCCACTTTGCGTCATCATGCACTGGTCAACGTCATGCTGCTTTCGACCGAAGCTAATCCGCGCCAGGAACTCGCACCTCGTTGCTGGCCCAATGTGTATGTGGAGGATCTGACCGTCAACCTGCCGTTCCTCACGCGCAAACTCGAAATAATCGAACCTACGGGGACGTTGTCTGAATGCAAAAAGCCCGTTGATTATATGCAACATATAGAAATCAACGGGCTTAGAACCTTACGTCGGGGCAAACCTGAATACTGTGACCTTTATTTTTCGAAACGTCGCTTTTCTACAAAAGAACTCTTCAGAATCGACTACAAGTATGTGGATTTGGGCGGCGGAAGGATGATTAATCTGATCAACGATTAGTTGTTGTGCTTGCGGATATTATGCAGTTCGACTTCGTATATCAGGGTTGAATAGGGGGGGATGTTGTCTCCGCCGTTGGCTCCGAATGCCATCTCGCTGGGGAAATAGAACTTGTAGATGCTGCCCTCGTTCATCAGGCACAGTCCGTTGACAAGGCCGGGCATCATCGGTTCACCGACGATGTGGGTGATAGGCTCGCGGTTGCCGTAGGTCTGGTCGATGATTTGGCCGTTTGTCAGACTGCCTTTATAGTCAAAGGTGACGACTTGTCCGATTTGGGATTTGGGGCCGTTGCCCTCTTTGATGACCTCGTAGTAGAATCCAAGGTCGCTCTTGACGATGTTCGGATTGTTCGCTGTCAGCTCTTTGAAGTATGCTGCTTCGCGTTCGCGAACTTCTTTCAGCTCGCTCTCCTGTTTCTCCATCGTTGAACGGGCTATGATTTGGTCGAGGTTTTTGAGCACGTCGAAAGTCTCTTTCTCGGTCAGGGCCTGCTGGCGACTGTCGAGGGTGGCGCAGATGGCTTCGAAGAGGAGTTCGCGGTTGGGCTCTACGCCACTTGCTGCTATGGTTTGTGCAATGGAGAAGCCCATTGCCCAGCTGACGGTGTCGGTAGCGGTTTTCAGTTCGGGTGTTCCGTTGGTTTTCACTATGATGCAATCCTTGTTATGGCATGAAGTTGCCAAACTGAGAATTGCAAAGCAGATTGTGTAGAGTGCTGTTTTTTTCATGGGGGGAATAGGGTTTTAGGGTTATAGGGTTAAAGGGTTAAAGGGTTAAAGGGTTAAAGGGAGGAGTTAATAACCTAAAATTTTAAGCATTGATTTGTGGCTTTGTTCTTTTGCGAATAGTTTGGTGGTGTAGTCGCCGTTCTCGTCTTTGTCGATGATGATGTGTTTCGGTGCCGGGATAAGGCAGTGCTGTATTCCGCCGTAACCACCAAGGCTTTCCTGGTAGGCGCCAGTATGGAAGAATCCGATGTAGAGGGGTTCGTCCTTTTGTAGTTTCGGTAGGAAGATGGCGTTGGCGTGGCTGTCGGCATTGTAGTAGTCCTCGCTGTCGCATGTCAGTCCGCCGAGGAACACTCGTTGGTATTCGCAGTCCCAGTGGTTGATGGGCAGCATGATGAAGCGCTGGTTGATGCCCCAGGTGTCGGGGAGGGTGGTGATGAACGATGAGTCTATCATGTACCACAACTCGCGGTCGTTTTGCTGCTTCTGGTCGAGGATGCTGTAGAGGGTTGCGCCGCTTTCGCCTACGGTAAACGAACCGAATTCGGTGAAGATGTTGGGCTCGTCGACACCACGGTTGGTGCAGATGTTTTTGATCTGAGCCAGTATCTCTTCGGCCATGTATTCATAGTCGTAGTTGGCAGCCAGCGAGTTCTTGATGGGGAAGCCACCTCCGATGTTGAGCGAGTCGAGTTCGGGGCAGACGTGCTTCAGGTCGCAGTATACATTGACGCACTTAGCCAGCTCGTTCCAATAGTACGCCGTGTCGCGGATGCCGGTATTGATGAAGAAATGGAGCATTTTGAAGGTGTACTTCGGGTTGTTCTTTATGGCTTCTTCGTAGAACGATACGATGTCGTGGTAGCGGATGCCAAGACGGGAGGTGTAGAAATCGAATTTCGGTTCCTCTTCAGATGCGATACGGATGCCAATCTTCATCGGCACTTCGGGATCCTGTAGTGCCTCGTCGAGCATGGCCATTTCGTGCTTGTTGTCGATAATGGGTACGATGTTGTGGAATCCGTCCTTATACAGCTCGGCGATGTTGTCGATATATTGTTGGCGTTTGAAACCGTTGCTTACGATGAAGATGTTCTTGTCGATGAGGCCCTGGTTGTAGAGCTCGAGAATGAGGTTGATGTCGAATGCGCTGGATGTCTCGAGGTTGATGTCGTTCTTCAGGGCTTCCTCCATCACAAAGCTGAAATGGCTGCTCTTGGTGCAGTAGCAGTAATTGTATGTGCCTTTGTAGTCTGTCTTTGCGATAGCTACATTGAACAGACGTTTGGCGCGCTGTATCTGTGAACTTATTTTTGGCAGATATGTTATCTTTAATGGGGTCCCATACTGCTTGATTATTTCCATCAGGGGTATGTCGTGGAAGTAGAGTTCACCGTCTTCGGTGCGGAATTCGTCTTGCGGGAATTCGAATGTCTGGTCAATCAGATCGTAATATTTGTTTCGCATACTTGTTGTTTTGTTAATGTTGGTTATGTTTGTTCTGTAGCTATCCGTCGCACTTGGATTGCGTCGAAATGATTTGCAAAAGTACAATAAATTATGTGATTTGGATGCAAAATTAATGGTTTGCTTGGTGCAAATTCTCAGGTCTCTCTTTGTGGTAAAAATAAAATTTATTAACAATTAGATGTTTGTATACAAAGTTTATCGACTACGACGTTGCATGAATTAATAAAAATAATTCTGCCGGATTGCTTTTCTGGAGGCAATCCGGCAGATTTGGTTTGTCTGAATAGGTTCGATTTGTTATTTTTTGATGAATTTGACTGCTGTTTTTATACCTTCGTTATCGACTATTTGGACAATGTAGATTCCGACCGGAAGGCTGTTGACATCGATGGATGTCTTGCCAGTTGAAGCAGCTTGCGTGGTGATGTGGCGTCCGTTGATGTCGGTAATCGTTATTTTGGCGGCAGGGCCTTCGATGTTGATGATGTCGTAGACCGGATTGGGATATACCTTGTAGTTGTTGTTGCCGTTGGCCGTGTTGATGCCGATTGTGCCGTCAACGACAATGGTGTAGGAAGCTGTGGAGCTGCACGAACCGTTGTATCCGGTGACAGAATAGGTTGTTGTCTCGGTGGGGTAGACGTCGATGATAGGATTGCTCTCGCCGCTATTCCAGAGATAGTTGTTTGCTCCGGTAGCCGTCAGTCGGATGCTCTCACCGGCGCGGATAGTGTCGGCATTTGCGCTGATGCTGACTTCCGGTCGCTCGTTGATGAATAGGGTGAGGTATTTGACGGTTGTTCCGACAGTGTCAGACCTTTGGTATATGCCGGCCGACATATCTTCTGTGTTGATTATGCTGTCCATATAGGAATAGGTGTCACCCTGACAGAGGCTGTCGATGATGTAGATGTCCAAATATCCGGTCTGCGGGAGTTTAATGTCGTCGATCCATGCACAGTCGCTTCCTCTGTTGACGCTGCCGTCTTTCTCGTAGCTGAATTTGAATGTGTGTGTTCCTTCAGGCACGAAGTGTGCTGAGCGGCTCCACGAATTGGAGGTGCCACTGATGCTCTCGACTCTCTGGCCGTCGATGTAGAATCTGAAGAAGTCATAATCCTCTTCGGACGACACATTCTTGAAGAACGTGATGCTGTCGTCTTTGACTGAGGTCAGTGTGATGGTCATTTCCGACTTGCCATAGCTGCCTTCGCCGCTGGCCCACGCCCTCGAGCGGACACAATAAGTTCCGTTGTATGCATTCTGGTTCGTTATCTCCCAAGGATAGTTGTTTTGTGTAATGATGTTGTCGATGGTTCCGTCTTCGAATGTGATAAGGCTCCTGTCGACGCCAAACTGCACATAGAGGGTGTCGTTGTAGGTGTAATAGCCTTTGTCTATAATGACGAGGAAGGGCACTTTGCGGTCGGTGGGTAACGCGGTGCTTGCGCTCAGCTCGTAGTCGATGTTGAATAATTCATCGATGTCGATGTCGCTCACATTGCTGGTGGGCTGTAGGATTGAGAGGCTGGGGTCGAGGGAGATGAGGGTTATCTCGGCACTGTCGAGAGCAATATGGCCCTTGTTCTTGTATGATACATGAAGGTCGGCAGTGCAGCTTTCGACATTGTCCAGCGAATAGTTGTCCACTTTCAGGTTGTCAGAATTGACTGTAAACCTGAACGATGTGGTCGACTGGTCGTTGATGGTGTTACCCCAACGGACGATGACTTTAATGGTGGTTTCTGTCTGGTCCTTCACGTTGGGCCATACGTAGCCGCTGATTATGTTGTTGATTTGCAGCTCGTCCTCCGGAATCATGCTTTGATTGAGGGCTATCTGTCCCGTTGTATCGAAGAGTATGCTTCCGTCAAGACACTGCAGCTCGACGGTGATGTTGTTTGCGGTATTGATTCCGATATTCTTGATTCCCATGCTGAAATCGATGCGTGAATTGGACTGGATTGTGTTGTTTGTCGTCAAATCCATGACAGAGACATACGGGCCGGAAGCATGAACATTGATTGTCTGGAAGAATGGCTGATAGCCTTGTGCAGTTGCAGACAATTCGTAGTTGCCGACCGAGGAGAGCTGGTTGAAGGTCAACTGTGCATTTCCTGTTGCGTCGGCAAAACTGGCTGCTATCAGATTGTTGTTCTCGTCTTTAAGTGCAATGTAGGCATAGGGAACTGCTGTTACGTTTATGCTCGTCGTCCCGATTAGTGCAGATGTGGGAGCCTGTACCGTCATCGTGAGGGCCTCGCCTTTGTAGTATGGCATGAGCGAGGGGTCGCCCATCAGGTGGTATATCTGCCAGTAGTATTCTTTCCTACCGTTGCTGGAGGAGCTTGCCTGAACGGCCATATTGCCTGCCTGTATCATAGCACCCATAGTGAGATACCAGTCGCTGACGGATTCATTGTGGGAGTGGTAGAGCCTGTCGTACATACCGAGGTGGCTGGCGTCGTAGTTGGCATCCATCGTGTTGTTGATATTGCTGCGGATACCTACCGTCCAGTAGAAGTCCTCGATCCAGTAGGTCGAGTTGCTGCCGCCGATATATCCTACGGCGCCGGCGTTGTTGCCTTTGCGCAGCAGTGATTCGCCAAAACAGGCGTCGATTTGGAAACTGTTGGTGAGACAGCAGTTGCCAATCACCACCATTGGCTTGTTGTTGTTGGTCATCTGAGCCACGTTGTTGTTGGTGAAGCTTGGGTTGTCCCACGAAGTCGTGGAGCCGTGGGCGGTGTAGTTGACAAAGCCGCAGCCGCTGTTGTAGAGTGTGCGCAGAGCTGCTGCGGTGCTGCTGGCTTGCGAACTGCCCGTGACGGTGACACCGTTGGGAGCAAAACTGGTATTGTTTTTATAATATACAATATTATTAAAGCCGTTGGCGGCAGTGATGTAGGTTTTGGCCACATAATCCATGGCGGGGTCGCCATAGTGGTAGGCGTTGTCGCTGGAATATCCTCCGTCGACACCGGCAATAAGAGCTGCGGTGCTGAGGTAGGAGGGATCGGGGAAGGTGTACTGCTCATACATCAGGGTCTTGGAAATCTGTGGCGTCAGTTGCGACAGGTTTTGTGCCGAGAAGCGGCCGTAGTAGCAGTCGGGCAGATAGTCGTTGCCTGTCCAGCAGCAATAGTTCAGGTCGCTGTACTGATTGTCTCCGTCAGCCGTAAGATAGAATGCCGGAACCTGTTCGACGTCGCCGACGAAGAGTACGTAGGTCGGTGCTGGGCTTGTGGCTGTGGCGTTGTCGTAAAGTCCTTGCAGATAGCTTTGTATGCTCGTCGTGGTGCTGCCCACGTTAGCATCGTCGGTATATACAAGGTCGACCAGGAAACCCTTGCGCGTCTTCCAGGCGGCAAATTCGTCGAGGGCTCCACGGAACGAGCTGTGTGCCACAATGGTATAGCGCAAAGGCGCGTTTGTATGGTTGTCCTTGCTGCCCAAAGAGTTGATTACGTTGCTGCTGCTGTTGAATGCAGGACTTGCGTAGAGTTGCTGCATCCGCTTGGTGGCTGCGATGTCGGCATTGCGTTGCTGAATGGTTATGGAAAGGCTCTTGACGACAATCAGTTGGTTCGTTGCAGGATTCCATCTGATAGGACTGTACGAAACCGAAGCCAGATTGCGGTTTCGGGCTACGCCCAACGAATTTAGCTCGATCAATGGCGCGCCGCAAAATTCGTTGCGACCATAAGCGGCCTTGTCCATAACAAGAGTCACAGGCGAAATGTCGCTTTTGCTCCGCGACGGTTGCGCAGGGACTATGGCTTCGTCGATGCCGAGAATGGCCGCGTCGATGGTGTCGCATTCGATGCTTTCGATGTTGAAATACAACCCATCACCAAGAGGCACTTCAATGATTTTGACTAGTGACGGTAGTGCCGGCAGCCCTGCAGCGGTCTGGGAATAAAAGCCCGGCAGGGTCAGAGCGCAGAATTCGTGCTTCAGGATACTTGTTTGGGTAACTGTCGGTTGCGGCGTGCTGAATTGCAGGCGGATCTTGCTATAATCGCTTTGCTTGACAATGCAGTTTTGTGCCACGGAAAATGCCGAAAAGCAAATCAAAGCTACTAAGATGATATATTTCTTCATTTTATTGATTTTTTTTTATTTCGTTAATCGTTTGTTAAGAATTCTTTCCATATCGGCTCGTCGGGAGGTGCTGCGACAATGGTAACCGGCTCCTTCTTGATTGGGTGGATGAATGTTATGCTTCTGGCGTGCAGCGATATGCCTCCGTCGGGGTTGGAGCGTGCGGCTCCGTATTTGAGGTCGCCCTTGATGTGGCACCCTATGTTTGCCAGCTGTGCACGGATCTGGTGGTGGCGTCCGGTGTGGAGGTCGATTTCCAGCAGGTAGTAGCCTCCGTTGGAGATGCCGACAAGCCTATAGTCAAGTATCGCGAGTTTGGCTCCTTCGGTACCGGCTTTCACGACGAAACTCTTGTTCTGTTTCTCGTTGCGCAGCAGCCAGTCCTCGAGGTGCCCTTCGTGGTGCAGCGGGGCTTCTTTGCAGAGTGCCCAGTAGGTCTTCTGCATTTCGCGGTCTTTTACGCTGTCGTTCATGCGGCTCAGCGCTTTCGATGTCTTGGCGAAGAGCACCACGCCGCTCACCGGCCTGTCCAGACGGTGGATTACGCCGCAGAAGACGTTGCCGGGTTTTCTGTCGCGCTCCTTGATGTAGGCCTTGATCAGCTCCGGAAGCGGAGCGTCGCCGGTCTTGTCGCCCTGTACAATCTGTCCGCACTGCTTGTTCAGTGCCAGCAGGTGGTTGTCTTCATATAATATTTGTTCAGTGAGCGACATTTGGGATCGGGTATTGAAAAATGTTTAGTTTTCTTTGACTGTATCAATATTGGCTATTGGCGTTATGCCGTTTCTGACCACATCTTCGAGAGCGACATCAATTTCGGTGCCGAGGGGTAGGTAGAGGTCCACACGCGAGCCGAACTTGATGAAGCCCAGCTCCTGGTTCTGCTTGACGCGTTCGCCTTCGTGAGCGTAGCAGACTATGCGCCGCGCCATCACACCGGCCACCTGGCGGATGAGGATGCGCTGGCCGTTGTCGAGGAGCATGCCGATGCTGGTGCGTTCGTTCATCAGCGACGACTTGGGATATGATGCCACGAAATAGTTGCCTTTGTGGTATTTGACATATTCGACGAGGCCGTCGATGGGGTAGCGGTTGACGTGGACATCGGTGCCATACATAAAGACGCTGACCATCAGGCATTCGCTGTTGAGATATTCTTTTTCGAAAGTCTGCTCGACGGTGCAGATGGTTCCGTCGGCGGGTGAAATCAGTCGCGTGGCATCCTCGGTAAAGACGCGTCGCGGAATGCGGAAGAATGATGCCAGTGCAAGCCAGAAACCGAACATCAGCACTATCAGCAGCCAGTTGAAGAAATTCAGGTGTTCGGTCAGTATGATCATCAGCACCGTGATGGCCACGAAGATGGCCAGTGTGCTGAACAGCAATCTATATCCTTCTTTGTGTATGTACATGGTTTACATATTTAAAATTCCTATTATAAGCATAACGAAAGGCACGGTCATCAGTATGCTGTCGAAGCGGTCGAGCACACCGCCGTGGCCAGGCATGATCTTGCCGCTGTCCTTGACGCCGCAATAGCGCTTGAACATCGACTCGACCAGGTCGCCAAGTGTGCCGGCAACGCTACAGATAAGGCCTATGACGGCCCAACCAGCGACGTGAGTGTCGGCATCAAAATGTGGACCTGCAAGTATTGCTGCTGCAATGCAGAACAAGGCGCCGCCAATGGTGCCTTCCCATGTCTTGTTGGGCGAGTGGCGCTCCCACATCTTGTGCTTGCCCAGCAGCATACCGGTCATATATGCAAAGCTGTCGTTGACCCATATCAGTATGAAAATCATCATCGTCAGTCCTGCGCTGAGTTGTTGGACGGTATTAAGCAGTGCCAGCGGTGTCATAATCCATATTGAGGGTAGCAGGGTGTGGCCCACCGTTGTGAAGGGCTCTTTATCGTCGCGCCACAACTGGATGATGAAAGTGGTAAGATACAGAACGGGGATAAGTAGAGCGAGTGCGATAGCCGCTGCATAGATGGCGGAAACGATATGATGGGAGTCCAAAGCCCAAAGCCCGCTTGTCATCAACGTAACAATATGCCCACAGTAGGTGGCGATGCCGGCAACGTAGGCCATCGGCTTGTTGCTCTTCACGCCTTTCAGTTCCAGATTGTGGACGTATTCGTGGATGCCAATCAAGCCGATTATGAAGAACACGGCGGCAAAGATCAGCGACCCTAACAACGCATTGTTCGTCAACCTGCCGGCGTAGATTGTGCCGACCACGATGAGCACGTAGACTGCTCCGCTGAGGGTTCGTATCAAAAACTTTTTCATTTACGTTAGGATTAAAGAACAATTCAGTTTGTCTCGTCTTCGATGAGAATCAGATATAGTTTTTGGAGTCCTTTTTGGTAAGCGTAAGCTGCTGGATTGGTGATGAAAATCTGGTCGGGGTAAGCAGGGTAGAGTTGTTTTATGCGTTGGTTTGCGATTTCCCAGTCTGAGACCACTTGCGAGGTGAAAGCCAGAAAGATGGTCGTGTCGGAAAGCGATGGCTGTGTGATGCCGAGTCCGAGGTTGGAAGAGACGACAATGCTGCCTTGCCATGCGAGCAGTGCTTCGCATAGCGATGCGCCGAGGTTGGATTGGTTGGTCGGTGAGGTTGTGTGGCAGTTGTTGACGCCGAGATGCGAGATGAAGTTTGTCAGGTTCTCGCTGAGGCATGCAATGGGAGTGTCGGAATGCTGGTGCTGTATTTCGAGGATACGCTTTCCGATATCGGCTTCATTGTAGCAGTAGAACAGGGTGCCCCCTGCGCGAGTAAAGTTTTTGGCGAAGAGCACACTGAGGTCGTCGTGGTCGTTTTGGACGAATGTGGTGCCTGGGGCGGGTTGAGCCTCGCAGTCGGCGACTTCGTTCTTGTCGATCAGCGCCTCTCTGATGTTCTTCATCACCAGTTCTTTAGTCCTGTTGTCTTTCATTTTCGGGCTGGTTGTTGTTTTTTTCGTCGTTCCATGGGCGTTCGCCATAGATTTTTTCCACATCTTCGCGGAATATCACTTCGCGTTCGAAGAGCAGTTGAGCCAGTTGGTCGAGTTTGTCGCGCGAAGCGGTGATGATTTCTTTGGCACGCTGGTAGGCTTCTTCGACAAGGCGTTTCACTTCGCTGTCGATAGCTTCGTTGGTCTCTTCGCTGAATGGTTTGGTGAAGTTCCAGTCGCTCTGGCCTGTTGAGTCGTAGTAGCTGACGTTGCCTATTTTGGGGCTCATGCCATAGTAGGCGACAAGCGAGAAGGCCATTTTCGTGGCACGTTCCAGGTCGTTGAGGGCACCTGTTGAGATTTGGCCGAAGACAATTTCCTCTGCAGCGCGTCCGGCGAGGAGCGAAGTGATTTCGTCGAACATCTGTTCGTAGGTCGTTATTTGTCGCTCTTCGGGCAGATACCATGCGGCGCCGAGGGCCTTGCCGCGGGGCACGATGGTTACTTTCACCAGGGGTTGTCCCCAGCGCAGCTGCCAGCTTACTGACGCATGTCCCGACTCGTGGTAGGCTATGGTGCGTTTTTCCTGTGTGGTTATCACTTTCGAACGCTTTTCGAGTCCGCCTATGATGCGGTCGATGGCGTCGAGGAAGTCCTGTTTCTCGATGAGTTGTTTGTTCTTGCGTGCTGCTACCAGGGCGGCTTCGTTGCATACGTTTGCTATGTCGGCTCCCGAGAATCCGGGGGTTTGTTTCGAAAGGAAGTCGCGGTCGATGTCGTTGCCCAGTTTCAGTCCTTTCAGGTGGACTTCGAAGATGGCTTTACGTTCGTCGATGTCGGGCAGTTCGACATAAATCTGTCGGTCGAAGCGTCCGGCGCGCAGGAGGGCTTTGTCGAGGATGTCGGCACGGTTGGTGGCAGCCATGACGATGACACCGTTGTTGGTTCCAAAGCCGTCCATTTCGGTAAGGAGCTGGTTAAGCGTGTTTTCGCGTTCGTCGTTAGCATTGCTCATGCCGCCGCGGCTACGGGCGCGACCCACGGCATCGATTTCGTCGATGAAGATGATGCAAGGCGCTTTCTTCTTGGCCTCTTCGAAGAGGTCGCGGACGCGCGAGGCACCGACGCCGACAAACATCTCGACGAAGTCGCTTCCCGACATCGAGAAGAAGGGCACGTTGGCTTCGCCGGCAACGGCTTTTGCAAGCAGCGTCTTGCCGGTACCCGGAGGACCTACAAGCAGAACGCCCTTCGGAATTTTGCCGCCAAGGGCGGTGTATTTCTTGGGGTTTTTAAGGAAGTCGACGACCTCCATGACCTCCTCTTTGGCACCTGCCAGTCCGGCGACGTCCTTGAAGGTCACATTTGTCGACGTCTTGCCGTCGTATACTTTGGCTTTCGATTTGCCGACATTGAAGATGCCGCCACCGCCGCCACCGCCCATCTGACGGTTGGCGATGCGCCCCATGAGGATGAAGAAAAAGACGAGCAGCAGCATCGGGCCGAACCAGTAGGCTATTTTCTCCCAGGTGTGGTCGCTTTCGCGGCTGGTGAGTTCGATGTGGTTGGCGCGACGGATACTGTTGATTTTTTCGGGGCTTATGTAGCCATTGCTGTCGGCGATGCCGGCAGTGTCGCGTTCAAAGTTCTGCTGGGCCACCATGTCGAGATCCGATTTGAAGCTCTCCATGTCGACGAATTTGTATCTGTAGTGACCTGCATCCTTTAGCTCTTTTGTTCCTTTTGTGAGGTCGTTGTAGGCAGTGTCGTTTTTCAGGGCCTCTTCTTTGATGTAGATTTCGGCGTGGTCGCGGTCGACGACGATTATTTTTTCCTGGTCGCCCTTACGGAGAATTTCGTCGAGTTTGCTCCACCCGATTTCCTTGTCGAAGTTTGCTTTTCCTCCGCCAAGCCATACGCCACCGAGCGAGATGATGATGGCGGCGTAGATGATGTACATAAACCAGTCGGAGCCTTTCCTCTTGCCGTTGTTGGGCTTGCCATTAGGGTTCTGGTTGTTCGATGATGGCTTTTTGTCGTTCATGTTGTTGGTTGTGAGAGTTATTAGTTAGATGTAGTCGGGTTGAATTCAATATCTTTTCCGTCGGCCCAAAGTTCTTCGATACGGTAGTGGCTTCGTTTGTCTTTGAGGAAGATGTGGACGATGATGTCGAAGTAGTCCATGAGAATCCATTCGGCGTTCTCGTAGCCTTCGGTACGATGGGGGTTGTATCCCGTGGCTTTCTTTATGGTTTCAAAAACGCCGTCGCTGATGGCTTGCACGTGCGAGGGAACGTTTCCGCTGCAGATGACGAAAAAGCCCGCGGGGGCCGATGCTATGTCGCGAAGGTCGAGAATCTTAATATCGAGTGCCTTTTTGTTGTCCATACCTTGGGCAGCAAGCTTGGCAAGTATTTCGCTTTCAGATATTTTTGTCTTTCTTTGTGGCATATATATATAATTTGTTCAAATTTGCAAAAATATGAAAAAAAACTGAATCAGACGGTCTTGATTTGTTATCGAATGATAATGTTTGTTAAAAGTCTCCTTTACTCTTGGTACGCGAGCATCCATGCCTGCGATTTAGCAAACGAAATAGTACGTTATGAAAATGTGGTCTGCGATACAATAAAAGGAATAATATTCCGTTGAAGGGAAAAAATAAAGTATGATTACCATCGGAATAACGGGAACTTTAGGTGCAGGAAAAGGCACCATTGTAGACTATCTGGTCAAAAATCGTGGTTTTGTACACTACAGCGTACGTGCCTTCCTCACCGAGGAGATTCAGCGTCGCGGAATGGAAGTCAATAGGGATTCCATGACAATAGTAGGCAACGATTTGCGCGCACAGCATTCGCCGTCGTGGATTGTCGAGCAACTCTACGAACGTGCTGTCGCTTCGGGTTGCAACTGCATTATCGAGAGTGTGCGCACGCCCGGCGAGGTGCAGGCTCTGCGCGACAAGCCCAATTTCTATCTTTTTGCTGTCGATGCCGACCCCCGGGTTCGCTACGAACGCGCTGTGCTGCGCGGCAGCGAGACCGACCATATTGACTACAACACCTTCATCGCCAACGAACAGCGCGAGATGGACAATGCCGACCCCAACAAGCAGAACCTGAAATATTGTATCGGGCATGCCGACTTCTGTTTCGACAACGGCGGCACCATCGACGACCTGAACCATCAGGTGGAGGAAGTCCTCGCCAAGATTCTGTACCGGCGTCCGTCGTGGGACGAGTACTTCATGGAACTGGCCGACACCGCTGCCAAGCGTGCCACGTGCGACCGTGGTCGTTCGGGTTGCGTCATCGTGAAGGACCGCCAGTTGCTGGTGACAGGCTATGTGGGATCCCCCGCGGGGCTGCCGCACTGCGACGAGGTTGGGCATCTGTTCCACAAGACAATCAATCCCGATGGCACGATAAGCAACCATTGTGTCCGCACTGTCCACGCCGAACAGAATGCCATCTGTCAGGCTGCCCGTAGGGGCATATCGCTCGATGGTGGCACGCTCTATTGCCGCATGACTCCATGCCGCACATGTGCTATGCTGATTATAAACTGTGGCATCAAACGTGTGGTGTGCGAGTACAAGTACCATGCCGGCAGCGAGAGCGAGGAACTCTTCCGCCAGGCAGGAGTGCAGCTCGAGTTTTTCCACGACGAAGTGGTCCGATACGAGAACCAGTAATGTCTTGCAACGTCTATCAAATTCATTCTATGCCAATAAATAGCAAATCAAAATATCTGCTACGATATGTCAGCAATGAGTTTTTGGTATAGTTTGAAGAGTTCGGCGACACAACTGCTCTCGGTCATTGTCTTCACATCGAATCCGTAGGCTTGCATCACGGCGCGGTCGTTGTCCTGATGGGCGCGACGCAATTCGTTAGGCATAGTCAGTTCGTCGTATAAGTCGGCGAGGCTGCTGTCGGGATAGAGCGCACGTGCATCGAGTATGGCTTGCGCAGTCTGCTCTATCTTGACTTTCTGCGCGTCGGTAGGCGTTGGCCACGGGAAGTTATTGTAGACGATAGTATTAGAGTAGCTGTAGTCACTTTTAAGCCTTCCGCAGACGGCTCGCGTCCAAGCCATATGAACATTGCTGTTGAGTATTCCAAAGTGGTAGAGTGTGGCATTTTGCAAATAATATATCTTATCACCTGGAATAATGTTTTGAGAGAGATAATCTAGTGGAATATATCTTCTCCTTTCAGAAGACACCTTTGGAAGAGCAATATATTTGGTTTGAGGTTCTCTTATTTCATCAAAAAGCGTTGGAAACTCGGCTTTTTCACGTGTAGCCGCTTTGGAGCTTTTTATTCGGAAATCTCTGACGCGAGCAACTCTTTCAAGAATTAAGTGACAATGGTGTAATTCGGATGGGTCAGCCCCCACAAGCCAAATGCAATAGCGGGGTTTGCGTTGAATGAAGTCTTTGCCCATCATAAAAGGACGAATAAACTGTTTGGCTTGTGGTTCTTTTGTGAGGAGTTCGTCTTTCTCTTTTTCGTTAAGAATAAAATTCCCATCGTCTGTTGGTTGACACCCCCGAATGAATGGAGGAACGTCACATAGAGGCTTGTTTCTTCGCTCAATGAAAATTGAGGGCGAATATATTAAGTATGGACTAATGTTCGTTGCCTCAATAATCTGTTTGCCTTCAAAAATAATTGGGTTAATGAATGCTTGCGAGTATTTATTGCTAAAACCGATAACAACACAATGAACATGAGCTTTTAAGGAAGCTTCACTATCCCATCTAAAAGTACGATAAGCAAAATCGATGCGAACATCCATTCTTTCAATAAGGTTTTTCCAAATAGAAGCGACTTGTTCTCCTTGGGTGATACTGTTGGTGGATACTAAAGCTGCACGGGTATTACTTTTCCCAATTAGGCGAGCAGCTTTGTAATACCAGCCAGCCACATAATCAACATTTTTCCCGCAATTAGGACAAACAATAGACAAATCTTCTTTTTGACTTTTGGATTGATAAGCGTACCCCACAAATGGTGGATTCCCCATGATGTAGTCATAGTGGACCTCATATTTCTTGACTTCTGGTTTCACGATGCTGTCAAAATGGTTTGCCACGACATTTATTTCTCCGTATTCTGCTGTTGGCTCGCTTGCTGTCGTCGGTTCGGGTTCGATAATCAAGTGGACATTCTTGGCGCGAATGGTGGGGATATCAGACGGTTGCTCAAATACATCCCACTCCATTCTTAAGGCGTTCCCTTCGCGGATATTACTGTAACTTTTTAGTGGTAGGAAGTCGATGTCGCGGTGGATGATGCGTTCGGTTTCGCGAAGCATCTGTGCCTCCGATATCCAGAGGGCGGTTGTGGCCACGGTGACGGCGAAATCGTTTATCTCGATGCCGTAGAACTGGTTGATGCTGACTTTGATGGGGTTGGCCTCCTCGAATCCGAGGAACGACTGGCCGTGGTAGCGGACGTTGATGACCTCGTTCTCCAAGCGGCGCAGCGAGAGGTAGGTCTCGGTGAGGAAGTTGCCGCTGCCGCAAGCCGGGTCGAGGAAAGTGAGCTGCGAGAGTTTGTCCTGGTAGGCATCCAGCCGCTTGTTGCGATCCTTCTCCACCTTCACCTCCAGTATCTCGTCCAGCTCGCGTCGCAGGTCGTTGAGGAACAGAGGATCGATGACCTTGTGGATGTTTTCAATGCTGGTGTAGTGCATACCGCCGCTGCGGCGCGTCTCGGGGTTCAGCGTGCTCTCGAAGACGGCTCCGAAGATGGTGGGCGAGATTTCGCTCCAGTCGAAGTCGAGGCTCGCATTGTCGAGCAAAGCGGCTTTCAACTCTGGTGTGAACTGCGGTATTTCTATCTCCTCGGCGAAGAGGCCGCCGTTGGTATAGGGGAATGCCTTGAGGTCGTCCTTGAGGTATTTGCTACGCTCGACCTCTGGGGTATTGAGTGTTTCGAAAAGGCGGATAAGAGCCGTGCGGAGGTCGTCGGCATCGTAGCGCGACAGGTAGTCGTGAAACTGGTCGTGGGCAAAGACTCCGGCATCCTCGGCATAGAGGCAGAAGACGATGCGGACACAGAGGATATTGAGCCAGCGGAGCGCCTCAGGCGAAGGATCGTCGTATTGCTTGAGCAACGCCTCATAGATGCGGCCTACAATCTCGCCTGCCTGCATCGACACCTGCATCTCCTTGGTGATATGCTCGCTCTTCTGATCAACCAGAAACTGCAGGCGGTAGTATTCCTTCTCCAGATTCTTGAGCTGTATCTTCTGCGGCTCGCCGTTGGGTTGCTCCATATCGTAGACCCAGAACTCGGCAAAGTTACAGGTCACAACCCAACGCGGATGGCGGCTCAGCGGCAGACCAACGATATATTTCTTGGCTTGCTGGAAGGGGTTGAGCATCGCGCCATTGCTCTGGTGAATAGGGGCACCGAGGTCTTTGTCAACGCTTTTTTGCTCTATCAGTACCCGCGTGGCGGGCAAATAGACATCCATAAAATTGGTGCTGTCCACCATCACATTCACTTTGTCCTCGAACTTTACGAAACTGTATGGGTCTTCCAAGCCATACACCTTCTGCAGCAATTCAAGCCAGAACTTCTGAGTGTCGCCTTTCTCGTATCCTTTGCCGCTCCATCGCCGTGCGAACTCGCCCGCGGCAGCGGCCTGCCGTTTGTCTGTAGTCATAATTCGGTCGATTTTCAGTTTGCAAAGATACGAATTATTCCCGATATGGAGATTATTTGGTTTAGTTTAAACCATATTTTTGTGCCCAGTACTGCTTCAGAAACTCAAGAGATGTGTAGTATTGGTGTGCTTTGATGGCTACAACCCAAAATACGACCAATAAAACAAGACAAACTGACGCCAGAACTACAGCAGTTGAAGTGCGCATACTGCCAAGCCAAACGAAGAACAGCCGGAGCCAAAGCATATACAAGTAAACATAGAAGAAGGGCATAAAGATACCCCAGAGCCATATCCATAAAAATGAGACATCGAACTCAGCCATAATGATTATTACGAATATCCATAATGCGATTCCGTTCAATGCCATAGATATTTTCAGCAGCAGACTTGGCGGATAGTCGAATTGTTTTTTGTTTGCAGTGTCGGCTGTATGATCCTCATAACGTTGGGAGAGCCCAAATGCCAGGCCACCAAAGAATTGCTGGATCCCATTAGGCCCATTCGAACCAACACTTGAATCTTCTCTCCGAAGACAGTAAAGAATTACTAATAGTGTCACAATAAGGCCAATGATACCGCCCCCGGCCCCGACTTTTGACAAAAGGATGAACGATGGTGTCATAATAGCATTTTTTTTAGTTTTATGATGCAAAGATACACCTATGGGTGCGCCAAAAAGCGGACCACCCCCGAAAAATTATTCGTAACCGTCCACGGCTTCCTGTAGCAACACTTTGGTTTGCTGTGTGATGTCGTTGAGAGAGACAGTTTTCAGCAAGCGGCCGATCGAGAGGATTGGTTAATGCTGCAGGAACATGATATAGAGCACCTCTAATAATTATTTAAAACGGCTAATTGTACTAATTAAACGAATTGATATTTAGAAATTTGTTTTGCAAACAAAACGCGAATTAAACGAATTTTTAGAGGTTACCTATAGTAAATCGGCAGGTAGGTGATGCTGTCGCGGATTGAGGTTTCGCTGGTGTTGGAGAAGACATAGGCCTTGTGGATTCGGTATTCTTTGACCTGCAAGAAATGATTGAGGGCACTATGGATTCTTTTGTAGTTCAACAAACACAACAAACAAACACCACCCACATCGCGCAGCCCCTCATAGATGCTGTCCATGAAGGCGATGTATCTGTCTGTGCGGAGTGTTTATAGGTCGTGTGTCGGGCGTAGGTTATATTGCTTGTCCGAATTCTTTTATGGTATCTTCGCTGTCACGTGATGCAACAGGTTTGCCCATGGCAGTTGCAATGCAATTCAGCAGTTTTGTCGCTCGATCGATGATGAACTTGTCAAAATCGTCAGTACGTAGTAATGACGGGTCCACTAAATGGGAGGACAAAACATTGTCTATAGTTTCTCGCGACAAACCTTTGTTCTCCATTGTTCCTATGTACTCGCTTGGGGCACGCCCACCGATAGAGCGATTTGTTGAGGCGTAGATACATGTTTTATTAATGACAGAATTCCATTTCTTTTCTGGGAGTTTGTTTTCTTCACAATAGTGGGCAGGGAATATGTGGTGGATGTCGGTTTCTTCGTCGAGATATGTTGCGACGCTCATTTGTTGCGCTGTCATAAAGTCGAGAGGGGACTGCTTTAGAATCAACGACAAGACACCTTTGTAGGCGGCACTATTACGTGTCTGAAGAGAGAGAAGTCGTGTTGCGAGGAACGAAGCCCTGCTGACTGTATCGGGTACCTCCCCGCCGGCAATCCATTTGAATACCTCAACAATGTCTAAAGCATATCTGGTTTCGTTTGCGCTGCCATATAATTCACCGAATACGCCGCACCAGTACCACCGTGCTAATTTGTCAAGATTCCCTTGTGTATTCAGTACGTGATTATGCATATTGTCGTATGCAAAAATGGCTGCAAGTGGGATGTATTGGGAAACGTATGGTATCAAGTATTCGGAATGAACGCCTTGATGCACAAGAAAAGAAGCCGCATCGTCAAATCCTTTTACGATATCGTCTCTTATTGATAGATAATCAGATAATTTCAATTTCAAGACATCGCGTTTCTTGCATGAGACAGCAAGGTTGGGATTCGTTATGCTGTTTTGGTATGAAACCAACAGGGTTGTTGCTTGTAGAAAATTGGTCTCCTCGACATCCCATAGCAGGTAATTGTTTTTCTTCGTCCGGTTGAGTGGCGGATATCCTTCTTCGCCTTTGAAGTATTTCTCGATGCATTCCCAATCTTTTCGTAAATCAAATTCTTCTGCTGCAAACATTGCTGTTACGAGTTCGAAAACGGTTAACGGGACGCCACCAGTGTTTACATTTTCAAAAATCTGGCAGACCGCCTCTCTTGATGTGTCTCTTGTCAGTTGGATGACGGGTATCTTGTATGATGTGACACTTTGCAGAACGGTTGTCATAAACTCGTTGTATTGTTCGCATACAGTTTTGTCAAACGAATAGTACTGGAAAAGCCCCATCATCCAATTGTTGGTTTCGATTGGCGAGAACACAATGTTTAAAGGAAACATCATGTTTTTGTATTCCTCCTCGGGTGTGCTTAAATCCAAGATGACCTCACGCCCAATATTCGTGGTTAGTTTCTTGTTTTCCGGAATAGACAAAATAGCATCAAGACGGTCGGAATTGGGGTCAATACATTTGAGAATATCAAGATAATAGTATCTATGGATTATTTTGTCGCGGTTGGTGTCTATGCGTGTTTCTGTTGCCTGTTTGGATTTTAGGACCTGATATAGCGTGGTGAGCCTCTGTTGCCCGTCAAGAACAAGGACGTTTGGAGTAATCTCGTTTTTGGTCTTATCCACTCCTGTAAACAATCTGTATTTGAATTTTACAGAATCTCCTCCATACTCCAAAAACATTAATGCACCCATAGGAAAGCCTGATGTAAGGCTCTCGATGAGTTTGCATATTTTCTTGTCATCCCACACCCAACTTCGCTGAAATTCTGGTAACTGTGTGTATCCTTGTTCTACATTATCCAATAGAACGCGCAAATCAGTATCATTTGTTTTTGTGGCCATAGAACTATTGTTTTGCTTTATTATTCCAAAATGCAAAGATATAATTTTTTTCTAATATACTAATCTTGCATCGTACTCAGCATGTTTTTGTTTCACATTTGCAGTCGGGAGTCATCGTTTGTTCCTGCATGTTCATTTCCCTGTGGCCTCGTGGCGGCGGATGCTGATGGTGAGGTGCACTTGGTTTTCGGGGTGGATGTCGATGTGCAGCTGTCCGTCGCGCACCGTGGCCGTCATTCCACTGTCGATATAGCGTGGCCCGTCGGCCAGCTCCAGTTGCTCTGGCACTACTGCCCACTCGCCCGTCAGCCCTGCGGTGGCATCGTCCCTGATACCATCCTGCTCGCTTTCGCCTTTGGTTTCGTTCGCTTGCCCTTGCTCGCGTTCGAGCCACACCAGAGCCCCATTGTGCATGTTGGTCTTCACGAAGGCGTTCCTCGCAGTCATTCCACTGCCGGACTTTGGCACCATCGCGAAGCCGAGGTTCACCGCCTCCTTCAGCACCTTCTACAGGCGGTTGGCGAACACCAGCTTCGTCCGATGCATCTGCTGCTACGGTGTGCGTGGATTGGTGGGTTTGTACCGCTTCTTGTAGATTTGTTTACCGCCAAGCACCACCGCTATGCGGTCGCCTATCTTGCCATGCTCCAGGCCAAAAGGATTTCCATCCGTGTGTGACATAATGTAATAACGCATCATTGTGGAATTTATTGTACTATGGCCAATGTTCCCCTCATCGCCATACCCAGCGTATCTTTGGCGGAAGCTGAAATTGTACAAAAAAACTCGTATCCAACAAGGTATACCACACGATACCGTGAGAAAATCGCCCTATATATCGCTGATTTTCTGTATTTTTACAGCGAACCTTGTCTTTTTGGGCGTTGGTGTCAAAAAAATGCGTATATTTGCACCCGTAATTCGACGCGAGTTTTGTCGGGTTAAATGCAAGAAAAGCATTGCAATATAGTCCCTTTACCGAATTTCGCCAAAATTCTACATGGGTGGACAGAGCATTAATGCTTTCGCTTGAGAATGTATGCTATGGACATAGCATATCGTCAGGCGTGAGATATGTTCCTAAGAACCCGTACCCATAAAGGTGTTTGGCGATACCTGGTAAAGACGGATATGAGCACATAACCTCATGCCTTTTCTTATTGGTAAAAGATAATATTCCGTTGGAGGGTCGGGCGAAAGAATAAGAAAATAATGCAGAAGAAAACAAGGTGGTATGTAATGTTGTTGGCTGTATCGTTGATGACCAGCTGTGGTGGTACACCCAATCGGCATCCATCCTCTCTATTGGAAGACGAAAACGAGTATTTCGTCGAAAACGCAGAACAAACTTTTGTGGGAGACTCGTACAGTGGCGATGAGACGACCGTAGTCGGTAAGACTGCCCTGACCGCTGAAAGTTCCATTTCAAGAATGCCAATGGTAAAAATGATAAATGTCTATGTGGAAAACTCGGACAGCATGGATGGCTATGTGGTGAATGGTGGTGATTTGGCGACGTTGGTAGAAGATTACATCAACCAGTTGAGACATTGCGGTATCAATATCAAAAACTGGCAGTATTACTTCATCAACAGCAAGATAATTCCAATAAGCCAATCGTCGAAAGAATTTGCCGACAAGGTACAACCTACCCAATTCAAAAAAGCTGGTGGTAATCGGGGCACATCGGATTTGGCCGACATCTTCGATAAGGTGGTGCCATTATCGGGCGACACTTTATGCCTTTTGGTGTCCGACATGATTTTCTCGCCTGGCGGAAAGAAGAATGCCGACGATTATATTAAACGTCAATGCAACCGCATCAAGGAGAAGTTGCTCAATGTGGGAGGCAATGTGTCGGCACTGCTCTATCGATTTGAAGGGAGATACAATGGCACCTATTACGACAAACAGGATAATAGGAGCTTGTTCAATGGTGTACGTCCATTCTTTCTTTGTGCCATTGGAAGTGATGAGGTGCTGCAACAGTTGCGTGGGATTGAAGGAAAGCTATCTGTGCCCATCAAGAACAAGTGCATCATCACACATCACGCGGATGGCGTAGGTTACGCCGTCGTTCCGAATGGAAATGGTTGTTACAAGGTGGTGAAAAACAACAATCATGCCATTACCGGTGCGAAACTGTCGAAGGGGAAAGGGCACACAAAGAATTACAGGCAGCCTAAACTAACCATCCACATTATGGTCGATTTCTCCAAGCTATTATGTAACGAACAATATCTGCTCGACACGAGCAACTATATTACAGACAATGCACACTATCGAGTAGTCAACATTCGTAAAGTGGAACATCCTCGATTCAGCCATATTTTACAGATAGAGACCTCCTCTAACAACGCAGCCAATGTTTGTATATCGTTAAAAAACAAAATACCTGGTTGGATCTACCGTTTCAACGACAACGAGGGTTTGGCAGCCAAACCAACGGATAGTGTGCAATGTACCTATGGCTTGAAACGCATGGTGGGGGCTATGTTCGATGCTTTTACAAGCGACAAAAGCACCATTTGTGATATAAAAATAAGTATTAATCAAAAATAAAACTTTAATTATGGGGAATATGTATGAATGGTTGGTCGGACTATTCGGGACAGACCTTTCCGACTATCTATGGGGGTACGACTGTACCGCGTTGGATTACGTCAATGCTCAAGTCTATACAGGCATTGGTGTAGTAACAATCGGAGTGGCATTGCTTTCGGTGCTGTGCTTCTATTGGTGGATTGACCATCCGCGTTGGGCCAACCGTTGGGTGCCGTGGCTCGTGTGTGGTGCAGCCATCTGCGGCATAAACCTGCTTATTGGGGCCATTTGGACTTTGCGACTGTTGAATGCAGGAGCCATTGGCGAATGTATGCATGTGATGGACATTAATTGCTGGATGTTCGGCTTGGCTAACGCAATCGATACGGCTATACTATTTATAGTGCTGTCATTCATTTTAAAAAGATTTGTCAGTAAAAAAAACCAGCACACCCCCTGGCGTAGCCAGTTTTGGGTGTTGCATAAATAATTGAATGATATGAGCACGATACATATATTCGCCATAGGTGGCACAGGCAGCCGGGTGTTGCGGTCGCTGACCATGTTGTTGGCCTCAGGTGTGGATTGCAAGATGGATATACACCCCATCATTGTTGACCCCGACTTTAGCAACGAAGACGTGACACGCACCAGCATGTTGATAGACAACTACTGCAAGTTGCGCAAGTATCTGAATTTCGACAATTCGACCAAAAGCAAGTTTTTTGCCACTGATATCGACACTACCGGTGGCACGCGTATGCCGATAGAGAACACCTCTGACAAACGTTTCCGCGACTATATGGGGTTACACAACATGCCCTCTGACAGCCAAGCATTGTTGCGGGGGCTCTTCTCTGATAGCGACCTTGATGCCGAAATGCAGGTGGGATTTGAGGGACACCCCAACCGAGGAAGCGTGGTGTTGAACCAGATAAGGTACTCGCAAGCGTTGAAGGAGTTTGCCAACCAGTTCAAACAGGGAGACCGCGTATTTATCATCAGTTCAATCTTTGGCGGGACGGGTGCCGCAGGCTTCCCATTGCTATTCAAGATACTGCGCGATCCCAGTATTGACATTCCCAACCATGATCTAATCAACAAGGCGACAATCGGTGCCGTAACCGTATTGCCCTACTTCAAGGTAAAACCCGACATCGATAGTCCTATCGATTCGGCCACATTTATCTCTAAAGCCCGCTCGGCATTGCAGTATTACAAGCGTAATATTAGCGACATTCAAGATACAAGCAAACAGCTGAACTACCTCTACTATATCGGCGACCAAACCAGCAAAAGCTATGAAAACCACAAGGGAGGCAAAGACCAATGCAACGATGCCCACTTTGTTGAATTGGCATCAGCGCTTGCCATTATCAATTTTGCCTCACAAGATGATAACGGTAGTGGATGCTTTGAGTTTGGCATCAAGAACAATACGAGGGAGATACTCTTCACGGATCTTGGCGATAGCACACAGAATGCAATCCGTGGCCCGATGACACAGATGATGCTTCTCTATCTGCTCTTCTCCAGGCACAAGGATGAGATGCAAAAACAGAAATATGTACAGAACCTGTCCGATGGCTTCTTGGAAACGTCATGGGTGCGCACCTTCCACGAGTGGCTCAAAAACTACCACGAATGGCTGAAAGAGCTGGACGGCAACGAGGTTGCCTTCTCTCCCCTCCGTTTGGATGGCGACCGTTCTACGAGTGACCCACTCAATTGTGTGAAAGGCGTAAAATATAATCGTCCTAAATTGACAATATACAAAGGCTTTAGCCATTTTGACGATATAATAAGTGAACAACGTTCAGAAGCTGCCAACGACACTCAACGCTTTGTAGATATTCTTTATAGTGCCACGGCAAAGATGGCACAAAAAGATTACATAGGTTAAAACCATAGTAAAATTGTTAGAGATGAGTAAAGTATTCAGACTTCATAGCCAAGGTGGAAAAAACGACAAGACCGACTGGTTCTCCTGTCAAGCCTACGGCAATACCGAGATAAACGACATCAAAGACCCCGATGGGGCAAAAGCCAGCAAACAGATTACTTCCATCCCATCGCCCTTTGCGCGTATCGATTTGGTGAAAACCGCTTTTGCCGAGGTGGTGAATAGTAAAGACCTTGACGGCACAACCATCTACCACCGCATGGTGTCAGATGCTTTGGACGTAGCTGAGATATTCTTCAACTACGAGAAGCACAAAGACAAATTCCGCATACTGGTGTGGGATCGTAGGCAGGGACTTGCAAACCTGCGCAGCAGCCACCCACAAGTGGCCGACACGCTCGATCTTTTCCTGCAACAGGATGCACAGACCTACAACTTCAACCTGTGGAATCAGGTCTTTCTGTTGCAATACATAGGGCCTGGCTTCAAACAGATGCAGATTGTTGGCATGACCTCGCCATGCACACTCTTCATTAGCACCGCTAACGACCACGCCAAGGTGTCTGAAAATGTTTTCTTTGGCAACGACCGACCTTTCGACGGCAAATACCAGCCACTCTACAAGCGTGATGAGCAGTTTGTGAAATACCTCTACACATTCAGAAACAGTGTTCCTAATTTTGCCACGCTGTTCAAAGAAGTGAACGACTATATGGATTTGACGTTCAACACAAAACTGAGTGACGAGACCAAACGCTATATCAGCAACCTTGCCGCCAATGCAATCGATAGCTATGCCCCAATTTCTATCGACACGGCAAGCAATGTTACAATTTTGGGACACCCATTCCATCTTCGTGGAACACACTCGGTTTTGGACAGCGACTTTGAAATACGAAGCAGTATTGCCGAAGGCAAACTGCCACTTGTGCTGCCATGCGAAAAGGGCAATGCCTACGCCGATTGGAAGTACACACAAGACAAGTGGGGCAACGAACACGCAGCACCAGCAGTATGCGATACTCCTATTGAGGAACGTTTCCTACCATTCGATGACACACCGTATCCTTATTTGACTATCAGTGACCTGCTGGAAGACGCCATAATAGAACTGCCTGACAGCGAAATGTCGAAACGCCCTGATGGTACTACCCTCGGCGGTTTTAACAGCAAGTGGTACTTCGATGGCAATCGAACCCAGGAGTGCAAGCGTGCTACTTTGCTTCCTTTGAAGCCTCTCTTCTTCCAATATTTCACCCCAGACGAGGTAATGAATGGGGTTAACGGCAAATCGCTTATAAGCATTGCGCCCAACGCTAGCGGCTACCGTGTTGAACTGAACATCCCCACCAAACGAGGACATGTTACGATGAGCCGCCTATACATGAGTTCGCGCAATGAGACACGGAACGAAGGTGAATATGTGCAGTTGAACAACTCGTTTGCCTTCGCAATGATGACTCCAGTACGGTTTATTGACCCCCAAGATGCCGCTTATCGTATGGCTCTTATGACCGACTATCGGCATTGCAATTTCATGACAATGAAACTGTATGCAAAGGGGCTTGAGGTGCAGGCCGACGGTACAGTCGTCCGCAATGAGCGCGAAGAGAATAATGCTGTTACCAAAATCATGCATCTCGATCACAAAGCGTTCGAGTGCCTGCAGGTGTGCGATCATGAACATAATGCGCAAGGTATTATTCTGCCCAAATTCAAGACACAGCAACAAGCAGGCAACACCTACAGCTTCGCCATTGACTTTGGCACCACAAACACACACATCGAATACCGAAAAGGGGCCGACCCATCCAAGCCCCTCTCGATGGATGCTGAAGGATCAGTGCTACAATATCTTTGCCATTATGGCCCCAAACGTTACACTTTTGATGCGGTCCTTATGCCCAATGTGATAGGCGACACCTTTGCTTTCCCCATGCGCTCCGCGCTATGCGAGCCTATAGGTATCAACTATGGTAGGCCTGTGGCTGAAATGGCAAATGTCAACCCGGCTTTCACCTACGAGAAACGTACAACATACGCCTATAACGAAGTACACACCAACCTCAAATGGGAGAACGACGACGAACGCGCAAAGCATTACATCCGGTCGCTGATGCTAATCATTCGCAGTAAGGTGTTGCTTGAAGGAGGTTCGCTCCCAGACACCCGCGTTGCCTGGTTCTACCCCACCTCAATGTCGGGCTTCAAGCATAGCCAACTCTCCAATATGTGGGACGATGCCTATAGGTCCTATTTCGGAGGCAATACGGCTAATATCCGTTCTTATACCGAAAGCGAAGCGCCCTACATCGCTTATAAGGCTGCCCATAACGTAAACAACAACATGGTTACCATTGACATTGGTGGAGGCACTACCGATGTGGGAATGATTGAGGGTGGAAAGCTGACGGCAATCACCTCGTTCCGCTTCGCTGCCGATGCACTCTTTGGCTCGGCATTTACCGACGGACAAGGGCAATTGAACGGCATCGTAAACCATTTCAAGGACGTGATAGCCAGCATCCTTGTCGAGAACGGCCTGAAAGACCTGAACGAAATACTCGACCGGCTGACGACAAAGAATAAATCGGAAGATATAGCCTCATTCCTTTTCTCGCTAACCACCAACAGGGCCGTTATAGAACAAAAGGTGGCCGACAAGGTGGATTTCAATGCCCTGCTGAATAAAGACACCGACTTTAAACTGGTCATTCTGCTATTCTACATAGCCATCATCTACCACGTGGCAAATATCCTGAAGTTGAAAGGGTTTCCAATGCCGAGGGTGATAGCTTTCAGTGGCAATGGTTCGAAGGTGTTACGTGCTATCGGCTCACGACAATTGCAGGGACTCACAAAAGCGATCCTCGAAGGAGTGTATAACAGCGTGGCCCAAAACGGGTTGAATGTGGACACATCGTCCGAAAACCCCAAGGAACTGACATGTAAAGGAGGATTGCAAAACGAAGAACCTATGGAGCTGAGCGATGCGAGGAGGCTTATTGTGGCACTCAAAACAACCCAGTCGCTCTACGGTGATAACGATACATACGCAACCGCCATTACCGAACAAGAGAAAGCGGCAGTTGTGGCTGATGTGAACTGCTTTCTCGACTTTGTTCAAGCACTCGACAGTCGCTACTCGCTGCGCGACAACTTTGGCCTAACTCGTACCCATACCGACCTGCTCGGTACTGTGTGCCGCCGCGATCTCGATGAATATCTTTCCAAAGGCATACACCGCAAGTTGCAGGAGATGCAGAACGACAAGCAGGAGAAGGTGCAGGAGACGATGTTCTTCTACCCAATGATAGGCATGCTCGATGCCCTATCGGCTGAAATATTCAACATGCTGCATGGTGGGTCAACCTCGCAGAATACACCAGTAACTTTCACCTATCTCCGCAACGAGGGCGAAGGTTGGCTGAAAGAAGTGGAAGTCTCTGCGGATGCACAGTTCCGTCTGTGGCAAGACGGAAACGACGAGGCTGAGGGACTCTTCTGTTTCAGTGGCAATATGGCCAATGCTTTGGCCAATCGCGATGCCACATTCGACGGCGTGTGTAACTTCAGCGGAGATGGAAATACCACTATTGTCACACTAGCCAACGGTAAGGCCTGTAAGCAGCAGGATGGATATTGGAAAGTAATAGAAAAAGCGACTGTAAAAATATCATAGACCATGTGGATGATTGTTATCATTATCGCCATAGCACTGGGACAGTGCTATATCTTCTTCGGCAAGACCTTGCCAGGAATAAGACGATACAAAAGTATATTCAATAATACCGACAATCTTCAGTTAAAGAAGAAAGAGGTCCGTACGGGTATACGAGAGCTTGGGAGTCCTGACTTTGCATCTGATGTTTATTACGATCCAGTTAGCAATACTGTAAAGCATAAGACTGATAAAATAATAGAAGAGTATGAATATGAAGTGGATATAAATGCTCCTCAAATTCATGGGGGTAACGAATCAGATGTATTCAAGCGAATCATAGACTCCATCAACCGCTATCTGCGTGAAAACGAGAGCCGCACCAGCGATTTTGCACTACTGAAAGATATAGTGGATCGCAATACCGATGCCGTTGAAGAAGATACAAGAGAGCTGATACCTTTACCGTTGTACCTCGGCTTGGCTGGCACTATGTTGGGGATTGCCCTCGGCGTCGGTTCGTTGGTGTTTGGACATGGCTTGGAGGCCATGTTCAATTCGCAAAACACCAGTGTGTCGGCACAGGGTATTGCTCCGCTCTTGAGGGATGTGTCGCTGGCAATGATTTGCAGTTTTATAGGCTTGCTACTCACCACTTGGGGCACGTTTAATATGCGGAAAACCAAGACTACTGTGGAGTCCGACAAGCACGGTTTCCTAAGTTGGATGCAGGCCAAGTTGTTGCCTGAGATGCCCGACAACGCAAGTTCGGTAATGCAGAAACTTACGGGCGACCTAAAGTCGTTCAATCGCGATTTTGAACGCAACGGGCAACAGCTAAATCAAGCGTTGCAAGCCATCAATCAAGCAACAAAAGATAATGCACGACTGCTTGAAGCGGTGAACGAATTGAAGCAGGTTCGCGTGGCCGGAAGCAACTTGGCTCTCTACGAGCGTCTCACGGCTGCCACTTCTGAAATTGGCACGCTTGCTTCCTATCTTAACCACTGCAACTCCTATCTTGAGCAGGTGCGAGCATTGAACGAGAAACTCGACAAGTCGGAGCAGCGCATGAAGGCTTTGGAGGAGATGGGAGAATATTTCCACAAGGAGAAGTCGCAGATAGAGCATGTGTCCAATACCACGCTAAATGCTGTAGGTCATACCGACGAGGCTATCCGAAAATCAACTGAGCAATTCGCCGAGAATATTGCCTCCTACTTCACTAAGATGCAGGAAGCACTTGTGAAGCAAAGTGAGAAGCTGGGCAAAGCCCTCGACGAGCAGCAGCAGGTGATTGTTAAGAAGACAGGCGAGTTGTCGCAGTTGGTAAACGAACTGAAAAACCTGCAAGACGTGAAGCGCACAATGAAAGAGATGCTTGATGCCTACCGTGAGCAGAACAAACTCCTGACCGCTGCCGCAAGCCAACGTGGCAACAACGCCACTCCGCTCCCCACCCAGCAGCCCCCAGTCAAACTGCCTGTATGGCTCGTCACCATTGTGATTGCCGTCGCCGTGCTTATCCTCTTGGCCGTGATACTATACATTGCCAGTACCTTCCACCTCTTCAACCTCTAACCAGCTACCATGTCAAAGAACCGCAAAGAGTCATACTTCTGGACAAGCTATTCCGACCTCATGACGAGTATGTTTTTCGTTATGCTGGTACTCTTCGTGCTAACCATCAGCCTGCTGCACTCTCGTATGGTGGCTACCGAAAAGCAGCTGGAGAAGATAAAGCAAATACAGTCGTCGATAGAAAGAATAGACCCCGACTATTTCGAGTACAACCAGCAATTTAAACGGCACACATTGAAAGATATAACTGTCAAGTTCGCCACAGGCAGTTCCAACATAGCCGACATACCGAAGAAGGACCTTGACAGGTTAGAAGAGGCTGGAAGAGCCATTGTTCGTTTTATGCAGGATGCGCAACGTGCACTGCCCGATGCCGAATATATGCTCATCGTTGAGGGACAGAGTTCACGGGACAACTACCCCTACAACAATCAACTTTCCTATAGCCGTGCCCTGTCGTTGGTGGAATATTGGGAGAAAAGAGGGATTAAGTTTGATAACCTACCCTGCGAACTCATAGTAAGTGGCAGTGGCTATAGCAGCCGCTTCCGTGAAATGCCCGACGTGAGTGGCAATATCAAGAACCAACGCTTCGTTATTCATATCATCCCAAAGCCAGGCAACTTCGATGAATAGGCTTTCCATATTCCTGCTGGCACTTCTGCTTTGTGGCTGTACGCCTCCCTGCAGACATCACTCTTCGGTTGCAACCTCGGATCGAACAGAACATACGCTGCTACATTACACAGGCTTCACTTTGCAGTATAACACCTCCAACCGTCAACCCGATTGGGTAGAATACACGCTGACAGCGGAACAGGTTCGATTAACTGAAAACACACCCAAGGTACCACATCGTTTTATGCAAGATCCCGACTTGGCACTGCCACAGGCGACTGACGAGGATTATAAAGGTGTACATAAACAGTTTGGACTTACAAAGGGTCATATGGCTCGGCACCAGGATATGAAATGGTCAGCACAGTCCGTTCAAGAAAGCGACTATTATACAAACATTAGCCCACAATATGAGAAATTGAACACAAAATTATGGAAACGAATTGAAGACCATACGCGGAAATTAGCAAAAATGTATGATTCTGTCCATGTTGTCTGCGGTCCCATCTTCACCGATACCGCCAACGGGTACATTGGCCCCAACCGCATACCAGTGCCGGATTATTTCTTCAAAACGCTGCTGATAAAGGACGCCACCGGCTACCACGCTATCGCGTTTCTTTGCCCCAACAACGACGAACCTCTCACGATGAAGGAGACTGCCTGTACGGTGGACGAGGTGGAAGCGATGTCCAAAATCGATGTCTACCAATACTTGCTTGATAAAATCGAATCCCTGGTTGAGAGTAAAATAGATCTCAAGAAATGGGGAATAAGATAGGATGAGAAAGTGGCCATCGACAGAAAGGAATACCTTTTCGAGGCGCAATTGAACAAGGCTCAGGGGCGTCCCAACATCAAAACCTGCAAACGGCTGCTGCGCATGCGCCCGGAACTGCGGAAAAGGAGGGCGAAAATGTAAAATGACGTGTTGGGCGGATGCAATAAAATGAATGATATTAACGTTAAATATACAAACAATATGTATGATGAAAACAAAGCCAATACTTAAGGTTGCAGTGGCGATGGTGTGTCTGCTGGAGATGTGCGCCTGCTGCACACAGAAAACATCAGCTCAAAACGACCGCGTGGTGCGGTGGCCGGAGTTCCTGCGGGAGTGGGCGGAGGACTATGACGTCGTCAATCCGCAGCGGATAGCGATTATCGACCAGATCGACACTCTGTACCGTTTGGTGGAGGACGGCACGAAGGATACCACCCTCCTGTGCAAGAAGCTCTGCTGGGTGCAGGAGGCTATCGACGACGCCATCGTGCACGACTCCTCGCTGGTGTTTCCCCTGATGATGCGGGCCACGGCGCGCAACTTCACCGGCATGTTGGCCAACGACCGCCCGTCGATGCTTGAAGCTGCGTTCGATTGCGACTGCGATGTGGTCGACTTCATGATTGCCGACACCTGGTGGTACACCTCCAGCAGGGAGCGTTTCGACATCATGTACACTACTTTCATGGGCCAGTCGTGGCAGGCACCCGATCGTTTCGCCAATCTGGTGCTTACGAAGGGCGATGACAGCGAGCTGACGACAGCGAAACTGATAGTGTACAACTACACCGACGCCGTCATCGACAGCCTTCAGGTGACGTTTGTCGACAGCGCTGGGAACGTGATGGAGCGACTGATGGAGGGCGACACATACACTGACACGCCTGACGCGGGCGTCAAGCGGATGATGGTGCCTCCATACCTGCTGATGAACGCCTTGGTGGCAAACTGGACTCTGGTCTTGTCGTACGACACCCCGCAGGGGAAGATGGATATGGTGGGATTCCCCCACATCCACTTCCTGAAGCAGGTTGAGGATTGCCCGCGGCTGCAGGCGGTGCTGAAGGAGGCTATGGCGGAGTGAAGGATGCACTGGTTGAGTGAAAGGCGACGAGCCGCTAACTATGAGTGAGGCAGCCTGCAGAGTCGAAGATTTTGAGCTCAATGGCATAATCATGTTTTCACGGCAGTCGGTATAATATGGATATTTTTTTGTGTATTCCGACTTGGAAAACTGTGGTTTTATACGCAAGTACACACCGATTGGCAGAAAAGAACGAGGAGCGGTATACCAACTGGTGGACTTCTATACTCTATTCTATTTCAAGTTTATACAAGGCAACAGTAATGTGGACGGACATTTCTGGACTTTGAATCAGACGTCCGCTCAGTATTATGCGTGGAGTGGTCTTGCATTTGAGCGGGTATGCTTTGAGCATGTGGAACAAATTAAAAATGCTTTGGGTATTGCCGGTGTGATGAGCAATGTTTATTCATGGCGGTCAAAAAAAGAATTGTCTGATGTGCATGGTGCGCAAATTGACATGCTGATAGACCGGAGGGATCAGGTGATAACACTGTGTGAGATGAAGTTCTCTAAATACCGATTTGCTATAGATGCTGAATACGACGAGGTCTTGATGAATAAAATTGAACGATTCAGAATGGATACTGCTACGAAAAAGTCGATTCATATTGCCCTTGTGACGACGGTTGGGTTGGTGCAGAATGAATACAGTGGGGATGTGCAGAATGTGATAGAAATGAATGATTTGTTTAAATAATATCGTAAAAGAAACTCGGCGCTAAGTGTATTTTTTATACCACTTAAAGCAGGGTTTTGTGTACGGAACAAAATTGATAATACTATGGCGACGTGCAAATTCTGCAATCAAAGTGCTGGCCTTTTCTCTTCAGCTCACAAGGAGTTTTGGGAGAAGTCCTCCCATCTTCACCGATACCGCCAACGGGTACATCGGTCCCAACAGCATACCTGTACCGGATTATTTCTTCAAAATGTTGCTGTAACCATCCACGGCTTCCTGTAGCAAGGATTTGATTTGTAGTGAAATATCTTCGGGTGAAATAACCTTCAGCCAACGGCCGCGCGAGAGAATTTGCGCCAAGAAGTCGCTTGTGGGACGCAGGCGGACTTCGAAATCGACGTAACCGTCACCTTCAGCGAGGGTGCGTTGCGAGGGGTGCAACGGTAGGTCGCGCAGGGCGAAACGTTCGTTGCCGTAAGCGCGCAAGACGATGCGTTGTAGCGGTATGCGGTCGTCGGTCATCACGCCGTAGTACTCGGCAAAGAATGCCTCGGCGTCGAAATGCGGGTCGATGCAGAAGGTGTCGTCGGTGGGCGTGAGGGCCAGGATGCGGTCGAACGAGAGGACGAGGTATCCGCCTTGGGGGAAGTGTCCCAAAAGGTACCAGCGGCGGCGGAAAAGCTTGATGCAGTAGGGCTCCAGCGTCCACATTCGCGGCTCGTCGCTGCCGTAGCGGCGGTAGCTGACCTGCAGCTGGCGGTTGTCTTTCATGGCGGCCACAATCTGTCGCAGGTGGTTGTCGGCACCATCGCCGTCGCGCGAGGATGCCGTGCTCTCGAGCAGTATGCGGTCGTGAAGTCCGCGGGCTTCGCTAACGATATTGCTTACCGTCAGGGTGCTGAGCATCCATCGTGGCACGCTGTCGGTGTGCATCAGCTGGGGCTCGTCGATATAGTAGCGGTTCTCGCTGTCGCACAGGATAGCGATGCCGAACATCTCCTCCACCTCCTGACGGTGGCGGCGGAAGGTGGAGCGGCTGTAGGGAATGCCGTCGCCCAACGCCGTGTTCAGCCAGCGGTCGTTGATTTCGCGCAGCGTGATGCGCCCCGCACGGCTGATGGTGTCCACCAGCCACACATATTGCCTGAAGAGAGAAGATGCTTTCATCTTACATAATTATTATCATGGTTAAACGATACGGCTCACTTTCCGATGCAGAATTTGGAGAATATCGAGCCGAGGATGTCGTCGTTGGTTACGGAGCCGGTGATTGTTCCCAAATGGTAGAGTGCGTCGCGCAGGTCGATTACGACGAGGTCTGACGAGAGCTGGGCGTCGAGCGATTTGCGCACTTCGCCCAAAGCGTCGACGATGTGCTTCATTGCCTCGAAATGGCGTGCGTTGGTGAGCAGAACGCCTTGGTTCTGGTTGGCATCGTCTTTTACGGATTCGGCGATGGCATGTTTGAGTTTGTCGATGCCGATACCCTCCTTTGCGGAGACTTCCACTCCGGACGATGTGTTGGCGTGCGGTTGGTCGCATTTGTTGTTGACCACAATCAGGTGCTTCCCGTCGAGTGTTGAAAGGTCTGTGAAATGTGCTATCTCGCCTATGGCGTCGCCGTCATGAGGAAGGGTGATGTCGCGTACAAGCAGAACGACCTGAGCCTGTCTTGCGGCATTGACGGAGCGTTCGAGGCCCATGTTTTCGAGGGTGTCGTCGCTGTGGTGCAGTCCGGCGGTGTCGATAAAACGGAAGAGTATTCCGTCGATGTTCATAGTTTCCTCAATGGTGTCGCGTGTGGTGCCGGCTATGGGGCTGACTATGGCCCTCTGTTCGTTGAGCAGTGCGTTGAGTAGCGACGATTTGCCGGCGTTGGGTGCGCCGATGATGGCCACAGGAATGCCGTTTTTCAAGGCGTTGCCGGTCTGAAAGGTGTTCATGAGACGCTCTACCTTTTGGGAGAGTTCGTCAAGCAGGTCACAGATATGCTGTCTGCTTGCGAACTGCAGGTCTTCGTCGCTGAAGTCGAGTTCGAGTTCCAGCAGGGCCGATAAGTCTATCAGCTGCTGACGCAGTTGTTCCAACTCCTGGGCATATCCGCCACGCATCTGACTTATAGCCAGCCGGTGTGCTGCTTCGGACTGCGAGTCGATAAGGTCGGCAACGGCTTCGGCCTGCGAGAGGTTGAGCTTGTGGTTGAGGAAAGCCCGCAGGGTGAACTCGCCGGGTTTTGCCAGGCGGCAACCGGCATAGATAAGTGTGTTTAGGATGCGTGACTGTATGTACGTGGAGCCATGGCACGAAATCTCTACAACATCCTCGCCGGTATACGAGTTCGGGGCGTTGAAGCATGTGGCGACCACCTCGTCGATGAACTCGCTGCCAGCGTAGAGGCAGCAGAATGTCGCCTTGCGGTCGGCAAGAGACACTTTTTTGCCGTGCTTGTTCTGAAGGAGTGAGGCTACCATTGCCGAAGCATTTTTGCCGGAAACTCTGATGACAGCGATTCCGCCGACTCCAGCGGGGGTGCTTATCGCACAGATGGTATTGTTCAGGGCGTTGTTTTCCATGCTATTTGTGGTATTCGTTGCCGAAGAGCTCGGTCATTTCGTCGTCGTTCAGGCCCATGTCGGCCTTCATCTTGTACATGTTCGGATAGTTGAGCATCAGCGAGATGACGAGCAGCAGGAGGAGCATTATCATGGTGTTTTCGTGCGTGGTCACTATAAAGGCAGCGACCAGCAAAACAACCAGCAGGGCAGGGTAGAAGACGGAGCTGACAAGGCTGCGGTAGGCTATGAGTTTCGGTTCGACGCCCTCCATTTGCCGGATTTGTGGCACTCTTTTGCGCATCGCGAAGAGGATGTAAGCTATGTCGGCGACGGCTATGATGAGCCCTGCCGAGACGAAGAGGTGGCGCGTGTACTCGTCGGTGGTTATCTCGCGAAGCCAAATGTATTTGTCGAGATAATGTTCGACGATGGTGGCGATACATAGAAATATGGAGCCGTAAAGACCGATGTTTGCGGCAGTCCTTATTTTGCGGATGTTTGTGTTGCTGTTGCTCATTTTTTGAGGTTTAGGTATTTGGCTGTGTAGGAGGATTTGCATTTGACGAGATTTTCCGGAGTGCCGGCAAATACCACGTTGCCGCCTTCGTTGCCGCCTTCGGGACCCATGTCGATAATCCAGTCGGCCTGTTTGATGATGTCGGGATGGTGTTCGATGACCACGATGGAGTGTCCGTTGGCGATGAGTGTGTCGAACGCGGTGAGGAGTTTCCTTATGTCGTGGAAATGGAGGCCTGTCGACGGTTCGTCGAATATGAAGAGCAGTGGCTGCTCGTTGTCGCCGTGTACGAGGAAGGAGGCCAGTTTGATGCGTTGTGCTTCGCCGCCGCTCAGGGTGTTGGAGCTCTGTCCCATTTTCAGGTATCCCAGTCCAACGTCCTGTAGTGGTTGCAGTCGGCTTGTGATCTGCCTGCAGGTCGGTTTGTATGCGTCGTCGGCAGCGTCTGCATTGAAGAATTCGAGAGCCTGGTCGATTGTCATTTCGAGCACGTCGCTGATGTTTTTGCCGCGATAAAGAATCTCGAGCGTGTCGCTCTGGAATCGTGTTCCGTGGCATTCTTCGCAGAGCAGGTGCACGTCGGCCATAAACTGCATGCCGATGGTCACATAGCCCTCTCCTTGGCAGGTCTCGCAGCGTCCGCCTTCGACGTTGAAGGAGAAGTAGCCAGCCTTGTAGCCTCGTGTTTTTGCAAGGGGTTGCATGGCGTAGAGCTGCCTGATTTCGTCGTAGGCCTTCATGTATGTGGCAGGGTTGCTGCGCGTCGAGCGTCCGATTGGGTTCTGGTCGACGAGCTCGACGCCGCTTATGCGTCGCAAGTCGCCGCCAACAGCGCGGCATTTGCCCACATATTCTTCGTTGCCGTCGAATCGCTTCTGCAGAATGTCGTATAGTACATATTTCACAATGCTGGTTTTTCCGGAGCCAGAGACGCCGGTCACTACCGTCAGCACGTTGAGCGGAAATTCCACATCGATGTTTTTCAGGTTGTTGCAATAGGCGCCTTTGAGGGTGATTTTGTCGCGCCATTGGCGTCTCGAAGCCGGCATGGGTATCGACAGTTTTCCGAGCAGGTACTGTGCGGTGTATGAATTCTCGATTTTGAATTTTGAGTTCTCTATCTGGTTGTTTTCTATGCCGTTGCCATCGTTTTGCAGTTCCATGACCACCTCGCCGCCCAGTCGTCCTGCTCCTGGTCCGATGTCGATAATGAAATCGGCAGCGCGCATGATTTCCTCATCGTGTTCGACAACGATTACCGTGTTGCCGAGGTCGCGCAGTTGCTTCAATACCGATATGAGCTGTTCGGTGTCGCGCGAGTGCAGGCCTATCGAGGGTTCGTCGAGTATGTACATCGACCCCACAAGCGAACTTCCGAGTGATGTGGCGAGGTTGATGCGTTGGCTTTCGCCTCCGCTCAGTGTGTTGCTCAGTCGGCTCAGGGTCAGGTAGCCCAGTCCCACCTGCAGCAGGTAGCCTACGCGGTTGTCGAGCTCGCGGCGTATGCGCTCGGTGAGTTTCAACTCGTAGTCGGTAAGTGTCATGCTCTTCAGAAATTCTGCAAGCTCTTTGACGGGCATGTCGGTGAGTTCGGTGATGGATTTTCCGCAGACCTTGACGTACTGTGCGTCGGCTCTAAGTCTCGAGCCGTGGCAGTCGGGGCAGGTCGTTTTGCCACGATAGCGAGCCAGCATGACGCGATACTGGATCTTGTAGCTTTGCGACTCCACCCATTTGAAGAATCCGTCGATGCCCTCCCAGCTGCCCGAGCCGTGCCACAGCGTGTCGCGCTGCGATTGCGTCAGGTCGCAGTATGGTGTGTGGATGGGGAAGCCGAGTTTCGTCGAGAGGCGGATGAAGTGTTGTTTCCATTCCGACATCTTCTCGCCGCGCCAGCATACAACGGCGTCTTCGAAAACCGAGAGCGACTTGTTGGGGACCACGATGTCCTCGTTTATCCCTATCACGTTGCCATAGCCCTGGCATCGCGGGCATGCACCGTAGGGGTTGTTGAAACTGAAGAAGTTGGGATTTGGCTTTTCGAAGGTCATGCCGTCGGCTTCGAAGCGGTTTGAGAAGTGGATGCTTTCGGGTTTCTCGTCGCCACTGTTCATCACTTGCAGGCAGCATGAGCCCCTGCCCTCGAAGAAGGCTGTCTGTACCGACTCCGAGACGCGTGCCAGCTGGTCGTCGTCGCCGTGTCGGATAGTGATGCGGTCTACAAGGAGCAGTGGGTCCTTGTAGTTTTCCTTCTCGTCAAGAATAGGGATGAAGTCCTCAATGCGCATGATGGTTCCTGCTATCGATACGCGCATGAAGCCCTCTTGCTGCAGAATCTGCAGTTGGGCTTTTAGCGGACGTTCCTTGGTGGCCTCGAGAGGGGCGAGGATCATTATTTTCTGCTCGTCGTCGAGAGTGTAGATGTAGTCTACCACATCGCTTACGCTGTGCCGTTTCACTTCCACTCCCGATATGGGCGAGAAGGTGCGTCCGATTCTGGCGTAGAGCAGCTTGAGGTATTCGTATATCTCGGTCGAGGTGCCTACCGTCGAGCGTGGGTTCGAGGTGTTGACCTTCTGTTCGATGGCTATAGCCGGTGCCACGCCGAGAATGTAGTCCACTTCCGGTTTGCTCATTCGTCCCATGAACTGGCGGGCGTAGCTGCTCAGGCTTTCCACGTAGCGGCGCTGACCCTCGGCGTAGAGGGTGTCGAATGCCAGCGACGACTTGCCGCTGCCGCTCAACCCGGTTATGACCACCAGCTTGTTGCGCGGAATCCTGACGTCGATGTTCTTCAGGTTGTTGACCCGTGCACCTTTGATAACGATATAGTTGTCGTCGTCGTTCTTTGTTCTTGTCACGTTTTTCTGGGTGGTGTTTCGTTTCTTTGGGGCGTTGCTCATGGCCATAAGTCTAAGGTTTGTGGAATTGCCAAATCTTTATAACGTCCACCCATCTGTAATTATTGCGTGTTGGAGGAAAGATTTGTTTGTACAGATTCAACATCGAAGTGCAACACTGCTGTGACTGTTGTTTTTTCGCCAGACAATAAAATAGTGGTCGCTGTAAAGGTTGTGCAAAAAAAAAGAGTTGCCCTTGTAAATATGGACAACTCCTTTGATTCTGGGCGGAGAGAGAGGGATTCGAACCCCCGGACCCGTGAAGGTCAACGGTTTTCAAGACCGCCGCATTCGACCGCTCTGCCATCTCTCCAAATCGGGTGCAAAAGTAATACCTTTTTTGGATATGACCAAATTTTTCTTTTTAGAAGCTGTCAAGCAGTGTGTTATAGCGATGGTGGCGTAAGATAGTCTGTGTGGGTCGGATGAAAATATCCCAATTTTCGGATAAAAAGCTCAAAAAACGAACAAAGTGAGAGTTCGTTGGTGGGAGTAAGGAAAGATAAGAAGATGATTTTAATAAATAAGTATCAGTCTTTTGCGAATGTTATGGTAATATTTTTTAAAAAAAATTTTGCCATGTCGCTTTTTTGCAGTACTTTTGCAACCGCTTTTCGAAAGAAGACCATCTTCCTCAATAGCTCAGTTGGTTAGAGCACCTGACTGTTAATCAGGGGGTCGCAGGTTCAAGTCCTGCTTGGGGAGCAAGTTGAATGAGAGGGTAAGAGAACTCAAATCAAAAAGAATATCTTCCTCAATAGCTCAGTTGGTTAGAGCACCTGACTGTTAATCAGGGGGTCGCAGGTTCAAGTCCTGCTTGGGGAGCAAAAATATGGCTGCACGAATGGGCAGCTTTTTTTGTAGTGTCATGAAATCAATCTTTCTGGTATTATTAATAGTACTGGCTATTGTGCTGGTCTGCTTTGCTGGACTCGGAATCAAGATAATTGTCAAGAAAAACGGCGAGTTCAAGCGTCACTGTTCCAGTATCGACCCCTACACCGGCGAGCAGAAGGGCTGCGTGTGTGCATCGCGCTTGGATGATAAATGCTCGGAACGGAAGAGGCATCCATACCAGCCACTGGATGTGAACAGGGAGCTGATGAAGGAAATCGAGTGATGTTCGATGCTGGAAGTGAGTAGGATATATGATTTCTTGATGCAGAAAGATAATTAGAAATACCTGCCTAAATTTTTGATTGTTATGAAAAAGACTTATGCATTGCTGTTTTGGATGATGATTGCGCTGGGTGTTGCCGTGTCGCAGAACGACGGGGCGACAGAATCGTTATGGTGCGACAGTTTTGACGATGGCATTGCGGACGGGTGGCTCCTCGTGGACAATGACGGTAACGGCAAAAACTGGAAGGTCGAGACTTTCCACCCTTATGATGGCGGCTATTCGCTGTTCGGACCGGCATACACAAACAGTACTGAGGACAATTGGGCTGTAAGTCCGTCGATTAATCTCACCGATGGCGTCATTTCGTTGACATGGCAGGTGTTTGCACACGAATCATACAATGAGACGTATGAGGTATGGGTGACCACTGGCGACGCGGAGGCTTTGGAGAGTTACGATTCGTTGTTCGCTGAAACCGTCACGGGCGGATATTACGCAAGGACGCTGGACATTTCGGCCTATGCGGGACAAACGATACACGTGGCATTCCGCCATCGCAGCACTTTCCAGAATTACCTATGCATAGATTCTGTGTGTGTGACTGCAAGTGTAGTGCAACTTCCTTCGGTAGAGATTGTTGCCCCCGATTCTGCACTTGTGGGCGCAAGTGTCGTCCTTGTTGCTGTCAGCGACAATGCAGAGTCGTATGAATGGTCAGTGGAGGGTGCTTCAATTTCGTCGCCGACGCAGCAGCAGATAGAGGCTGTATGGCTGTCGGAGGGCAGCTATGAGATTGTCCTGACGGCTGTTAATAGTGCCGGCAGAACAACGGTCTCACGATATATTGACATTGTAGAGAAAGCGGATATAAATGGCACGGGATTGCATGACGTGGCTGTATACCCAAACCCTGTCGAGGCTGTGCTCACGGTTGAAGCAGAGGGTTTGATAGAACTCGAGATACTGGATGCAACTGGCGTCGTTGTGCTCAGGAGTACAGACTGTAAAGGCTTTGTGGATCTGTCGGCCGTGCCTGCGGGCATTTATTATGTGCGCATTTCTACGCGTGAGGGATGCTTTGCACGCAAAATCATCAAGAGATAGTTACTTTCTATAGAGAACCTCTAATAATTATTTAAAACGGCGAATTGTACGAATTAAACGAATTGATATTTAGAAATTTGTTTTGCAAACAAAACGCGAATTAAACGAATTTTAGAGATTACCTATAGAGATTCCACTATGTCGCTGGCGATGACAGAGTATTGCGACCGCAAGGCTGCTGCTCGTTCGCCTGCTTTGCCGTGCATGTTTACGGCATGTGCAGCGATTGCTTGAAGAGTCGGTGTCGTATAGTCGCTGTGGTGGCGGCTATAGGCCCGGGATTGGGCGAGCAGCGACAGGATGACGCCCGTGAGGACATCTCCGCTGCCGGCAGTGGCCATCGCAGGTGTGCCGGTGGTGTTGACCATGGCGACGCTTGCAGGGGCATAGATATGCGTACGGTGAGATTTTTTGACGATGACGGTGCTGTAGCGGTCTGCCATGGCTTGAGGGTCGGCATCGCCGAAAAGCCTTTCATATTCCTTTGCGTGAGGTGTCAGCACGCAACCGGAAGCATAGTTCAGCAACTTGGGGCGTAGTGACATGATGTTCAGTCCGTCGGCATCGACAACGAGTGGCGTGTCGGCATTCTCGAGGAAGCCTACGCGGTTGTACATGAGTTTTTCGAGAACGTTCCTGCTCTGTTCGTCGGTGCCTAGGCCGGGCCCGACGGCTATGGCGTCGAAGTTGTCGAGGTGTGCGGGTAGTGTCGTGAAAACGGTTTCGTTGTCGTCGACAGAGAGCATGGCCTCTGGGATTGCGGTCTGCATAATGGTCACAGCCGAGCGCGGCACATGAACGGTAAGCAAGCCAACTCCAGAGCGCAAGCAGGCTCGTGCGGCGAGGATGGCGGCACCCATCTTGCTGTAGCTGCCGGCAATGAGGAGGGCATGACCATAGTACCCTTTGTGGCTTTCGGGGTCACGATTGTACAGAAACGGGAATTGTTCCATATGTGATGTGATTTCTGTAAAAGAAGACCAGCCATCTGAAAGATTGTTTCCCGATGGCTGGTCATTGAAGTAGTAATCAGGTTTTATTCAGTAACCTCGGGTTTCATGGTTCCTACGCAGTAGTGGCCAAGGTCGAAGTAGGTCTTGGCGATGCGTTTGATGTCCTTGACGGTGAGGCTATTGACGAGTTTCTCATAGTCGGTGACGCTGGCGTTGCGGTCTTCGTTGTAGTAGTAAGATCCGTAGATGCGGCCCATCCAGAAGCTGTTCTCCTGCATGCTGGTTTCACGCTCTTTGATCATCTGGAGTTTCACCTTGTTGAGGGTCTCTTTGTCGCAGCCCTTCTTGATGAATTCCTTGATGAGCTTGATGGCGGCGTTCTCGACGCTTTCGCAGTTTTCGGGGGCACACTGAAGTACGAATACCCAGCTGACGCTACCGTCGAACTCGATGTCGTAGTCAGCTGAGCCGTAGGGGCTGTAGGTTTCACCCATCTTCTCGCGGATGACTTCGGTGGTGCGGATCTGGAGAGCTTCGCCGAGGGCGCTGACAGCGATACGCTCGCGGAGGTCGCCATGGAAACCGCGGGTTTCGCCCATGACGAAGACCATACCCTGCTTGTCGGTACCGGCAAGGGTGAGGCTGTGGTTGACACCGGGGATCATCTTGGGTTCCTTGTCGAGGCGCTGTTCACCTTTCTGCTTGCCATTGGTGGGCAGGATGTTGAGGTACTTGGCTATGGTGTTGATGTTTTCGTCGCTGACGTTGCCGACGAAGAAGAAAATCTGGTCGCTGGCGTCGCAGAAGCGTTCTCTGAAGATCTGATAGGTGCGTTCGAAATCGACACGATTGATGTCCTCCTCGGTGGGTATGACGACCATGCGAGGATTGTGGCCGTACATCATTTCGAAGAATTCTTTCTGGAATTTAACCTGCGGCTGCGAAGCAACCATGCGGATCTGGGTGCGCAGGTTGTCCATGTCGCGGTCGAAAGATTCCTTGTCTTTGCGCGGAGCCTCATAGTAGAGGTCGATGAGTTGCATCATGGTTTCAAGGTCCTTGGGCGAGCAGCTGCCGCTGAAGCCCTGGTTTGTGGAGCTGATGGAAGGACGGACGCTGACCGATTTGCCCTGGAGTTTCTTGCTGAGTTGGTTGCGGCTGAAGTTGCCGATACCGGCATTGCTTACGATACCGGCAGCAGAGCTGACCATGTAGGCTTCCTTGTCGCTATAGAGGGCGCTACCGCCGTTGGAGAAGCTGCGCATCTGGATTTCGTCTTCTTTATAGTTGGTCTTCTTGACAACGAAACGGATGCCGTTGGGGACGATGTATTCGGTGTAGCCGAGGACGTCGTTCTTGGAGAGTTCGATGGGGGTGACATCCTTGACTTCGCGGTCGAAGAGAGGTTCGTCCTTGAAGGTGTCGACCCAAGGTTCGGTCTTCTCGTTCTTGCTGTCAGCAACAATCTTGATGATGGCGTCCTTGGTGGGCACGCTGTAGCCTTCCTTCTCGGGAGCGGTGAGGATGTAGATGAAGTTCTCGTCAGTGATCCAGTCTTTTACGACGGCGTTGACTTCCTCGAGGGTGATTTCAGGGATGAATTCGCGTGCGTAAGAGTCTTCCTGGCGGATGCCGGGGATTACCTCGTCGTCAAGATAGTGGTTGGTGTATTCGTCGGCGAAGCTGTTGCTTTCGGTCTTGTTGAGCTCTTTGGCGAGCTTGCGGTACATCTCGAGGGTGCTCTCTTTTGCGCGGTCCAGTTCGGGTTGGAGGAAACCGTGTTCGTCGACACGCTTCATTTCACGGAGCAGGAGTGCGGTAGCCTCTTCGATGCGGTTGTCCTTCGGATAGGCCGACAACGAGAAAGCGTCGAGCTTGGCGAGGAATCCGCCGTAGCTGCCGCTGGCATAGATGAAGGGTGCAGAAGCCTTTTCAGACATTTCGCTGAAGCGGGCATTGATCATGCGGTTTGCGAGGGTGCGGACCAGCATCTGGCGATAGTCGCCGATGGTGCCCTGAGGAGCTTTGCTGTGTTTCCACATCATTTCGATGCCGGCATTGGGGGCTTCCTTGTCGGTAGCGATGGCTACGAGGGGCTCCTTGTTGGCGGGAATCTCATAGTAGGGGCGAGGCTTGGGATTGGCGGGCATCTTGTTATCGTTGAAGTATTCCTTGACTTTCTTTTCGATTTGGTCTACGTTGATGTCGCCAACGATGATGACGGCCTGCAGGTCGGGACGGTACCAGTCCTCATAGAAGCGCATGATGGTGGGGCGCTGGAAGGTCTTCAGCACCTCTTCGGTTCCGATGGGGATACGGTTGGCATATTTGGAACCCTTGAGCAGCACGGGCCAGTATTGGCGCATGAGGCGGTCCTGCGCACCGAGGCGTCCGCGCCATTCCTCGATGATGACACCGCGCTCGGCATCGATTTCCTTGGGGTCCATCAGCAGCTTGCTTGCCCAGCCGTCGAGGATCTTCATACCCATCTCGAGCATCTCGTCGTCATTGGGCATGTTGACGTAGTAGACCGTCTGGTCGAAGCTGGTATAGGCATTGACGTGGCCGCCGAACTGAACGCCCTTGGCTTGGAGCTTGCTGATGAGCTCGTTGTGGGGATAGTACTCGGTGCCGTTGAAGGCCATGTGCTCAACGAAGTGAGCGAGACCCTGCTGGTCGTCGTCCTCCATAACGGAGCCTGCATTGACGGCAAGACGGAACTGGACGCGTCCTTCGGGTTTCTTGTTGGAACGGATGTAGTAGGTGATGCCGTTGTCGAGTTTGCCCATGCGCACTTTCTTGTCGATAGGCACTTTGGCGGAGAGGTCACTCTTTTTCTCTTTTTTGCTGCCTGTGCTGCCGAGCTGTGCAAAGCTCATGCCTGCTGCTGCAAACAGAAAAAGGAACAGAATAAAAATTTGTTTTTTCATTTTAAAGATTGATTTTTAATTATTTGTATTTGTTATTGTTAATTATCGCAATTTGCAAAGATAATAAATATATTTTATTTATGGGATATGAGGCAATGATGTGTGATGTTGTCATCACATATAAACGATTCAGATATGGGAAATCTTACAGGCGAAGCTAAAAAAAAACTCGAATTCTTTAAAAATTCGAGAAAAAAATGCTTTTAAAACTCTTCCAGTAGGTATCAGCCTCAATTGTGATTGGCAACAAGAGCATTGGTGTAACCGTTGAACTGGAACTTCCGCCACCCCAGAAGAGGTGAACGTAATTGTATAAAGATGAGAGCTTATGGTGTTTTTTCCTTTTGTTTGTGGATCGATTCATGAGCAAATTTTTTTGCTTATGCTGCGGTACCATGCTCATATAAAAACTCGGGGGCGAAGTCTACACCGTTATACCATTCCAATGTCCAATCATTCAATCCAAACTGGATGAAATTGTGTATGTCGCGTAGTTCGTCTTTAAATTTTCCGTGCAGTAGAGGTTCAAAATTTACAATACGGCTCTCCCCATTATTAAAATCAAGTCTCATAACAAAATCATGCAGATAATCTACATCAACAACTCTAAGCAATTCAAAATTTTTCATATACTTTTAAATTAATGGCTTAATAGGTAAAGGTTCTTGTCCATTTTTAAGTCTGTTCCAATTCTCAATCAACTCATCATGATGCAGGTCAAGCCATTCGAAAACACGATTCAACTCTTTGCGAGACAGTTGTCCTTGTACAATGCCTTTGTCTATTGTGACGATGGCTCTGCTGCTGCCATAGCGGACATGAAAAAGCGGCGGATTATGGTCGTCAGCAAACATCATTATAATGATACCGTAAAATCTACTTATTTCAGGCATAATTAATTTTATAATTGATTTTGCAAAAATACACAATTAATCCGAATTGACAAAATCTATTTTCATTATGCGTAGAATAACGACATCTTGTCTGGGGTTGTTATAATCACATCCCATGGGGATGATAGCGCATTGATTGATATATCCCGATGATAACATGTTGAGTGGTAGTTGAGTATGAGAAATTGGTTTTCTATAGTGCCGCCTCGAGGTAGTGGCGCAGCTGGACTGGCGTCACATCATGGTTGATTTCGCCACCCACGGCGTAGGAGATGGCTCCGGTTTCTTCGCTGACAATCACTGAAATGACGTCGAGCTGCTCGGTCACGCCAATGGCCGAGCGGTGTCTGAGGCCGAGGTTGGGGTCGATGCTGAGGTTGGACGAGACTGGGAGAATGCAGCGGGCTGCGAGGACTTTGTTGCCCTTGACGAGGACGGCGCCATCGTGGAGCGGCGAATTCTTGAAGAAGAGGGTCTCCAACAGTGCCGACGAGACGACGGCATCGATGCGTTCGCCGGTATTGATGATGTCGTTCACCTCGTTCTGACGGACGAAAACGATGAGGGCTCCTGTCTTGGACTGCGACATGTGCATGCAAGCCTGTATGTAGGGTTCGAGTTCGACGCCGTTGTTCTTGTCGCTCATGCTTTTCTTCCAGAATTGGAAGCGTTTTAGCAGGTTGTCGCCGTCGATGCTAGTCTTTGTTCCTACGAGGAGCAGGAAGCGCCGTATCTCTGGTTGGAAGACAATGATGAGCAAGATGAGTCCGATGGAGATGAACTGCCCGAGGATGGTCGAGGTCAGCCGCATGCCGAAAAGTGTGGAGAGTTGCCAGAGGACGTAGATGATGACAACGGCCCAGAAAATGCGTAGCACGTTGGTGCCACGGACGGCCTTGTAAATCTGGTAGGCCAGAATTGCTACAAGCAGTATGTCTATTATGTCGACAAAAGTGAAAGTGGGTAATCCTTGCATTAGAGGTTAGAGGTTAAAGGTTAAAGGTTAAAGGTTAAAGGTTAAAGGGTGGTAAAGGTTAAAGGTTAGAGGTAAAAGGTTAAAGACAATAGGTGTGTTTCTATAAATATGTCTTATTGTTTTGATGAGAGGTATTTTAGGACAATGTCGGAGGTTTGTCGGGTTTCCTTCACGTCGTGGGCTCTGAGGATTTGGGCTCCGCTCAGCAGGGCTATGGTGTGGAGGGCAACGGTGCCGGCAAGGGCGTCGTCGGCAGTTGTATTTAGAAGCCGGTAGATCATCGATTTGCGGGAGAGTGCGACCAGGATCGGGTTGTTGGGGAAGAGACTGCGCAGCTCGCCAAGTTGCGTCATGAGGGTGTAGTTGTCGTCGATCGACTTGGAGAATCCGAAGCCGGGGTCGATGATGACGTCACGGACACCGCGGTCGTACAATTGGTTGCGAAGGTAGGACAGGCTTTTTGCCATCGAAGCCACGGGCGATATGTCGCTTTCGCCTACCCCTGCGGGGTTCTGCGGTGTGCCTTTGGGGTTGTGCATCAGAACGTAAGGCGTTCGCAGCTGCGCTACGGTGTCGAACATTGCCGTGTCGAATGCGCCGCCGCTGATGTCGTTGATGATGTCGGCTCCAGCGTCGACGGCAGCCTTTGCCGGAAGCGAATAGCAGGTGTCGACAGAGATGTAGGCGTCGGGCAACTCACGACGGACCAGCGCCACGACTTTGGATAGTTTTTCGGCCTCGACGTCGGGAGCAAGCAGGGTAGCCCCCGGACGTGTCGACACAACGCCGATGTCTATAATGTCGGCACCTTCGGACGTGATGGTCTGGGCACGTTCAACGATTTCTTTTTCCGATAGATAACGGTTTCCATCGTAGAACGAGTCGGGCGTGACATTGAGGATCCCCATTACGGCCGGACGTTCACATCGGAGCAATCTGCTGCCGCAACACAGCGAGAACGGTTCGAAAGAATTATTTTTATACATAGCAATAAAAATTTTATACATAGCAATAAAAAAACGACATCGTCGTTGTTTTATTGTTTTGAGACTACTAATTTCACGAATAACACGAATCCTTAAATATATGACACGTACCGAAGAGGAATTTGAACAAGAGACAAAAAAATGTCGCGACATATTTGAGAAGAAGACCAGAGACTACGGCACTTCGTGGCGCATTCTGCGATTGCCTTCGCTGACGGACCAGATATTCATCAAAGCCAAACGGATACGCAGCATTGAAGAGACTGGAGAGAACAAGATCGGCGACGATGTGCGTGGCGAATACGTTGCCATGGTGAACTATGCAGTGATGGCACTTATCCAGCAGGAATTGGATGGCAATACGCAGATGGAACTGCCATTGGAGAGGGCTATGGAACTCTACGACAAGCACCTTGGGCGCACCGTAAGACTTATGCTCGACAAGAACCACGACTATGGTGAAGCCTGGCGACAGATGCGCATAAGTTCGATGACGGACCTGATTCTGATGAAGCTTAAACGCATCAAACAGATTGAAGACCACGATGGTAAGACAATCATTTCGGAGGGCGTCGAAGGTGGTTATATGGATATTATCAACTACTCGCTCTTCTGTCTCATCAGATTGAATGAAGAGCAAACAAATAAGTAAATGGTCAAAATATTGAACAGGAATTACCAGAAATTGGCCAGGAATAAACCAAAAATTATGTTTTTCATTTTAACAGCAATTAAACAGTAAATATCTTTTAGAATTTGAATATCCGTGAATTATCATAAATGTCAAATAAATTTGACTAATTACTTAAATAAAAACCATATTATTATTAAAGCCGTAAAATAGATATGATAAAGGAAAATACACTAAACAAGACACTTAGAATTATAGCTCGCTGGTTTGTGGGGCTTGTGTTCATCTTTTCGAGTTTCACAAAGGGCGTGGACCCGCTCGGAACAGCGTTCAAGGTCGAAGAATACATGACGGCGTGGAGCGTTGGCAACATCTCGTTCGAATGGGCTCTGCCGCTCGCTCCGTTCCTCTCGATGGCGCTCATAACGGTCGAGTTCCTCGTGGGCGTGCTCCTTATCACAGGCTCGTTCAGGAAGTTGACGGCGTGGATACTGCTGCTCATGATGGTGTTCTTCACCTTCACGACGCTCTACGATGCCATAACGAACAAAGTGAGCGACTGCGGATGCTTTGGCGATGCTGTCAAACTCACCAACTGGCAGACGTTCTGGAAGAATGTGGTGCTCGATGTGCCGACGTTGTTCATATTCCTCACCCGACGTTGGCCGCGCCGCAAAAGCCTTGAGCGCGACACCCTGATAGCACTTGCGGCAATTGCTGCCATGGTGGTCTTCGGATTGTACAACATCAACAACGAACCCATCATCGATTTCCGTCCCTGGAAGGTTGGCAACACCATGATTAAGAATCTTGAAGAGGGATTGCAAACGACCAATTTGGTCACCTACAAGAACAAGGAGACCGGTGAATTCAAGACTATGGATTCGAAGGAGCTGATGGACTGCTTCGCTTCCGACCCGCAGTGGGGCGACAAATGGGAGTGGGTGGGAACCAGCACGGTAAGTCCGTACGAAATCGTCGATCCCAAGACCGACAGTGTCGTCTCGTTCCCCATTGTCAATGCCGACAATGAAGACTTCACGTTCGACTTGATAGGTGCTGTCGACGGTCCGGTGATGCTCTGCACGATACATCACCTTGGCGACGTCAACGAACGTGGCGTGGAGGCCATTGCCGAAATGAAGCAGTTGGCTATGGACCGCGATGTCCGTTTCGCAGTCGTCTCGTGTGCAGAACAGAGCGAGCTGCTGCAGTTCCTGTACGGTCACAATCTCATGGATGTGGAGTACTACTTCAGCGACGACAAGGCTATAGAGGCCATGCTCCGCAGCAACCCGGGATTTGTGGTCATGCAGAATGCCACAGTCCGCGGCAAGTGGCACTACAAAAACATAGACAAGATTAAAGATTTCCCTTTCGAGATTGACCAGAAGTAGGGAATCAAGAAATCCTTAAGAGCACCTCTAATAAATATTTACAACGGCGTGGTATGCCTGCGAATACATAATGAATAAAGAAAATGCAATGAGCAATTGTACGAATTAAACGAATTTTTAGAGGTTACCTTAAACAATTTGGAAGAATAAGCTTTTTAAAAATATCACATAACAGACTAAATTATGCTACAAAGAATTCAATCGTTTTATTTAGTGCTCGTGGTTGTGGGCATCATATTGATGTTCCAGTTTCCCATAGCGACCTACACTGCTCAAACCCCCAACGGTGATATCGGAGCCGCACTGCAGCTCACCAATACCAAGTCCATACAAACCGAAGACATGATGGACTTCCATTTTGTCGGCGACGACACGGTCTCGCTGCCTGGCAAGTGGGTGCTCAGCGTCGTTGCCGTGATTGTTGGCCTCATCGCCCTTGTCAGCATATTCCTTTACAAGAACCGCGTCCTGCAGATGCGTGTGGTGGCTTTTGCCTTCCTGTTCAACGTGGTGCTGATATTCTTGATTTTCTTCTGGGCCATAAACGGTGCCGGCGGAAACGGCGGCTACCTGCATGTGCTGCAGGAGAGCACGCTGATGGGAAGCAGTATCACAACGCAGATGTTGACACCGGGAACAATCACCCCGATCGTGACGGTGATCCTGCTCTTTTTGGCGCAGAGAGCCATCAAAAAAGATGAAATGAAAGTTCGTGCAGCAGACAGATTAAGATGATGATAACATTCAGTAGTACAGAAGAATTGCCCGAAGTGGCTGCCAAGTTGCTGGAGGCCTTTCCCGAAGAGCGTTTCTATGCTTTCTTCGGAGCTATGGGTGTGGGCAAGACCACATTGATCAAAGAAATATGCCGTCAACTGGGTGTGACGGACAATGTGTGCAGTCCGACGTTTGCCATCATAAACGAGTATACCGAACGTGGCGGCGAGCCGGTGTATCACTTCGATTTCTATCGCCTGAAGAGGATAGAGGAGGCCTACGACATCGGCTATGAGGAGTATTTCTATTCCGGATATTATTGTTTTACCGAATGGACCGAGAAAATCGAGCCTCTTCTGCCTGACCATTACCTACGGTTGGAGATCGTGGAGCAGTCGGACACGAGGACATTGACTGCTACAGAGGTTTAGTGGATAGTGTCTTGTTGACAGTCCTATCAAATAGAAAAGTCTCTGCCGGGTGGCAGAGACTTTTTTGTTATACTGTTGCGCGTCCGTCAGTGGTTAGCACTTGAAGCGGTATTCGAGTTTTGCGAGGTCTTCGTTGGCTTTGACAATCTTCTTTTTGAGGCCTGATTTGTAGGCGACGAGTTTCTGCATGAGGTCGGCATCGCTCTGTGCCAGAATCTGCATGGCGAGGATTGCTGCGTTTTGTGCCCCGTTGATGGCTACTGTGGCTACAGGTATTCCCGGAGGCATCTGCATGATGGCGAAGGTGGCGTCGAGACCTTCGAGGACGCTGCCTTTGATGGGTACACCGATGACTGGCAGAACGGTTTCGGCGGCGATGACGCCGGGCAGGGCTGCTGCCATGCCGGCACCGGCAATGATGACGCGGATGCCACGACCTTGTGCGTTGCGGGCGAAATCGCTGACTTCGGCAGGAGTGCGGTGAGCGGAGAGAGCGTTGACTTCGAACGGAATCTCCATTTCTTCAAAAAAATGGCAGGCTTTTTCCATGACCGGCAGGTCGCTGGTGCTGCCCATGATGATACTTACTGTTGGGGACATGAAAGGGTTTTAGGGTTTTAGGGTTTTAGGGTTTTAGGGTTTTAGGGTTGGAGGGTTAGAGGGTTTTAGGGTTTTATAGGTTTTATGGGTTTTATGGGTTAAAGGGAATAAATTATTCGTGTTATTCGTGCAATTCGTGTTCAAAAAAGCTGTGTGGCTTATAGTAATTCCATTTCCGTTCTCACATCTTCGTTCATTAGAATATCATTGCCAGTAGGACGTAGAGCCAGTGGGCGGCGATGCCGGCACAGAGACCTCCGATGGTATGGGCACCGATGGCTTTGCCGATGAGTTTGCGGTATCCGAGCGAGTCGAGCATGGCGGTATGTGTGCTCAGGTATCCGCTCCAGCACATGCCCATGGCGGTGAATACGGCAATGGCGTTGTTGGTGATGATGCCTTCGGCAATGAAGCGCGGAACCAGACCGAGCGCAGCGCCTACGGCACCAAGAGCTGTTATGGGGAAGGAGACAAGTGCACCGCTGTCGAATCCGAACAGCCAGTAGAAGACGATGTTGATTTTGTCGGCGAGCCATGTGATAGCGGGAACGCCTTCGTAGGCGGCACCTGTGTAGGTGTGCGTCTCGGCATTAGGGCCGAAGGTGAGCATCATGACGATGGTAGAAATGCAGAGCACACCGGGAATGATGGCAAGTCCGATGTCGACGCCGCTCTTGCCGCCATCGAGTAGCGAGTTGAGGAAACGTTGGAACGTGCTGCCTTCGCTTTTGAAGGAGATGACCTGTTCGTTGCCTGTTGCGTCGGGGTCGACAGGAACGTCGAGTTCGGGATAAGTCTTGAGGGTGGAACGTTGCATGAGTCGTGTGGAGACAATGCTGCCGATGACGGCTCCGGCAATGCCGACGAGGGCACCGCCGCCGAAGCCAAGTCCTGTCATGAAGGCCAGAACGACAAGTCCCATGCCGAATGCTGTGCCGAAGTTGGTAAGCGAGACGAGCTGGTATTTCTTGAAATAGCGCGAGAAGTTCTTGTCTTTGGCAAGTGAGATGATGGCGGGGTTGTCGCTGAGGAATGTCATCAGCGCGCCCAGTGCAGCGACGCCGGGCAGGTTGTAGAGCGGCTTCATCAGCGGGCGGAGAATGCCTTCCATAAGGCGTACCACACCGAATTCTGTAAGCAGGCGGCTAATGGCACCCATCAGTACACAAATTGCCATAATGTAGAACACCGTTTCCATGAGCAGGTGGTATGCCGTCTGCATGAATGTGTTCAGCATGTTGGGCAATGTCATCTTGTAGGCCAAGAACCAGAAGAAGCCTATGAAGAATACAAGGAATACTATGGCCTCGAAGCTGCGTTTGTGTGTGAACTTGAGCGGTCGTTTGATGCGTCGTTCTATGCGCAGGAACATGGCTTCGACCGATCGTGCGTACGACGTTGTTTTTTTGCGTTCCATTGAGCTGTTTTATGTTGATATGTTGGATGTTACATTCCGCGTTCCATGAACATGCGGTGGATGTTCATGTGCCAGGTGATGCCGATGTTGGCGGTGAGCTGGTCGGTGAAAGAGAGTTGGTTGCCGTTGAT
>Ga0256404_1000392_pt1 | contig 114682 bp, 114 predicted proteins | sample RumenRJG_01DNA_FD_185990 | JGI IMG/M metagenome (GOLD analysis project Ga0256404, IMG submission 185990) | Bovine rumen microbial communities from Lethbridge, Alberta, Canada - RJG_01 | ecosystem: Host-associated > Mammals > Digestive system > Stomach > Rumen | place: Canada: Alberta... | reverse complement strand
GAAATATATCAAAAAACTGCAAGAAAAAAGTTTTGATTTGAACAAAAACCTTGCATTTATTTTACCACAAAACTGGCTGAAAGTCAGTAATTACAGGGATTTTCTGTTATTCAGCAGACACTATTTAGTTTCAGAGGGAAAGATTAAAATAGATTAGAATATAAAATTTGAATAGTTATAGTAACTTTGGTTATACTACCTTAACACGATTAAGAAGTACATTTGTAAGTACAACCTAGTTTTGGATATTTGGCACTGACATCATTCCTTTTAAAAATATGGTTTTGGTAAAACGGATAGAAAGGTAGGGGATACTATGAGTGAAACTAGAAATGAGATGTCGGATGCATTACTGGAAGGATTGGGGTTTTCATTGGCAATGCATATGGATGCCATGAAAAACTTTTCTAATATGAGTGAGAGGGAGAAAACAGAATTTATTGAAAAAAGTAAGCAGGTAAAATCCAAAGAGGAAATGACAAAATTGATTGATGCATTAGGAAAAAGTAACAAATGCATATAAAGTTCAAAAATAAGTCAGAAAAGACAGTTGTATTATCATACGGCTGTCTTTCTTGCTTTTACGGAAGATGGTATGTTATGCTAGAAGTGAGAACGAAAAATGAAGAATTAAATAGGAAAATATACATAAGACGTGTTTTTGAGAGAGAAGGTGAGGACATGGCTGATTTAGTTATTGATGAAAGATATTATAATTCTATTGATATTGAGGGATTTTCAAGAATGATGAAAAACCCTACTTATTGTTATAAATTTTATTGGCTTGAGGCAATCGTTCAGTTAATTGCGGAAAATAAAAAACAGGTCACATATGATGAGATTATAAATGAAATGATTTACAATGCCTGGTATTCTGTATTGGAGTTTCATATTCATTTAAGTGGTTTATTTGGGGAAGGAGAGCTAAAAGACAATCTTGAAAAGGCTGTTCTTAGATTACAAGAATTAAGTCAATTACCAAATCACGCGGATAAGATAGAGATAAAAAATAAACTGACCGAATATAGCGGAGATAAGAAATTACATAAATACAAAATGGAACTTACAAAGTATGTACCATATAAGGTATTATCGGGATTTGCAAATCGTGGGGCAGAGAAGATAGATTTAAACAGCACGGCAGGAAGAATGATGGCATATTACAATAAATTAAGCGGAACAGAGATACTTTTGCCCTATGTATTTGGTGATGGCACAGGTTTGAATCGGACAATTCTATTTAATGATGGTTGGATACAAATGATTCAGGATAATACAGTGGCAATATTAGGATGGATACAATTGGAGAAAGTGAAGTGGCTGCAAAATAATAATCCAGAGATGCCAGGTTTGGTTTATAAAATGGTACCGTTGGACGAAAAAATGCGTAAACTGGATCATGTTAGAAAACTTTGGGAAGGTGTCTTGGATAGGAAACCTGTTATAGATGTCTTTACAAATGAAAGAATAGATAAAAATCATTATGATGTAGATCATTTTATTCCTTGGTCGTTTGTGATGAATGATGAATTGTGGAATTTAATGCCAATGGATTCTACTTGGAATTCGAAAAAAAGTAATAAGCTTCCGTTATGGGATTCCTTTTTCAAAAAATTTGCAGCTAATCAATATATACTGTATGAGCTGTTACATACTAAGCCAGAAATTCATAAATTGTATGAAGCCTGTTACAGGGATAATCTGCACTCTATTTGGGCAAATAAAGAGTTGTACCGGAAAGGGAATACATGTGAAGAGTTTTATAAAATATTAGAGAAAAATATGCGTCCGGTTTATGATTCAGCAAAAAGACAGGGGTACGAAGTTTGGAATATTGTGTAAAAGTGGATACTTCATTACATTTGGACATAATAAAGCATGGGAACAAGTTTCAATCTTAATGGTAACAGTATCATGCATGGTGGTAGAATAAAAATGAAAAACAGATTTTCTAGGTTAGGGAAAAAATAGCATAGAGTTTCGTTAAAAATATAAAAACAGGCAGGTGAGACGAGTGGGTGAAGAAAACGATTTTGGTCAGGCAAGAGAGATTTTACGCGCGTTACTGGATTTAGGACAGGCATTATTGGAATACGGCGGGGAAGTCAATCGAGTGGAGGATACGCTGGAACGAATGGGAAGAGCATATGGAGCAAAAGGAATGAATGTGTTTGTGATTACGACCAGTATGGTGGTGACTATGCTTCATAAGGATGGGGAGGAGATCACACTTACTCGTCGTATCCGTAAACCGATTGGCAATGATTTTACAAAATTAGAGCAATTAAATGCACTTAGTAGAAAATGTTGCCAGGAACCAATGAAAGTTGCAGAACTTCAGGAAAAAATACAAGAAATAAAGAATCAGCCCTATTCTTTTAAAAAGTATTTGATTGGCGCAATGTTAAGTGCAGGAAGTTTTTCGGTGTTTTTTGGTGGCAGTTTGCTGGACGGACTATTTTCTATGTTGTTTGCCATTTTTATTTGCCTGTTGCAAAGGTATGTTCAAAAATATTGTACGAATATGGCGGTATTTCAATTGTTCTGTTCGTTTGTAATTGGAATCGGAATATCGGTTGTTACCAAATGTGTTCCCTTCCTTCATTTAGATTATATTATGATTGGAGATATTATGTTGTTGATTCCAGGATTAGCGATGACAAACTCTGTGCGTGATATTCTAGTGGGAGACACGATTTCAGGTTTCCTTCGATTGGCGGAAAGTCTTTTGTGGGCGGGGGCATTGGCGTGTGGATTTATGACCGCAATCTGGTTGTCCTTTTCTCTTTGAGCGCAGAGTAGCATTTTCATACCGTTAAGGCATTGGTATGGGAAAGAAAATGGTTGAAAAAAGACTAGAACTCTTGTAGAGCGAGGAGTATAGAACAGAACCAATTTCATTTACTTAAGTCCAAGCGGAAACGTGTTTTTGAAAGCAATGTTGGCATTGCAACTTTTTCGTGAAAGTTCAAGGATTAAGGAAATGGCATTGGAACAGAACAGGAGGTAGAATATGATACAATTGCTCAGTGTTTTTATTGGATGCATTGGTTTTGGAATGTTATTTCATTTGCAAAGCAGACATTACTTGCGTGCTGCTTTGGGAGGTGTATGCACCTATTTGGTATATATGATTTGCAGTATCTATATAAAAAATGGCTTTATTCCCGTATTTTTAGCTAGTGCCAGTGGAGCCTTGTATGCAGAGGTGTTAGCTAGAATACAGCGGGCACCGACAACTTTGTATCTTATCATAGCCGTCATTTCCCTTGTACCGGGAAGTAGTTTGTTTTATACAATGAGTGCCTTTGTAAGAGAGGATTGGGATTTGGTACATTCCTATGGAGTGGAAACTGCTATTTTTGCCGTCGCCATTGCTTTGGGAATGAGTCTTGTATGGGCTATTTTTGGTACGTTTGGAAAAGTAAAAAAAGAAATTTAAAAGGTGTCTTACATGAAAAAATAAAATGTATGACCAAGATATTCAAAAACGAAAAAGAAGATAACTATTTGAAAAGGGGGTGTAACGCGGGATGGTTGCACCTCTTTTGGCATTTTGCTATAATACACAATAATGAAAGCAAGTTTGAGGAGGCTCATCATGACAAAGAATGAGAATACAAAGGATAGCAGTTTACAAAAAGACATATCCCACAATAACCAGAAAAAAATAGCAGTAATCAATGATATGTCTGGATTTGGACGCTGTTCTATTGCCGTGGCACTTCCTGTTATTTCTACATTGCGGATTCAGTGTTGTCCATTGCCAACCTCTATATTTTCCAATCATACAGGATATGATTCTTTTTTTTATAGAGATTTTACGGAGAACATGGAACCATATATGGAAGAATGGAAGAAACTTAATTTAACCTTTAATGGAATCTGTACAGGTTTTTTAGGGTCCGCAGATCAAATTCAGATTGTGAGACATTTTATGAAATTGTTTAAAACAAAGGACACCTTGGCTATTATCGACCCAGTGATTGGGGACTATGGGGAACCATATCCAACCTATACACAAGAGATGTGTCAGCGAATGAAAGAGTTGATTGAATATGCAGATATTTTGACACCAAATTTGACGGAGGCGTGTATTCTCACAGAAACGCCATACAAAGAAGACTGGAAAGTAGCAGAGTTGGTGCAATTGGCAGAAAAATTGTCACAGAAAGGACCAGAAAAAGTAGTAATTACTGGTTTTTCTCAGAAAAGTTATATTTGCAATTTGTGCTATGAAAAAGGGAAAGAGCCAGCAATTGTAAAGACCCATAAAGTAGGAACGGAACGTTCTGGAACGGGGGATATCTTTACAGCTATTATTGCGGCAGATGCAGTAAATGGAGTGGACTTTTATGCATCGGTAAAGAAAGCGTCTACTTTCATAAAAAAATGTATTTTACGTTCCATCGAGTTGGGAATTCCTACTACAGATGGAGTTTGTTTTGAAGAAGTATTACACACATTAAAAAAATAGGAATAGGTAAGTTCTGTACAAAAAGTCTCAGAGTAAATTGCGTTTTGCAAGTACCTAAAAAAAGTGAGGAGAATTTTGATGAAGAAAGCAATGACAATTGTATACAAAGTGCACAATAATTTATATGTAAATCTGACAAATCGCTGTTCTTGTTCATGTGTATTTTGTTTAAGGCAAAATAGAGACCATATGGAAGAGTCAGATTCTTTATGGTTGGATCATGAGCCGACTTTACAGGAAGTGAAGGATGCATTTGCAAAGGAAGATATGAGTCAGTATGAGGAAGTTGTATTTTGCGGATTTGGAGAACCGACAGAACGAATGGATCTATTGCTTGAAGTGGCTGCATTTGTGAAGGAAAACTATCAAAAGCCAATTCGTATCAACACAAATGGACAAGCCAATTTAATCAATGGACGTGATGTAGCACCAGAACTGAAGGGACTGGTTGATACCATTTCTATTAGTTTAAATACGCCGAATGAGGAAAAATATAATGAAATGGTGCGCAGTATCTATGGCGACAAAGCCTACGGTGCTATGTTAGATTTTGCAAGAGAAGCCAAAAAATATGTGCCAAATGTAGTATTGTCAACGGTAGATACTACTCTTTCCAAAGAGGAGGAGGAGCAATGCAGGCAGATTTGTGAAAAGCTTGCGGTAACCTATCGTATTCGCCCGTGGGAAGATTAGAAAAAGTATCTTGTTCAAGGTTTTGTTTTTATATATTTTGGTATGTTCGAAACAATACTGGTTGAATGGTTCCGTCTTTTTTTGTAGAGGCATATACTGTAAGAAAAGCCGGAGCATAGATATGGCATATCGTAGATTGGATTTTGAACAGTATTTTATTGATAATAGCGAAGATTATAATCATACAGGGAAGGCAAGCAAAGAATTACATTACAAGGCAGTCATCTATCAATGTACAGGTTTGGAAAAACTGTTTCGATTTCAACATGAAATGAATTATGAAATCCGTTATGAAAAAGAGCGGGATGTCATTCAGATTAATTTTCAGAAAACCAATGGTTTCTCTGATTGGATTGCGAATATCGTGGAATTTACGGATAAATATTATGATGCATTTTATTTTGAAGGACAAATGCTATGTCTTCGAGCACATCATGGATGGGCGAATATGTATCGAAGTATTAAAAACGAAATTCGGTTAGAATGGAGTCGTTTGCATAAGAAATATCAAACCGCAGAAACCGAGATTATCGGTTGGTCTTTAGGTTCCGCACAAGCCATTCTTTGTTGTCAGGATTTGAATTACAACTTTGGTGTGTGTCCGTATTTGTATACCTTTGGAAGTGTACGCCCCTTTAAATACACTCTTTTTAACAGGTGTCAGGTGAAACAATATTTAAACAGCATCTATAAGGAATGTTGGAACTTTGCAAATGTCAATGATATAGTAACCTATATGCCGCCTTTTTTGGGCTTTATTATGCCCAATAGAGTGAAGGTAGGATTAGAAGGTTTTTCTATAAAAAAGTTATTGCAACCAGGATATTATCATACAATTTACGATAATCCGGAATTGTATAGAGATTGTGTAAGTGCAAAGAGCGGAACAATCCATAAATGCAAGGCTTAGAAAAGTCACAAAACGAAAAAGGAGAAATGAGTTACAATGAAGGCAAAACAAACATCAGAATCAATTGAATTGGGTATTTTGCTCGCTATTTCAGGGGGAATGATGGATGCCTATTCGTATATTATGAGAGGGGAAGTCTTTGCAAATGCACAGACGGGAAATATGCTTTTATTTGGAGTATATTTATCGGAAGGAAAATTTGCACAGGCATTGCATTATTTTTGTCCTATTTTGGCATTTACCCTCGGAATCTTATTATCGGATATGGTGCGTATAAAATTTGGTAAAAAATTACATTGGCGTCAGACCGCAGTAGTGATAGAGTCCATTATTTTATTTGGAGTGGGTTGGATTTCTCTGCGTAATAATCTGCTGGCAAACAGTTTGACTTCTTTGGCTTGTGGAATACAAGTAGAAGCATTTCGAAAGATTCATGGAAAAGGGATTGCCACTACCATGTGTATTGGAAACTTGCGAAGTGCCACCCAAAATATGTGTGATTTTCTCAATAAACGAAATAAGAAAAATCTGTATGCCGGGTTGCTGTATTTTGGAATTATTACTTGCTTTGTTACTGGTGCAGTTATTGGAAATCGTTGTATTACAATTTTTGCAGAAAAAACCATTTGGATCAGTGCCTGTATTTTGTTAGCTGCATTTATTTTGATGTTTATTGATCGGGAGGAGCAGAAAAAAGGGGAAGATGAGGCATAAATGACATTGCTTCAAAGGCTCTTAGTTTGTAAGTGGTCATAGTGTGAATAAACATTTCTTTGCATTTGAGAAAATATTAATAAAGGAGAAAGTATGGCACAAATTCCAATTTTTATGGATATTACGGAAAAACGATGTGTGGTAGCAGGCGGAGGTAAGGTTGCCTTGCGAAAGATACAGGCATTGTTAGAGTTTGGTGGAGAGGTTTTTGTGGTTGCCCCATCTGTTTCCGAAGAAATCAAACAATTAGAGGGAGTTACATGGGAAGAAAGGGAATATGAGAAGAAAGATTTGGAAACAGCAGTTTTAGTAATTGCTGCCACAGATAATCAGAACGTGAACCACAATATTGCAAAAGATGCAAAAGAAAAAAATGTGTTAGTGAATGTGGTGAATATTACGAAAGAAAGCAGCTTTTTCTTCCCGGCTTATACGAAAAGAGGAGACGTTGTTGTGGCCTGTTCCAGTGGTGGAAAAGCACCAGTAGTAGCGCAATATATAAAGAAAAAAACGGCATTAGAAATGACAGAACAATTAGAAGAAGCAAATGATTTTTTAGGTGCGATTCGCCCACAGGTGAAGAAAAAAATTGCAGAGGTGGAAAAACGACGACAGGTGTATCAGGAATTGTTGAAAATTGCTCTTACTGAGAAACGAAAGCTTACCCAAGAAGATGTAGACAGGGTGGTTAATGTTCACACTAGGGATGAATTGTAACACAGGGTAATTCTTCATTTGTCAATCCTATAAAATTGTAGTAAAATACAAAAAGAAACTGGATAACCTTTTTTAGATAGAAACGGAGTTGTTTACGATGAAAGATATTACAAATATGACAATTTATGAATTGAAGGATTATGTGAACGCTATGACAAATGAAGAATTTGAAAAATTTGAAGATGAAGTGGATCTTCAATTTATGGATATAGACCTTGAACCTATTCAATTGTTAAATGCTTCACGTACGTATGATTATTTACAATACAAAAATAACGGTAATATCACGATTGAACTATAATATTAAATGACAGAACGCTTTGTTCTTGTAGAGTCGTTGATGCTTACCAATAGGCTGTGAATACACATGGATTCACAGCCTATTATTTTTATTTTTTGTTTGGCACGCAAAGTGTAGCAGGTTCCTTATGAGTAAGGGATAGAGGGAGTTAACATGGACTTGCCCGCTTTATTCTAGAAAAAGGAACAAGGCAATATCAAAAAAAGCAAAAGAGCGTGAAAGTGTTGATTGTGTGGATAAATATGTGCATAACCTGTTGGATTAATAGGGAATACGTGTGTATAACTTTTGAAAAAATATTTGGAATTGTTGGTATGATCACCGTGTTGTGATATAGTATAGTTGTAATAGCTTGACCTAATAAGATATCATCTTAGAAGGAAACTATTGTAAGAAATAATTGTAAAGATAAGAAATAAAGATGCTTTAGAAGACAGGAGAATGAGAAAATGAAGAAACCAATGATAGGTATTATTCCATTAGTAGATGTGGAACGAGATAGTTTGTGGATGTTACCCGGATATATGGATGGTTTGATGCAGGAAGGGGCTATTCCTGTTATGCTTCCGTTGACGACAGATGAAGCAATGCTTGCTCAAATTGCAGAATCCTATGATGGATTTTTATTTTCGGGTGGACAGGATGTATCACCAGAAAGATATGGCGAAGAAAAACTGGATTGTTGTGGAGAAACCAACATGGATAGGGATGAAATGGAAGCAAGACTTTTTTCTAGAGTGTATGAGTTGGATAAACCGATTTTAGGTATTTGTAGAGGCATACAATTTATAAATGCCAGTCTTGGTGGTACGCTCTATCAGGATTTGGAAACGCAGTATCCCTCTAGGATTGAGCATCATCAAAAACCACCATATGATGTACCTGTACATGGAGTAGAGATTGAAGAAGGCTCTCCTTTATATGACATTTTAAAAACAAAAAAATTGATGGTGAATAGTTATCATCATCAGGCAATAAAGAAAATTTCTCCATATTTATTACCTATGGCATATGCAGAGGATCAGATAATAGAAGGGATATATGCATCGGATAAGAAATTTGTATGGGGAGTACAGTGGCATCCGGAATTTTCCTTTCAAAAAGATGAAAATAGTAGAAAAATTTTAGAGGCATTTGTGAAGGCATGCCTAAGTGAAAGAATTTGTTGATCGTGTGGATAAATATGTGGATAACCTGTTGAATTAATAGGGGAAATATGTGAATAACTTTTGAAAGTAAGATAAAAATTTATCGCTGATGGTAATTTAGACATCAACTAGATCTGACGGGTTTACAGATGAGGCACTTTACTTGACTTATGTTAGGGATAATGCTAGAGTAGATACGTTATTGTCTCGTAAACTTTTACCTTTCATTCATACTTCATTCATATCTGTTTGCTATAATGCTTGAGAGGTTTTGAACGTAAGACCTTGTATATGGGATATTCTTTTGAACAGATAGTCATGGAGGAACAGTATGATAGAGGATGAAGAATTTTCATTTATAGAAGAAAAATTTATGGAAAGTAAAAAACCACGAAGAGAAAAAGTGGCATTAATGAAGAAGGCAACTTTGTGTGGAATATGCTTTGGGTTGAGTGCAGGTGTGGCATTTAGTGTGGTGCAAAGTGTGAAAACAGTCGCATTTAAGCCACATAAAACATCGGAAAGAATTACCTTACAGGTGTCTGAGCATCCTACGACCGAACCGAAAGCAGAAAAAACAGAAAAGAATAAAAATGGAAAAAATCAAGAAAGAAATTTTGGATTTGATGATATGCAGAAGTTTTATATGCAGCTTGATACATTAAAAGAACAATGCGAAAAATCAATCGTTGGAATTTCGGATTATAGTAGCGAAAGTGACAAGCAACAGTATAATACACAACATCAAATGACCGGAACCATCATTGCCAATACTGGAACCAATTTTATGATTTTAACTAATTATAATCGCTTAATGTCGGAAAAAGTGATTGTGCATTTTTTTGATGGAACGTACATCGAAGGTAAATTATATGGGAAGGATACCAGAACGGATTTGGCAATTATTTCTGTTTCCTTGAAAAAGCTGGATGCAAAGCTAAAAAAGCAAGTGAAGGTTGTTTCGTTTGGTGATTTGAATACCTTGTCGGTTGGTAGTCTGGTCTTTGCTTTAGGAGGACCAAACGGAGAAATGCATTCGGTGGAGTATGGTTATATATCTGGATTGAAAAGTAAAAAAAGTGTTGAGGATTACCAGTTGGATGTGTATACTACTAGTATGGGGTATCACAGTGATGGAAATGGTATTATTTGTGATGCACATGGTCAGTTATTGGGTGTGATAAGCAGACAAGACACTTCAACGGAAAATTGTACGTTTTATGGAATCGATACACTCAGGCAATTAGTAGAAGGTATTTTGAATAAAGAAAAATTATCTTATGTTGGAATTACAGCAGAAGAGATACCAGAAAAAATTTTGGCAAATCACAGTGTGCGTGGTGGTATATATGTGACTGCGGTAGCAGAAAATTCACCAGCTTATAAAGCTGGTATTTTGGTAGGGGATGTGATTTCTACTGTTGAAGGGGAAGAGATTACTTCGGTACTAGGTTTTTATAATTGTATTCAAAAGTATGAAGTTGGAGATAAGATTACAGTTTCTATATTAAAAAATCCATTTCAAAATCCAACGAAAAAAGAGAAAATATTAAAATTAAAAGCTAGGGACGAATAGAAGCAAGCAAGTTGGTTATAAAAGTTAGAAAGAAGGAAGCCCAGTGGATTTGAATGGGTGCTTCACGTAAAAAAGAAAGGAATGTTGCAGACACAGATGTGTTTGTGCACCAGTAAAAACTGGTGAATGGTAGAAAAATGAGATATATTGAAGATTTGCGCGAGGATATGGTTATTAATGAAGTATACTTTTGTAGAAAAAAGCAGGAGTTAACAACAAAAGCAGGAAAACCATATTTTTCATTGGTTTTGCAGGATAAAACAGGAAATTTAGATGGAAAAGTCTGGAATGTAATGTCTGGAGGTATAGATGAATTTTCCAGTTTAGATTATATAAATGTATCTGGTCGTGTGACTAGTTTTCAAGGAAATCTGCAATTAAACATTGAACGTATTCGAAAATGTGGAGAAGAAGAATATGATCCAGCGGATTATATGCCATGCACAAAGAAAAACGTAGAGCAGATGTATCAAGAGTTATTGGATTTTATTGCTTCGATAGAAGAACCACATTTAAAGGAATTGTTGGAACAGTATTTCAAGTTGGATGCGACTTTTCAGAAGGCGTTCCGAAGACATTCTGCAGCAAAAAACGTACATCATGGATTTATGGGAGGTCTTTTGGAGCATACGCTTGGTGTTACTAAGATGTGTGATTTTTTTGCAAAGAGTTATCCAATCCTAAACCGAGATTTATTACTTACAGCAGCCATGTTTCATGATATGGGAAAAATTATAGAATTATCGGATTTCCCGGAAAATGATTATACGGATGCAGGTCAGTTATTGGGACATATTTATATTGGAGCACATTTGGTAGAAAATTCTTGTGAAAAAGTAGAGGGATTTCCTGAGAGATTAAAAAGAGAATTGATTCATTGTATTTTAGCCCATCATGGTGAATTGGAGTATGGTTCGCCAAAGAAGCCAGCACTGATAGAGGCCTTTGCCTTAAACTTTGCAGATAATGCAGATGCAAAGTTCCAGACATTGATTGAGCTTATGTCAGGTGATGAGGAAAATTTAGATTGGCTTGGTTTCCAAAGAACATTGGATACGAATCTTAGAAGAACCGGAAAATAGAAAGCTTCATTTTAGGTGAGCGTTGAAATATTAACAAGGGCGTGTGCCTTCATTGATTAAAATGTTGTTTTAAAACAATTGAAAATGGCTAAACGGGGAGGCAGCTTCCCGTTTTTTTTCTCCATAGAAAAGTTTATAAAAGAGCAAGTAGCAGAGCGGATTGCAAATATCATTGGCTTTATAAAGAAAAAACATTCTGCGGGCTGTACGCAGACGTGTAGGGTAGATTGTTACAAAGGCATGCAACACGCATCAATAGACAAAGGCATATCCGCAAAAGGATAAACAAGAGAAAGGTGTATATAAGAGCAATGAAAAAATGTGTTACATTTGATGGAAAAACAATTAGTAAAAATCAGGAATTTGTAGTAGAAATAGAGGATTTGACTGCGGAGGGAGCAGGGGTTGCAAAGCTGGATGGTTATACTTTATTTATTAAGGATGCGATTGTTGGGGACAAGGTGCGTGTTTCTATTATGAAGACAAAAAAGACCTATGGATATGCCAGAATACTAGAAATTTTGGAGGCATCGCCAGACCGAGTGGAGCCAGTCTGTCCTGTTGCCAAAGCCTGTGGTGGCTGTCAGTTACAACATTTAAGTTATAAAGCACAATTAGCATACAAGCAAAAAAAGATAGAAAGTTGTCTACAGCGTATCGGAGGTTTTACTGAAATTCCTATGGAGCCTATTATGGGAATGGAGGAACCATTTTATTACCGAAATAAGGCACAGTTTCCAGTAGGATATGATAAAAATGGTGCTATTATTACTGGTTTCTATGCGGGGCGCACACACACGATTATTGATACCAGTCATTGTGCGATACAGGCGAAGGAAAATGACAAATTGCTTGCCATTGTAAAAGAATATATGAAAGAATGTCATGTAAAACCTTATAATGAAACGAGTCATACAGGATTGGTTCGTCATATATTGACACGAGTGGGATTTAAAACAAAGGAAATTATGGTTTGTCTAATTGTAAATGGGGATCGTATTCCAAAATCCGAAGTATTGGTTGAAAAGTTAAAAGAAATCCCAGGTATGACAAGCATCAGTATCAATGTGAATAAAGAAAAAACAAATCGTATTTTGGGGGATAAATGTATTACTTTGTGGGGACAGGACTATATTGAGGATTACATTGGAGATATTAAGTATCAAATTTCTCCTCTATCCTTTTATCAGGTAAATCCAGTGCAAACGACCAAACTTTATCAGACCGCATTGGACTATGCCGACTTAAAGGAAAATGAAATTGTGTGGGATTTGTATTGTGGAATTGGAACAATCTCTCTGTTTTTGGCACAAAAAGCAAAACAGGTTTACGGTGTAGAGATTGTGCCACAAGCAATCGAAGATGCAAAGCAGAACGCAAAAATAAATGGCATAACCAATGCGGAATTTTTTGTTGGAGCAGCAGAAGAGGTATTGCCGCAGAAATACAAAGAAAGTGCCGGAATAATGGCAGCAGATGTTATTGTAGTAGACCCACCGAGAAAAGGATGCGATCCAGCATTATTAAATACCATATTACAAATGAACCCGCAAAAAATCGTATATGTAAGCTGTGACCCTGCGACCCTTGCCCGTGACCTTAAAATCCTCTGTGAAAATGGATATAATCTAAAAAAAGTTAGGGGATGCGACATGTTTGGGAATAGTTATCATGTTGAAACTGTGTGCTTGCTAAGCCGTATAAAATAAGGATTTATAGGCTTTTGTACGGGTGTGAAATACCTGTTTGTCTACCATTTGCCTACGCTTTTTTTAGCAGGTAGGCAAATGGCTTATTGATTAATTGCTTTTTCAAATATGTATACGCTTTCTTTTTTCATGCTGTCGGTATTGTGAACATAAGTGTTCATCGTTGTTTCTATATTAGAATGTCCAAGTCGTTCTTGCGCATCTTTAATATTAGCTCCATTTTCAATTAAGATTGTTGCATGTGTGTGTCGAAGAGAATGATAATCGAAAGAATGATTCCCAAGTTCATAATGGATTACGCGAGCACAATATCGAAAGCTTCCAGATGTAAGTATAGAACCATTTTCTTTGACACAAACTGGTTCTACATCAGAAGTGCCATCACACAGAAAATTTTCTTCAATATATTTGTGTTTTCTTCCGTTCGATTGGATTTCTTTTATGTGTTGAACGGTATAAAATTCTCCATATCTTAATCGATTTTCTTTTTGCTTTTTCCTTTCCTTTTTTAACAAAGACAGGATTGTGTTTCCAAGGAAAATTGTTCGATTGGATGTTTTTGTTTTTGGGGAACCGTAATACCATCTTTTGCCTAATCTGTCGTAATTTAGAGATTTATCAACCGTTAAGGTTCTGTTTTCGAAATCAATGCAGTCCCAGGTTAATCCAAAACATTCACCTATTCGCAATCCACAATGGTAACCGAGCATGATAGGTAAATAAAAATTGGTATCCTCGTTAAATTTTTCTATAATTTGTTTAAACTGTTCCGGGGTAACAACAGAACGTTCTTTCTTTTCCTTTGCGAATTTAGGCAATTTAATTCTAGCCACTGGAGTGTCTTGTATAAATTTGCAAACATCTGCTGCGTAGGCAAATGCACCAGAAAGCACAGTTTTTATGTTTATAATCATGTTTTTACTGTATCCGTGAGAGTAGATATCATTTATAAATTCCTGTAGAATTGACGGAGAAACCGATTTTAATTTATATGATCCAAGCTTTGGCTTGATATGGTTCTTTATAATTCCACGGTAGCCTGCTACTGTATTTAAGGAACAGTTTACTTTCACATATTTTACATAATAATTGTATTCTATTTTGGCTGCGTTTATAAAGAGATATTCTATTTCTCCAATAAACTTTGTGAGAGTACTTAGAATGCTTTGGTTACCAGAACCAGCAATGCTTAAATATTTACTTGTAATTTCTTTGATTTCGTCTATACTTTTGTCTAGTTTTTCGTATTTCAAAGAATATAATATATTTTGAAGTTCTGCTCTTAGTGCGATAACCATTAACTTATATATAGCCTGGTTAGCTTTTGTTGTGTCCCTAGAGGAGTATGTCTCTAAAATTTTCCTTATCTATCATTCAAGTTTTTGATCTTGAAATAATTCTTTTGATACAAATATTTTCTATTTTTTCTTCTAAGAAAATAAAATTTAATAGCTTCATAATGGACTCTTTTTTTGATTGGTTATTTTAATCTTAATTCAATCAATAACTGTATTAGTATTTTTTGTAAATATCTCCTCGGTTTCCAACGTCAATTACAAGAATAATGTATTCTCCGTTATCTACTGTATATATAATTCTGTAATCTCCAATGCGTAAGCGTAACAAATTAGAGTGACCTTTTAACTTTTTTATATCTTCTCCATCTGGAAGCTGCTCAATAGCTCTAACGATACGGATTTTTTCGCCTTTTGGCAATTTATCAATAAATTTCTTGGCACGTTTCTTTAAAATTACACGATACATCAGTCGATCCCCCATTCCTTTTTGCAATCTTCAAGAGAATAGGTATCGTCCTTTTCTGGATCGGTGTCGTTTTCGTAATCATTAAGCATTTGCTGGCAGAAATTATCATCGGCTTCCTCATCCGCGGTAATACCTTGCACATATGCAAGAATATAACCCATTTTATATTCTGGAACTTTGTCAAGTAAGCTAATAATTGTTTCTTTATTACTCATAAATAAAACCTCCAATCTATATCAAAAATCATAAAATTAGTATTTCCTATTTTAGTTTCTTATTTTTAATATTTTTGCCTGTTCTCCACAACTCTACCAATAATTTTCACAGGCTTTTCTTCTATTTCCTTGTCAGAAAAGTAGAGTGGTTCATATGTTGGATTGCTAGGCATCAATCTGATACCATCGCTATATTTCATCAACCTTTTGCAGGTTGCTTCATCTCCATTTATCATTGCGATTACTAAATCGCCACTTTCCGCATCATCTTGTTTGCGAACGATAACAACATCTCCCTCACAAATTCGAGGTTCCATACTGTCCCCTTTGATTTGCAAACCAAAAAACTCCCCATCTTTTGCCATTTCAACTGGAATTTCTTCATAATCAATAATATCTTCAACTGCTTCTATTGGAACACCAGAAGGAACCCGTCTTAGAACTGGAATTTTGATACCTTTCTTGTTTGATAAATTCTGTTTTTCCCAGCCCATTAAATATTGCGGAGAGCAGTCAAATAATTTAGCCATAGATACAATATTATCATATGGAATATTTTTTATATCTCCACTTTCGTAACGTTGAGCGGTGGCTTCTTTTATTCCTAAATAATTTGCCACTTCTTTTAATGTGAGATTTTTATTAGTTCTCATACGTTTAATTCTTTGCCTTAAAACCTCTAAAGTACTACTCATAAATGTTCACCTCCTACAATTAAATATATCATAAACTTTCGCGAAATGCAATGTAAAGTTTGCAAATAAGAAATAAACTTACGCAAAACGTAAGAAAAGAGGCTCATGCAAGGAACGCCCAAGAGAGCGAGCCGAAGGCAAAAAAGTACTCTACTACACTTTTTTGAGAAATAGCTAGGTATGAAGTATATTCTGGCACTTTATGAATGTTCCCGCCTGAACTGTTACGTTTTTTTACTTCTTTTTATGATAGGATATTGACAAAAAACTATCACTGAGGTATATTAATGATAGAAAATCAACAAAAAACTATCATGATGATTGGAGAATAGGATTTGGACGTTACAATTACAGATATTGAGAAGTACCTTGAAGAAGTAAAAGCAGCTATTAATGCTGGTCGTTATAGAGTGGAGATAAATGATAACAGACAAGATAATCAAGATTTGTTTCTGAATTATATTATTAGTGAGGAAAAGAGAAAACAAATACTTTTGAGTCTGGAATCTATAGATTTCTCTGAAATTAGACATAATACTCATAAAGGGTATGAACATGAACTGTTATATGTATTTGGCAAAGATGTTAAATTGTTACGTAGATTCTCGTCTGGAGAAGAGCAGGTATCACTGTATATAAAGTTTAATAAATTAGAAACAAGGTATGTAATTGTAATTTCATTTCATGAACAGAGATATCCAATAAAGTATATGTTTAAATAGCTGACTGGAAAATAAAGGAGGAAAACAAAATGGCAAAGGAGAGAATGTTTGACTTTTGTACTTCATGCAGAAAAGAAACGTCATACAAAATATGTAAGAAAAGTATACAAAAAGTAATCAAAGATAAATCTTATGAATTTGAAATTGCTGTTGCGTTATGCGATGAATGTGGAAAGGAGATGGATATTTCTGGCCTTTTAGATTCAAATATAAAAGTTATTGATGAACAGTATAGGCAGGCTGAAGGATTGATTAGTATAGATGATATTTATAAAATCATGGATATTTATAATATAGGAAAAGCACCTTTATCAATTGCGTTGGGGTTTGGAGAAATAACAATTACTAGATATTTGTCTGGGCAGATGCCTTCAAAAGAATATTCCAATATTATTAAGAAAGCATTGACATCACCCAATTATATGATAAAGCTTTTGAATGATAATGCTGAGAAGATGGGTGAAACAGCATATAAGAAAGCAATAAAGGCAGCGGAAGAAATAGCGGGGCTTTTTTGTGTTTCAGACAAAATGTTATTAACTATATCATATATATTTGAACAAATGAGAGAAGTTACTCCATTAGCACTTCAAAAAATTCTATATTTTATCCAGGGTATTTATATGGTTTTATTTGGAAAACCATTGTACAAAGAAGATTGTATGGCTTGGGTTCATGGTCCAGTTTATGAGGAAGTATATGATTTATTTAAGGATTTTAAATATAATCCAATTGAAGATGATAGATTTGCAATCTTTAAGGACAGATTTGAAGAATTAAATGAGCATGAAAAAATGGTCATTGATTTAGTGATTAATACATTTGGAAAATACAGTGGAAAAGTATTAGAAGATATCACTCATGAAGAATTGCCATGGAAGAATGCCAGAGTGGGTTATGAAACGTCAGAGCCTTCTAGAGAAATAATCAGTAAAGATGAAATAAAAAATTATTTTGTAAGTGTTGCTAACAAATATGGTGTTGACACAGAAGAAAAATTAAATTGTTATATTCAAAGCTACATGTAATGATGTTTAAGGGATAAATTTCTTAATTTAGAAAAAGCCAGAGCGTATGTGCTCTAGCAGTTTCCTTGTCAAAGTTATCCTTGACCTTTATATTTGCAAAATAATAATAACAAAGGGTGCCATAATTTGCTTGTATTTTTGAGGGTAATATGGCATACTATATTATAGAAATGCGATGGTTGTCTGCGGACAACACCTAAGAGTGTTGGATGCGTCTGGCTCTCTTTTTAATTATAATTTTATAATGGTAAGTGTTAAATGGCTGTTTATGTGAGAAAATTTTATATAGACAGCCATTTTTTCTAGCAAAGAATTGGGATGGGTGAAGGTGTGTGATTGGAGTATTGGATAAATCTTTCTAAATGACATCATAAACATGACATACAGTTGGCGTGTTTATAGTGCTATAATAAGACAGGAAGTGAAGGAAAGTATGAAAATAGACAGACTGATAGGAATTCTTTCCGTATTATTACAGGAAGAAAAAGTAACGGCTCCAGAGCTTGCGCAAAAGTTTGAGGTATCAAGGCGAACAATTAACAGAGATATTGAGGATTTATGCAAGGCAGGAATCCCAATCCGTACTACACAGGGGATTGGCGGCGGTATTCGTATCATGGATGGATATCGAATGGATCGAACACTATTAACATCGAAAGATATGCAAGCACTATTGGCAGGATTAAGAGGACTTGATAGTGTAAGTGGAAGTCATTATTATAGACAGCTTATGGAAAAAGTAAAAACAGGATCTTCTTCCTACATAAGCGGAAATGAATCTATATTGATTGATCTTTCCGCTTGGAATAAGGAGGTTCTGGCATCCAAAATTGAGATGATTCAAGATGCAATGGAAGAAAGAAAAATGCTAAGTTTTCGTTATTATGCACCAAGTGGAGATAGCATAAGAGACATAGAACCGTATTTCTTGATTTTCAAATGGAGTAGTTGGTATGTATATGGATATTGTTTGCTTCGTGAAGATTTTCGTATGTTTAAACTGAATCGTATGGATCAAATTGCAACTGGAGATTCGTTTTCAAAGAAAAAAGTAGTTCCTATGCCAAATCTTGTAAATGAACACATATTTCCGGTAAAAGCAAAGGTGAAGGCGATTTTTGATGCTTCTATGAAATGGCATCTCATTGAAACATATGGAGTGGATTCTTATACTGTGCAGCCAGATGGAAATTTATTGTTTGAACAGGAATATTCGGATGACGAGAGTCTATTGTTATGGATACTTTCGTGTGGTGATAAGGTGACGGTGTTAGAACCTATACAGATTAGAGAAAGACTGCATCAAATTACTTCCGATATTGTAAAAAAATATGAAAAATAGAAAGGAAAATTATGCTAGAAAAGAAAATACCCTTGAGTAAGAAAATGGATCGTACAACATTTCTAAGTTTTTACTATTTAAAGGAGGAATTGGTTGATTTTTGTAGAAAAAACGGACTTCCAACTTCGGGTGGAAAGCTAGAAATTACGGAAAGAATTGCTCATTTTTTAGATACAGGAGAAATTATTGCGGGGAAAAAGACACAAAGAAAAAAAGCCTGTATAGGGAATAGTACAAAAGACACGTTAATCGAAAAGGACTTTGTGTGTTCTGAGAGGCACAGAGCATTTTTTAAAGAACAAATTGGCAACCGTTTTTCGTTTAATGTTATGTTCCAAAAATGGCTAAAAAGTAATGCTGGAAAAACATACCAGGATGCGATAGATGCCTATTATCTGATTCTTGAAAATAAGAAAAAGGGAAAAACAAAAATTGAGAAACAATTTGAGTACAATACCTATATACGTGATTTCTTTGAAGATAATAAAGGAAAAGTTTTGGAAGATGCAATAAAATGCTGGAAGTACAAAAAGCAATTACAGGGACACAATCGTTATGATAGAACAGACCTTATTGTTTTGCGTTCCACAAATTACGTTTAATCGTATAGGGAGATGCAAGGAGCAAATTTGATTACAGCATCCGTTTGAGGTGCGGTGTTCGAACTGCGTACCTTGTAAGGCACGCAGTGCTGATTTTATATGAGCAGCTATTATTGCAAATATGGACACCATATCTGCTACAAAAATAATAGTAGTTATGGAAAAGTAATAAAAGTAGAGATATTCCATATGTGTTATTTGTGTTTCGTTGGATTTACATGTATCATAATATGTTTCACTTTTGGAAAATTCTCTTCAATGGCATCGTGTACCTGTTCCGCAATTTCGTGTGTTTCTTGTAGTGTTTTCTGACCGTCCGCACAAATTTCCATATCCACATAAATTTTGTTTCCAAAAACACGTGTGTGAAGTAAGTCAATGCCATCTACACCAGGTTGTTTTAAGGCAAGGATAAGCATTTCCTGCTCTATGGTATCTTCACAGGCCGTATCCAGCATTTTATTTATGGCATCTTTGAAAATATCATAGGCTGCTTTCCAGATAAAGAGACAGATCACAATACTGGCAAGAGGATCTAAGATGGGAAGTCCCATACGGGCGCCACCAATACCAATTAATGCACCAATGGAAGACAATGCATCCGAACGGTGGTGCCAGGCATCCGCCATAAGTGCACTGGAATCAATTAACTTTGCATTGATCTTTGTGTACCAAAACATGCCTTCTTTCACTAAAATAGATACAATGGCAGCAATTAGAGCCAGTTTTCCCGGTACAGTAATAGTCGTTATTTTTGCATTGTGAATTGTTTCAATGGCAGATAATCCAATTCCAAGACCTGTAACAGCCAAAATGGTTGCAAGTATGATAGCTGCCACACATTCCATTCGTTCGTGTCCATAAGGATGTTGTTTGTCAGAATCCTTGCTTGCCAGTTTAATGCCGATGATAACCACAAAGGTGCTAAAAACATCTGATGCAGAATGAATGGCATCACTAAGCATTGCACCAGAATGGGCGATAATACCAGCTACCAGTTTGAAAATTGTAAGTAAAAAGTTTAAAAGAATCGTAACGAAAGATACTTTCATTGCTACCTTTTCTAAAGATTGTGTCATAATAAAAACTCCTTTGCATAAATGAAATTTATTGTTATACAGAGAGAATGTCAGTGCTTAAGGTTATGTATCCTCTGGATTGTTGCATTTGTTTTATAAAAATTCAAGAACATCCATAGACTGTAGTGAGTGGATTTTTTTACATAATCAAGAAAGTCCCACACTTCTACTGCCTAGAGTAATAAGTGGCAAATCAAATTGTATATAGTATTGCTGGGTGTACTCTTATTGAACTATCATTCAAGAAGTTTTCGGATTTCTAACGTAGTTTCTTCTCTTTCTAAATTATATTGTTTTCCTTGTAATTCTATGCGTGATTTTCTAGGTTGTTTTTCATTTATACTTAAAAGTTTGGCTGTTGTTCCATCACTTAATAGTACTTCCTTTCCAATCAAAGCATTTAAAAATCCCATATAGAATTTTTTTATTAGTTCTGAATCGTATAATATATTTTGTGAGCGTAGAATATAGGAAACTGCAAAAGGATCCGTCCGTTCCGGGTCTTCGTTTTGTTCCATCCAGTGTGCATAGTAATCTGCAATTGCTAATATTTTTCCGGCAATACCAATTCTATCTCCATGCAGGTTGAGAGGAAATCCACGTCCGTCCAATGTTTCATGATGTTGCAAAATCCCTTGTATAATATTGCCATCCAGTCGTTTCTTTTTTAATAGACCATTGCTGTTGATTACATGGCCTCGATAACGTTGTTTTTCTGTTGCTGTCATGTTTTCTTTATAAGGAATGACAGTTCCATTCTGAGGAAGAAATTTTCCAATATCATGTAAAAGACCGGCAACGCCAAGATGAATGATATCTGGATAATATAATTTGAATTGTTTTGTTGAGGCAGAAGGAATATTTAGTTCCTGCTCTTTTAGAAACATGGAAATGTAGCATACTTGTGCAGAATGCAAAAAAAGACTATTTGCCTGTTCCTTTATTTGTAGGAGTAAATCTAATAATTGCGCATCTTGATCTGCATCCATAAGTATTTTAGAAATGGCAACAGCCCGTTCTTCTAATGTGCTGTATTCGGATAAAATAAGAAAAGGAAACCTTTTTTGACATGCAGTTAGTTCAGCAAGCAAAAAAGGAAGAAGTTGTGTTCGGTGTTCTTCCCGTTCCTGTTCTGATAATTGTTTGGTTCGAATCAGTGATTCAAAACGTTGCATTGTATTATAATCCATAATTGTAACCCCCTTAGAAATTGTTTCCAAATTTTGAATTGTTTATGTAGCTTTTGTGAAAACCCCCAAAATAGTTTAAAAATAGTATATACTGTTTTTCACAAGGAAACAATAGGAGAGGAGATGATTTTTATGAGAAATAAGGCATGGATAAAAAAAACAATGGCGATGATGGCGACAGCTACAATGCTTACAAGTGTTAGTGGTTGTGCAAGTAAATCAGAAGGTGTAGAACTTTCAGACACAACAGTAGTAGCAGAAGTGGCAAGTGTAGATGGAAATGTAGTTATGGTTACGATGGGGGCAATTTCTTCTTCTGGTTCTTCTGGTATGGGAATGGCACCTGGAAATGGACAGGGTGCTGGTGGAAATGCACCAGAGAAACCAGGAAATGCAAGCGGAATGGATGGACAGGTACCAGAAAAACCGGGAAATGCAAGTGGAACAGATGGAGAGGCTTCAGAAAAGTCAGAAAGTGCAAACGGAACAAGTGGAGACTCTACAGAAAAATCAGATACACAGAATAAGACAGAACAGCAGATGCCGGAAAAACCAAGTGGTGAGCAGGCAGCCAATGGAGAAACGACAGAGAAACAAGAAAAGGATAATACCGATAGTACAAAGAGTCAGAACCAAAGTGAACAGGCGTCAAATTCTAAGAATAATGCACCAGGTGGTATGGGTAGTTCAAAGGAGCAGTTTATAGAAAGTGATACGGTTGCTACTGTTCATATGAGTAGCAAGACTACCATAAAGGAGGAAGACAAAAAAGGAGCAACTTTAGCAGTGGGAGATGTAGTACGTTTGACCATTGATAAAAAGGGTAAAGTTACAGAAGTGACCATTTTGGATATGGAAGTAAGCTCGGCTGAAAATACTGGAGGAGCGCCTGATATGGGTGGACAAAGCAGCAATGTTTCCTATACGGCAACAAAGGAGTATAGTAAGGATAGTTCGGTAAAAGGTGAAACCGTTTCATCTACAGGAACAGATGAAAATGCCATATTGGTAAAAGATGGAACGGTGACCGTTTCTGATGCAAACATTAAGAGAAACTCATCAGATAGCACTGGCGGAGATAATTCTAGCTTTTATGGTGTTGGTGCAGCCGTATTGGGAACAGGTGGAACAACTTATGTATCCAATACCTCTATTGATACAGATGCGGCGGGAGGAGCTGGCGTATTTGCTTATGGAGATAGCAAGGTTTATGTAGCAGATACCACAATCAATACAAAACAGGACACTTCTGGCGGGCTACACGCCGCGGGTGGTGGAAGCCTATATGCATGGAATGTAACTGCAACTACACAAGGGGAATCGGCAGCAGCCATCCGAAGTGACCGTGGCGGTGGTACAATGGTTGTGGATCAAGGAACCTACACTTCTAATGGAACGGGGTCTCCAGCTATTTATTGTACCGCAGATATTGCAGTAAATAAGGCAAAACTTACGGCAAATCATTCGGAAGCAGTTTGTATAGAAGGATTAAACAGCCTCAGACTTTACGATTGTGACCTGACAGGAAATATGGGAGACAATGAGCAGAATGATTGTAAGTGGAATGTAATCTTATATCAAAGTATGTCAGGAGATTCAGAGGTAGGAAACAGTACCTTTGAAATGGTAGGAGGTAGCTTGACCGCAAAAGCTGGTGGAATGTTCTACACAACCAATACAGAATCTACGTTTTATATTGAAGATGTAGACATTACATATGCAAGGGATAATGACTTTTTCTTAAAATGTACAGGCAATTCCAATGCAAGAGGTTGGGGAAGTGCAGGAAGCAATGGAGCAGATTGTAATTTTACCGCAAGTAAGCAGAAGATGGAAGGCAACATTTTATGGGATAGCATTAGTAATCTGAACTTTTATATGCTAAAGGGAAGTAAATTGACTGGTGCGGTTGTACAGGATGAAAGCAATGCGGGAAATGGTGGAGATGGAACCTGCAATCTTTCTGTTAGCAAGGATTCTACATGGGTAGTAACTGGAGATAGTACGGTAACAAATCTTTATAATGCAGGAAATATTGTTGACAAGAATGGAAATAAAGTCACGATTGTAGATAAAGATGGAAATACTTTGGTGAAGGGAAACAGTAAAGTGAAAGTTACGGTAAGTAATTATAGCGAAACATCCAAGGATAGTGATGCGGCAAGCAGTGGAAGCTTTTCTGATTATGCGGTAGAAAAACCAGAAGCATTATCTTAAGAATACTTGGATAAGTCCGTTACACTTTTTTGCATGCCAGATGCGGTTGGCGAATAGCCGCTTGAAGCATCTTCCTATGCATCTGTGCAAATCCTGCGGAGTGTTTGGTTTTATAGGATGTACCTTTCTATAGAGTAAAAATAAAAGAGTAGAGCAGCGTTACAGTTCAATAGCAATTTGCTGCCTACTCTTTTTGTTGTTTTGTGGCTACTACTTACTCTAGTTTTATATTTCCCAGATCGGTTTTTAGAATAATAGATTTTTGAGTTGAGCCAGTGGAATGGTAAGAGGTTCCCTGCTTCTTCTTTCCTACGCGAATGGAGCCAAGGTCCGTAGTAAGATCTATCTTGTAATCTGTTAGGTTTTCGCATTTTGTGGCTTTTATATCACCAACGTCATTGCTACCATTTAAGGTAGAAAAAACGCAGGATTCCAATTTTATATTTCCCGTGTCTCCAATTACTTTCATATTAGTAAAAGAGCAGTTATTTATTTTGCTATCGCCCACATCATTTTCACAAGTAAAATCCTTTCCAGAACAATTTTTTATGTCCAAATTACCTACTGATCCAGTGAGCTTCATCGTTTGAGCCTGTATGGAATCGATTTTTACACTTCCTACATCATTAGAAAGAACCAAGGAAGAAAACGTTGCATTGGTAGGAACTGTAATTGTAATCTGTGCTTTTTTCTTATGCTTCATATTTTTAAAAAAGCCTAATTTTTTGGTCTTTTGTTTTATTTTTAACAGACCATCTTTGTTGAATATCGTTGGCTCTGTTTTATTTTGAAATGCATAAGAAATAGTATAAGTAGTACCTTCCTGTTTCAATGTAATATCAGCAGTGTCTAAATCAAGGTCTAAGTTTTCAAATGCAGAAAGTTCCTTTTTGTCTATTTTTACTTGTTTTTCATTTCCCGTGTTCCAGTTTGTGAAATTTCCATAGAAGTGATAAAAAATTCCAAAGCCGATGCAGAAAATCGTAATAATATATAGAATTGTCAGGTATATTTTTTTGCCCATAATATGAAATCCTCTCCTTTCTTATTGCTATTCTTTCAGTGCTTACAAAAATCTATAACCCTATTCCTGTTTCTCGTTCGATTGGAATAATAGTTTAAGAAGGGAATATACCAAAGCAGCAACAGGCCAGATAATCCATGAGATATGCCAATCAAAAGTCAGGAAACTCCAGCAAAGATAAATACACGTTATTGTAGTCCAGTATAAAGACATCATAACATTTATGATGGGATTTTTATAAACTAAAGTAGTGTCGTGTTTTGGAGTGGAATAATAAGCACCATTTGAGGTACCATTCCATTTTAATATTTTACGGTAAGCGGATTTTTGCGTTTGGCTATAAACAATAAAAAATACACCGAAACCAACGAACAGTAAAACAAAAGCACCAGACATATTTTCCCAAAAATAAGAGGGGTTCCTTGTATCAATCAGTATAGCTGGAGCAGGGCAAAGGATACAAAGAGCAATGCCGAGTGTTAATAACAGGGCATATTTCATTTGTACGGTTTCGTATTCTGCCTTGATAAAGCTGACGGTTTCTGTACGGATGCTACATGGTTCAAATTGCCAAGTTTTCCATTTTTGCAGCATTGCATCGGAATAAAGGAAACAACCGACAGCAATTGCAATACAAAGAAACATAGCAATCACACCAACGGCTTGCAAACTATCCCCCAAAGTATTGAATTGGTTTGCAAACGCATCTCCTATAATAGGACCGACACAAGATACAATACAAAGCAGTACGCCAAGTGCCAGAAAGAAGGAACTCGTTTTTTTCTTCTTAAAATATTGTTTGATTTCTTCTAGAGAAAGTAATCTTCCAGCCTCTTTGTGTTCTTCTTTTGATGTAACAATATCTTTTATGCCAAGATCCTCTGCAATTTCATTTAGATTTCCAAATTCAGAAATTACAATACCAATGGCTTCATTTTCGCTTTTTCCTTCTTTTTTTAACTCTAAATATTTGTCCTCCATCATTTGATAAAGTTCATCTTTTGCCCGAAGCACTTCTGCAGTAGCTGGAAGTGTCCGAAACATATTTTCCAGATAAGTTTGAATCGTTTCCATATAAAAACTCCCTTTCTTAATATAAAATGAATTGTTTTGTATTCTCACAATCCAAATGAATATTTGTATACCATACAGCAAGTAGTAAAGTGGATTGCGAATAGCATTGACTCTGTGGATTTACGCATCAGAGCTGCTACAGATAAAACGTTGTATAACATCCTGTGTTACTTTCCATTCTTCGCATTTTAACTGATAATACTGTTTGCCTTCTTCTGTAATGCGATAGTAGGTTCTTCGCTTTCCTGTTTCATTATTACTGTCCTGATAAGATTCTACATAGCCGTTTTTCTCCATTCTGGTAAAAGCGGAATATAAAGTAGTCTCTTTGATTACATATTTTTCCTCGGAAATCTGTCGAATCTGTTTGGAAATTTCATAGCCATAAGAAGGCTTTTTCATAAGCAAAAATAATATAATGGTGTCGTTATAACCACGAATGACGTCACTGCTAATACTGACCATAGACTCACCTCCCCATATGCTACGTCTGACATACTATGACTGTCGTAGTACGACTGTTGAAGTAAATATAGCATAAAAGAAATGGAATGTCAACTGTGACATTGCGGCTGAACTGTTACAAAAATTTATTCCTATTGACATTTTGGGATAGAAGGAGTATTCTAGTAAAGAACAAACCAATGATTGAGAAGAGTAGCAGAGAGCATGGGAAATACAGAGAGTTATCGATTGGTGTGAAGATAGCAGGACCACTTTTTGTGAATGGACTCATAAGGGCGGAAAGAACAGTCGCAAGCCGACTTAGTAATGTCCGACGTAACTCCTACGTTACAGGGAGAGCGTGTCATGTTGCACGAGCAGAGTGTATGCAGTTTTGCATAAAGATAGGTGGTACCGCAAGAGATTTGTATATCATGTCTCCTGTCCTATGAAAGTAGGATAGGAGGCTTTTTTTGCTTTATAGGGAAATGCCCTGTAACATGATTTACCCAAAAATGCCATTAAAAAATAGGAGGTAACAGTATGTCAAAAGGAAGATTTGGAATACATGGTGGACAGTATATTCCGGAAACATTGATGAATGCTATGTTAGAACTGGAGGAAGCATATAAAAAATACAAAGATGATCCAGAGTTTAATAAAGAATTAGAAACGATGCTGAATGAGTATGCAGGACGTCCAAGTCGTTTGTATTATGCAGAGCATATGACAAAAGATTTAGGCGGACCAAAGATTTACTTAAAGCGTGAAGACTTAAATCATACAGGAGCACATAAAATCAACAACGTAATTGGTCAAATGTTGTTAGCAAAGCGAATGGGAAAAACAAGAGTCATTGCAGAGACTGGTGCAGGACAGCATGGTGTGGCAACGGCAACGGTAGCTGCTATGATGGGCATGGAATGTGAAATTTTCATGGGAAAAGAAGACTGTGAAAGACAGGCATTAAATGTATATCGTATGCGTCTGCTTGGAGCAAAGGTACATCCTGTAGAAAGTGGTACTGCTACTTTAAAAGATGCGGTTTCAGAAACCTTCCGTGAATGGACTGCCAGAATAGAAGATACCCATTATGTATTGGGTTCTGTTATGGGACCTTATCCATTTCCAACGATTGTTCGTGATTTTCAGGCTGTCATCAGCAAGGAAATCAAACAGCAGGTTTTGGAAAAGGAAGGACGCCTCCCAGATGCGGTATTAGCTTGTGTTGGTGGTGGTTCCAATGCCATTGGAGCATTTTACAATTTTATCGAAGATAAAGGCGTTCGTTTGATTGGATGCGAAGCAGCAGGACGAGGCATTGATACCTTTGAAACAGCAGCTACAATCAATACAGGAAAGCTTGGTATTTTCCATGGTATGAAATCTTACTTCTGTCAGGATGAGTATGGACAGATTGCACCAGTGTATTCTATTTCAGCAGGATTGGATTATCCGGGAATTGGACCAGAACATGCATATCTTCATGACATAGGAAGAGCAGAATATGTAGCAGTTACAGATGATGAAGCAGTAGAAGCATTTGAATATCTTTCTAGAATTGAGGGTATCATTCCTGCTATTGAAAGTGCACATGCTGTGGCACATGCAATGAAAATGGCAAAAACAATGAGTAAAGACGAGATTATGGTAATCAATATTTCAGGACGTGGCGACAAGGATTGTGCAGCAATTGCCCGCTACAGAGGGGAGGATTTATATGAGTAACATTAAGAAAGCATTTGAAAATGGAAAGGCATTTATTCCTTTTATTACCTGTGGAGACCCTACATTAGATACTACAAAGCAGGCTGTTATCCAGATGGTTCAGGCAGGAGCAGACTTGATTGAATTGGGTATTCCATTTTCTGACCCTACTGCAGAAGGTCCTGTCATTCAGGAGGCAAACATCCGTGCATTAAAAAATAAAATTACAACAGATGATGTATTTGCAATGGTAAAGGAATTGCGTCAGACGGTAACCATTCCATTGGTATTTATGACCTATGCCAATGTAGTATTTTCTTATGGTGCAGAACGGTTTATGAAAAATTGTCAAGAAGTAGGCATTGACGGCATTATTTTGCCAGATATTCCATTTGAGGAAAAAGAAGAGTTTGATGCAGTGTGCAAACAGTATGATGTAGATTTGATTTCTATGATTGCACCTACCTCAGAAGAACGTATTACGATGATTGCCAAAGAGGCAAATGGATTTGTATACTGTGTATCTTCACTTGGCGTAACTGGTGTGCGTTCCAATATTACTACGGACATTGGTGCTATGGTTAAGAAAGTAAAGGAAGTAAATGATATTCCTTGTGCAGTGGGATTTGGTATTTCTACTCCAGAGCAGGCAGAAAAGATGGCAAAGCAGGCAGATGGTGTCATCGTAGGTTCTGCCATTGTGAAATTGTGTGCAGCTCATGGAAAAGCCGCACCGGCAGAAATCGCAAAATATGTAAAAGAGATGAAAGAAGCATGTTTGCGTGCGTAAATTGTAAAAAAATGCGTCACAATTTTGTGACGCATTTTTTCTGCGAATCATCGTTTAACAATTTTCTGACCACCAATGTTTGAAATATGATTTCCAGATATGTTTTTAATGTGAGAACCTCCAAAAGAGAGGATTCCATACTGACTGGCACCATAACGGATTGTGTTATTTTTTATATTAGATACGGAGCCTTTTTGACCAACACGGATCCCAACGTATTTCGGTTTCTTAATGGTATTGTTCGTGATAGAAGAAACATTTGCCTCTGAAATCCAGATACCATATTCACAGGAACCGGATATATTATTTTTGTCTAGTTTAGAAGCTTTTGCGCCTTTATAAACCACAATTCCAGCCTTTGCCTTTGAAGAAATCGTATTAGAGGTAAGTGTAATCTGTTTGCAGGCATCACTTACTACCATACCATAAAAGTTTATGGCTTTCTGGGTACAAGTAATCTTATTTTTGTAGGCTTTTATTTCTCTTGCATTTCGGATAGTAATACCATTTCCCTTTGAAGTAATCTTATTATCGTATATGGAAACATTTTTAATGCCATAAAATCCTCGTTTAAAGGTTGTCCCATTTTGCTTGGTTGTTTTTGTCATGGTATAACCTTGTATATCAATACCTGTAGGTTGGCTGATATCTGTATAGAAAATGGACATAGTGTTATTTCGAACAATTGTCTCTGCGTTTAAAGTATATGGTGCTTCTGTTTTTTTAGAAGAAAATACACCGTTTGTAGGGGTGTAAGACCATACTGTAATACCACGACCACATTTTTTTAAGGTATTTTTTTCTATAACACAGGAAGTGAAATTGAGGCATTCAATGGCAACACTCTTTAAATTTTCAAATGTATTAGAACCGATATAAATGTTGTTGTGTGTTTTTCCATTCCATTGTGTATGGGCACCTACTCCACGACACACATTTTGGAATTTGTTATTTTTAATCGTAATATTTTTACAGGTTAAATCTTCGTAGGCATATCCTTTAAAATGAGAATCAATTAAAATATCAATTTGAATGGCTTCAATGGCAAATGCCTTGGTTTTTATTCTTTTGGCAGAGACAATCTGGTCTTTGAATACACAATTTTCCACAGTAAAACCATCCAGAGCTGCAACTTCTACAAAATGGCTATCTGTACTATTGGTTATCGTAGCATTTCGAATGGTAAAGTTAGAAGTATGTGCGCCCTTGATGGCAACACGGGCTTTTTTGTTTACATCCCAAGTGCCACCATCGATGGTGATATCTTTATAGTAATATCCTTTCTGATTATCACCTGCCATGCCGCCATGTCCTATCTTAAACATATTTGCATCGTAATCGGAAATAAAGGTAACACCTCTTACATAGAGTGTGGTATAACTATAAGCATAAAGACAACGGTCTAAATGGTAAGTACCTGGTTCTACTACAATAATATATGGGTGTTTCTTGGATGCATTATCTTGTGCAGTAGTAAGTGCCCAAGAAATGTTTTTACATCCATAGGATAAATCATCTTTGGATATCTTGATAATATAGCTTCCGTCTTTTTGTTCTCCTTCTGTGCATGTGTAGTAAAAGGAGTCTGTGCTTGCATGAAGACTCGAAGAAGGTGTTACAAAAAATGCACAAAGAAATAGGAAAAGTGATAGTAGTAAAAATTTGAAATATTTTTTCATGAAAATTCCCCCTAAAATAGATGAAACGATTCGAATATATCCTTTGCAAAAGATTGCATATAAAGAAGACAAAAACAAATCGTTGTTGTTAAAATAGTTTCCCCTAGCACAAATTATATCGGAATAAAGATCTCTTTATCCTAATGCGGCACTTACCTTTGTCGAGACTGCAAGGTCCATACAATCAATCATGATTTCAAAAATCTGCACAAGAAAACATTCTTTTGAAACTTGCTTTGCCTGCGTGTCTGTTGCAATACAATCGTTGTAAATCTCTACTAAAAGAGATTTTAGACGAGAGGCATCTAAATATATGGCATACATGAATTGCATAATATATTCTACATGTTTATTTAGAATATAGTTTCGAAGCATGGTGTCAAAATAGGCGTGTACTTCATATTGTTCATTAAAATAATTGGCATCTGCGTCGGCATCAACAGAAAACATTTCATAAATATCATATTCTGCGGGTTCGTCTGGTTCCCAGTAAAAAACAGGAAGTTCATTTAATGCATAGTGGCAAGGGGTTAAATATTTCTTGGCGTGTTCCTTGTCTTCTGAAAGCAACCATTGAATCAAGTTTGAAGAACATTCAAAAGCATAACGACAGAGTGGAAGATTGACATCTTCAATTGTTTGGTAATAGTTGCAAAGCTTTCGGAAGAGCCAGCCAAACATATAATAATTTTCTGCATAGGCACTAGAACTGTTTTTCATTTTATAGATCAGCGGTTTCCATAAATCTTCCATTAAAACTGGAAACGGTTCGCTGGAATTTGTTAATTGTTCGGTATATTTTATCATAAGCTGGTAAAAGAAAATAGGAGCAATGGTGCGAAGCTCTGTATATTCTCCGGTAAGAAGAACGAGACGATGTATTTGCCAATGTAATTGAGGAGAATCTTTTTCACCAATTTCAAAGCATTTGCGGAATAAAAAACACAATTGCTCAGTTTCCTCATCGTAACCGTAGGATTGCTCTGGATTAATTTCGTAGCTTAAAACTTTTTCCAGAGATAGAATCTGTTCCCACTGTTTTTGAAGAGAATGTTGGGTGTTTATTTTCTTTGTTAAGTTTTTGATTCGTTTTTTCAATTTCTTATATTTTTTTCCAATTTTCTTTTCGCTTTGTGCTGTTGAAAAATGAGAAATAAGAAAAGTATCATCGCAGACAGCCGCAATCAGTAAATCCCGAAGTTCGATATTATCCGGTTGTTCCATTACTTTATCTGCCAAGGCATAGCATAGAATAGACTTGTTTTGCATGGGAATTCGATAATGGATACAACGATCAAAAAAATGTTTTTTATAATCTAAAATGTTTTCTATCATAAGTACAAGCTCCTTTCAGTGCTATAAAATAGTTGTCTAATGATTATTTTTTCCAATGGGATTCGATTGCATCTTCCACCAGATTTTCGCCGATTACAATAATAACCTGTTGTCCCTGTGCGACTGGAGTGATGCAGATATTCTTTTTAGTAGCATTTAATTCCAGCCATTGTCCCTGTTTGTTTTGAATAAAACCTTTGATACGGAAAACGTTGCCACAGGACACATCCCATAGTATACTTTTTGCAATCTTTGCTAACGCATCTTCAGCTATAGGAACATTCATAAAATAGAGTGAGGTAAAGGCTTCTTTTTCATCAAACCATAGTTTGGAAGTGTGGTCGAACGTATAGCCGCTGTTGCGGATTTGTTCGAAATCCTGAGAAGTTAGTGTTGCCCAGTCTTTTTGTAAAATCTCATCTTTGATGGTTCGTTTACATTGAAATTCTTTTAAGATTGCATTTAGATAAGCAATCGTATTATTTCGTTCTATTGGAGTAGAATCCTCAACTTTACTTAGAACAATGTTGCCTGCCTGTGCAATCTGTGAAGCAAGCAGGTATTTTGACTGTTTGGTCAGAGTTTGCTCCAAATTCGAATCTACAATAGTAATTACATTGTCAATTTGATACCAGCGATCTAGAGGCTCCTCATTTAATACATCAAAAAACTCATCTACATCATAGATGCCGGAAGGCTCTACTAAGACTCGGTCATATCCACACATTCCCATGGAAATGAGTTTTGTTTTAAATCTTCTTTTGTGGCAATCATAATCACAACCGCCTGCGACCATTTCTAATTCACAATGCTCGCTGATCAGATCTTGCAAAAGCATCATATCCACATTGACAGCACCAAAATCATTTTCGAGAATCCCTATGTTTTCGCTCTGGTCCATTAAATAGCGGGCGTATTTTTTTAAAAAGGTTGTTTTTCCAGCACCTAAAAATCCTGTAATTAAATCTATTTTTACCATAATAATAATCCTATATACACGACCATTGAAAGGTCGGTCCTTTCTGTATGTTTGTTATGGTTCATTTTAGCATACTGGAAAAGAGAATGCAAAAATGTCAGAGAGAATGTAAAAATATAAAGTAACAGTTCAGCCGGGCAGAAATGATTGTGGAAATTGTACATGACTGCTGGCAGGCTAAGTGCAATTTCTACAATCATTTCTATCGGGCTAACGCCTGACATGAATACACATTGAACACTTGGCGAAGTATTTTTGAGCCTAGTGAGAAAGCGTACAGAGTGAAGTATCCAGCCAAAAAGGATATTTTTAGCCATGTTGTATATTCTGGCACTTTATGAATGTACCCGGCTGAACTGTTACAATATAAAATAGATAAAATTTTTAGAACAATAGTGTAAATATAACTATATATTTGGATATACATGCATACATGCGTAATCCTAATTTTTTTGGTTGGAAGAAATCTGTGTATTTGGTATAATGAAAAGGTAACAAGTGATAAAAGAAAAAGTAAAGGAATAGGAAAGATGAAGAGAAGAAGCAAATGGAGTATTATGTGGCGTGATATGCGTCGGGAAAAATATTTGTATGGCAGACGAAAAGAAAAAAAATTGCAAAGTATATTGTTGATTACGCTTTGTGTAAGTTTAGGAATATTTGCTTTGGTTGCAGGAGGATATACCCTGCATGAAAGACTTAGCAACAAGAGTGGGAAAACGACAGAAAAGAATGTGGGATCAGTTGCCAAAAAGGGAGATTCTAATAAGAAGGAACCAACCGTGACGGCAAAGAGTACCGCAACAGCGGAACCAACTGCAACGCCACAGCCTGAAAAGAAAGAAGCTTCACTTTTATTTACAGGAGACCTTATGGTACATAGTTACCAATATAAAGCTGCTTATGATGCTAGTACGGGAAACTATGATTTTTCAAATAATTTTACTTATGTAAAGAAGTATTTTAAAAAGGCAGATTATGTTGTTGGAAATTTAGAAACTACATTTGCCGGAGCAGATCGTGGATTTAGTGATTTTCCACGCTTTAATACACCGGATTCTTTTGCAAAAGCGATTAAAGCGGCTGGTTTTGATTTGCTTACTACTGCAAATAACCATTGTGCGGATAAGGGTTCTGCCGGTATCCAAAGGACCATTTCTACCTTAAAAAAGAGTGGAGTAGAGCAGATTGGAACCTATTCATCAAAAAAAGCTAGCAAAAAAATATTTGTAAAAGAAATTAATGGAATTCGTGTAGCTTTTGTCAATGGAACGTATGGTGTTAATGGCTTATCTTACGATCATTCTTATGAAGTGAAATTGTTGAATGATTCCTTTTATAAGGATTTGAAAAAAGCGAGAAAAAAAGCAGAGTTTGTAGTGGCGCTTCCACATAATGGAGTAGAGTATCAGCAAACACCAGCAAAGACATATCAGCAGCAATATAGAAAGATGTTAGAGGCTGGGGCAGATGTTGTAATCGCCAGTCACCCACATGTGTTACAACCAATGGAGTATCAGAATATTACAGATAAGGATGGAAGTACAAGAAATGGTCTTATTATGTATTCTTTAGGAAATTTCCTTTCTTCACAGGTGACGAAACCCAGAGATGCTGGTGTTATGTTACAGTTGACACTTTCTAAGGTGGATAATGGTGCAGTTACATTAAAGCAAGTGGCAGCAATACCAACGTGGTGTCGTTTTACAGACGCACAAGGAAAGAGAAACTTTACAGTTTTTAGTGTGTATGATATTTTAAAGATGTCGGAAGCAAAAAGAAAGAGTCTAATTCGGGATAAGGATTACTTGCGTGTACAGCAGATTCAAGAAGAAAGTACAAATACATTGTTAGGTACAGCTGTGCCAGTTTCCAAGAAAAAGAAAAAATATGTGTTTCGACAAGTAGAAAAGAATTATAATCGTGTGTACAAGGTGTCTGGTAAACGTAAGTGATTGTGGAATGTCCCAATATTTCATTTTCTTTGTGCAACCTAAGCTTAAGAAATAATAGAGTTTCGCAATTACCTAGTATTTCAATAAAAAGGAAAGGAACGACGGAGACAAAAGCAACCTGTTTTGGCTCTGTTTTGGTGAAAAAGATGAATAGAGAAAATAAATTACTGTTTGTTTACAATCCCCGTTCTGGAAAGGGACAGATAAAAAATAAATTATCTGAAATATTAAATATTTTTGCAGGTGCAGGATATGAGATTACGGTTCGTCCTACGCAATGTGAAAAGGATGCTTATGAAACAATTAAAAATACAGGTGCTAACTATGGGATGATTGTATCCTCTGGAGGCGATGGAACACTAAACGAAAGTTTTCATGGTATTATGGAGTTTCCTTTGGAAGAACGTCCATTTTTTGGATATATTCCTACAGGAAGTACCAATGATTTTGCCAGTACACTTTCTATTTCCAAAAATCCAGTAACGGCGGCAAAGGGAATTGTGAAAGGAAAGAAGTTTTGGTGCGATGTTGGAAAGGCATCTACTGGTTATTTTGCATATGTAGCTGCATTTGGGGCATTTACCAATGTAGCATATGATACGCCTCAAGAGACAAAAAATGCTTTAGGACATATCGCCTATATATTAGAAGGGTTGAAAAGCCTGGCAAATTTGGAAAGTTACCGGGTAAAGGTGCAATATGTGGATGAAGATGGGAAAATCAGAGAATTTGAAGATGAATTTATTTATGGAATGATATCCAATACGGAATCCGTAGGTGGAATGAATTTATTAAAAAAATCAGAGATTGATTTGCAGGATGGCATGTTTGAGGCATTGCTTGTTCGAAATCCAGAAAACCCAATTGAATTGCAACAAACAATAAATGCATTGGTGACAAAAGATTTTTCATCGGATCGTTTTTACTTTTTCCGTACGAATACAGTAGAATTTCAAGGGGAAAGTGAGATTTCCTGGACGTTGGATGGCGAGTATGGTGGTACCTTAAAAGAAATGAAGATTGAAAATATTGCAAAGGCGATCTGTATGCGTTATAAACCAATTCGAAGACGGATTTTATTGAGCAAAGACGAATTTGAAGATTAGTGAGGAAGGATAACATGCGAAGGCGTAGAGAACAAGTGGAAGCTTTGTTTTTTGAGGGATTAAAAGAGGTCATGAAAACCATGCCAACTTGGGTAAGAATTCTCGTGCCACTTCTTTGGTTGTTATTATATGTGGCATTAATCCTTGTGGTAGGATATTTGGCGATTACGTATCATAATGTATTATTGGGAATTTTTGATATAGGATTTGTATCAATTGTATTATCTGTATTTTGTGCAGCAATACGTTATTATAAAAAAAACAATATAAAAGGAGAAATGTAAGTAAAATGGAGTATCAATTAATTGGAGATGTAATGCCTGCGGTAGAGGTTCGAATGCAGGCGGGGGAAAAAATGTATACACAGTCTGGTGGTATGGTATGGATGTCAGAAGGCATTAAAATGGAAACCAATACGAATGGTGGGGTATTAAAAGGATTTACACGAAAATTTGCAGGGGAATCGATGTTTATGGCAACCTATTCCGCTACAGTCAATGATGCAACAATAGCATTTGCGTCTACTGTTCCTGGAAAAATTTTGCCTATTGATTTGGCAGATAGTCCAATGACTTGCCAAAAAAATGCATTTTTGTGTGCACAGCCAAGTGTAACGTTAAATACTATTTTCAATAAGGCGCTTGGCACAGGATTTTTTGGCGGGGAAGGATTTATCTTACAGGAACTGGTAGGCACTGGTATGGCATTTTTGGAAGTAGATGGGGATATTGTTGTAAAGGAATTGCAACCAGGAGAAGTGATTAAGATTGATACAGGTAATATCGTTGCTTTTTCTAAAGGAATGCAATATGAAATCGAACGAATAAAAGGCTTCAAAAATATTTTCCTCGGAGGAGAAGGATTGTTTTTAACCAAATTGACTGGTCCGGGAAAAGTAGTATTACAGACACAAAATATGGGTGAATTTGCCGGAAGAATTGCAAAATATATGACTACAAAATAGTGAAGAAGGCTTTCAAAGGAGAAAAAATGGCACAGTATCGCATTTTAATTGTAGAAGATGAAGAAACGATTGCAAAAATGGAAAAAGAACATTTGGAAAAATGGGAGTACGAAGTGTTTTGCGTTTCCGATTTTAAGAATGTATTGCAGTCGGTCAAGGAACAAAAACCGGATGTAATCTTGATGGATATACATTTGCCCTATTACAATGGTTTCTATTGGTGTAGTGAAATAAGAAAATTTTCAAAAGTGCCAATCATATTTGTATCGTCCAAAAACGATGAGATGAATATTATTATGGCGATGGATATGGGAGGAGATGAGTTTATTGAAAAACCATTTTCTCTTCCCGTGCTTACCGCTAAAATCAATGCATTGCTTCGACGTACATACAGTTTTAAAGGTCAGGTTAATTTCTTAGAGCATAAAAATGTTCGTCTCAACTTGCTCAATGCAGTTGTATTTTATGGAGAGCAACAGGTAGAGCTTACAAAAAATGAGTTTAAGATTTTGCAGATACTTATGGAGAATGCCGGGGAAATGGTTACAAGAGAACAGATTATGCAACAGCTTTGGGAAGATGATAGTTTTATTGATGACAATACGTTGACCGTAAATGTAACACGTATACGGAAAAAGCTAAAAAGCATTGGTGTGGAAGAATTTATAATGACCAAAAAAGGAATCGGGTATTTTGTATGATTGTTATATATTTAAAAGAAAAGAAAAAACGGATTGCGTTGGATTTGTTGTTTTTTCTTATCTTTCTTACCTGCTTTTACTTATCCGATGTGCAGGTGGATGCAATTTGGTATCCGAGTGTATTGTGTTTCTTTTTTCTTCTTTGTTATGCCGCCCATGATTATTGGAAATTCCGAAATAAGCACATTATGCTGGAGAAAATGCAAAAACATGTGTCGGAAACTCTGGAAAATCTACCGTTGGAAACAGGATTGTTGGAGCAGGATTACCAAAGTCTTTTAAAAATCCTTTTTATGCACCAGCAAAGGGAAAATAATAAAAGAAAAAATGAGAATAGAGAAAATAGGGAATATATGACGCTTTGGGCGCATCAGATAAAGACCCCTATTACAGCCATGGAGTTAATTTTGCAAGAGTTTCCATTGGAAGAGACAACTGTAGAATACACAAAAGAGTTATCGGATAAATTATTTGAAATTGAGCAGTATGTAGATAGTTCTTTGCAGTATATGCGGTTGGATACGATGACGTCGGATTTAGTGTTAGCAGAAAACGATGTATTTTCTATGGTAAAGCAGGCAGTGCGTTATTTCTCCAGAACCTTTATTCGTAAAGGAATTGGACTTGCGATGGAGGAGACATCGGTGAAGGTGATAACAGATGAAAAATGGGTTGTTTTTGTATTGAAACAGATCCTATCCAATGCGCTAAAATATACAAAAAAAGGGAAAATTTCAATTTACATGGCACCACAAAGGGAAAAAGTATTGGTAATTGAGGATACAGGGATTGGAATTGCAGAAGAAGAGCTGCCTAGAATTATGGAACGTGGTTTTACAGGCTATAATGGTAGAATGGAAAAAAAAGCTACAGGGATAGGGTTATATTTGTCCTATACAATTATGGAAAAATTAGGACATACGATACGAATTCACTCTGTAGTAGGAGAAGGAACTTGTGTGGAAATTGATTTTTCGCACTGTTATAACAATAGAAAAAGGGAACCTTACAAAAGTGTAAGGTTAGAAAAAGAAATGTAAGCCAAAGTTAAGGCAATGCATTTCTTTTTTTGTTATGATAAGTAAGAAAGTTGAAGCAATAATAAAAAGAAAGGGCGTGGGAAATATGGCATTATTAGAGGTAAAGAATGTAAGGAGAGTATATAGCACAAGATTTGGAGGGAATAAAGTAGAGGCATTAAAAAATATTAATTTCTCTGTGGAAGAGGGCGAATACGTGGCGATTATGGGAGAGTCCGGTTCTGGTAAAACGACCTTATTGAACATATTAGCTACTGTAGATCGACCCACTGCGGGGGAGGTTTTACTAAAAGGTAAAAATTTAGTAGCTATTCCTGAAAAAGAGTTAGCAAGATTTCGTAGAGAACATTTAGGGTTTGTTTTTCAGGATTTCAATTTGTTAGATACGCTTTCCATTGAAGATAACATTTATCTTCCTCTGGTGTTAGCCGGGAAAAAGTATCAGGAAATGAATGGAAAATTAAATGGATTAGCATCAAAACTTGGTATTGCGCAGTTATTGAAAAAGTTTCCATATGAAGTATCTGGAGGGCAAAAACAAAGAACAGCAGTGGCAAGAGCTATGATTACAAATCCTGATATTTTATTGGCAGATGAACCTACCGGGGCATTGGATTCTCGGTCTGCGGATGATTTGTTAAACAGCTTTACCGACATTCATGAAAAAGGGCAGACCATTGTTATGGTGACACATAGCGTAAAGGCAGCGAGTCATGCAGGAAGGGTATTATTTATTAAAGATGGAGAGATTTACCATCAGTTATATCGTGGAAATTTATCCAATGAAGAAATGTATAAGAAAATTTCAAATACGTTAACGGTATTATTATCTGGGGGTGAGGTAAATGACTAGAAAACTGTACTACTCTTTGGCAAAAAACAATATAAAAAAGAACAAAAGTACCTTTTTCCCATTTCTTATTTCGATTTTAATCATGGTAGCAATGTTTTACATTATATCTTTTATATCCTATGAAGTTTCTCATGCAAAGGGATTTTATGGAATGGAACCTATGGAGATGATTTTACAGTTTGGAACTTACGTTTGCGGCATTTTTGCAGCACTTGTTATATTTTATACCAATAGTTTCTTGTTAAAACAGCGTTCGAAAGAATTGGGATTATACAGTATGCTTGGTTTGGAGAAAAGGCATATTGCTAAGGTTTTATTTTGGGAAAATTGTATCATTGGACTGGCTGGTTTAGCTGGCGGATTGATTCTTGGTATTTTGTTTTCCAGATTTATGTCATTACTATTATTTAAAATGATTGGAACAAGTATAAAATTAGGTTTTAGCATACCGACAATATCCGTAATGAGTACGATTCTTTTGTTTTTGGCAGTGTATTTTGTCAATTTTGTTGTAGCAAATATTCGCGTAGCACGTTTAAAACCAATTGAATTATTGCAAAGTGAAAAAAAGGGAGAAAAAGAACCAAAGGCAAATTGGCTGCTTGCCGTACTTGGAATTGTTAGTCTTGGAATCGGCTATTATCTTTCGGTAACAACAAAAAATCCAATTAAAGCATTAAACACATTTTTTATGGCGGTTTTATTGGTAATTCTGGGAAACTATTTATTGTTTATCAGTGGTAGTGTAATGCTACTGAAAGTATTAAAAAAGAACAAAAGATTTTATTATCATAAGTCCCATTTTATATCTGTATCTGGTATGACCTATCGTATGAAAAGAAATGCAGTTGGACTAGCCAATATCTGTATTTTAAGTACAGCAGTGTTAATTATTTTATCTTCCACCGTTTGTTTATATATGGGAATTGAGGATGTATTACATCAGCAATATCCAAGAGATTTGCGGATTGTGTGTGATGTAAAAAAGGAAGAAATCAATACGGACAAGATGGAAAAAATTGTTCAGCAGAAGGTGAAGAAGGCCGGAAAAGAGACATTGCAGGTAAAGAAAGGGTATTCGTTCAATTATTTAGGTTGCAAAGGAAAAAACAATCATTACATGATTGCCGGAACTTTTGACGTAGATAATATGCAATATTTAACGATGTATAGTCTGGAGGAATATAATCAATTAGCAGATAACGATAATAAATTGCCGGAATTAGGTGAAAAAGAAATCTGGGCCTATGATGAAAAAGGAACATTGAAAGACAGACAGAAGATTTTCTTGGCAGATGAAGCTTATACCGTGCGTATCTTAAAACAGGAACAATTCCAGCAGATGCGGGATGCGAAGAAAGGGCTGTATTTTGATACAGATGAAAGTAGTCTTGGTGAAACCATAAATTTCTTTCTACCGAATGTGAAAGAATTGTGCAAAATGAAGAAAAAGGCAGAACAATTGGAAAAGAAGGGGAATTTTTCTTACCCAACGTTCCAGTATGCTTATGCATTTAATATGTCAGAAAAAAATGCAAAAAAAATGGAGACATTTGTAGATAATCTGGAAAAAACATTAAAGGAAGCAGGCCTGGATAGTCAAATTCGAAGTTTGGTTGTAAACAGAGATGCCTTTTATGGTATATTTGCAAGTTTGTTTTTTATCGGCATCTTCATAGGAAGTCTGTTTTTGGTAACGACAGTTTTAATTATTTATTATAAACAGATTTCGGAAGGATATGAAGATAAAGAGCGTTTTCGTATTTTGCAAAAAGTGGGTATGACTACGGAAGAAGTAAAGAAAGTGATACGTTCGCAGATTTTACAAGTGTTTTTCCTACCAATCTTTTTGGCATCGTTGCATATTGCTTTTGCATTTCCATGTGTAGAGAAAATCCTGGAAATGTTTCTTATGAGCAATCGAACTTTATTTATTTGTTGTACCGTTGGTAGTATATTTGTTTTTTTAGTGGGATATGGAATCGTTTATAAACTTACAGCAAAAACTTATTATAGAATTGTTGGAACAAACAATTAGGAAAATTCATAAAATTTTCACAATTAAGAATTTTTTTGCTAAAAGTTGGCAATTCTGTACTCTATTAACATAGTGATGAAATGAAAAAAGAAATCACATAAAAAGAAAAGAGAAACTTTTGCAAAAACAAAACAGAATAAGAAAACCAATATTTCTTTAGTTAAAATCCCTAAAAAATAGGTTTTTTTTGGAAAAACTACTAGTACATTTGATAAAAATTTGCTAAAATAATAGGGACAAGTTGTTTAAAAATAGTTAGGAGGAAATGTATGGTTAGAAAAAAGATTAAAAGATTATTGGCAATTACGCTTTCTACTGTTTTAGCGGTATCCAGTTATCCGATTGATAAAACAGCAGTAAAAGCGCAAGCAGTGAAGACAGAGCAGACAACAGATGAAAATGTATTTAAGGTAGAATTAGACGAAAGTGGAAAGATTACTTCCGACAATTCTACTGACTTAGAGAAACAGAGATTTAGTTGGGACGATGCAACGGTATATTTTGTCTTAACTGACCGTTTTAAAAATGGAGATCCTAGTAATGACCATTCTTATGGAAGAGGATTACAGGCAGATGGAAAGACTCCGGTAGAAGGGTTAGACACTGCTACCAATCCGGGAACCTTCCATGGTGGAGATTTACAGGGATTGACAGAAAAGGTTGACGATGGATATTTCACAGACCTTGGTGTAAATGCAATCTGGATTACAGCACCATACGAGCAAATACATGGATATACTTCTGGTAATAACAGAAGTAATAATGCGAATACATATCCAGATCCTGAGAAGGGAGGATTCCCATACTATTCTTATCATGGATATTGGACATTAGATTACAGTAATATTGATGAAAATATGGGAGATGAAAAAGTTTTTGAAACTTTTGTTGACTCTTGCCATAAAAAAGGTATCCGCGTGGTAATGGACGTGGTTATGAACCATGTTGGTTATACTACTATGCAGGATGCGGTAGATTATGGATTTGACGGAGCTTTGAAGGGTGACTGGAAAACCTATTATTATGGAAATGCTACGTATTTGATGGGTGGTGATCCGGAAGCTACGAATTTCTGGGATAAAAATTCCTCTGCTTGGTCCAAATGGTGGGGACCTGGATTTGTACGTGCGAACTATCCGGGGTATGATGCAGCCGGTAGAGATGATACCCATATGAGTCTTTGCGGACTTCCGGATGTTGTTACAGAGTCCACAGCAAAAGAAGTACCTACTCCACCGATGCTTGTAACAAAGTGGACAAAGGAAGGCAGATTAGACAAAGAACAAGGCGAATTAGATGATTACTTCAAACGTACCGGTAATAAAAAACAGCCAAGATACTATATTATCAAATGGTTGACAGATTGGGTACGTGAATATGGTGTAGATGGTTTCCGTTGTGATACTGCAAAACACGTAGATTTAGATGCATGGAAAGATTTAAAGACAGAAGCAGATTCGGCATTAAAAGAATGGAGAAAAAATAATCCGGACAAGCCTGGTGCAGAATGGACAGATGATTTCTGGATGACAGGTGAATGTTGGGGACATGGAATGGGCAAGAGTCCATATCATACAACGGGTGGATTTGACTCTATGATTAACTTTGGTTTCCCTAAAAATGGTACACCTTCTGAGATGGAAGGAACTTATAGTGCGTATGCTGCTATGAATGATGATCCGGAATGGAATACATTAAGTTATATTAATTCTCATGATGATAATGAAAGTGCAAAGGGAACATGGGATATCTCTTCGCAAAAAATGAAAGAGAATGGTACATGTCTTTTGTTAGCACCGGGTGGAGTTCAAATTTATTATGGTAATGAGGTCAATCGTGGATTAGGTTGGAAAGATTTCTTTACTGGTACGGATTATCTGGATCAAAGATTCCGTACAGATATGCCATGGAGCAGTTACGATAAGGATTGTCTTGCACATTGGCAGAAACTCGGACAATTCCGTAACAAGCATTTAGCAGTAGGTGCAGGACAGCATGAGAAGTTAAATGGTGATGCATATACATTTGCCAGAACGTATCATTTAGAGGAAGACGATGAAGATAAGGTTGTATGTTCCCTTCCTGGAAAAGCTGGTACTTATAAAGTTGCTGTTGGAGATGTATTTGAAGACGGAGAGACAGTTACCGATTTCTATTCTGGCGAAAAATATGAAGTATCCGGTGGTTCGGTATCTGCAACTTGTGACGCAAATGGTGTTATTTTATTAGAAGGTTCTGGCATTGTAAAGGCCAGCGTTAGTGCCAAGAGTAAGATTAAGACAGAAACTTATAGTTCAGATACATTTGAAGTAACGTTAAAAGCAAACAAGGCAAAAGATACAAAATATAGTATCAATGGTGGAGCAGAAAAGGAATTCCAAACAGGTGATGTCATTACACTTGGTGGAGATACTGCTTATGGAGAAGAGACAACATTAAAGGTTACAGGTACTTCCGAAGATGACGGTTCTGCTTTAAGTAAAACTGTTACCTATAAACGTAGTGCAGAGCCTACTATTAGCAATGGTACATTTTGTGTAAAGACAAGTAAGGCAGATTTCCCAACGGCACCGAATATATTCGTTTATACAAACGATGCCACAGAGACTAAATTAAATGGTGCATGGCCAGGTACTGTTATGCAACAGGATCCAGATGATTCAGATTATTGGTCGTTCTCCATTGAGGATAGAGAAGAGGATGCTTGTATTATCTTATCTCTTGGAGCAACTGCAAATTCAGGAGGTACATGGAGAAGTACGCCGGATAAAGCCAAGGGTCTTGTAGTAACGGGAAGTATGTCTTATGACAAGAGTTCAAACAAATTAACAGAATTGCCATCCGGAGATCCTGGAAAGGTAACGGTTAATTATGTAGATCAAGACGGAGAAGTACTTAAGTCTATTTATCGTGTAGGTGCAGTTGGTAAAAAATATAAAACATACGCTGCAGACATTGATGGATACAAGTTGGTAGAAACACCAAAGAATGCTACTGGTGAATTTGAGGAAGATGGAACAGTTACTTATGTGTATGCAAAAGGAGACGGACCTGTAAAGACAAAAGATCCTGTAACTACAGCAACACCAACACCAGCCGAAACGGATGACGTAGAGGAAACAAGTACACCAAAGCCAACAGCTACAACTACAGTAAAGAAAACAGAGGAGCCAACAAAGACAAGTACACCAAAACCAACGGCTACAACTACAGTAAAGAAAACAGAGGAGCCAGCAAAAACAAGTACACCAAAGCCAACAATTAAACCAACAGATTCAGTGAAAACAACACCTACACCAACAGCAACGAGTGGTGATAACGAGGATGAAATACAAGCTACTTTGCAGGCAAGCAAGAGTTCACCACAGGCAGTAGGTGCAAAGGTTACATTGATGGCACAGGCAAAAGGTGGAACTGGTATGTATTTGTATAAGTTCTACACAAAGGATTCAAAAGGAAATATTAAATATATTCAGAAAAACTATAGTGATAAAAATAAGGTTACATGGGCACCAACTGCAGCAGGCACTTATAATGTTGTCGTAAGTGTGCAGGATATGTTTACCGGAAAAACAACCACAGCAAGTATGAAATTCAATGTGACAAAAACATATTTTACTTTAAAAACGTACACCTTAAAAGCAGTTGGAAAGAAAATTGTAATGAATGCAAATGTTATACCTGCCAAAGGAAAAGTAAGATATAGATATGTTGTTAAATTAGGCAAAAAAACAGTAAAGAGTTATGGATATTCTATAAAGGGAAGTAAAATCCTAAAAGTTAAGAAAAAAGGAACTTACAAAGTTACGATGTATGCAAAAGACAGTTCTGCAACTGTTTATGCAACGAAATTCATAAAAATAAAATAAAGTACACGAATATTCCGTACAAACGAACACCCCAACGACATAAAAAGTTGTTGGGGTGTTTTTGGGGTTTAGGGAAAATTTCTCTAAAAAAAGAAGAATTAGCGATTGTGTATATTGTTAAAACGGTGGAGTAACACTAAGTTTAGCAATGTAATTACTCTAAATATAGGCAGGTAAGAAATGCTTGTTTTGCAAACTATTTAGTAGTAAAATGAAAGACGTTACAGAAGAGAGATATATAAAATACAGGATGGGAAAGTGAATTTATTATTTATAAAAGGACAAGAAAACCCACTACCTTTAGGCGGTGGGTACTCTTGCACGGGGTGTGGGATTCAAGACCCATACCTCGTAGGACATGCAGTGTCGCTTTTATATGAGCAAGTAGCGAAGCGGATTGCGAATATCCTTGACATAGAAACAGAAAAAGGAGGAACGATTGTGAGAAAAAACGAGACGATTACACAGGAAATACTAACTGGAGAACGTGCATTGTTCCAGGGGGAAAATTTAACAATTGTAGATAGTATTTTTGAAGATGGAGAATCTCCTTTAAAAGAGAGCAACAAGATTACCTTACGAGAAAGTATGTTTAAATGGAAATATCCTTTGTGGTATGCAAAAAATATAGAAGCATTTCATTGTACCTGGTTTAATATGGCGAGAGCAGGTGTATGGTATACGGATAATATTTTAGTAGAAGATGCGGTGATTGAGGCACCAAAGAACTTTAGACGTTCCAGCAATATCACATTAAAACAGGTTACTTTTCCAAATGCAGAAGAAACGCTTTGGAATTGCAATAATGTTACGATGGAGCATGTCAGTGCAAATGGACATTATTTTGCAATGAACAGTGCAAATATGAAGATTTCGGACTTTACGCTTACTGGAAATTATTCCTTTGATGGGGCAAAAAATGTAGAAATGCATCATGCAAAATTACTTTCTAAGGATGCATTTTGGAATAGTGAAAACGTTACGGTGTATGATTCCTTTATTTCTGGAGAGTATCTAGGATGGAATGCCAAAAATCTTACATTGGTCAACTGCACAATAGAAAGTCTTCAGGGAATGTGTTACATTGAGAATCTTGTAATGAAGAATTGTAAGTTGCTAAATACTACATTGGCATTTGAATATTCAACGGTAGATGCACAGATTGCAGGAACCATTGAAAGTGTTCTAAATCCTACAGCAGGAACCATTAAAGCAGATCATATTAATAAACTCATTTTAGAGAAAGACAAAATTGATGTAGACAAAGTAAAAATTATATGTGATTAAAGGCAGGATAGTCAGACGTATTGTTTCAACAGGAAAGGAGGAGGAAATATGTATGATTTTGATACTCCGATAAATCGTAGAAAAACGGCATCTTTAAAATGGGATGTAAAAGAAAATGAGTTGCCTATGTGGGTAGCGGATATGGACTTTCAGACAGCACCCGAAATACGTGAAGCACTGGAAAAAAGGGTTGCACATGGTGTTTTTGGATATACCATTATTCCGGAAACTTGGAATCAGGCTTATGTGAATTGGTGGGAAAAAAGACATGATTTTTCCGTAGAATCGGATTGGCTTGTATTTTGTACTGGGGTTGTACCAGCGATTTCCAGCGCAGTAAGAAAACTTACGACGCCGGGAGAAAATGTTTTGATTCAAACGCCGGTTTATAATATATTTTTCAATTCTATTTTAAACAATGGAAGGAATGTGCTACAAAGTCCACTTGTATATGATGGAAAGGCATATCATATTGATTTTGTACAATTAGAAAAGGATCTGGCAAATCCACAGACTACATTGATGATTTTATGTAATCCACATAATCCGGTAGGAAAAATCTGGGATAAAGATACATTGAAGCAAATTGGTGCATTATGCCAAAAACATCATGTTACCGTACTTTCAGATGAAATTCATTGCGATTTGACAGCACCCGGAAAAGAATATGTACCATTTGCAGCAGCATCGGAAGTGTGTAAGGATATTAGTGTGAGCCTTTGGGCACCGACAAAAACATTTAATATTGCAGGATTGCAGACAGCAGCAATTATGGCAGCCAATCCGGTACTCCGTCATAAAATGTGGAGGGGATTGAATACAGATGAAGTTGCGGAACCAAATGCATTTGCGGTAGATGCAGCAATTGCAGCCTTTACAAAAGGAGAAGGTTGGTTGGATGCTCTTCGGGAATATATCTATCAGAATAAACAGATGGTAAAACAGTTTTTGCAAAAGGAGTTGCCACAGATTTCCATTGTTTCTTTGGATGTAACTTATCTTTTATGGCTGGATTGCCATCAGATTACAGAGGACTCGGTAGAGCTTGCTCAGTTTATACGGGAAAAAACGGGATTGTATTTATCCGATGGCGTAGAATATGGTGGCGACGGGAACTACTTCTTGCGCTTAAACGTTGCGTGTCCAAAGAAAACAGTAGAAGAGGGATTGAAGCGTTTCAAAGAGGGTGTTACGTTATATATACAGGAAGGATAGTGGTAACCGTTTTGCACGGCTGAACGGTTATGCATATTCGCCTTGACATATGGGTTACATCTATTATATAGTAGTATTCGGAAATATTTCGTGTAAGAAAAGACAGTTCATTCGTACCATCCTGTCTATAAAAAAAACTAGGGCTGATTTTTAGAAAAAAAGCAGACGTGAGTACGTCTGCTTTCTTTTGGTTAAAAGGAAAAGAAAGGACGGCTGAAAGGCAATGTATTATTTGACGGCTGAAAACAGTTTTGATGCAGCACATTTTCTGGCTGGTTATATAGGAAAATGTTCCAATTTACATGGACACAGGTGGAGAGTCCTTGTAGAGATAAAAGGCGAAGAATTAGAGCAGAACGGGCAGATTCGAGGAATGCTCTTGGATTTTGGACAGGTAAAAGAAGAAGTGAAAAAAATGACAGATTTTTTTGATCATAGTTTTATTTATGAAACAGGAAGTTTAAAGGATAAGACAGTGGAAGCGCTAGAGGAGGAAAATTTTCGTATGATACTCGTTCCTTTCCGGCCGACAGCGGAAAATTTTGCAAAACATTTTTATAGAGAAATGGAAAAAAGAGAATTACCTGTTTCAAAGGTTACGGTGTATGAAACTCCAAATAACTGTGCTACCTATACAGAGGAATAAAGGAAAAATACAGAACAGACACAGGAAAGGAAGCAAAAATGGAAACGTATCAAGTAGTGGAAACTTTTGTAAGTATTAATGGAGAGGGAACACGCGCAGGTGAGCTGGCAGTATTTATTCGAATGAAAGGCTGTAATTTAAAATGTACATACTGCGACACCATGTGGGCAAATGAAGCGGATGCAAAAGCAGTTCCTATGACAGAAGAGGAGATTTACCAGTATGTCAAAAAAACAGGAGTCAGAAATGTAACTATAACAGGCGGTGAGCCGTTACGTCAGAATAATATGCAGGTATTACTTGCCCGATTATTAAAAGATGAAGAATTGCGAGTGGAAATAGAAACCAATGGAAGTATTGATTTGACAGAATTTGCCAAGTTGGAGCCGAGACCGTCCTTTACCATGGATTATAAATTAGGAGCCAGCGGAATGGAAGAAAAGATGTGTCATTCTAATTTTTCACTTTTAAATACAAAAGATACTGTAAAATTTGTGGTGGGGAGCAGGCAAGATTTAGAACGCGCAGCACAGATAATTGAAAAATATCAATTACAGAGACGGGTTTCGATTTATCTAAGTCCGGTATTTGGAGCAATAGAACCGGAAGAAATGGTGCAATTTCTAATTGAAAAAAAATTAAATGATGTGCGGATACAATTACAGTTACACAAGATTATTTGGGACCCGGAGAAGCGTGGCGTTTGATGCAGAGTCTTTAAGGAGGCAAAGAACATGAAAGAAAAAAAGATAGATACAAAAGCAATTGAAGAACATATTAGAGGCATTTTAGTTGCACTTGGAGATGATCCGGATCGAGAAGGCTTACAAGATACTCCAAAGCGGGTAGCAAAAATGTATGAGGAAGTCTTTGAAGGAATGTGTTATACCAATGAAGAGATTGCACAGATGTTTGACAAAACCTTTGAACAGGATATTGTTACGGATAGCAAGGATATGGTTGTGGTAAAGGATATTGATATCTTTAGTTATTGTGAGCATCATATGGCATTAATGTATGATATGAAGGTTGCTGTGGCGTATATTCCACAAAGAAAAGTAATAGGGCTTAGCAAGATTGCCAGAATTGCGGAAATGGTTGGAAAACGTTTGCAATTGCAGGAGCGGATAGGAACAGACATTGCAGAGATTATGGAAAGGATTACTGGTTCTAAAGATGTTGCAGTACGAATTGAAGGGTGTCATAGTTGTATGACAGCCAGAGGAATAAAAAAAGCAGGAAGCAAGACAATTACTACGGTATTGCGTGGACGATTTGAAGATGAGATGAGCTTGCAGATGCGATTTTTTCAGTAGAATGTAAGAATAAAGTGGAGAAATCCACGTTTGCTCTTTAAATGCTTTCCTTAGGAAGGACCAGCTCCGCTTTGTGTGTCAGATGCGTGTTGTATACTTTTGCAGCCAGACACCCCTTGTGCATCTGTGCATATCTTTGCGGAGCGTTTTTTACTTATAGAACTCTTTTTCTGCGTTTTTCGATTTTTTATCCTTGTAAAGATGCAAGTTATTTATAATGCATGTAGCGGAATAGCGCTGATACAATAAAGTTGTATCAGTTGGGCATGTTTAAAATCTTCTAAGTCTAGAAAATCCCCCAAACAATTTTCTAATTGCTCTTTTAAGGTTTTGCCTTCTTTAGAGCTTAGATAATCATAAGCTGTTTGTGCTGCAAGTTCTGTGTTTTTTTTGTATATACAGTACATTGGACTAAGTTCTTTTAGGAGCGTTCCAATTTGGGAATCATTAATACGTGCAATAGGAATATAGAACGTATCATAATATTTTTTCCAGAATTGAATACCTTGCTGATGACATGGAAGCTTTTCTAAATAAGTGATAATTGTGTTACCAAAAGCAATGGATTCATTTTCAGATAATTTGGCTACTTTATTATAATGAGGGGTTTCTGTTACATACATTTCATTAGAAAAACGATCATCAAAAGAGGTCAAAAAACTTTTGATTTTTTTATAATCTTCTAAATAATATGTTATGGAAAGTTGTTTTATTTTTTCCCAAAGAAATTGCTGATAATCCGTTAGGTGTTCTGTATCTAAGAAAGGACACCAAAGAAAACGATTTACCATTTCATTATCATTTTCTGTAAATACATTGGAAACAGGTTCTGTAAAACTGTTATTTTCAGAGGTATCGTTTAATAAGCTTGCTAAATTAGTGAGATTTGGATGAAGTGGTAGTTTATTTATAATAGAATCCAAATTTTCAGAGGCAATGGCAAGACATCTGATTTTCTGGTGTATTTTTTTACTATGCATATTAAGATAGAATCCACAGGTATCCGGGTGTTCCAGTATGGAATGAATTGTATTTAAGGAAAGATCTAATTTCCGGAAATCACGGATTAAACAGAGTCTTTGCACATCTTCTTCTGAAAAATCATAATAGCCGTTCTCCTTTGTAATGGCAGGTGTCAACAATCCCTTTTGTACATAAAAATGTATATTACGTTTAGAAATATTTGTTTGCTTTGCTAAATCGCTAATTTTCATAAAAACTTCTTTTGCCTCCTTTTTATCTATTGTGTAAATAAGAATTGTTCCGTAACTATAGAGCATACACTTAGTGTACACTTTATTCACAAATATTGCAAGAATAGTTTTGAAATAACAAAATATGAATAAAAGATTTGTTTGTCTGAAAAAACACACGCAACCTTGCTAGATGTGATGTTTTTGGAAGCGTAAAGTATAAAGGAATAGAACCGTTCCTATTACTAGGATGATATTTGACTGTACAGTAAATGAATGAAGTAAAATAATAATATACGAATGGTTAGGGGATTTTGACCACAGTATTTTTTTCGGGGCAGTAAAAAGTAATAAAAAAGAAAGGGGAGAGCATTTATGCAGACAAGTATTAAAAAACGTATTATAGACAAATTTTTGCGTGTCATATCAATCATGTTATTAGTAATGGGAATTATTATGGTAATTACCAATTCCATAAGTACGAACAGATTGATGAAAACGATGATGACTACCACGTCATCTGTGGCATCAGAGCGTGTGCAATGGGAAATTTCTTATTTAGAGGCTTTGGTTACGGAGCTTGGTTGTGAAGCGAAATTAAGTGACGATACATTATCGGATGATGAAAAAATGGATATTATTAATAACCGTGTAGAGGCAAATGGATTGGTTCGAGGAAATTATATTCATCTGGATGGAAATGCTTATAATGGAAATAATTATTCCGATCGAGAGTATTTTAAAGAGGCATTAAAAGGAAACACCAGTATTTCCGAGCCACTTATTTCAAGAACAACAGGAGATCTTAGTATTATTGTAGCTGCACCGGTATGGAAAGATGGTGTGGTTGGTTCTGAGGTAGTTTCTGTTATTTATATTGTTCCGACAGAAACATTTTTAAACGATATTGTGCAATCGCTTAACATGAGTAAGCACACAGAATCTTTCATGTTAGATTCTACAGGAAATATTATTGCAAATAAAAATATAGACTATGTGAAGGAACAAAAAAATATCATTAAAGAATCAGAGAAAAAAGCATCTTTAAAAAAATTGGCTGGCATCCATAAAAAGATTATAAAGGGAAAAAGCGGCTATACAACGTACAGAGAAGGGCTAACCAGTAAGGTGATCACATATGCTCCGATTAAAGGTACAAAAGGTTGGACGGTTGCGATTTCCGCACCAAAGAGTGATTATACCAATGCGACAGTAATAAGTATTGGTATTATGTTAATATGCCTTGCTGTTTCTATTATTATTGCCCGTAAATTAGGAAACAAATTAGGAGATGACATAGGGGTACCGATTAAAAAATGTGCAGAGCGTTTACGTTTGCTTTCACAAGGAGATTTACAAACCCCAGTGCCTGTTGTTGCCATAAAGGACGAGACATATACATTAGCAGAAGCAATGGAGAGTATGGTTCATTCCTTTGATACAATGATTGGTGATATGAAATATATGTTAGCCCAGATGGAAAAGGGAGATTTTACTTCTATATCACAGGCGGAAGAGAGTTATGTAGGAGAATTTTATGCTTTGTATACTTCCATTATGCAGATCAATACATCACTTAGCAATACAATGGAAAAGATACAAGGTTCTTCCAATCAAGTGGCAACGGGAGCCGGACAACTGGCAGATGCCGCACAGTCATTGGCAATACAGACGACAGAACAGGCAAATGCAGTAGATTCACTAACAAATTCGATTGTAACCATTGGTGAACAGATTAGTATGGATGCATCTGAGGCTAGAAAGACAAGTGATTATGCAAGACAAGTAGGCGGTGCTGCAAAAGAAAGTACCGGACAGATGTCTGCTATGAAAACTGCAATGAAAAAGATTTCTGAAGCATCTATGGAAATTAGAAATATTATTCAGGAAATTGAAAATATCGCCTCTAGTACGGATTTATTAGCATTGAATGCATCCATTGAGGCAGCTAGAGCAGGAGAAGCAGGAAAGGGGTTTGCTGTTGTAGCCTCTGAAATTGGAAACCTTGCAAAACAATGTGCAGTAGCAGTGGAGGATACAAGAGGTATGATTGTTACCGCATTAAATGAAGTGGAAAATGGAAGTCAGATTGTAAATCAGACAATTACAGATTTCCAGAGTATTATTGATGGCATTTCAGAAGTAATTGCTAAAATTGAAAATGTAGCAGATTCATCTGAAAAGGAAAAAGAGGAAGTGTTGCAGTTAAATGGAACGATTGATAAGATTTCTGAAGTAGTGCAGGATAATTCTGCTATTGCTGAGGAGACTTCTGCAACAGGAGATGAATTGTCTAATTCTGCAGATACATTAAATCAGTTGGTTGCACAATTTCAGTTAGTACAAAAATAGAATTATGTAACTGTTTAAAAATGTAAAAATAGAGCGTATAGACGTAAAAATCTATACGCTCTATTTTATATGAGCAAGTAGCAGAGCGGATTGCGAATATCCGCTTGACTCCTCTATAGGAAAGTGTGTTTCTTGTAAGTGAATCACTTTATATATTTTCCGATTCCTTTATAACAAAGTACGCCAAGAATAGAAATTAAAATGCCTTTTACAATATTAAATGGTGTAATGCCAAGAATAACTACGGTTCCAATACTTTGGATTGCTGGAATGACAGAGGCACAGGCTCCAATTACAGCTTCTTCTCCTCCAAACAATTTTGCATAGAGAGGAACGGTTATAAAGTAGTTGATGACAATACCAGTAAGTACCATGCAAATGGTTCCAGCGATACATGCTAATATAGTTTTATGTTTAAACTTTGTTTTATGAAAAATAAGACCGAGAGGTAAAACATAACCTACACTGACAATAAAATTGGCGATTTCTCCACTACCTCCGGTTGTAGAAGCAGTGATGGCTTTAATCAAGTTTTTGATTAGTTCAATTAAAATTCCGGTGGCCGGACCAAAACTAAAAGATGCCACGATTGCCGGAATATCACTAAATTCAATCTCTAAAAATCCCATATATTTTACTGGAAAATGAAGTAACATAAGGATATAGGATAAAGCAGCGAGCATACCGATGATAACGATTTGTTTCGTGCTAAAAAAAGAATTTGTATTCCTGTATCCTATACAATTTTACCCAATAGCAATGATACAGTATACTAGGGTATTCCGAAAAAATGATTTGTTCTTTCACAGGAAACGAAATGCATTAGACTTAGTATAAGCGTTTGCATTCTGTTTTGAATAGAAATAGTTATAAAAAACATTCTAATACAAATACTACGATACAGCAAAGCAAGGCAACTTGAAACAGACTTGCACCTTTCCAGGCAACAATAATTCCAAGAAGTAAAGCAATGGTTCCGCTGACAGGAGATTGGGTTGCCTGCGTGATAGCAGGAAATGTCATAACCGCTAAGGTAACATAAGGCACATAATATAAAAAAGATTGAATAAATGTATTTTTAATCGGTTTTCGAATTAGAGTAAGTGGAAGTACACGGATGGCATAGGTAGTCAAAGCCATAATTAAAATGTAAATATATATGTTATGCATGTGTAAAGTCCTCCTTTTTTATGCAGGTGATTGTGTAGTTGACTGGTCTGTTATTGGCCGTAAAAGTGCTGCAACGGTAGAAATAACCAGTGTTAAAAGAATGATTCTGGTACTTTCGGTCAACGAAGATAAAATCGGTAGTATTGCCGCAGACGCGCTGAGAAAAAAGCTAACCATGACGAGAATGGCAATGGTAGGATTTTTCTTTGCTGGCGGTATAATAACAGCAAGAAACATACCGTACAAGGATACACTTAAAGCACTTACGATACGAAGTGGTAAAATATTTCCCATAAGAATACCAAGTGAAGTACCGATTGCCCAAAGAGGAACAGAAGCAGTAGCTGCTCCGTAGATATAATAAGGATCTACGAAACCATTTTGTGCAATGGTAATCCCAAAGATTTCGTCGGTAAGGAAAAATCCCATACACATACGATGGCGTAGAGGTAAATCATCTTTGGTACGTTGGCTTAATGCACAGGACATTAAAAAATAACGTGCATTTGCGACTAGAGTTGCTAAAAGTAGTCCAAAGTAAGTAGCATCTGCGGCAATAGCAGTGAAGGCTGCATATTCACCTGCAGATGCAATTTCCAAAAGACTTGCAAAAAATCCTTGAAAGGCAGTAAGGCCTGCGTGATGTGCTGCAATTCCAAGAGAAAAGGACACCGCAAGGTAACCAATACCGATGGGAAAACCTTGCTTTAGTCCTAGTAAAAAATTGGATTTATGCTTTTGTAATTGTTTCATTCTATGCCTCCTAATAATGTAATGTACGCTCAAAAACTTACTTACACCCACTTTTGCGCCTGATTCTTTGCAAAATCAGGCACAAAGAGACTCTGAGAGTACATTGTATCGTGTTTATGAAACTTTATCGAGTACAGTTTTTGGCAACTTTTCATGCGAAACATTGCCAAAAATCATTCTAGTTTACCTATGAACTGTAACCTTAGTGTAATAATTTCTACCTTAAAAATCAAGAGTAATAGGATTAGGACTTGTATAATTTTCTATTCTATTTTATCATAAAGGATAGGTTCCGTTTTCACTAAATGTGAGAGTCCTATCTGTTTTTTGGGGGTTACTGGTTATAGGTGTGAACAGTAACTTTTCAGGTAGCGAGGAAATACACATAACTGTTATAAATTTTAGAATGGAGGAAATAAAATGAAAGTAGCAATTATTATGGGTTCCACAAGTGATCTTGCAAAGGTAGAACCAGCAGTAGGAATTTTAAAAGGATATGGAGTAGAAGTAAATGTGCGTTGTCTTTCTGCACATAGAGCGCATTTAGGATTGTCACAATTTATTGAAGAATGTAATAGCGATGGAACAGAGGTTATTATTACGGCAGCAGGTATGGCAGCAGCGTTACCAGGTGTTGTAGCATCACAGACGGTACTTCCAGTTATTGGGGTTCCACTTTCTGGTTCTGTATTAGACGGAATGGACGCATTGATGTCAATTGTACAGATGCCTTCAGGTATTCCAGTTGCAACAGTTGCAATCAATGGTAGTAAAAATGCAGCCTATCTTGCATTACAGATTTTGGGAACACATCATGCAGAAATTAAAGAGAAACTTCTTGCTGAGCGTAAAGAGATGGAAACAAATGCCATGAAAGCAAACGAAGAAGTGACTGCAAAATTTAAATAAGTTGTGCGTTTTTAGGGGTGAAAAGTAAATCCTATTGCATAGATGAGTGGGAGGAATGTGTAATGGACAAAAAAGCATTGAATATTTTACTTTTAATTGCAGTGCTTGGTTTGGCAGTTGCAGCATTAATTTTTATTTTTGTAAATATGTTTAGTAGTACAGCACCAGAATGGGCATTGCCAGCTGGACTTTTTTGTATTGTATTAGGTAATTTATTCGGTATTATTCGTTCTAAGCTATTATAACCCAAAATTGAAAACTTTCAATTTTGGGTTATAGCTAAAGTTAGCAATTATATCTTCTAGTTAACTGTAAAAATAAAAAATAACAGCCCATTACAGCGAGGAGTTCCGTTGTAATGGGCTGTTGTTTTCCTTACTTATGTTGATAATAGAATATTGCCACCTGTGTTCGATCCCGAAGTCCCAGTTTATCTAAAATAGAGCTTAAATAATTTCGTACCGTCCCCTCACTTAAAAATAAAGTAGTTGCAATTTCTTTATTACTAAGCCCCTGCGCAATCAATTGAATGACTTCTTCTTCTCGTTCGGTAATGTCATAATCTGCATAAGAAAAATCATTTTTTTTCTGAAATAAATCGGGCAGTTTGGAGACAATTTCTGAGCCAAATACAGTCTGACCAGAATTTACTGCTTCCAGTGCAGGTAAAATACTTTCATAATCCTGCTTTAAAAGATATCCTTTTGTTCCATATTGTAAGGCTTTCATAATATATTCATTATCCGAAAAAGTGGTTAATAATAGGATGTTTGCTTGTGGGTCTTCTTTTAAAATTTCCTGTGCTGCATCCAGACCACTCATTTCTTTCATTTGAATATCCATCAAGATGATATCTGGATGGTATTTCTGATAGAGTGCAATTGCTTCTAGGCCATTGCATCCAGTAGCAAGCACTTCTACCTTTCCAGTGACTTGCAAAATAGTTTTCAATGCATTGGTAACTAGTTGGTCGTCATCAACAATAATAATTTTCATAGTTTTATATCCCTTTCATTTCTCTTTGCGTAACCTTATATAAAGTTATCTAACCGTGTTTTGAAAACAACGATAGGTTACGTTTGTTTTGGAATGGAAATAAAGATTCGATATCCATTTTTCTTATTAATCTGAATGGTTCCTTTGAGATTTGCGATACGTTCCTGCATATTGGTAAGTCCGATGCCTGTATAGTCTGAAACAGGTAGTTTGGTACCGTTATCGGCAATAATAAGCTGGAACAAAGAAGGATGCTCTCGGACCAAAATAGAAACGTTAGTGGCATTGCTGTGCTTTGCTACATTCGTTAATGCTTCTTTGATAATCGCAATAAAACAGTATTTAATTGCTTTTGGTACTTCAAATCCCATATCATATTCCAATGTAACCGGGCAGAAAGAAAAAGAATCTCGTATCGTTTCCAGGGACTTTTGCAGGTTGATAGATTCGTCGTGTAAATCATGGACACTGTTTCGGATACTGTCCATGGCCTGCGATAACGTGTTTTCTGTCTGCTCAATAGGAAGTGCTAATTCAGGAGATTGGTTGACTGCCTTTATTGCACCCATGAGTAAAATAGCCCGTGATAGCATATGCCCTACATTATCGTGGATTTCTCTGGCAATACGGTTTCGTTCCTGCAATGTGGCATTATATATTTCATAATCCTGATTTTTCAAAAGTGATTTATTTTTTTCCTGCATCAGTAACAAAGTTTCGCGGCTGTCATCCTGACTTTTCTTGTACTTTCTATCTAATGTATTCCAGCGGTGTGAAATCGATTGCAAATACATGGCTAACACCATACCGAAAAGGATAAGCATAGCCAGAAAAAACGGATAGGCAGGAGGAAGATAGAAAATCATATAAATACCTTCTAGCAGTAGAAATAGCATTCCAGCGTAGCATTTATAATAGCAACTATCATAAAAAAGTACAGGTATAAATAGTAGGAAAGCTGGATGATAAATACAAAAAAGACCGTATACAATACTGCAAATATTACAGTATCGTTTGGATTGAAAAAAATATATGGTGCTGGCAAAAAAGATACTGCTTAAAAAGGCAAGTACGTGTGCCATAGAGGGAGAAAGGATACAAAAAGAGATGCAACATAAAAATAACAATAGCAATTTATTTCGCATTGGTTTCATATCATAATACCCCCCTTTTGTAAGCTAAATTTAAAATTAATTACTACATTCATTATAAAAGAAGAAAGCAAAAAAGGAAAGTATGACATTTGTCATGTGCTGGTCTTGACATTATACACTAGGGAGAACCGGGAGGGGGTGTTACACTAAAGAAGTAAAGAAATGGATAAAATAGAAGGAGTGAGAGTATGGTAGAAATTGAAAATTTAGTAAAGCGATATGGTGATTTTGTTGCATTAGACCACTTAAATTTACATATTTCCGAAGGAGAAGTATTTGGTCTGCTTGGACCAAACGGATGTGGAAAGACAACCGCAATGAACTGTTTGCTTGCCTTATTAAAGTATGACAAGGGTGAAATCAGAGTCATGGGAGAGCCAATCCGACCGGACAGTTATGAATTGAAGGGACAAATTGGTGTAGTTCCTCAAAATGTGGCGGTATTTGAAGAATTAAATGTATTGGAAAATATTGATTATTTTTGTGGGTTGTATGTGAAGGATAAAGTGCAGCGAAAAAAAATGGTCGAGGAAGCAATTGCTTTTGTTGGATTGGAAAAATATAAAAAAATGCGACCAAAACAGTTGTCAGGCGGCTTGCTTCGAAGATTGAATATTGCTTGTGGAATTGCTCATAAGCCGAAATTGATTATTATGGATGAGCCAACCGTTGCAGTAGACCCACAGAGTCGTAACCGAATTTTAGAGGGTATACTGGAACTAAATAAGCAGGGTGCTACTATCATCTATACGTCACATTATATGGAAGAAGTGGAGCAGATTTGCAGCAGAATTTCTATTTTGGATCATGGACGTTGTATTGCAACTGGAACAAAAGAGGAATTGAAAAAAATGATAAAAACAGGTGAAACCATTTTGATTGATGCCATTCTTTTAAATGAGGAACAGCTTGCACAGATAAAAGAATTGCCAAATATATTTCAGGTGGAATACGAAGAAGAAAAACTGACAGTACGATGCAGGGAAGGAAAACATAATTTAGTGCGGGTGCTTGGATATTTACAGGAACAGGATATTGCATTTGGACAAGTTGTTTCACAACTGCCTACATTAAATGATGTGTTCTTAGAGATTACAGGAACAAATTTAAGAGATTAGGAGGGAGAACTATGTTACAACTATTTCGATATCGCATCCTATCTTTGCTGCGGGAAAAGACTACAATATTTTGGTCAATCGCATTTGCTTTGATATTAGCAACGTTTTTTAATTTTGCATTTAGTGGATTGGGAGAAGATTTAAAATCTATTTCCGTTGCAGTTGTTTTTGATGAAACAGTAAATCAAACGGAATCCGAATCGGTTGTCAAAAGTTTAAAACAAATAGAAAGTAAGCATAAAAAACTGTTGCGTGTAAAGTCAGAATCGGAAGAAGATGCAAAGCGGGACTTAAAAAATAAAAAAGTAAAGGGAATTTATTATGTTACACCTATCGCTACTGGAGAAAATCCAATTCGACTATGTGTGTTAGGTTCTGGTTTGGAGGAGAGTATTTTGCAGTCCGTCATGGAAAGTTACAATAATCAGATGCGCGTATACACAACCGTTATGTTGGAAAAACCTCAAAAAATGTCAGAATTGATGAAGTTTGATTATGGGAAAAGTATGGTTGTAGAATCTACGATTACAGGAAAAGAAGTGCAGTCGTATACACAGTATTTTTTGGCATTGATTGGTATGGCATGTATGTTCGGTTGTTTTATTGGTATGGGCACTGCATCACAGTTGCAGGCAAATGTGGGAGCCTTAGGAGCCAGAAGGTGTATTACATCTACAAGTAAAGCAAAATTGATTTTTGTGGATGTTTTTGTAGCCTTTTTTGTACAATTTATAAGTGTGTTAGTGTTGATGGCATACATCAAGGGCGTGTTAAAGATTGATTTAGGAAATCATATCGGTTATCTGGTTTTGATTGCCGCATTAGGTAGTATGATTGGAGTATCGCTTGGTATGCTGGTAGGAAGTATAGGAAAAGTAAAAGAAGGAGCTAAAATTGGTATTCTTTTAACCATATCTTTGACATCTAGTTTTTTATCTGGACTTATGGTGTCTTCCATCAAAGGAACTATAGAACAAAATTGTCCTATTATTAATCGCATCAATCCGTCCTCTTTGATTTCGGATGCTTTGTATTGTGTGGGTGTATATGAAGATATGGGAAGATTACAGGTGGATTTGTTACTCATGCTTCTACTTGTTGTTTTGCTATATTTAGGTTCCTTTGTAATGATGAGGAGGGTACGTTATGACAATATTTAATGGTTATATGAAAATTGTTCGAAGTAATATAAATATTATAATAATGTATTTTATGATATTTACTATGATTTCTGTATTGACGGCGCAGGGAACAAAAAGTCGGGAGGAAAAGCAATATACGGCAAATTCCTTGGATATTGCAGTGGTAGATCGTGCAGAAAATGACTTATCTAAGGCATTGCTGGAATATTTAGGACAATTTCATCATGTAACAGTGGAAGAAGATCGAATGGAAGAGTTACAGGAAAGATTGTATTATTATAATATAGATATTGTATTACAGATTCCAAAAGAATTTGGGACGGATCGTGATTGGAAGAAAGGAAAAGTAAAAATAACAGAAGTTCCAGGGGATAGTACCGCTATGTATCTGCAGCAACAAATCAATGGAATGCTTCAGCAAGTGCAGCAATATGAAGCAGCAGGTTATTCGCAAGCGGAAGTAATTGAAAAGCTTCATGGGCAAAAGCAAAGTGAAATTTCTATTTTAAAAGATTCGGAAAGTAACGCCAACGTAAAAGGCTATACGCCGATGTTGCGTATGATACCGTATTTTTATATTCCTGCGTTATGTTCCATTTTAGGGTTGATCTTAGCTGTTTTTCAACGAAAAGATATGAAGCAAAGAATGAGCATATCATCGATATCCTTGTGGAGACAAAATGTAGAAGCGTTGATGGCATTTCTTGTGTTGGGAGTAGGACTTTGGTTGCTTAGTTTGGGTGTGATACAATATATTTCCAAAGGAAGCTTTTTTCATGCACAGTTATTACCCTATTATTTAGCAAATACATTTGTTATGATGCTAGTAACCTTATCTCTTGCATTTTTCATTGGCATACTGGTAAAAAAGGCAGTACAAGTCAATATGATCGTAACACCATTTTCTTTGGGATTATGTTTTATTTGCGGTGTGTTTGTACCATTAAGCTTACTTGGGGAGCAGGTAAAAAGAGTGGCACAGTTCCTTCCCGTATACTGGTACTCTAAAACCAATGACCTTTTGGGAGATTATCAGACATTACCAGCGAACATACAGGGAAAAGTATGGCAGGGAATTGGTATACAGTTGGTATTTATGGCGGCAATTATTGGAGTAACATTGATGTTGACTAAAATGCGACAGCAAGAAAGATAGTTGTAGTTCTAATTATATTTTAATGGAGAAAAAGAGGAAAAGAGTGTATAATAAAGTCGTATGTGATTTGCAATCAAATGGCTACGGTTCACAGGTAGAGTGTGAATCAATGTCATTTACTTAAGCCTTGAACCTTTACGAAGGAGTTGCAATGTCAACACAGCTTTCAAAAACCCGCTTCCGCTTGGACAAAAGCCTAACGGTACTAAACTCGCTGAAAAGCATCAGCTCATTAAGTGCCGAGGCTTTCGTACAGTTTTTTGCAGCTATATTGACAGTGCAACTCGTAAAATAAGATTATGAGCTTAAGTAAATTGCATTGAATATGAACAGTAATAGCAAATGCGATTGCTTGTAGCGTGTAAGCAAAATATTACAAATTACGGGGAGGATGAGTAGGAGAAGTATGAAAAAGAAAAAGACATTTCAAAGCGAATCGTTGCGTCGGCTTGTATTACTAGAACGTCTTGTGTGGCTGATTCCCATTGATTTCTTTTTGTGGAATCTATGGGTGTTTCGTGAATTGTTTGGGAGAATGATGGAAAGCGAACATCCGATAGCTGCGGGCATCATCATAGTAGGAGTTTGTGCAACGGCTGCATTTGTACGTGGTGTTGTTCCATTTTTGGTATTAAAATTAAAAGCATTGCTTTATTGTGCCAAAAAGCAAATGATTCAGAATAATACGTTTCAGACGGTGAGTGATTTTGAGTATTATAGAGACAAACTGGAAGGACTATCACCGGGAGCCATTAGTTTAATATCCGATTTAAAGATTCAACAGAAAAAGGATGTGGCAGCGTCTATTTTAAAGTATAAGGAAATGGGAGTTCTGAAAGAAATAGATGGACGATATGTAGCAGAAAATCTGGAACAGGCACAACTGCGAGAAAGTGATACTCGAGTATATAGGAAATGCTATATCTCATACATAAGAAAGAAAAGGCAAGTCATATGGATGCGACTTGCCTTTTTTGCTCTGCTACTGTCTCGTAGAGTTCGTTCTTTTTTTCTGGCTTCCCAAACGTGCAGCTTCTAGCTGGTAACTACAGCTAAGGACCAGCCAAATAATACCAATGATTAAAATTGGCATTATTCCAGTGTGAAAGATTGTACCAGTAAAGAAAGTGACAATCCATAAAAATAAGCATACCTTACTTGTAACGTTATAGGCTTTGTAAGCACATTTGTAAATCATCAATTGTTCCCATTCATCACAACTATTCATCCACTTGTCTTGGAACTTCATATCATAGATGCTACCTTGCTTTTCAGGATTGATTTCTTTTTCCAGGTTAATCACCTTTTTTTGGAAATGAAGCGTAAAAATCATACAATAGAGCATCATAACAATATTTGCAATCATGTTAGGAAAATACATTTTAGAAGAAATATAGTTTCCCCATACAAAGTCAGCACCAAATAGAGTGTAAATGACAATCATACTTGTACTGGTAAGGAACAATGGAATACATAAATAGCGTTCCATAGTTTCATAGACTTCATCGATATCACCACTCCAGAACGTTTTTTGTTTCAGCGCTTTTTTATAAAATACAGAGCTAATGATTGTAACAAGAACTAAAAGTATAATTCCTGCAAAAGGCATATAAGTAGCTAAAAATCGAATTAGTTGCTTTGATGATAATGAAAAATTGTCTTGAAAATGTGAGGTACAAAAGCCTGTGATACCTCCGATGCATGTAGCAATTAGCAGGATGATGGCAAAGCTCTTGCCAGCCTTTTTATCCTCTTCTTTGATCCGTGTGATGTTTTCCTTTTCTAACATTTAATTTTCCTCCTCTTCATATACAAAAATTTCCTCCACTGGGACATCAAAAACTTTGGCGATTTTTAATGCAACAGTTACAGAAGGGGAATAGTCCCCCCGTTCAATTTGACTGATGGTTTGTCTGGATACACCAACTTTTTGTCCCATTTCAAATTGATTAACTCCTATTTTTGCACGATATTCTTTTAAGTGATTTTTTAATGGCATGCAGTATCCCTCCTGTTCTTTTGGGTTATGTGTGCAAATGCTTTTGTTCTAGTACTGTAGAATAAATGCCACAACAAAACAAAGGATTTGCCATCACCAATAGGTAAAGTTTCATAGGCTTGACAAGAAAAGCTTTCATAATGACAACTATCCTTGTCAAATATAGTATAGCAATGACAAGAATAGTTGTCAAGAACTTTTATATGAACAAGTAGCAACGCGGATTGCGAATATCTTTGACTGGAGTGTGGAATGAATGCAGAAGGAAAGTGTTAAATTTAATACGAAATATATTTGTAATAATTCTGTAATAAAAATGAAACAAAATAGACAGTTATGATTAAAAAAATAGCATTTACGATTAAAACGGTTATGAAATCTTAATCTGTGCTATAATAAAACCGTAAATATATAAGCAAGGATTGTGAAAAAGAGGTAATATGGATGGATGTTGCGATAGCAAGTGTTAATATGGCGGCAGGAGAAGAAATACAAAAAGTTTTTCGGGCATGGATGGGTCAGTACCGTGATATGTCCCATTGCAATATTACTATATTTACAGATTGTAATAAATTAAAAGAATATTTTTCGAGATGTGTGTTTCAGGTTATAATTATAGATACAAATGTTGCGCAAAACAGTGGCATTGAATTTGCCTGTGAATTGCGTAAGTGTTTTAAAAATTTTTTCTTATTGTTTGTATCCGATAATGCGGATTTGATATATGACTCTTTTGTGGCGGAACCTATTTATTTTCTAAATAAAAAGCATTTATTTACGGATATGAAAAAAGCAATGGATGCATTAGTCAAAAAGATGTTTTTGGGTAGAGAAAATGTTCCGTTTGTATGGAAAGTAGGAGTTAGTAATAAATCTATGAATCCTAAAAATATTGTGTATATCTATAAGGATAAAAATGCACTAGTTTTTATTACAGAAAAGGGAAGTCAGTATAAAATACGTGGAACAATCAGTCAGATTGAGGAAGACTTAAAGCCGTACAATTTTGTGAAAATTGAGTGTGGTTGCTTGGTGAATCTTTTTTATGTTTCGCATATTGAAGGTATCCAATTGTATTTAAAGAATGGCACGCAATTATATATAAGCCGTAGAAATAAACACTTGGTTGAGCAGAGTTTTTATGATTATACACATCAATAGGTATACTAGTTAGAGATTTTTGCCTCCTACATTCTTTTGCAAAAAAGTGTTAAGTTGTGTGAATGTTAAATTTCATATAATTTCTGGGGAATTTAATCTGACAGATATTCCCCAAATGAGAAAACCGTCAGTTAAGGTCCCCCCTTCGTGACGGTTTTTTTGCGCAATAGAAAAGTGTATTTTATTTGGTGTGCGTATGTTTCATATCTTATAATTTATTTTTTTGACCACGAGCACATCGTCTTCGGTTTTTAATCTTACTAATGTGCAGAGTTTTTTGATTATAGGAGAGCGTGTTGGTTTCTGGTGGAAAAACAGTTCCAAATACAACGGTGTCCTCTCCAACAAGAGAAATTCCTTTTACACCACGACTGCTTCGTTTTAATTGGCTGACTTCTTCTAAAGGGAAGGTCAGTGATAAACCATCTTTTGTAAGAAGGAAGACTCTCCGGTCACCTGCTGTAACATCGTGCGAACAAAGTTGACAAATAGATAGAATAGTATCTTCTGGTTCTAGTTTTGTTGCATTAATGACAGAACGGTTCGTTTCAAACTCGCTTCCTGAAACCAGTTTTACATATCCACGGCTTGTAGTGAAAAACAGCATAGATTCAAATAATGCTTCAAAACTGGTGTAGTGAATAACTTCATCTTTATCCAGTTTGCACAGTGCATGAATCAAGGTACCCTTATCCTTAATCTTACATCTTGGGATTGCCATTCCTTTTACCTGATACATATTTCCATGTGCAGTAAACACACATAATTTATCGGTGTTTTTCATGGAGATTATATGTGGATATTCTTTTAGGGATTCCTCACTGGTACGAGAGTAAGTAGCGGAATCCACGGATTTTGTGTAACCAAAGCGATCAATTAATACATACAAATCTTCTTCTTTTATTTCCTCGATATAGCTTTCTTTTTGTGCAGTAGTTAATTCGGTTCGACGAGGGCGGGAAAATTGTTTTTTATACTCACGTAATCTGCCCTTGATTACTTTATAAAGCTCTTTTTGGCTGGAAAGAACCAATTCATAGTTAGAAATATTGGAATGCAGTGTGTCTGCTTCTTCGTGTAATTTTATAATTTCTAAACCGATTAATTTGCTTAATTGCATAGATAAAATAGCATCTGCTTGTTTTTCGGTAAAATCTAAAGTTTTTGCTATCTTTTCGGATTGGTTTGTCTTAAAAGTTATGTCTGTTGTATCACCGTTTATCAGACAGGTTTTCGCTTGCTTGACAGAAGTACTTCCACGAAGAATTTCAATAATTAAGTCAATCAAATCAGTGGCGCGAATCAGACCATTTACGATTTCTAAACGCTGTTTTGCCTTTTCCAAAAGATGCGTATATTCCTTTGTGTATAACTCCTCCTGAAATACTACAAATTCCTCAATTAAAGATTTCAGGTTGAAGGTAATTGGTTGTTGATTTTTAACGGCCAGCAGATTAACGGAATAGGTATCCTCCAGTGCAGTTTTTTTGTAAAGTCCATTCAATAGATTTTCAATATTGCGGTCCTTTTTTACCTCGATTACAATACGAATTCCTTCTTTGGAAGATTCGTCTCGTACATCGTACATTTCATCGAAAACTTTGTCTTTCATCAATCCGGAAAGATTTTCTACTAATTTAGCTTTGTTTCCGGCTACGGTAAATGGAATTTCAGAAATAATAATATTTTGTCTGCCGTAGTCACCCTTTTCAATTTCTACTTTTCCACGAACCTTAATTTTACCTTCGCCCGTTTCATAAATTTTGGGCAAATCCTCTTTGTTAATAATAATTCCACCAGTTGGAAAATCTGGACCTGGAATATATTCCATCAATTTGTCTATGGAGATGGAAGGTCTATCCATATAAGCGATAACACCATCTATAATTTCTCCTGCATTGTGAGGAGGAATATTTGTTGCCATACCAACTGCAATACCGGTAGTTCCATTGATTAGAAGATTTGGCAGCATAGCAGGAAGAACAGAAGGTTCTTTTTCACTTTCATCAAAGTTTGGAACAAAAGTAACAAGACCTTTTTCTAAATTGGAAAGCATAGTCATGGCACCGTTGGAGAGTCTTGCTTCTGTATATCGCATAGCAGCCGCACCGTCGCCGTCGATGGAACCAAAGTTACCATGTCCATCCACTAGAGGAATCGACAGGGAATAGTCTTCTGTCATATGTACCAATGCATCATAAATGGAGCTGTCTCCATGTGGATGGTATTTACCCATAGTATCACCCACAATACGAGCACTTTTTCTGTGTGGTTTATCTGGTGCCAGAGAAAGTTCACTCATTGCATATAAAATTCTTCTTTGAACTGGTTTTAATCCGTCCCGTACATCTGGAAGAGCACGGGAAATAATAACGCTCATAGCATAATCACGGTAGGATGTTTTCATTTCCTCCGCAAAATCAATTTGTATAATATTTTCCATTTTCATTCGACCTCGCTAATCATTAAATATCAAGTTTTGCGTATTTGGCTTCTTCCATAATAAAAGAACGTCTTGGTGGAACATTGCTACTCATGAGGGTCGTAGTGATTTCATCTGCTTCTACGGTATCGCTTATGGTAACTTGTGCTAAAATACGCTGTTCGGGATCTAATGTGGTTTCCCATAGTTGCTCTGCATCCATTTCACCAAGTCCTTTATATCGTTGCACATTTAATAATTTGTTGCCTGGAATTTTTTTAAACTTTTCCAGTTCGTAATCATTAAAAATATATTTTGATCGTGTTGCTTTCTTGCGTGTTCTTTTCTTTTTGTCTGTATCATTCTGTGAAATATGTTCATACTCTACCTTATATAATGGTGGCAATCCACGATATACTTTTCCAGCTTTGATCAAATCCGGCATAAAGCGATAGAAAAACGTCAATAGAAGTGTACTGATATGTGCACCATCTACATCGGCATCGGTAAGAATGATAATCTTATCGTAACGAAGTTTTGAAATATCAAATTCGTCCCCAATTCCACAGCCAAAGGAAGCAATCATAGATTTTATTTCATTATTTAATAAGATTTTTTCCAAGGTTGCTTTTTCTACATTTAATATTTTACCACGAAGAGGAAGTACTGCCTGAGTTTTACGGTTTCTTGCTGTTTTAACTGTACCTCCGGCAGAGTCACCCTCCACAATATAAACCTCACATTCTTCTGGTTTTTTGGAGGAACAAGAGGCTAATTTACTTCGGGTATCTACATCGTGGAGCTGCTTTAATACTGCGGTTCTTGCTTTGTCGCTGGCTTTTCTGGCATTGTAAGATTTCATGGAATTATCCAGAATTTTTTGTAGCACTTCAATATTTTTATCAAAGAAGCGCTCTACCTCTGTGGAGAATACATCATCAACGGCAGTTTTGGCATCTGTATTTCCTAGCTTTGTTTTTGTTTGGCCTTCAAATTGCGGATCAGGATGTTTAATGGATATGATTGCCACAATACCGTTTCGGATATCTTTTCCGTCAAAATTTTCATCTTTTTCTTTTAAGGTACCTAGTTCTCGTGCATATAAATTTAAAACACGGGTAAGAGCTGTTTTAAATCCCGTTACAAGAGTACCACCATCTACCACATTGATACGGTTACAAAATGCATTGATTTGTTCAGAATAATTTGTAGTATATTGAAATGCAACTTCTACCTCAATATCCCCACTTTTTCCTTCAATATAGACAGGGTCTTCAAAGAGTACCGTTTCTTCGCGGGTTAGATATTTTACAAAACTTTGGATTCCGTATTCTTCTTGATAAGTAATTTCTTCACCAGTTCGTTCATCTTTAAAGTCAATCTGTAAATTTTTGTTTAGATAGGCAATTTCTTTTAGTTTTTTCTTGACTACTTCAGATTTAAAATCTACCGTTTCAAAAATATCTGCATCCGGATAAAAAGTAACTGTAGTGCCAGTATCATTTTTTCTACAGGTGCGAATAACAGGAAGCATACCTTTTTCCAGCTTTACAGTAGGATGTCCACCGTTTTCATATTGGTCCTGATAAACGTTTCCATCCCTACGAACTTCAACAATCATTTTGGATGAAAGAGCATTTACAACAGAAGAACCAACACCGTGAAGTCCTCCGGAAACTTTGTATACAGTGTTATCGAATTTACCACCTGCATGTAAAATAGTATAAACTACTCGGACGGTTGGAATTTTTTTGGTCGGATGCAAGTCTACCGGCACACCACGACCATTATCTTTAATACATACACCGCCATCTTTTTGCAGAGTAATGTTAATTTTTGAACAGAAACCTGCAAGATGTTCATCGATACTGTTGTCCAAAATCTCCCAGATCAGATGATGTAAGCCCTGCTTTCCTGTACTACCAATATACATACCCGGACGTTTGCGAACCGCTTCTAATCCTTCCAGTATGACAATCTGACTTCCGTCATAATTTCCCATAGTTGAAACCTCCTGCTATCTATTATGTACTCTCGGAATCTCCCTTGCACCCACTTTTGCGACTGTTTTTCCGCCAGCTATACACAAATTTAATCAACGTACGCTCCACGTACGCCTCATAAATTTGTGCATATCTGACAAAAAAACATTTTGCAAAATCAGGCACAAAGAGACTCCGAGAGTACATTATTTAAAATTGGAACTATTTCTGAATAAAATACCCATGTTTCCTTTACATCATTCTTTTTAGCATAGCATAAGTATGAAAAAAATGCAAACGAATGTTCTAAATATCGGCATTGACAAATGTAAAGTCCTGCGATATATTATTTTTAATAACAATATAAATTAGTAGAATCGGAGTAATAGTGTAAACGTTGTTTTGCTCGTATTGATTTCGGTTATGCCAAAATTGAGAATATTCAAGAGATAATAGCTGTGATGTAAGACAGATTATTTTTTGAACAGCATATAAATCACACAGGAGGTAAAAGAATGTTTCAAATCAATGAGAATTATTTAAAGTTACCAGGAAGCTATTTGTTTTCCACAATTGGAAAAAAAGTTGCAGCATATAAAGGAGCAAATCCGGATAAAGAAGTAATTTCTTTAGGAATTGGTGATGTAACACAACCATTAGTTCCAGCTATTATTAAAGCAATGCATAACGCTGTAGATGAGATGGCGGTAGCAGAGACATTTCGTGGTTATGCACCAGATTTAGGATATGAGTTTTTGCGTACAGCAATTGCTGATAATGATTATAAGGCAAGAGGATGTGACATCAGTGCAGATGAAATCTTTATCAGCGATGGCGCAAAATGTGATTCTGGAAATATTCAGGAGATTTTTGGACAGGATAATAAAATTGCAGTATGCGATCCAGTATATCCTGTATATGTAGATACGAATGTTATGGCGGGTAGAACAGGAACCTACAATTCAGAGACAGAACAGTGGAGTGATGTAATCTATATGCCTTGTACAGCAGATAATAATTTTGCACCGGAATTGCCAAAGGGAAAGACACCAGATATCATTTATCTTTGTTTCCCAAACAACCCAACTGGTTCTACGATTACAAAGACACAACTTCAGGAATGGGTAGACTATGCAAATAAAAATGGTGCAGTAATTATTTATGATGCAGCATATGAAGCATATATTTCAGAAACAGATGTGCCACATTCTATTTATGAATGTGAAGGTGCAAGAACTTGTGCAATCGAACTTAGAAGTTTTTCTAAGAATGCTGGATTTACAGGAGTTCGTCTCGGATTTACTGTTATTCCAAAAGAATTAAAATGTGGTGATACTACATTACATTCTTTATGGGCAAGACGTCATGGTACAAAATATAATGGTGCACCTTATATTATTCAACGTGCCGGAGAGGCAGTTTATTCTGCTGAAGGAAAGGCACAACTTAAAGATCAGGTTGGATATTATATGAATAATGCAAAGACAATCAAGGAAGGTCTTGCAGCAGCAGGATTTACCGTATATGGTGGTGTAAATGCTCCATATATCTGGCTTAAGACTCCTGACAAGATGACATCCTGGGATTTCTTTGACTATTTGTTAGAAAACGGAAATGTAGTAGGAACACCTGGTTCTGGATTTGGTCCAAGCGGTGAAGGATATTTCCGCCTTACAGCATTTGGAACAAAGGAAAATACATTAAAAGCAATTGAGCGTATCAAATCGTTATAAAATTACAAGAACGGATTATAGGAGTAAGGAGTCAATATGAGCCAAACAATAGAAGAAACAGGACAGTCTGTAATCATGGATGAGTCAGAAAAAGAAGAAAGCTATTTGCAGGTACAAAAATTAATAAAAAGTATGTCATGTATCGTGCAATATGAGTTAATGCTGTATATTTACAGAGTGATTATCAAGCGTCTAAAAGCATTAGGAGATTATAAAGATTCGGAAGATTTATTAAAAGAATGTACAAAGAAAATTGCAAAATTAAAAAAGACGGGTAAAGAAGAAATTTATCAGAATATGATAAAGAAAAAAAATGCAGTATCTCAGGCAGAAGACTTACAATGGGTTTTAAAAGAGGCAGACCGAATTCCTGGTTATAAGGATACAGAAGAAGTAAGATTATGGTGTGAGGCAGAAATGGAAGTTATGAATAAAAAAGAACAGAAATTTGCTGTCATCCGTTTGATTATTATCATTGCTGTTTTGTTTGTGATTGCGCTTGGCATAAAAGTGATGTTTGCATCGTTCTATAAATAAAATTTAATTAATAAAAAGCGAGGTTGCTACAGGAAAAGAAACAAGAATGTAGCAACCTTTTTTGTCTTTGTCGGGAAAATGCATCTTATAGAGCAGAAAACAAAACCTTGCTTTCTTTAGCGAATCACATTAGAATAGAGTAGAGAAAATATGCTAAATAATATAGAATGTTCTATAAGTGTATTTATAAAAACAAATGGTGAAAGGAGAAGTGAGATGGCAAATATAATTTCAGATGAGACGATAGAGTATGTAGGTATTCTTGCAAAACTTGAGCTTTCTGACGAAGAGAAGGAACAGGCAAAGAAGGATATGGGAAGCATGTTAGATTATATTGATCAACTAAACGAATTAGATACTTCAGCAGTAGAGCCTATGTCCCATGTATTTCCTGTTAATAATGTATTTCGTGAAGATATTGTGGAAAATGGGGATGAAAGAGATGCAATTTTGAAAAATGCACCAGAAGAGAAAGATGGAAGTTTTGTTGTTCCAAAGACAGTAGAATAAAGTATAGTAAGGGGAAAGCTGGTGAAGCTAATGGGAAAACAGGAAGAATTAAAATTGCATAAACCATGGTTTTGCAGCAAATGTGGGGGAGAATTAAAACCGGTTTGTAGTGGAACCTATGAATGTACAGTATGCAAAAATTTAGAATATGATGATTTTGGAAAAGTAAAAAAATATATTGAAGAGAATGGAAGGCAGCCAGCAGTTATTTTAGCTGAAAAAACTGGAGTTGCTATAGCGACTATTGACACGTTCCTTAAAACTGGTAGATTGGAAATACCAGATGGTGCGTCAGTTTACATTAAATGTGAACGGTGTGGTTGTGATATTCGTTACGGAAGATATTGCCCGGAATGTATGAAGATATTGGCGGGAGATGTAAAAAAAGCATTTTTTAACGAAAATCTTGGTGAAAAACCTAAAAAAAAGGTTGCATCAAAGAATAAGGATGAAATGTTTGTAAAAGAATGGTTAAAAAGAAAATAATAACAGGAGGAAAAGAGCGTGGATTTGTTAAACTTAACTGCTGTAGAGCTTGGAAAAAAGATACAGGCAAAAGAGACAAATGCGGTGGAAGCCGTACAGGCAGTATTAGCACAGATTGATAAAATGGATGATACCATTCATAGTTATGTTACTGTGGATAAAGAGGGTGCTATGGAGCGTGCCCAAAAGGTACAAAAACAGATAGAAGAGGGAGTAATTAGCGGTCCTCTTGCAGGTGTACCGGTAGCGATTAAAGATAATATGTGTACAGAGGGAATCCTCACTACCTGTAGTTCTAAGATTTTGGAAAACTTCTATCCAACCTATACTGCGGAAGCTGTATTAAACTTAGAAAAAGCAGGAGCAATTGTTGTTGGAAAGACAAATATGGATGAATTTGCTATGGGAAGTACCACAGAAACCTCTGCTTATGGTGTGACGAGAAACCCATGGAATACAGAACATGTACCTGGAGGATCTTCAGGTGGTTCTTGTACTGCCGTTTCTGCAAATGAATGTTTCTTTGCATTGGGTTCAGATACGGGTGGTTCTATCCGTCAGCCAAGTTCATTTTGTGGTGTGGCAGGTATTAAACCAACCTATGGTACGGTATCACGATATGGTTTAATTGCTTATGGTTCTTCTTTAGACCAGATTGGACCAGTGGCAAAAGATGTAACAGACTGTGCTACGATATTAGAGACAATTGCTTCTTATGATAAAAAGGACAGCACTTCCTATAAGAGAGACTCTTATGATTTTACATCTGCATTAGTAGATGATGTAAAAGGAATGAAGATTGGTATTCCAAAAGGATATTTTGGAGAAGGACTTGACAAGGAAGTTTCAGATGCGGTTATGGCTGCCGCAAAGGAATTAGAGAAAAAAGGTGCTATTTTAGAAGAGTTTGATTTAGGATTAATTGATTATGCAATTCCTGCTTACTATGTAATTGCAGATGCAGAGGCAAGCTCAAATCTTGCTCGTTTTGATGGTGTAAAATATGGATATCGTGCAGAGGACTACAATGGATTGCACAACATGTACAAAAAAACACGTTCCGAGGGATTTGGTGCGGAAGTAAAACGTAGAATTATGTTGGGTTCTTTTGTATTAAGCTCTGGTTATTACGATGCTTACTATTTGAAAGCCCTTCGTACAAAAGCATTGATAAAACAGGAATTTGATAAAGCATTTTCAAAATATGATATGATTTTAGGACCAGCGGCACCTACAACAGCACCAAAGATTGGGTCTAGTCTGAGTGATCCAATTAAGATGTATTTAGGTGATATTTATACGATTTCAGTGAATTTGGCTGGATTACCTGGTATATCTGTTCCATGTGGAGTAGACAGCAAAGGATTACCAATTGGTGTACAGTTGATTGGAGACTGTTTCCAGGAAAAGAAAATTTTACGTGCAGCGTATGCATTTGAACAGACAAGAAGTTATCAGAGTCCTTTTGATAAATAAGTAGGAAAAGTTAGATAAGTAAAAATAGATGGAGGTTGACATGAGTAAGGAATACGAAACAGTCATTGGACTTGAAGTCCATGTGGAACTGGCGACAAAGACAAAGATATTCTGTTCGTGCAGCACTGCTTTCGGTGGAGCACCTAATACACACACCTGTCCAGTATGTACAGGTATGCCAGGTTCTCTTCCAGTGTTGAACAAACAGGTTGTAGAATATGCAATTGCAGTAGGTCTTGCAACAAACTGTACCATTACAAAAAATGGAAAGTTTGACCGTAAAAACTATTTCTATCCAGATAATCCACAAAACTACCAGATTTCCCAGCTATACTTGCCAATTTGTCGAAATGGTAAAGTAGAGATTGAGACAGAACAGGGAAAAAAGGCAATTGGGATTCATGAGATCCATATGGAAGAAGATGCAGGAAAGCTTGTACATGATGAGTGGGGAGACTGCTCATTAGTTGATTTTAACCGTTCTGGTGTGCCATTGATAGAAATTGTATCAGAACCAGACATGCGTTCTGCGGATGAAGTAATTGCCTATTTGGAAAAACTTCGTTTGATTATTCAGTATTTAGGAGCTTCAGATTGTAAATTAAATGAGGGTTCTATGCGTGCAGACGTAAACCTATCTGTTCGAGAAGTTGGGGCAACAGAATTTGGTACAAGAACTGAGATGAAGAACCTAAACTCTTTCAAGGCGATTGCCAGAGCCATTGAGGCAGAAAGAGAACGTCAGATTGATTTGCTTGAATCTGGTGAGGAAGTGATTCAGGAAACAAGAAGATGGGATGATACAAAAGAATATTCTTATGCTATGCGTTCGAAAGAAGATGCACAGGATTATCGTTATTTCCCAGACCCAGATTTAGTTCCAATTATTATCAGTGATGAATGGCTAGAGGAAATAAAGAGTCGTCAACCAGAACTTCGTGATGAAAAGATGGCTCGTTACGCAAAAGAATATGAGCTTCCAGAATATGATATTTCCGTCATAACCAGTTCAAAGCATATGGCAGATATATTTGAAAAGACGGTTGAAATTTGTCATTCAGCTAAAAAAGTTTCCAACTGGCTTATGGTTGAAACGATGCGTCTTTTAAAAGAACATGATATGGAAGCGGAAGATATTAAATTCTCACCGGAAAATTTGGCGAAATTAGTAGCACTTACAGATGCAAAAGCCATTAATAGTACCGTTGCAAAAGAAGTATTTGAACATGTATTTGAGGAAGATATTGATCCGGAAAAATATGTAGAAGAACATGGACTGAAAACAGTCAATGATGAGGGCGCATTGCGTAGTACGATTGAGAAGATCGTAGAGGCAAATCCACAATCTGTAGAAGACTATCGCAATGGTAAAAAGAAAGCCATTGGTTTCTTAGTTGGACAGACCATGAAGGAGATGAAAGGAAAGGCAGATCCTGGTATGGTAAATCAGATTTTAACAGAAATCTTAGAAAAATAAGGCTAGTTTTGCTCATATAATACCAAAGAAAGGTAATGGGTTTTATGTGTGTACCCATTTGGGCATTTTAATATTTTAACACTACCAGCGAATAGTGTTATGAGCAAGTAGTAGAGTGGATTTCGAATATCCACTTGAGTTATAGTTAGAAAGAAAGGAAGTATATTATTATGAAGAACATTATCGCAACAGATAAAGCACCACAGGCAATCGGACCATATTCACAGGCAATCGAGGTAAATGGAATGGTATTTACATCAGGTGTGATTCCAATCATTCCTGCAACTGGAGAATTAGTAACAGGTGGCATTGAAGAACAGGCAGATCAGGCAATTGGAAACTTAAAAGCCTTATTGGAAGCATCTGGAGTTTCTATGGAAAATGTAATTAAAACAACAGTATTTATTAAAAATATGGATGATTTCGGAAAAGTAAATGAAGTATATGCAAAATATTTCACATCACAATTTCCAGCACGTTCTTGTGTAGAAGTAGCAAGACTTCCTAAGGATGTTTTGATTGAAATTGAAGCAATTGGAATAAAAGGCTAGGAGAGTGAAAGATTGCAGGAAAATATAAATGGAGTTGAGTTAAGTAAGAATCGTACTTTGGCTGTAAAAGCAAATACTCTTTTGCTAACTACAGTACTATGTTATATAGGAGCTCCGTCTTTGTTACAACTTTTTGCCTCATTATGGGGCAAGAAGTTGCCTTTTTTAGAAGATTCTATGTTTTTATTATTAGCAGGACAAATTGCGCTACTGGCACCTTCTATTGTTTATTTTGTTAAAAATAAGATAAATATAGTAGAGTTTTTGCGCATAAAGATGCTAAAACCACTTACTTGGATTTTGATTATAGTGTTTGCATATGTATCCTATCCGATTATATCCTTATGTAATTACTTATCGTTGCGTGTTTCTGAAAACTTAATTGATACAACAGTAGAAAACATTTTGGAAAACTATCCTCTTATCCTATGTGTGATAGCAGTTGCACTAATTCCATGTATTGTTGAAGAAACTATATTTCGCGGCGTTATGTATAACTCTTATAAAAAAAATGGATTTATAAAGGCTCTCATTATGACTGCACTTTTATTCGGAATGTTTCATATGAATATCAATCAGATGTCTTATGCAATTGTAATCGGTTTACTATTTGTATGTTTAAATGAAGCGACAGGTTCTATTTTAAGTTCCATTTTTATGCATTTCATTATTAATGGAACTTCGATAATTGCCAGTGCAGTGGTATATAAACAACAGGGAACATTAGAGGTAAAAGCAGCGGAAAGTGTTGCCGCAGATGGTAATATACTGAAATATCTGCTTGTTGCATCTGCCTTTTGTGTTGTAATACTTGCGTTATTACTAATAGGGATCACAAAAATAGAGCAGAGAGAAAATGCTATTGCATCATTGAAGCAATCCTTAAAAGGAGAGGGAAGTATTTGTTCTCCGGAACTTATTGTGGTGATTGTAATATGTGTAGTATTTATTTGTTTGTCCCAAATAAGAGTATGATAGAAATTGTTGCATTTTGTGTTATAGAATAAAGATTCTGTTTGTGTAGATAAAATGGATTTTTTGCATAAAAAGGGCAAAAACAGAACGAAAAGATAGAAAGACTTGCTATCCAGGGATGATACAAAAGTAGAAATAAGTAAAAAAATGGGAAAAAGACAGGTATTTTTTGGATAAAATCGAAAAAAGTACCTGTTTTTTGTTTTATAAAAATTGAAGAAAAGAGATATAAACAAAAAATAGTTTATATTGTTTGTAATATTGCCTAAAGCATGACAAGGGGGATTTTAAGTTACAAATCCTGTTTTGTAATATATTATAAAAATATTTAAAAATCAAGCGACAATTTATGCACTTTTTCAAGAAAAACCCCATTAACTTGACAAAGAGGATGCTATTCTGTATAATAAGCTTTGAAATGTTGTAATTAAAAGTTAATAATTATGTAAAAAAGAAGAAATGGAGTGATTAACAAATGAAAAAATCTTCAATAGTTAAGGCTACCTTTTGTGGAGGTGTAGCATTAGCTATCGTTGCAACGGTAGGTGGACCAAAGATATCTTCGGCAACACTCAATGCAGAAAAAGGTTTAGCAGGAATCTCTATAACTTTAGATAAATATTGTTCAGATGATACAACGGCTACAAATGATACAGTTACAAATGGTGCAGTTACGAATACAGAGTATTCGTCTTCAAGCATTGTGACGGTAGCATCTCCGAGCGCAGTATCAGGTGCGGCATTATCGGGTGCAGCAGTAACAGAGATGTTAGAAGATAGTTCTAAATATGCAAATACAGCTATTTCTGTAGCTAGCGAGTATGTAAATATCCGCAAGAAGAAATCTACAGATAGTAAAGTGATTGGAAAATTATACAGAGGTGCAGCAGCGACCGTTCTTTCAAATGATGGAGAATGGGTTAAGGTTCAGTCAGGAAGTTGTACTGGTTATGTAAGTGCAAGTCTTCTTGCAATTGGTGATCGTGCAGAAAAAGTTGCAGATGCATATGGTACAAAAAAGGCTAAAGTTACAACTACAACATTGAAAGTAAGAGAAAAAGCAAATACTACTTCGGATTGCCTGACTATGATTCCAGAAGGAGAGTCTTATTCTGTTGTTAGCGAAAATGACGAATGGGTAAAGATTTCTATTGATGGTGAAGATATTAAAGGGTATGTTTCAAAAGATTATGTTGATGTAGATTATGAGTTTGAACATGCTATTTCAATTCAGGAAGAAAAAGAAAAGCTTCGTAAGGAAAAAGAAGCAGAAGAAGCAGCGAAAGCTGAAGAGAAAGCAAGAAGAGCAGCACAGAATAGTGCTTCTAATAGCAGTTCGTCAAGCAACAGAACTACTTCAACTAGTTCATCAAGTACTAGCAACTCATCAAGTCGCAGTAGCTCAACTAGTTCATCAAGTAAACGTAGTTCTTCATCAAGCAAGAGTTCTTCATCAAGCAAGAGTTCTTCATCAAGCAAGACAAGTTCTTCAAGTACATCTAGTTCGACAAAGAGTTCTGGTTCTGGTTCGGCAGTAGTAAATTATGCATTACAGTTTGTTGGAAATCCATATGTATGGGGAGGAACAAGTTTGACAAATGGAGCAGATTGTTCTGGTTTCGTAATGTCAGTGTATGCACATTTTGGTGTATCTTTACCTCATAGTTCAGCATCACAGGCTGGTTATGGTAGAAAGGTAAGTCTTTCAGAAGCACAACCTGGAGATCTTGTATTCTATGCAAGAGGTGGTTCTGTCAACCATGTTGGAATTTATATTGGTGGTGGACGAATTGTAAATGCTGCATGTAAGAGAGAAGGTATTTGTACAAAATCAGTAAGTTATAGAAGTGTATATTGCGTAAAGAGAATTTTAAACTAGAGAGTTAGTTCTTATTATAAAAAGGTATGCCATGTATGTGGCATACCTTTTTTGTGTTATGAATGTACCCGGCTGAACTGTTACTATCTTGTAATAAAAACAGACGAATTACATTGAAAGGTATCATTACAATGTGGTATAATATTTTATAGATTAATACTTGGCATTTTTTAAATGCACCATTATTTTAGTGCCTGCAAAGTAGGTATGTTTGTTTTATGAAAAAATATGTAAAGTAAGGATACAATATACTAGTGCGCTGGCACATTGTTATCTGGTAAAACTTCACAAGATAACTTTTCATTAATGAGGCATCTCAATGAGGCGATGTCTTGGCATCGTTGTTGAGGAGAATGCAGTTTGGTGCATTAGGGTAGGGAGGAATTGATATGGTTGAACGAAGAAAGTATAAAAGATTACCAATTGAGTTGAGTTTAGAAATTAAGAAAATTTATAAACAGGATTATGTAATTATTGAAGATGTAGATACACAGATTACGGTAACAGATATATCTAAATCGGGGATTGGATTTGTGTCAAAAGCGAAATTACCATTGGATTATTACTTTGATGGAAAAATTCGGTTGGCAGAAAATGATTATTTTTATGCAGTCATTCATATTGTCCGAGGAGAGGTACTGGAGAATGAAAATTATTATGGTGCAGAATTTGTTGGGTTAGCACCATTTCTGGCAAACAAAATCGATGATTACGAGGCTAGTCTTCATCGTTAAAATTGTTTTGTTACATAGAGGAGTAAAAGTTTCATACTTTTTATAGTTTCATATTGGATTCGTTTTAAAGAAAAGTAAAAGGATATGCGTAAGGCGCCACGGTTTTTTGTGGCGTTTTTTTTGCTCTATAGAAAAAGGCTGTGTCCTATAGTGGAAAACATTTCACAGTGACGTGCACAGATGCGTTAGGAGGATTGTTGCCAATATATATGGATAGGTAAGGATTTTTTTGCAAAAAGTATGCAACCATTTTTGTTCAAATAGCCACTACATAATTGAAAGGAGGGAATAAAAAGATTGGCTGGCCAGATAATAAAAGAAGTAAATCTCTATTTTGATGAAGTATATAGTGAAACAAATCGAGGTGTAACGCTATACTTGATTTCAAAATGTAAGAATTTTGCAGATGTAAATGATATTTTACAGGAAGTATATTTGGAGTTTTATCAGGTGTTGGTGAAAAAAGGAAGGGCATATTTCAAAAAGGAAGAAAGTTTTCTAATTAGTTTGTGCCGTAAAAAAATTGCGAAATATTATTCCTTTTGGGATAGGATACCACACAAAGTCTACATAGATGAAAAGGAAATTTATGAGCAGGAAGAACTTTTAACTACCATTGACCCTCAAGAGAATATAGAAGAAATGTTTTATAGGGAAGAAATGGTAGCTAAGGTGCAGGAGTTATTAAAGATGAAATCGGATGAAGTTCAAAAGATTTTCTATTTATATTATACGATGGAACTTCGTATTCCTGAAATTGCAAAATTGTTGCAAATGAAACCGCAAACGGTAAAGAGTAAATTATATCGAACCAGAAATGATTTATATAAGAAATTAGACTGGGAGAAATGAAAGAAGGGTGGCGTCATGACAGAGAGAGATTTTTACAAAAAAGTAACAGGAAATATGGTTGTGAATTTGGAGGAAATAAAAATGAACGGGAAGAAGAAGGAAACGGGAAACAAGAAAAAACGCATGGCTTCTATGCGTAAAACGATTGTAGCAGCTTCCTTGTGTTGTGTTGTAGCGGTGAGTGGAGTTAGTATCTATGCAACAACCTCACATGGTTCATTATTGTCTTTGTTTGCTGGCGAGAATAAAAATGTGCAGAAAAAGGCAGAAAAATTAGTGGATAAAAATGTAAAGCAGGATACCACAGAGAACAAAGAACAGGCAAAATGGGCTAAATTTAAGGTAGAAGAGGCTATTTGCGATAACAATGAAGTATACATCAGTATTGCAGTCACAGCTACAGATGCTCAAAATACTCTTTTAATTCCTACGAATATGGCAGAGGGCGATAACATGTCCAATCTTGGTTTAAAGGGAGAAGATGGAAACATATCTGCGGAACAATATGCAAAAAAATACGGAAAAAAGATTTTAAAGGTTGAGGCAGGAATATCTGGATGTAATGCATCAAGTCAATCTATTAGCAATACCTTGGAGGAAGACGGTACATTGATGTATACGATTCGCTTTGATAACTTAGAAAAATTAAAACAATTAAAGTATCAGTGTAATACCTTTGTTATTCCACCAGAAAAGGAAGAAACATCAGAAAATATGATAAAGGATCAGTTTGAGTTTACATTAAAGGATAAATCTGATACAAAAGAAGAAGTGTATAAGGTAACATCAAAAGAAGCAGTAGAAGGAACGGATTTAGTGATTGACGGAGTTTCCTTTACAAAAAGTGATTTGGGAACTGCTTGCAAGATTCAGTATCATTATACTGGTGATAAGTCAAAATGGGAGAAGTATGAGACAAAGGATCAAGACATATTATTTTTCATGTTAGATGAACAGGGAAATATCATAGAAACGGCAGATGGCGGCAATAATGCACTAGATGGTGTGAATGTAACAGAGGTTTCATATTATCGCTTATCTAGGTTACCAAAGAAGATTACATTTGTTGCAAAGGATGTTATGGAGAAAAAACTCTATGGTAAATTTACAGTTGAAAAATGCAAATAAGTCAATGCTATTATCTGATTTGGTGTCGGTATAACAGGATAAAGAGAACGGTTGTTTTGAAAAAAACAACCGTTTTTTGCTTTATAGGAAAATGCGTCCTATAAAGCAAAAACGCTCCGCGGGATGTGCACTGATGTGAAGGGAGGAGGGTTGCAAAAATCGTGCAACCATTCTCTGGCATGCAAAGTGTTTTGGTCTTGGCTTGGGTCTTATAAATTATATAAACAGAAGAGAACAATGTGGATAGTTGTGTGACAATAAGAAAAGAGAAAAAAAGCAAGAAGTCTATACATTTTGCACAAAATATGCCAGAAAACAAGTAAATACGAAGAGCTTAAGGAAACGAGGTGAAAAGTTATCCACATTTATCCACATTGGAAAGTGGAAAAATAGAATGAAAAATAAAGTTATGCACAGAGTTATCCACTTTATCCACAAAAATGTGAATAACTTAGGGTGGATAAAATATTGTCAAGTTCGAAAGTATGTTTTGTATTTTTTGTAAGATTGCAGGAAAGGTATAAATTCGACAAATTAAAAAAAAAATATAAAATGTCTGAAAAATATGTATTGTAGTTGCAAACGCAACAGTGCATGGCGGTACATACAGATGCGCCCGTGTTATATTACAGTTCACTGCCCTTTGAACTGTTACAAACAGCATGTGAATATTGCTTGAATTTGCCTTATTTTATTGGTATAATACTTATATGGACATTGGTGTGAAAGGGGAAATAAAGCCAAGGTCCACAAAACTTATAGCAAAAGGAGTTGGACATTATGAGGTATATTATTAGTGGAAAAAATATTGATGTGACAGATGGGTTAAAAGATGCTATTTATGAAAAAATTGGAAAGTTGGAGCGTTACTTTACAGAGGATACAGAAGTACATGTTACTTTTAGTGTAGAAAAAGAACGTCAAAAGATTGAAGTTACAATACCAATGAAGGGAAATATTATCCGTGCAGAAGAAGAAAGTACGGATATGTATGTATCTATTGATTTAGTAGAAGAGATTATAGAAAGACAGCTTAGAAGATATAAAAATAAACTGTTAGAAAGAAAACAGGCTGCACAGAATTTGAGCAAGGCATTTATCGAGGAAGAGATTGACGATGAGGAAGAAATCGAAATCATTCGTTCAAAACATTTTGCAATTAAGCCTATGGATCCAGAAGAAGCATGTGTGCAAATGGAATTATTAGGACATGATTTTTATGTATTCCGAAATTCTGAGACAGATGAAGTAAATGTGGTATATCGTAGAAAGAAAAATTCATATGGTTTAATTGAACCAGAATGCTAGAAAATAGCTTATAACGAAAAAACAGTACATAAAACGATAAAACGATAAAAGGATGATAAAATCTCACTGGAGTAGATGGATGAAAAAGCATGATAAAATCTCACTGGAGTAGATGGATGAAAAAGCATGTATCTATGACAGTGGGATTTTTGTGTTATACGAGCAAGTAGCAAAGCGGATTGCGAATATCCTTGACTCGTTATGTTTACAGCAAGAAGCAATGTAAAAAATATACAAATTTTTACAGAATTATATCAAAACAGTAATAGAAATTTTTTTTAGGAAATAAAGTTGATGTCTTTTCTGTGTTATTGTTTAGAATATACACCTTTATATATGCAATATGTACAATTACGTTTGCAAAAAAAGTACATATTGTATATATAAGAGGATGGCTGGCAATGTTTCCATAAGAAAAATGTTTAGCGAATTGCTATATTTTTCAGTTGCTTTGTACATTTGGTATTTTTAAGTGATATGCTTTGAAATATAATCTTAATATAAAATTAAAAAATGAGTTGAAACCTAAGGTTTCTAATGTTACAATATAAAATGGTATCTTAAAAGGAATAGAAGGCATTTTGCCTTGAAGATAAAAAAGTGAAAGGAAAGGTGCACTTTCGGGTGCGGAGGTATAATCATGGGATTTTTTACAAAGATATTTGGAACACATAGTGAACATGAACTTAAGCGTATTTATCCAATTGTCGATAAGATTGAAGCGTTAGAGCCTGAGTACGAAAAGTTGTCCGATGAACAACTTCAACATAAGACAGTTGAATTTAAAGAGCGTTTAGAAAAGGGAGAAACGCTGGACGATTTATTGGTAGAAGCATTTGCTACTGTTCGCGAAGCATCAAAGCGTGTTTTAGGCATGCGTCATTATCGTGTACAGTTAATCGGTGGTGTTATTTTGCATCAGGGACGTATTACAGAGATGCGTACTGGTGAAGGTAAGACCTTAGTTTCTACACTTCCTGCATATTTAAATGCATTAGCTGGAAAAGGTGTACATATCGTAACAGTAAACGATTATCTTGCAAAGCGTGATGCGGAGTGGATGGGACAAGTTCATGAATTTTTAGGATTGACAGTTGGCGTGATCTTAAATAGCATGGATAATGATGAACGTCGTGAGGCGTATGCATGTGATATTACTTATGCAACAAATAATGAATTAGGTTTTGATTATCTTCGTGATAATATGGTTATTTATAAAGAGCAACTTGTAATGCGTGACTTAAATTATGCGATTGTCGATGAGGTTGACTCTGTATTGATCGATGAAGCAAGAACACCACTTATTATTTCAGGTCAGAGTGGAAAGTCTACAAAATTATATGAGGCTTGTGATAACCTTGCAAGAACATTGGAAAAAGGTACAGAGACCGAACTTTCCAAGATGGACGCAATCATGAAGGAAGAGACAACAGAAACAGGTGATTTTGTTGTCAATGAAAAGGATAAAAATGTAAACTTGACAGAGCAGGGTGTTCATAAAGTTGAAAAGTATTTCCATATAGAAAACCTTGCAGATCCAGAAAACTTAGAGATTCAGCATAATATTATATTAGCACTTCGTGCGCATAACCTTATGTTCAGAGATAAGGATTACGTTGTAAATGATGAAGGCGAAGTATTGATCGTAGATGAATTTACAGGTCGTATCATGCCAGGTAGACGTTATTCCGATGGATTGCATCAGGCAATCGAAGCAAAGGAACATGTAAAGGTAAGAAGAGAAAGTAAGACGCTTGCAACCATCACATTCCAGAACTTCTTTAACAAATATGAAAAGAAATGTGGTATGACTGGTACCGCTTTAACAGAAGAAAAAGAGTTCCGTGAAATTTACGGCATGGACGTTATCGAAGTACCTACGAATAAGCCAATTCAGCGTATTGATTATCAAGATGCTGTATATAAGACACATGAAGGAAAGATTAATGCAGTTGTAGATGAAATTGAAAAAGCACATGCAAAGGGACAACCTGTTTTGGTTGGTACGATTACCATTGAGGGTTCTGAAGAATTAAGTGCAAAATTGAAAAAGCGTGGTATTCCACATCAGGTATTGAATGCAAAGTATCATGAGAAGGAAGCTGAAATTGTTGCTGATGCTGGACAGCGTGGAGCCGTTACAATCGCTACAAATATGGCTGGTCGTGGTACCGATATTAAGCTTGGCGAAGGAGTACAGGAACTTGGCGGATTAAAGATTATCGGTACAGAGCGTCATGAATCTCGTCGTATTGATAATCAGCTTCGTGGTCGTGCCGGACGTCAGGGAGATCCAGGAGAATCTCGTTTCTATATTTCTCTTGAGGATGACCTGATGCGTTTGTTTGGTTCAGAACGTATGATGGCTATGTTTAATTCATTGGGACTTGGAGATGACGAACAGATTGAGCATAAGATGCTCTCTAAAGCAATCGAAAATGCACAGATGAAAATCGAAGGAAATAACTTTGGTATTCGTAAGAATCTGTTAGAATATGACCGTGTAAATAATGACCAGAGAGAAATTATTTATGAAGAACGTCGTCGTGTGTTAGATGGAGAAAGTATGCGTGATACAATTTATCGTATGATAAACGATGAAGTTGAACGTTGTGTAGATACAGTGATTGGTGATGATCAGAGCGCGGATGAGTGGGATATTCATGAATTAAATCAATTACTTCTTCCAGTGATTCCATTGGAAAAGATTGTATTAACAGAGGATGAAAAGAAAGCATTAAATAAACCTCAATTAATGCAGACATTGAAAGAAGAAGCTACAAAGCTTTATGAAGAGAAAGAAGCAGAATTCCCAGAAGCAGAACAAATACGTGAGGTTGAACGTGTTATTTTACTTAAAGTAATTGATAGTAAGTGGATGGATCATATCGATGATATGGATCAGCTTCGTCAGGGTATCGGTTTACAGGCATATGGTCAGAGAAACCCAGTTATTGAATATACAAATAGTGGATTTGAGATGTTTGGAGAAATGATCAATGCAATTGAAGAAGAAACAGTTCGTGCGTTGATGCATGTAAGAGTAGAACAGCATGTTGAAAGAGAGCAGGTTGCTAAGGTTACTGGAACAAACAAGGATGATACAGGTGTAAACACACCTAAGAGAAGAGCAGAAAAGAAAATACAGCCAAATGATCTTTGCCCTTGTGGAAGTGGTAAAAAATATAAGTTCTGTTGTGGTAAGAAATAAAATCTAGGAATAGATAGATAAATAAAAAGGAAATGTCCTATTGCGACATTTCCTTTTTTTATCTATAGAAAAGAGGGATTGATAGAGTAAAACGTTTCGTGGGATGAACACATGTCCATTTTATGCTAAGAAAATATTTGTGCGAAATTGTAGACGTTTTATAAAAGAGAAAATTACAAGTTAAATATGTTACGTTTGTTTTTGGAAATTACAAAAAAAGAACTGGGAAAAAAAGAAAAAACATGCTATACTTAAATTTGAGGTAATATACTTATATAAGTAGATAAAATAAAAGAAAGAGGTGAAAAAATGGTTGAATTAGATCAGTTTAAATATACATTAAGCACTTATGAACAGCCATTGCAAGAAGTGGGGGATTCACTTTGACCTGGCTGGTAAGAAATTAAGAATAGAAGAATTAGAACGCTTAATGGAAGAACCAAACTTTTGGGAAGATACAGACAAGTCCCAAAGAACCATGAAAGAATTGAAGGATTTAAAAGGTACCATCGAGGAGTTTGAGAATTTACAAACCATGTATGAAGATATTGACACATTACTTGAGATGGGGTATGAAGAAGAAGATGCAAGTTTGATTCCTGAAATAGAAGGGGAATTAAAGGAATTTGAAGCCAAATTTGATGCATTACGTATTGGTACACTTTTGTCTGGCGAATATGATACCAACAATGCAATATTAACGCTTCATGCTGGTGCCGGAGGTACAGAAAGTTGTGATTGGGCAAGTATGCTTTGTCGTATGTATCAAAGATGGGCGGAGAAAAAAGGTTTTTCTGTAGAAATGATTGACTTTTTAGATGGTGAAGAGGCTGGATTAAAGTCAGTCACATTAGAGATAAAAGGAACAAATGCATATGGTTATCTAAAATCAGAGCATGGAGTACATCGTTTGGTGCGCATTTCGCCATTTAATGCCGCTGGAAAACGACAGACTTCTTTTGTATCCTGTGATGTGATGCCAGATATAGAAGAAGATTTGGATATAGAGATTAATGATGAAGATATTCGAATTGATACGTATCGCTCTAGTGGTGCAGGTGGACAGCATATCAATAAGACATCTTCGGCAATTCGTATTACGCATTATCCTACAGGGATTGTCGTACAATGCCAGAACGAACGTTCGCAGCATATGAATAAAGATAAAGCTATGCAAATGTTAAAAGCAAAGCTGTATTTATTAAAACAACAGGAAAATCTAAACAAAGAATCTGGAATTCGTGGAGAAGTAAAAGAGATTGGATGGGGAAATCAAATTCGTTCGTATGTTATGCAGCCATATACCATGGTAAAGGATCATCGTACGAATCAGGAGGTTAGTAATGTTAATGCAGTGTTGGATGGGAATATAGATCCATTCATCAATGCATATTTAAAATGGATCAATACAAAATAAGGGGGTTTTTGTATGAAACAAGTGTTATGTGAAGTGGGTAATAATACGTATGGGATTGATATTGAAAAAGTGCAAGGTATTGAGAAAAAATTGGATATTGTACAAGTACCAAATGGATCTGCATTAGTAGAGGGTATTGCAAATTTGCGAGGAAATGTTATTCCTATATTAAGCTTGTATCATAAGTTTAATATAGAAGCAAAACCAGTTTCTGAAAGTACAAAATACATTATTATAAAAATTGGAGAATTGCTTGTAGGCTTTCGGGTTGATGAAGTGGCTGAAATTGTGGAAGTACCAGAGAATAAATTTATGGAGGTACCAAAGAGTGTAGTAAATGAAAATACAGCTTATATTGATTCAATTATCCAAGTGAATAAAAAATTAGTATTAGTTTTAGATGTTGAGGGAATCCTGGACGAGGTAGAAAAGAAAAAACTTACAGATCTCGTACAAGACATGTAAGCTATATTGTTATAGTAGCAATCTGACTTGTTATAATCAAGACGTGGATGTATTTTAAAGCATACTATTGTACAAGCATAGATGATATTTAGAAAAAATAGAATAGAAGAATACTGGTGAAGGCTGAATAGGATTGGATACATATTATTCAGCCTTAGTGATAAAACTGCAAAGAAACTAAGAAAACTTTGCAGTTTTTTTGATGTCTTTATAGTGGGGGGCTTGAGAAGGAAGATGTTGTTCAACAGCCTTTAGTCTATTAGTGGTCATGTATAGTGTAAATAGCGTTTTTAGTTTGAGTAGGAACGGTAACAATAACATTTTCAACAAAAAAAGGTTGCAATCGTTGTAGAATTATGCTAGTATATCTTTCGTGGGAAAACAAGTGTATGTCTACTGCAAACAAGTTGGGTTTAAAACTGAAGTGAGGTAAGATATATGAATCAGTTCGAGCAAAAGGATACAAATGGCTCAAAAGAGGGGCAATATTTCATTGTTAAGAAAGCAGCTTTGCCAGAAGTTTTTCAAAAGGTCGTAGAAGCAAAACGTCTTCTTGATTCACAAAAAAGTGTGACGATACAGGAAGCTACAGACGCGGTTGGTATTAGCAGAAGTTCTTTTTATAAATATAAGGATGATGTGTTTCCTTTTCATGACAATGCCAGAGGAAAGACGATTACAATTATGATGCAGGTAGATGATGAACCAGGGCTGTTATCTAAGATATTAAGTCTTGTGGCAAAGTATGGAGCCAATATTCTTACCATTCATCAGACGATTCCGGTAAACCAAATTGCAATGCTTACTTTGAGTGTTGAAATTTTACCAACATCGGGAGATGTAACTGGTATGATGAATGAAATTGAAGACTTGCCGGGGATGCATTATATGAAATTGATTGCAAGAGAATAAGTAAAAAGAGGTAGATGAAACCTTTTACATAGAATAAATCAAAGAACGATGTCTTACGGGACAGGATGGAGGAAAATATGATAAATGTTAGCGTTTTAGGTTATGGTACAGTAGGTTCAGGTGTGGTTGAAGTATTGCACACAAATTCTGAGAGCATTGCAAAGAAGGTTGGAGATACTTTAAATGTAAAGCATATTTTAGATTTAAGAGATTTCCCAGGAGACCCATTTGAAGAAAAGATTGTACATGACTTTGACGAGATTGTGAAAGATGATGAAGTTAAAATTGTGGTAGAAACCATGGGTGGAGTAAAGCCTGCATATGATTTTGTAAAGGCTTGCTTGGAAGCAGGAAAAAATGTTTGTACATCTAACAAAGAACTTGTTGCAAAACATGGTGCAGAACTTTTAGCAATTGCAAAAGAGAAAAGCGTAAACTTTTTCTTTGAAGCAAGTGTAGGTGGCGGTATTCCAATTATTCGTCCATTAAACGAGTGTGTTACAGGTGATGTGATTGAAGAAATCTCAGGTATCTTAAATGGTACAACTAACTATATTCTCTCTAAGATGTCTTCAGAAGGTTCTGATTTTGATACGGTACTGAAAGATGCACAGGATAAAGGATATGCAGAACGCAATCCAGAAGCAGACGTAGAAGGATACGATGCTTGTAGAAAGATTGCAATTTTAACCTCTTTGGCTTATGGAAAACAGGTTGATTATGAGGATATCTATACAGAAGGTATTACAAAGATTACAGATGTAGATATTAAATATGCAAAAGCTTTGGGTGCAAGCATTAAGATTTTTGGTAGCAGCAAGAATGTAGATGGAAAGGTGTATGCAAAGGTTGCACCAGTTATGATTAACGCTGCTCATCCATTATATATGGTAAATGATGTCTTTAATGGTATTTTTGTAAAGGGTAACATGGTTGGAGATTTGATGTTCTACGGAAGTGGAGCAGGAAAGCTTCCTACAGCCAGTGCAGTTGTGGGTGATGTAGTTGCCGCAGCGAAAAATCTGGATACAAATGTACCTGTTATTTGGGAAAAAGATAAACTTGAAATTGCAGATATTAAAGATGCATCACAACGTTTCTTTGTTCGTCTTTCAGGAGATAAGGCAGCAAATGAAGCTAAGGTTGCAGAAGCATTTGGAACAGTACAGGTAGTAGATGCAGGAATCGCTGATGAATATGCATTTATTACAGAAGAAGTAAAAGAAGGCGAATTTGCGAAAAAAGCAGAAGAACTTGGAAATGTAGTAAGCAGAATTCGCGTAGATTTTTAGTGCTCATGTTTTTATTTACTTTACTATTGCGTAGCAGAATTGTTCTGCTACGCTATTTTACTTTATAGGGAAATGAGTTCTATAAAGCAAAAACGCTTCGTGGGGTGTGGACTTGTCCACTTTGTTCTTATACCTTAATCTTTATGAAAAATTGTGCTATAATAAGGGATATGGGATAAACGGAAAGGGGATTTTCTATGAAAACAAATTGGTTGGACAGTGTATATACAGATGGAAGTAGATTTTTTGTTACGCCTTCTTTGCCTAAAAAAGGAGAGGCGGTTACCATTAAGTTGCGAATGTTTGCGGATGCACCAGTCGTAGATGTGATTTTGCGTACCCGAATCAATGGAGGGGAAGAACGACTTTATATGGAACGAACAGAAGAAAAAGACGGTCTTGCCTACTATGAAAAGACAGTATTATGCAAAGAGGACACCTTACATTACCAGTTTTATCTGATAACCAAAGAGTGTATTTATTATTATACGCAGGCAGGAATATCAGATATTATGCCAGATGAAACCTATGACTTTAAAATTGTTTATAATTATCGGCAACCTGCATGGGTAAAAAATGCAGTCTTTTATCAAATTTTTCCAGAACGTTTCTGCAATGGAAATCCGAGTATTAGCGTGAAAGATGGGGAATATAAATTTGATGGACATGATACGATACAGGTAAAAGACTGGAATGAAGAGCCTAAGGAATATGACCAGACGCACTGTTTAGACTTTTACGGTGGAGACTTGATTGGAATACGAAAAAAGATACCGTATTTAAAAGAGCTGGGCGTAACAGCGCTTTATATCAATCCGATTTTTTATGCAGCAACGATGCACAAATATGACTGTTTGGATTACTTTACAGTAGACCCACATTTTGGTGGCGACCAAGCATTGATTGATTTAGTAGAAGAATTGCATAAAAATGATATGCGTGTTATTTTGGATGTATCCATCAATCATACAGGTAGCGCACACAAATGGTTCAATAAAGAAGGAATTTTCTTTGATAAAAGCATAGGTGCATACAACAATCCAGATGCATTGGAACGAAGCTATTATTTCTTTGGAGAAAATAATGCATACAAATCCTGGTGGGATGTAGATACACTTCCTACTTTAAATTATACTTCAGATGCTTTGCGGGAGATATTATACCGCGGTGAGAACTCTCTTGTGAAAAAGTGGTTGAAACCACCTTTTTGTACAGATGGTTGGAGATTTGATGTGGCAGATGTTATGGCTAGAAATGATGAATATCAGTTACATCATGATGTATGGCCGGAATTGGTGGATAGTATAAAAAATACAAAGCAGGATGCCTATGTGGTTGCAGAAGAATGGGGAGACTGTGCAGAATTTTTACAGGGAAATGAATGGGATACACCGATGAACTACTATGGATGTGCCAGACCTGTTAGAGAATATGTAGGAGAGCATGATTTATTTTTAGTGAGAGAAGAAGTTGTGCGAAAGACGAAGCCAAATCAAAGTGCAAAAGCTTTGGCAACAAGGATTCGGCAACATTTTAGTAAGATGCCATTTGCATTGCAACAGGTACAATTCAATTTACTGGATAGTCATGATGCCTCCAGATTGCATAATAATCCAGAAATTTCCTGGGAGGCAACCAAGGTAGCAATTACTATACTATTTACTTTACCAGGAACGCCAAGTATCTATTATGGAGATGAGGCTGGTATTGATGGTCGTATTGATACGAACGAAGGATTCCGTTATCCGATGCCATGGGGAAAAGATTTTGAGAAGGATGCACCTTATAAATGCTATCAAACCCTTGCAAAGATGAAACAATCACAGGAAGCCTTTTGCGATGGTGGATTTAAAATTTTGTGGGAAACAGGAAAGGTGTTTGCCTTTGCCCGTTTTACGGACAAGCAGCTTTATTATATCGTAACATCCATGGAGGAGGAAACAAAAGAGGTGCAACTTCCTTATGATATATTTGGATATGATAAAGTAGCGGAATTAGAGGATGTTTTTGGTGCAAAAATAGAATTTTCGGATGAAAAAGGAAGCGTTAATCTGAAAGTGCCCGCAGGAGTGGCGTATATATTAAAGGTTCAAGCGTAATGTTCTATAAAAGGAACTGTTACAATTTTGGTTTAGAAATGGGATAAACAGCTCGCATTCATGAGCAGGCAGTGAAGCGGATGATAGATATCCGCTTTCCTGCTATAAAGTTAGGAAGGAGGGAAACATTTATGGTACGTGTCAATGGTCAAGAGATTGATGCAGCAGGAAAAAATATTGAAGAGATGCTGCTTGAGCAGGGCTTTGAAAAAGGCAGAGTTGCAGTTGAGCGAAATGAGGAAATCGTATCCAAAGCGACCTATAAAGAGGTAATACTTTCTGACGGAGATGTTGTGGAAGTGGTAAGCTTTGTTGGAGGTGGCTGATAAAAGGAGACACAAGAAAATTACAGCAGAGTCAGATAGGAGGATGTACGGTGAATACACAGGATACATTTGTTTTAGGAGGAAAAGAATTTCATTCTCGATTTATTTTGGGTTCGGGAAAATATTCAATGGATTTGATAAAGGCAGCAGTGGAATATGCAAAAGCAGAAATTATTACACTGGCAGTAAGACGTACCAATACAAAAAAAGAGGAAAATATTTTAGATTATATTCCAAAGAACGTAACGCTTTTACCAAATACTTCAGGCGCAAGGGATGCGAAAGAAGCAGTTCGGATCGCCAGAATGTCAAGGGAGCTTGGCTGTGGTGATTTTGTAAAAGTTGAAATTATGCGTGACAGTAAATATTTACTGCCTGACAATAGCGAGACGATAAAAGCAACAGAGATGTTGGCAAAGGAAGGCTTTGTTGTGTTGCCATATATGTACCCGGATTTGTATGCAGCCAGAGATTTAGTGAATGCAGGTGCAGCGGCAGTCATGCCTTTGGCATCTCCAATTGGTTCCAATAAAGGATTGGCAACAAAAGAGTTTATTCAGATATTGGTAGATGAAATTGATTTGCCAATTATTGTGGATGCAGGAATCGGAAGACCATCACAGGCATGTGAAGCTATGGAGATGGGCGCAGCCGCAATCATGGCAAATACAGCAATTGCTACTGCTGGAGACATTCCAACTATGGCAAAAGCATTTGGAAATGCTATCGAAGCCGGTAGACAAGCCTATTTAGCGGGGCTTGGAAGAGTATTGGAGAGAGGTGCCAGCGCATCGGACCCATTGACGGGATTTTTGAGAGATTAGTGTACAAAGAAGGTAGTGAAAGAATATGAGCGAAAATCAGTTTTTTGTAGATTCGGACAAATTAAGTGAAAAAGCATTAGAAAAAAAGCACCGTTTGGAAAATGATCCAAGCGTGCGTAGTAATTTTATGGAATATCAGGATGGTATGGAGCAGATATCTTCGGATGTAATGGAAAAAGTATTATCGCAGATGGACGCTTATGATTATTCATCCTATATTGAGGCGGATGTAAAAAGAGCACTTATGCATGAAACTTGTTCGGTGGAAGATTTTAAGGCATTATTATCGCCTGCAGCAGCTCCTTATCTGGAGCAGATGGCACAAAGAGCAAAAATAGAGACAAGTAAGCACTTTGGAAATACGGTCTATTTCTTTACGCCTCTTTATATTGCTAATTATTGTGAAAATTATTGTATTTACTGTGGATTTAATTGTTACAACGATATTGTACGAAAGCAGCTTACAGAGGAAGAAATCGAGCATGAAATGCAGGTAATTGCGGATTCGGGCATTGAAGAAATTTTAATTCTTACTGGAGAAAGTAAGGCTATGAGCAGTGTGGAATATATTGGAAATGCCTGCAAAATGGCAAAAAAATATTTTAAAAACATTGGACTGGAAATTTATCCGGTAAATAGTGATGATTATGCGTATCTTCATGCGTGTGGTGCAGACTATATTACTGTGTTTCAGGAAACCTATTATGCGCCTAAATATGAGACATTGCATTTGATGGGACATAAGCGTGTATTTCCTTATCGATTTGAAGCACAGGAACGTGCCTTGATGGGCGGTATGCGTGGCGTTGGATTTTCAGCTTTGTTAGGACTGGCTGATTTTAGAAAGGATGCGTTAGCAACCGCGTTACATGCCTATTATCTACAGAGAAAATATCCACATGCAGAGTTTTCTTTATCCTGTCCACGGCTTCGTCCAATCGTAAATAATGAAAAGATCAATCCGTTGGATGTGCATGAAAAAGAGCTTTGCCAAATATTATGTGCCTATCGTATCTTTTTACCATTTATTGGAATTACAGTGTCTTCCAGAGAACAAAAGCATTTTCGTGATGGAATTGTAAAAATTGCAGCTACGAAAGTATCGGCTGGCGTTTCTACTGGAATCGGAGATCATGAAGAAAAATATACAGGGCAGCAGCAAAATGAAGCGGGAGATGAGCAGTTTGAGATTGCAGATAACCGTAGTTTTGATCAGATGTATGGGGATATTTCTGCGGAAGGATTGCAACCGGTATTAAATGATTATATTTATGTTTAATTATAAATGCGTAACAGTTCAGCCGAAGACATTCATAAAGTGCCCGGCTGAACTGTTACACAAATGCCTATATGAAAACACATCTTTTGTTTAAGGAGGGAAAGGGCAGAAATGGTTTGGTATGACGAACAACACATTCCATGCATATGTGTGACAAATCGAAAGTTAGTGGACGGTGAAAGGTTTCTTCCACAAATCAAGAAGTTGCTTACAACGAATGCTAAGGCAATTGTACTTCGGGAAAAAGACTTAGAAGAAAAAGCGTATGAAAGAGTTGCAAAACGTGTGTTAGAGATTGCTGACGAGAGAAAAGAACGCATCATACTGCACAATTTTTGGCAGACTGCCCTTGCCCTTGACGTAAAAAAAATACATGTACCATTACATGTATTAGAACAGATACCTGAAATTGAGCGAAATCAGTTTTCTGTGATTGGAACATCTGTGCATTCACTAAAACAGTTGATGCAGGCGCAAAGACTTGGGGTATCCTATGTATTTGCAGGTCATATTTTTGCTACGGATTGTAAAAAGGGACTGGCACCAAGAGGGCTTTCCTTTTTGAAAGAAATCTGTGAAGCTTCTCAAGTACCGGTATATGCCATTGGAGGCATAAAGAAAGAAAATGCAGAAAGTTGCATGGAAAATGGAGCGAAAGGAATTTGTCTTATGTCCGGGTGTATGTATTTGTAGGTAACAGTTCAGTCTAAAGAGATATTTTTAGTCATGTTGCATATTTTGGCACTCTATGAATGACTCTGGCTGAACTGTTACATCTATAGGTATGGCATTTTAAGCACGCTCATCTACATTCATACCCAGTAAAAGACTCTCATCAATCGACTTTTTTGCGTTGGTATAAGGATTTTTAGCAGCATAGGAAATCATTTCCAGGTCTTTCGTTTCTTCTGACAAGGTAGCCTGATAGTTTGCCGCAACTGCATCGTCAATGGTCTCCGTATCACTTTGTTCACTGGAAGAAGAAACCTGTTCCATAGAGGAAGTACCGCTATGGATTTTTTTTATTTTTGAGATTTTTTTCTTATTATATTGCGGATAAAGAGATTGAAGTGCTCCGCTTGCAGATAAACCAGCAATCATAAAAATACCTTCTTTCTATAACAATATACCTTTTGTTCTATTTTACATCTGTTTGAAAAATGCTGCAATAGAAGTGGGGACTTCTTTGTTGGTGTTAAATGAATAGTAATAAAATGGTAAAAAAATTGAAAAAGTATGGAACCGTATTATGTGTTATACTTATATAGATAGGATTATATATGAAAAGGGAGTAATAAAAGAGCAAGACGGATTGCAATCATTTTTGGCATACGAAAACTATATTCTGTTTGTATCTGTTAGGAAGGGGTAGAATAGAAAAATAGGTCAAAATAGTTTGTAGTCTGAATTGTTACGCACAGAGCGAGTAAGAATCGCATTAGGGAGGGAAAATTATGGGTAAAGGGGTAAAATGGATTGAAAAAGCGAAAAAATGGACATTCGTTGGATTTTTGGCGGCTGCGTTATGTTGTATTGGTTGTGGAAAGGAACCAATTGATGATTATGCTACGAATGTAGGATACGACAAGTCGGCAAAAGATCAAAACAATACCAAGGAGAGTAAGAAGATTGCGAAAGAAGATATAAAGGTAGGGGTATTACATATATCAGATCCTGCAGATGGAAGTGGTTATTCTTATACACATGATTTGGGAATACAGGGAATGCAGAAAAATTTGGGATTATCCTCAAAACAGATAGTGCGGAAGATAAATATTGCAGATTCCGATGAAAAAGCTACAAAAAAGGCAATTCAAGAATGTGTTGATGAGGGGTGTAATATTATTTTTACAACTAGTTGGGGATATATGAAGGCAACTGCAGAAATGGCAGAAAAATATCCCAATATATATTTTGCACATGGAACTGGTTATATGAGCAACGGAAAAAATTTCGTGAATTATTTTGGCCGAATTTATCAAGCACGTTATTTAAGTGGAATTGTTGCTGGTATGAAAACTACTAGTAATAAGATTGGATATGTGGCAGCAATGGATACACAAAGTTCAGAGGTAACAGGTGGAATTGATGCGTTTGCCATTGGAGTAGAATCGGTCAATTCAAATGCAAAAATTTATGTTAAGGTGACCAATAGCTGGTACGATCCGGTGAAAGAGAAACAGTATGCAAAAGATTTGGTTAAATTAGGTTGTGATGTTTTGACACAACATTGTGATACAGCTTATCCACAAACGGTTGCACAGGACAATGGAGTTTATGGAATTGGTTATAACTCAGATATGCGAAAAGAAGCACCAAATGCTTGTCTTACCAGTGTGGTTTGGAATTGGAGTGCTTATTATACGGCAACAGTACAAAGCTTGATTGACGGAACATGGGATGGTTCGAATTACTATGGTGGTATGAATGAAGGTTTGGTACAGATTACAGATCTTGCAGATTTTTGTGCAAAAGGAACACAGGAAAAGGTAGATTTAGCAAAAGAAAAACTTATAGCAGGAAAATGCAATGTGTTTGATGGTGTATTAGAGACCAATACGGGGAAAAAGATTGGAAAAAAAGGCGAAACGTTAGATGATGCCACGATTACGGGTGGCATTGATTGGTATTATAAAAATATCAAAGTTGTAAAATAGGGGGATTACTTATGCAAAAAAAAAGGAAAAAAAGACATAACTTTTCGATACAGTATAAGATTATGGGAATTACACTTCTTCCATTGCTTTTTTTGGGAGTTGTAGTGATTGTGATTGCACAGACACTTGTAAAAAATGCTATGATCGATGAAGTACAGAGTACATTGAAATCCTCTGCAGAGGCAATGTATGCTGCCTATGATCAAAATACGGGAGATTATTTTCAAGCAAAAAATGGAGATGTTTGGAAAGGTGGATACAATATTTCGCAATCATCAGGAATGTTAGATGCATTTAAAAAAGATGCGAATACAGAAATAACTTTTTTTTATGGAGACAAAAGAGTAGTTACTACAGCAAAGGATAAAAAAGGAAAAAGAATCCTAGGATCACCTGCTGGCACTAGGATAAAACGGCAGGTATTAGAAAAAGGTGAAAACTATTTTAGTACTCATGTAAAAATTAACAACACCATGTATTTTGGTTATTATATTCCCGTATATCAGGATGGAAGTAAAACACCAATCGGAATGATTTTTGCTGGTGTCGAAAAAAATGCAAAAATGCAGTCTATTATGCTTATCATTGGTACTGTGGTAGCCTTTGTACTTATTTGTATGGCACTGGGAATGATTGTTGCAATGCTTATTTCTATGTCCATCTCCAAATCCCTGAAAAAAAGTATACAAGTCGTAGAGAAAGTTTCAGAAGGAGATTTGTGCGTGGAAATTGATGCGGGGTTAATGAAACGCAAAGATGAAATTGGAGACTTATCGATATCGATGAATGCTCTAAAAGAAAAATTGAAAGACAGTATTGAAACGATTAAGACAAACACACAGCAGGTATTGCAGGCTTCATCTGTATTGGAAGATGTATCTACGAATACTGTGCAGTCTGTCAATGAAGTGGAACAGGTGGTAAGGCAAATTGCTGGGAATGCAGATAATCAGGCAGTGATGGCAAGTGAAGCATCAGACAATGTAGCGATTATGGGAGAAAAAATTCAGCATACAAGTAGTAAAATTCAGCAGATGAGACAACAGGCAGATAATATGCAGTCTGCAGAAAAAAGAGCTCTTGTTACCATTGATAAATTGATGAATAGCAATGAGCAAGTACAAAATCTTATACGAGCCATTGCAATGCAGACACAGCAGACAAATGAATCTGCAAATCATATTAGGGAGGCTGTAGATATTATTTCTTCCATTGCAGATGAAACTAGTTTGTTAAGTTTAAATGCGAGTATTGAAGCTGCAAGAGCTGGGGAATATGGAAAAGGTTTTGCCGTTGTTGCAGAAGAAATACAAAAACTTGCTACACAATCTACAGAATCCAGCGAGAAAATCAATAGCATTATTGAAAAATTGATATCAGATTCCAATAAAGCGGTAGAAATTATGAATCAAGTAACAGAGACTATATTGGCACAAACTGTTAATATGCAGGAAACGCGCGAAAATACAGAAGAAGTGATGGGACAGATTACGATATCCTTTGAAAATATGCACAGTATTGAAGCGAGTGTAGGTGATTTGAATACTGCAAGGCAGGAATTGATTGCGACGGTACGAAATTTAGCAGAAATTGCGGAACAGAATGCAAAAACTACGCAAGAAGTAAGTGCTAATACAAATGTAGTAACGGAAGAATTTACTAAGATTAAAAATAGTTCCACCGGACTTCAGGATATCGCGGAAGAATTAGAAGTTAGTACAAAATATTTTTCAGTTACTGTACAAAAGTAGATTTTTTCGGTATGAAATATGTTATTTTAGATCAAACCGAAATTGTTTACACTAGGGAGGAGTAAACCGAACCTACCAATAGAAAGGTCAGAAAGAATAGAAAAATAGATAGTATTCCTTTTTAGGTTGGTGTATCATAGAGTAGGAATGAAAAAGTAATTGTTACGTGTATCATTCTTTAGAAGTGTATGCATTGGAATTGTACAATGGAACGAATAATATTGTAGGTGATTGCGAAACTCCATTTTCTGTAATCTTATGATTATAAGGAAAGTAAAAGGTGTTGGGGTTTCGCAATTATCTATTACAAGGTTGTGAAAGGAGATTGTAAAATGTTTCAAAAAGGAGAAAAAAAGGATATTACAGATATGATTCAGGACATGCTGGACGGCTACAATAAAACTCAGGAAAGTATGCATGAAATAGATAATATAGCAAAACAGAGCCGCATGCTTGCGAATACGGCAGCAAGGGAATTTGGTCGTATGGGCGGCATGTCAGGTGGTTTTCAAATTATTACGCAGGAAATTAAAAATTTTTCAGAGGCAAATCGTACAACCAACCAAAAAAACATGGAAAATGTGGAAGCATTAAATATAGAAATTAATAATATGCTTGGTGTACGTACTGCGGATGTTGCCTACGATCTAATTGATAAAATTGATCGAAATTTGGCAGAACGCTATTGTAATGTGCAGGTGTGGTGTACATTTGAAGCCATTATACGTTATGCAAAAGAAGATACACCCCACCGAAAAGAGGATGTCATGCATTTGCTAAAAAGCTTGCATAAAATTTATGCTGTTTATCATGATATATTTATGGTAGATCGAAATGGAACGATTGTAGCAGCGGCTGAGAGAGAGGAATATATAGGTCGTGATGTAAGTCAAAAAGACTGGTTCTTGGCAGCGAAAGAGCAGGAAAATGTAGTAGTATCCGATCTGCATTATTCAAAAGTAATTGATGATTATGTCGTTTCCTATACAAATAGAATTGTAGATGAAGATGGAACCTTTTTGGGAGTCATAACAACGAGGTTTAACTGGGAGAATATTCTTGCTATGATTGATGAAACCAAGATCGGGAAAAAGGGAGAAGTATATTTGATTAACAAGGATGGAATGGTAATAGGAGCCAGAGATCGAGGACTTATTTTTCATAAAAATATGTTGTTAGAATGTCAGGGAGCGCAAACCATTTTAGCTGGTGACGTAAAAGAAAACTATGGATATGCCATAGAGATGAATGAACAGGCACAGTTGACACGTATTCTTGGTTATGCAAAGACAAAGGGGTATAATAGTTATAAAGGACAGGAGTGGGCAGTACTGGCATTGGAAAATATAAGGTAACTTGACAAATCATTCCAGAAACCATAAACTACTAAAAGATAGTATTAACTTAGGAGCAGGTAGTGAGCGGATGATAGGGATCTGTTTTACAGTATGCCTAAAATACAGGAAATAAAAGGAGGAGCAGATGGAGAACCCAAAATATATGTTTATGACAGAAGAAACCAGCAGAGCGATAGAAGAGCAAATGCCTCCAGAAGAGATTGTTTATGATTTGGCTGACCTGTTTAAAGTGTTTAGCGATATGACAAGAATACGAATTTTGTATGCTCTTGCGCATACAGAATTATGTGTCTATGATATAGCAGCAGTAGTAGGTATGAGTCAATCTGCCATTTCGCATCAGCTTCGTGTGCTAAAACAGGCAAAATTAGTCAAGTATCGCAGAGAAGGAAAAACCGTATTTTATTCGTTGGCGGATGGACATATTCATACTATATTAAATCAAGGACTTGAACATGTGCAAGAATAAGCAGGACTTGTATCGGATAGACGTTTCAAATCTACTGTTGCAGGAGAGGGCAGAAAAATTGTTTTGGTCTATGAGCGGATTTTCCAAGGAGAATCCACCGTCTCCTTATCAAAAGGATGAAGTGCAGCAAATGGAACAGAAATTACAAAAAAAGATAAAAGTAAAAGTACTTTTACAGAAAGTACATTTTTATCGATTTGAAGAAGGTTTTATGACAATAGAAGATAAAACAATTTATTATGATTTACCATTGCACTTGTACAAAAATCAAATAATAGGTGCCTATGCATTTTTAGTCAGCGAAGAAACATTAGCTAATGACAGACAGGATACGTTAGACCAGTTATATACGCATATGTGGCAAAATGCATATTTAGACGCAGCAAGAGAGTGGGTAAAAGAATATTTGTCGCAACAAACTGGAGAATATGTATCCTCTTGCATTTCACCTGGGTTTTATGGAATTGATCTGGCGCATATGAAGACTATGTATCAGATGGTAGATGGAAAAAGTCTTGGAGTATCTGTGCGAGAAGATGGATTATTATACCCGGAAAAGAGTGTTCTTGGTATGTATTTATTATTAAAACATGAGATTGATGTTTTTGGAAAACAATGTAATCATTGCCTTGCACAAGGAAAAAACTGTGAATTTTGTGTCGAAAAAATAGAAAAGATATAAACAAAAGGCAACGGAGGTTCAAATGAAAAAGTTAATAGAGCAAATTGTAAAATTTGGAGTAGTAGGGGTTGTTGCTACCATTATAGACTGGGTTTTGTTTGCCATTCTTGTTGAACTTTATGGAGCTAGTGACATTTTTGCTGGCGTAATGGGATTGAAAACATGGAAGACAATAGCAACTATTATTTCTTTTTCTGTATCAGTTGTAGTAAACTATATAGGAAGCATGAAATACGTGTTTGAACGTCGAGATGATATGAGTCGTACAAAGGAATTTCTTATTTTTTTAGTGTTAAGTATTATTGGTTTGATTATCAATGTTATTATCATTAGATCCTTAGATGGAATAGATTCCTATTTTAAAAATTGGCCGGCGATTATCTCACGTTTTGCATATATGATACCAAAAGTTATTGCCACATTAGTTGTTTTAGTCTGGAACTTTGTATCTAGAAAACTATTGCTGGAAAAAAAGTAGGCAAAGCTACTGTAAACAGTATCGGGTTGCCAAAGAAACTATCAGAGGGAGGAATAAAAATGGAATTAATGAAAGCAATGGAGACAAGAAGAAGTATTCGTGCGTATAAGCAGGGAGAGAGTATCGAAAAGAGTGTGCTAGAAGAATTGGTGAAAGCTGCACAGTTAGCACCATCATGGAAAAATTCACAGACTGGTCGCTATTATGTTGTGCAGACTCCTGAGAAGGTAGAAGCAGTGAAAAAAGCAACACTTCCAGAATTTAATCAAAATAGTTGTAAGGATGCGCCAGCATTGATTGTAACAACATTTGTAAAAAACAGAGCTGGATTTGACCGCGAAGGAAATCCAGATAATGAACTTGGAAATGAATGGGGAGCCTATGATTTAGGACTTGCCAATCAGAATTTATTATTAAAAGCAGCAGAACTTGGATTAGATACTTTAGTGATGGGAATACGTGATGAAAAAGCACTTCGTACACAATTATCTATTCCGGAAGACCAGGAAGTAGTTGCTGTAATTGCAGTAGGTTATCGAAAAGAAGATGCAGAGATGCCAAAGAGAAAAGAATTAGAAAAGGTAGCTGTATTCTTTTAATTGTAATGAGAAGTATTATGTTTCTGAAAATAGAAAAACCAGGGCGATACACGAAATGTGTAACGTCCTGTTTTTTTACTTACGTGACTAACGAACCCTAATCTGCTAGCTTATAAAAAGTGTGTTATCTGAAAAAACTACGTTCTATTTTGCTTGAAAATTAGATATGTGCAACAAAGGCATACATCATAATGTAGTGGCAAAGACTTCCCAACAAAACAAATACATGGAAAATTTCATGTGTTCCAAAGTTTTTATGTTTACGGTTAAAGTTTTTCATAGGCAATGCATAAATAATACCGCCTATGGTATAACAAATGCCACCTGCAAACAGCCAAATAAAGGCAGGAGTAGATAATTTGGCTGCAATTTGAGCTAATCCGAAAATACAAGTCCATCCCATGGCAATATAAATGACAGAAGAAAACCATTTTGGACAAGTGACCCAAAGTGCTTTTAATACAATGCCAAAGATTGCAATACTCCAAACGGCGAGACACATTGTTCGACCTAAACGATTCGCAAGAACTATGAGGCAAACAGGAGTATAGCTTCCTGCAATCATAACAAAAATCATCATGTGGTCACATTTTTTTAATCGTTTGTTGATTACTTTTGTTAGATTAAAAGTATGATAGAAAGTACTTGCTGCATATAATAGAAACATACTAAAACAAAAAATAAACATGGAAAAGACGCTGATACCGATATTGCTACTATGTGTAAAAGTATGTCGCAGTAATGGTAACATTCCAAGTGCAATGAGCACCATTCCGATAAAATGTGTGATTGCACTTCCAGGATCCTTTGGATGTAATAATTGTTGTTTTGTCTGGATACTCATAATAACTCCTCCTCATTATTATGTACTCTCGGAATCTCCCTTGCACCCACTTTTGCGACTGTTTTTCCGCCAGCTATACACAAATTTAATCAACGTACGCTCCACGTACGCCTCATAAATTTGTGCATATCTGATAAAAAAACATTTTGCAAAATCAGGCAAAAAGAGACTCCGAGAGTACATTATTTTGTTGAGTGTTTATTTTCTAATTAGAAGTGTGGACAGATCGTTGTATAATAGAAAATAAACAACATGTTTTCGAATGAAATGATATGTAGTTTTTGAAACTACATTATCTTGTATATGATAATACAACAAAAGGGAAAGGCTGTCAATAGGTTTTTCTTGTCAGAATATGTCGGGAAGTGGTATAGTTATAAAAGCAGAAAGATTTTGAAAATATCAAATTGAAGGAGAAAAGGAAAAAGATGGATATTCAGATTGGAGATAAGTTACGTTTGAAGAAGCAACATCCATGTGGAAGTTATGAGTGGGAAGTATTGCGAGTTGGAATTGATTTCCGGTTAAAATGTCAGGGATGTGGGCATCAAGTGATGTTGCCACGAAAACAGGTAGAACGAAGCATAAAACAAATAATAAAACAGTAATTGTTCAACCATAAAAAGTGTTATATAAAAATTAAAAAATTACTAGACAAAGTACAAGAATTCTGGTATAATATATTCTTGTTGAGAGACATTTGAGAAGGGGCGAATTCCCGAGTGGCCAAAGGGGACAGACTGTAAATCTGCTGCTTAATGCTTCGGTGGTTCGAATCCACCTTCGCCCATTTTATTTGCTTTGCTGAAATCTTCAATTAGAGGAAAGAGGCTATATACAAGTAAATATGCCGGCGTGGCGGAACTGGCAGACGCCCAGGACTTAAAATCCTGTGGGTAGTAATACCCGTACCGGTTCGATTCCGGTCGCCGGCATGATGAAAGCTGTTACATATTTATGTAACAGCTTTTTTGATTCCTCTAAAGGAAGAAGGTCGCAAAAAGCGTGCAAACCTCATCTGGCACTCGGAGTGGAGTAAGTCCCTCATGAGTAAAAAAATTAGGAAATTAAAGTGGACTTTGTCCACTATGTTCTCAAATTAAGTTACGTTCATTTTGTTCTAAAAAAATGGAAAAATTTTACACAAGATATAACCGAAAAAGTCCAATTGTCTTCAAAGCCTTGAAAAAAAAGGAAGAAAAATGATACATTAGATTTGAAAAAAAGTTTAAAAAAGTTATAAAATTTATAAGGAGAAAAAAATGAAAATGGACAAAGTGGTATTACAAGGTTTATATTGGGAATTCCAAAAGAGCGAATTAGGAAGAGCAACTGGAATGAAATTTATGTTTTTGTTTAATGGTGTAGAAGTCAGTGCCTATTTTGACGGATATGACGAGCAGATGCCATTGTTAATGCTGATTTTAAAACGAAACATTTCATGTGCATTTCTATCCTTCAATGTATGGGAATTTTCTGAAAAAAGTATGGAAGATGTGATACTTCCTTGTGAAATGCGGGAGTGTCTCTGCCAAAAAGGAAATTATCATGCTTTTATAGCAAGACTTTTAAGAGAATTAGGAACCCGTGAATACGTATTTCGAAATTATAAAGCAGATTTACCTTTTAAAAGATTAGAAGAAAAGGAGTACGAAAGTTGTGGAATACATCCTTTTTTTGGAGGTTTTGAACCAGGGATTATGGGAGAAAAATATGAACAAATGTTATATAAAAGACTTACTGTTTCGAAAAAACTATTATTGCAATTAAGAGAAAGAGGAATGACGGTAAAAACAGTAGAGAAATGTAAAGAACGAAAAAAACTAGCGAATGAACTTGCAAAAATGCAATTAGAACTGGAGTATTAGTATGGTTAATGTTGCTATTTTCTGTATGGATAATGCAATACAGGAAAAAATAAAAGAAAAAGTAGAACGATTGGAGCCAGCGTGGAAAGTATATTTGTATACAGACGAAAAAGAAATAGAAAAAGATATGTTTAAAAAACATTTTTCGATATTTTTTATGGAGCTGGATGAAGAAAATCAAAGTGGTTATTATTTAGCAAAAGAAATACGAAAATATAGTGCGAATGCGGTAATTATTTTTATAGCCGGTAAGGAAACCGATGCATGCCAAGCGTTTGAAGTGGGAGCGCTACGTTTTTTGAAAAAAACATTTGATAATGAAAAATTAGAAGAGGCAATCAATAGGGCGGAGCATGTAGTTTCAGAAGAAAGTATATATTTTCCGTATAAGAAGAGAGGGTATGTTTATCAAATCCGTTTGTCTGATGTATATATGTTTGAACGAAAGGAACGAATTTCTGAAATACATACTGTATGCGGAAAAGTAGAAAAAATATATGTCTCATTGAATCGATTAGAAAATTGGTTAGATCCCAGGTGCTTTGTTAGAGCACACGCGAAGTATATTGTGAATGTTTCTTATATAGATTGCATTAAGGAAAGCATTGTGGTTTTAAACAATGAAAAAAGTATACCACTGGCAAGAACACGAAAAAAGAAAGTGGAAGATGTTTATAAACAATACACTTATAAAACAAATAAGTCTGCTGTTGTGCAGGCAATAGAATGACGAAAAGGCAGCTGTTAATACAGCTGCCTGAATTTTAATAATGCTAGTTCGCTTAGTTGTTTTTTTATTAAAATTTGCTATAATGTAAGAAGTCGCTAAAGGTTCTGAATATATATGAGTTTTTGATACATGATATTCGGACAAGAGTAAAGGAGGAGACTTCTTATATGAGTGAGAAGCAAACAGTTAAATTTTGCCTGCAAGTCAAAGCAAAGGATTTATTTCGTTTCTTTTTAGTGTATAATTACAGAAATTTAAGTGGAGTATTATGTGTGATTGTTAGTTTTGCCAGCTTAATTTTTTTGATTACCACATTTTCAGAGAATGAAACATTAACAAATGGCATCTTATTTTTTATTGCATTATATTTTACTGTAATACGTCCCGTTATTTTATTTCAAAAAGCAGAATTGCAAGTAAAAACAAATCCGGGATTTCAGGATGAGCTGCAATATGAAATGAGTCAGGATGGAATTGTGATTCAACAAAACGGAGAAGAAGGTGCTGTTTCTTGGGAACAGGTTATACGTGTTTTGGAAACAAATCATTTGATATTGATCTATACATCTCGAGTAAATGCGTTTATTTTACCAAAGGAACAGATTGCCGATATTATTTCAATGCTAAAAGAATGTATAAAAGAGAATGTTGCAGAGAAAAAATGTAAATGGAAGAAGGTGCGTGGGTGATTATAGAAAGTCAAAAAGCAGAGGATACGTTTCAAGCAGGGGTTCAGCTTGGACAGAAAGCAAAACCAGGACAAATTTATTGCTTATTAGGAGACTTGGGGGTTGGAAAAACGGTGTTTACACAAGGATTGGCAAAAGGACTTGGCATTGTGGAACCGGTTTCCAGTCCAACATTTACCATTGTTCAGACTTATGAAGAAGGAAGAATGCCATTTTACCATTTTGATGTCTATCGTATTGGAGATGTAGAAGAAATGGAAGAAATTGGATATGAAGACTATTTTTATGGTGAGGGTATTTGTCTTATAGAATGGGCAAACTTAATACAAGAAATTTTGCCGGAAACCTGTAAAACGATTACCATTGAAAAAGATTTAGAAAAAGGGTTTGATTACCGCAAGATTACCATTGAAGAATAAATCATATCCTATGAAAAATAGTTACAATTTAGAGGAAATCTTTGCAAATGGAAATGAAAGGAGACTAGTATTATGAAAATACTTGCCATAGATAGTTCTGGATTGGTTGCTACAATTGCAATTTTAGAAGAAGATAATATGCTTGCAGAATATACACTAAACTATAAAAAGACACATTCACAAACATTGTTGCCTATGTTAGATGAAATTGTGCGAAGAATGGATTTTGACATTAATACGATAGATGCGATTGCTGTGGCAGCAGGACCGGGTTCTTTTACCGGATTACGTATTGGGTCTGCAACGGCAAAAGGCTTAGGACTTGCATTAGACAAACCCATTATACCAGTGCCTACAGTAGATGGGATTGCATATAATATGTGTGGAACATCGGGAGTAATTTGTCCATTGATGGATGCCAGAAGAAATCAGGTATATACAGGACTTTATAGTTTTGAAGCGAATAAAATGAATGTATTGATTCCACAAAAAGCAGTGGCAATCGAAGAAATACTTACAGATGTTAATAGGCATGGAAAACCTGTTACATTTTTAGGTGATGGTGTACCAGTACAGCAAAAAACAATTGAGGAATTAACAAAGGTACCATATACATTTGCTCCAGCACATATGGCGAGACAAAGAGCAGGTGCGCTGGGTGCATTAGCATTTCTTTATTACAAAGAGGGTCGTATAGAACATGCCAGAGATCATAAGCCGGATTATTTGCGTTTATCACAGGCAGAAAGAGAAAGACTACAAAAGGAAAAAAAGACAGTATGAATATAAGAGAAATGTGTACTGCTGATTTAGAGCAAGTATATGCTATTGAAGAAAAACTATTTTCGATACCATGGAGCAAAAAATCTTTTGAAGATGCCCTTGCAAATAGCGAAAATATCTATTTAGTAGCACAGGAAGAGAATCAAATTTTAGGCTATTGCGGTCTATGGGGAGTTGTAGGAGAAGGGCAGATTACAAATGTAGCAGTAGATAAAATGCACCAAAAAAAGGGAATTGGTGGAATGTTGTTGGCGGCATTATTGGATAAAGGCGAAAAAAAAGGTATAGGAGCGTATACTTTAGAAGTTCGTGAAAGTAATAAGCCGGCATTAGCGTTATATGAAAAATTTAATTTTAAAAATGTGGGAATTCGTAAAAATTATTATGAAGAACCAACAGAGCATGCAGTCATTATGTGGAGAAAGCAGGGAACATAACAAGTTCCTTAATAAATATGCAGTTTTTTCTAGTGTACAGAAGAAGTGAGCTATCGTATAATTAAAAAATGGGTATACCTATTGTGCATGGAAAAGATAAAATGTACTCTCGGAGTCTCTTTGTGCCTGATTTTGCAAAATGGTTTTTTGTCAGATATGCACAAATTTATGAGGCGTACGTTGATTAAATTTGTGTATAGCTGGCGGAAAAACAGTCGAAAAAGTGGGTGCAAGGGAGATTCCGAGAGTACATTAAAAGAAAAGTGAGGACTTTTTATGGAACCGATGATTAGATGTAATGCCTGCAAAAAGCAAATAAAATCAGAAAATGGAATTTTAAAAGAGGATGTTTTTGTAGGATATAAAGAATGGGGCTATTTTTCAAACAAGGATTTACAAATAGACCATTTTTATTTATGTGAAGAATGCTATGAAAAAATGATAAAAAATTTTGCAATTCCAGTACAAAGAATAGAGAAAACAGAGGTGCTGTAATAGTTACTTTTAGAAAGGAAAATTAATGTTAGATGTTTGTTTATTAGGTACAAGTGGAATGATGCCATTACCAAAAAGATGGCTCACTGCACTTATGACAAGATTGAATGGAAGCAGCTTACTTATAGATTGTGGAGAAGGAACACAGATTGCTATTCGTGAAAAGGGATGGAGCTTTCATGATATAGATACTATTTGCTTTACACATTACCATGGAGATCATATTAGTGGACTTCCAGGATTATTATTGTCAATGGGAAATGCAGATCGAACAGAACCAGTGACTTTAATTGGACCAAAGGGATTAGAGCGAGTGGTGAGTGCCTTGCGGGTGATTGCTCCAGAGTTACCATTTGAATTAAAATTTATTGAAGTTACTCAACCATACCAAAACATTAAGATTAACGGATATGAGATAGAAGCGTTTCGTGTAAAGCATACAGTGACTTGCTATGGATATACATTGCATGTGCGTCGCGGAGGAAAATTTATATTAGAACAGGCAAAAGAACGTAATATTCCACAAAAACTATGGGGAAGATTGCAAAAGGGAGAAACTATTGTTACGGAAGATGGTATAAGCTATACACCCGACATGGTATTAGGCCCGCCTAGAAAAGGAATTAAAGTGACGTATTGTACAGATACGCGTCCATTACCTGTTATAAAAGAACAGGCAAAGAATGCAGATTTGTTTATTTGTGAAGGAATGTATGGAGAACCTGAAAAACAAAAAAAAGCCCAAGAAAATAGGCATATGACTTTTTATGAGGCAGCAGAATTAGCAAAGGAAGCACAGCCTGAGCAAATGTGGCTTACCCATTATAGTCCATCCTTATCTTATCCAGAGCAATATAAGGAACAGGTTCAGAAAATATTCCCACAAACCATAATAGCTAGGGATAAAAGAAGTATTACTTTAGAATTTGAAAAAGACGAGTAAGGTACAAAACCTCTATGTTTTGTTAAAAATAGCCGATATAAAAAAGGATAGAAATGTTTTTTTTCCTTACAAAGAGAAATTGCTTTGCAGCATTGTGAAATTGCGAGGGTTGCGGATGGCTATAAATGATAGGAGGGTAAAATATGACAAATAAAAAGAAAAAAACGATGGCTACAGTATTGATTATGGCAGTTGTTGTGGTGACAATAGCTGTGGCTTTTTGGCAGATTATGCAAAAAAGACATGCACAGCAAGATGCGTCAGATGGAAAGCAGAGTGAGATACAGACTTTGCTGGATATGGACTTTACAAACGATTATCCAGGAACACCGCGAGAGGTTATAAAAGTATATAGCCGAATTACCAGTTGTCTCTACAATCAATCTATGTCAGATCAAAAACAAGAAGCATTGGTTGAGAAGATGCGTGAATTATTTGATGAGGAATTGAAAAATAGTAATCCACAAAAAGATCAGATGGAAGATTTAAGAGCAGATATTAAGGAATATAAAAAGGCAAAGCGAAGTATATCTAGTTATATGATTGAAAAAAATAGTTCTGTAGTAAAACAAAAGGTAAAGGAAAAGGAATGTGCGTCCCTATATGCATCCTATCTGCTACAGGAAGGAAGTGCTTATAAAAAATCTACTGAAAAATTTTTATTATGCAAGGATAAAAAAGGAAAGTGGAAAATCTTAGGATGGGAATTAGTTTCTGCAAACGATAAAGACAAGTAAGATGACGGATAGATTTGATTAGTTATAACAAAAATAAGAGGAAATCGAGGAAACGAAAATGGAAAAAAAGGAAACAGATGTACTTATACTGGGAATAGAGTCTTCTTGTGATGAAACAGCGGCAGCAGTGATTCGAAATGGAAGAGAAGTATTATCTAATATTATTTCATCGCAGATAGAATTACATAAGTTGTATGGTGGTGTTGTGCCTGAAATAGCATCTAGAAAACATATTGAGAAGATCAATCAGGTGATTGAGGAAGCTTTGGAGAAGGCTGATTGTACGTTAGATGATTTAGATGCAATAGCAGTTACATATGGTCCTGGACTGGTTGGAGCACTTTTGGTAGGAGTTGCAGAGGCAAAAGCAATATGTTTTGCAAAAAACATACCTTTAGTCGGAGTGCATCATATTGAGGGGCATGTATCTGCGAATTACATTGAACATCCTGATTTGGAGCCACCTTTTTTATGTTTGATTGTTTCAGGTGGACATACACATCTTGTTTTAGTAAAAGAATATGGTACCTATGAAATAATTGGCAGAACAAGAGATGATGCAGTAGGAGAAGCCTTTGATAAAGTAGCACGTTCGATTGGATTGGGTTATCCGGGAGGACCTAAAATCGATAAGCTTGCCAAAGAGGGAAATCCAAAAGCGATACGTTTCCCGAAAGCAAAAATTGAGGATGCACCATTTGACTTTAGTTTTAGTGGTGTAAAATCTGCTGTACTTAATCACATTAATGGATGTAAAATGAAGGGAGAGACCATTAATGAAGCGGATATTGCTGCATCATTTCAAAATGCTGTTGTTGAGGTACTGGTAGAAAAAACAATGTTAGCTGCACAACAGTATAAAATGAAAACCATTGCAATTGCAGGAGGCGTTGCATCTAATTCTGCGCTAAGAAAGGCAATGAAAGAAGCATGTGAGAAGGAAGGGTACCGTTTATCATATCCATCCCCTATTTATTGTACCGATAATGGAGCTATGATCGGAGTAGCTGGATATTATGAATTTATAAATGGAACAAGAGATGGATGGGATTTGAATGCAGTACCAAATTTGAAGATTGGACAACGGTAAGAGTTTTTGTTTAACAGAACGGAGATAATCTGATGCAAATTTTTACAAGTACAGAGTGAAAAGTTGGTGAGGATTTACTCTGAGCATAAGCATACAAAGCATTCAAAAACAAGGTGTAAAAATCTCTAATGTTTGTGTCAAGGTGGATACGATGAAACATTTTATAGAGACTTTTATCACCTTGTTTTTTGAAAAATGAAAATATTTAAAATAATATTTGCTATCGTACGAGTCGAAACATTTTTGCTGGACAGATTTTTAAAAGGAGACATAGAACAAATTATGTTATACTATTATAATGGTAGGATGCATTGTTATGTTTTAACGCATTATAAAAAATAAAAAAGCAATTGTTTATGAAATAGACATATAAGGATAGGTAGGCGGAAAGAAGGGCGTTGACATTGAAGAAAGAGAAAAATGCAGCAATTATTTTAGCTGGCGGAAAAGGAAAAAGAATGCATACAAAAGTGCCAAAACAGTATCTAAAACTTGGGGAATATCCAGTTTTATATTATACGATTAAAGCTTTTGAGGAAAGTTTTATAGATGATATCATTTTAGTAGTGGGAAAGGAAGAAATTGCATACTGTCAAAAGGAAATTGTAGAAAAATATAATTTTCATAAAATAAAAAAAATAGTGGTTGGAGGAAAGGAACGTTATCATTCTGTGTATGAAGGTTTAAAAATGGTAGAGCGAGATACAAAAAATGTATATATTCATGATGGTGCGAGACCATTTATAGACCAAGATGTATTAAATCGTGTGAAAAAACAAATGGAACAGGTAGAAGCATGCGTTGTGGGGATGCCGGTAAAAGATACTATAAAGGTAGTGAATCAAGAAAGTGTGGTAGAAAAAACACCAGATAGAAGTTTATTATGGCAGATACAAACGCCACAAGTGTTTTCCTATAAACTTATAATAAAAGCATATGAAAGATTGATGATTTCAGACCAAAAAGGAATAACGGATGATGCGATGGTAGTTGAAACGTTAACAGATACACCGATAAAATTAGTAAAGGGGAGTTATAAAAATATCAAAATTACTACACCGGAAGATTTGAAAGTGGGACAGGTATTTGCGGAAAATTTATAATATATTGCGATATTAAAAATAAAAGTTTACTACTATGATAGCTATGAATTATTACATATATTTTAAAACAACCGAAGGAGGTCGAGCTAAAATGAGCAATGTGGTTGAAGAGTATGCAAAAGAGTATGCAAAAGAGTATGCAAAAGAAGAAAAAGGTAAGATTATCATTAAGATGAGTCTGGAATTCGGCTTATCTAAAGAAGAAGCATTGGAAAAAATAGAAAAAGAGCTCAATATTGCAGCAGAAAAAGCGGAAGAGTATTGGAATGAATACTCTTCAGAAACAGAATAATCATACAAAAAACAACGAAACTACCCATTGGATTTATACAATGGGTATTTCGTTGATGTATGTACAAACTATATTTGATTGTCGTTCATGCATTATGTACTATTTGAATGGATGGTTTTTTAAATTGCCATTTGAGTGGAAGGAAAGAATTATAGTAAAGGGGACATCCGAGATTAGTTTTGTAGTTGTCATGTTTAGAGGGAGTTAAGTAATAATTACTAAATTTAGAAAACAACGGATGGGTTTTGTAAAAGACAGAGCAGTTTTTCTATGATGCGTTATCTGTTATGTCTACATATAAGATCCCTTATTTACAAGTGCAGCAGTGCATGTAGATATATATACAGGTGCACACTTTGAAGGGAAATAAAAAATAAAAAATAAAAAAATAAAAAAAGTGTTGACAAACCGTAATCGAAATGTTAAACTAAATGAGCAAGTTACGGAGAGGTATCGAAGAGGCCATAACGAGGCGGTCTTGAAAACCGTTTGTCCGCAAGGACACGTGGGTTCGAATCCCACCCTCTCCGCTTTTTAACCACCAATGGTTATTGGTGGTTTGTTTTTTGCCTAGAGCAAATTGGAGAAGTACCCAAGAGGCTGAAGGGGCTCCCCTGGAAAGGGAGTAGGTCGTTAATAGCGGCGCGAGGGTTCAAATCCCTCCTTCTCCGTTTATATTATGTGAAAATATTTTTTATTGCATGTCTTTTTGATGATAGCCATCTTCGCATGAGCATAAAAAAAGAAAAATAAAAAATTAAAAAAAGTTATTGACTTTTGAGAAAACACATGATATACTAAACAAGTCGCTTGGGGGTGACAGAAAATAAGAAACACCTCAAAGTCTTACAGAATGAGGCTTACAGCGATTAGGACATTGACAATTAAACAGTGAAACAACCTTGAAAATTCAAAAGAATTTCATGGGACATCAAAGATGTTCACGAACAAAAACCTTTAACAGTAAAGGATAAAAAGCTAGCAAGTTTCTAGCAAGGACAAATTTTAATTTGAGAGTTTGATCCTGGCTCAGGATGAACGCTGGCGGCGTGCTTAACACATGCAAGTCGAACGAAG